>Ga0307373_10013086_pt1 | contig 11660 bp, 8 predicted proteins | sample OX2MG_FD_202534 | JGI IMG/M metagenome (GOLD analysis project Ga0307373, IMG submission 202534) | Soil microbial communities from Risofladan, Vaasa, Finland - OX-2 | ecosystem: Environmental > Terrestrial > Soil > Coastal area > Acid sulfate soil | place: Finland: Risofladan, Vaasa | collected...
GCCGCCGCTCACCTGGACCACGGCGATAGGCGTCCGCGCCGCAGGAATGCTCCCGCACTGGTAGTTGGAGATGTCCATCCCAGTGGTACCCGCCGGTGTGGGCGCTGGGACTGTGCTCGCCAGGGCGAGCGGAGCCGGGACTGGAGCGGGGGCCGGCGCCGGTGCCGGCGCGACGGCGCTGCCGAGATAGGTCGCGTCGCCGAATGTGAACACGCCGCCGTCGGAACCGGTGAGCCAGTAGCCGTGGCCGGAAAGCGTGGGTGCCATCCCGACGATTTGGCCACCGAGGTGCCGGCCGGCCAAGGAGCCGAAGTACTGGGCGTCACCGAAGGTGAAGACGCCGCCATCCGACCCCACGAGCCAGTAGCCGTCGCCCGTGGGCGTCGAAGCGATCCCGACGATGCCGCCACCGAGATGCTGGCCGGCGAGAGAACCGAGGTACGGAGCGTTGAAGGCGAACACCCCGCCATCTGAGCCCACGAGCCAGTAGCCACCGGTGATCGGGTCTACGGCGATGCCGGCGATGTCCCCGTTCAGATGCTGGCCGGCGACCGATCCGTAGTACGGGGTGTTGAAGGAAAAGACGCCACCGTCGGCGGCCGCCAGCAGATATCCGCCGTCCAGCGGGTCCGAGGCAATCGCAGTGACGGGAGCGTTCAGGCGTTGCGACGACGCCGACCCGTAGAACGGTGCGTTCAATGCGAACACCCCACCGTCCGAACCGGCGAGCCACAGGCCGCCCGACGTCGTCTGCGCGGCACCGACGATCCTGCCGTTCAGCATGTGACCGAGCATGGTCCCCGGGTCGTTGCCGGCAAAGGAGTAGACACCGCCGGCGCTGCCGGCCAACCGGTAGCCACCGTCGCTGGTCGCCACGATCGAGGAGATAGGCCGATCGGGCACGTTCTGAATCGACCGCGCAGCGAGATTCGCCGGCAATGGCGCCAACTGCGGCCCGTCAGACGTGTTCTGCGACGACCCCTGGGTAACGCATCTTGCGATGGGCCCCTTGCAGTTCTCGATGACAGGCATCGCCGATGCTGGTGGAACTGCGAAGGCCGTTACACCGCCGAGGGCACCTACTGCGGAGATCCCCACGAGGACCCCGCCGCTCGCCGCGCGCGACTTGGCGCGGCCTGACTTCTTGGACATCCTTCCTTCCCGCCCCTCAAGGACCGACCCCGAGGCAGAGCAGGAGAAAAGGTAACGATGCCGGATCAGGAGGCCATCAACGGGAAAACAACTCTCCCCCGATACACAACCGACGATTGCGACAACAAGTATCAAACGGTCGCGCCGCCCGTGTTCCTCTTGTACCGCTACGGGCCTTCCGTCCTGAAGAGGTAACTCCCGTCCTCCCCCCCGGGTTCCGCGGTGCCGGGCACCACCAGGAACGGCGCCTGCGCCTGCGGGCTCGTCGCGGAAACCGCGAATCGCGGACCGAGCACGTCTGGAACGAGGATCGGCAGGATCGTCGGCGGTAGGTTGCCGCCCGCGTCGGAGGTGATCACGACCGACCCGGTCGACACCGACCACGAGATGGTGATCGGTGTGTTTGCGGGGAATCCCGATCCGGTGACGGTGACGAGCGTTCCGGGTGGCCCGAGAGCGGGGTTCAGCGTGAGCGTCGGGGTGCCGGGCGCTGGCACCGCTGTCGTCGTCGTGGTCGACCCCGGCGCGGCCACCGACACTACGCGTGATGTCCGAGCCGAGTTGTCGGCGCGCCTGAACGGTGTCTGGCCGGGACCGTTCACGGAGAACCCGGTGAGGAACACCGCCGGCGGGATCGACGTGCCCGCGGAGTCCGTCTCGGTGAGCGTGACCTTGTAGTTCCCGGGTGTCGCGTAGACGTGGCTCGCTTGCGATGTGGCGGTCGCAGTGCCGTGCCCGTCCCCGAAGTCCCAGGTGAAGTTGTTCACCGACCCGTAGGCGACTGAGGAGCCCCCGGCGTCGAACGATGTCGGCGTTCCCGACGCGCCGGGTATCGCCGAGAACGAAGCGACCGGTGCCTGGTCGGGGGTTATCGCCAGCTTCTCGGGCCCAGTGAGCGTGCCAAAGCCGGTCCCGAGGTGCGTTGCGTTCCCGAGTACCAGAGACGGAGCGGCGAGCGTATAGACGATCGTGTCGCCCGTCGCTGAGTCGGTACCGGCAACGACAAGGGTCGATCCGTCAGGCGAAAGAGCCTGAGTGGCAGCACCTCCCGCGCTGGGCAGCTGGCGAAGGGTACCTGGCACGCCTGTTGATGGCGAGAATGACTGGACACCTTGACTGCCCGTGACGTAGAGAGTCTGACCCTCGGGACTGACTGTGATGCTCGTTGGAACGAACGACAGAGGCTGCGGGGACCAGGACGGCACCTCACCCGCCTTCAGTGGTAATGGGAGCGCTAGCACCCAACCATTGGGCGAGCTAGTCGGAGTACCTGCAGAGATCGCGTAGAGCATATCGCCGGATGGCGCCACGGCGATGTCGACGATGCTGCCCACGTGGTCGAAGTTGTAGGTCGAGGACTGAGTCGGATTCGTAACGGAAAGAGCTGTGATGCCTCCGAGTCTCCCTGCCGTGCCAGATACGAAGAGGGTCGACCCATCGGGAGATATCGCGATCGCGGCCGGTATCGTCACCCCACCTATCCCGGAAGTGAGTTGGGAGTCGATTGGTGGTGACGTCGAGATCCCAACTGTGTCGATACTGTTGCTGTACACGCCGCTGCTTTGGTTATAGGTGGACTCGAGAACGTATGCCCGCGAGGAATCCGTGGGATCTGCTGCGATCCCGATGGGGTTGTTGGCGGTGTTCGTCCGCGAAGTCGTCCGGCTGGCAACGTCTTCGACCGCGATCAACGGAAGAAACGCGCGTATGGTCGCTGTTGGGGGAAGCAACCCGTAGACAACCTTGGACGCGGTCGGGTTGATCGCGACGGAAGCCACGCCCGAACCGAGAGTGCCGGACGCGACTGGAGCCGCACCCCCGGCCTGTAGGGAAGAAAGGTTGAACTGGTCGTAGGGACCGTTGTTCGACGATCCGGGGCCGCCGACGAACACCTGCGGCGAAGCGCCAGTCGGGTTGGCCGACGCACGACCACCGCCGCCGACCACGCCGACCAGTGACATCCCCGTCGCCACGACGGCGACCGAAGCAGCCGCTACCGGCCAGCGCCGTTTCACGACCCGGCGAGGCTTCCCGCGTAGTAGATGGCCGGCGTGCAGGCCCCCGGGCAACCCGACACGACCAGTTGCATCTGGTTCCCCGCCGCGAAGACGGTCGGAGTGATCCAGTGGTAGTCGAGGTCACGGAAGTTCGCGAGAGACCACTGCATGAGTGGTACGCCGTTGCGGGCCAGGATCAGCGTGCCGGTGTCGCCGTTCGGGTTCTCGACGAGCAGGTCGGTCATCTGAAGGGTCTTGCCGGTCGGCACGGTGTAGACGACCTGCGTTCCGTTCCCGGAGGCTTGGGCGCTGCCGTTGATCGACTGGGCGCTCGACGCGGTCGATGACCCACCGGTCCCGCTCGCCGGCGGAGTCGTCACCGCCGTCGAACCGCCACTCTTGGATCCGCCGCCTCCGCCGGATGTCGCGGGTGCGACCACTCCGGCTGCTGTCAGCTGCTTCTTCACCTGGTCCTTAGCCGTCGAACGGATCTGTGGCTTTAAGAGCACGAACCAGAGGAGCACGAGTAGGGCAATCAGCGCGACGAGGGCCGCCAGCGCAGCCAGCAGCCACCTCGGCAGCAGTGGCCCTTGCGTCATGGAGCCGTCGATCGGCAGCACAGCGGGGTGAGGGCCGACCTCGTCCTCGGGAACGGTGAGCGTCGTGGTGAACGGCAGAGTCTGGGCGGGGCCGCGCCAGAACCGCTTCAGTGGTCGGAGAGTCGCCCGCACGAAGACCGTCTCTCCCGGCTGGACCGTCACCGCCGCAGGCCTGAACGCGAACGCCAACGCGCCACGCGGATCGCTCCCGCTGACACCCGCGACGTAGGGACAGTTCGACCGGTTGTCGACAGCCAGCCGCGTCCTGCCCCTCAGACCGCCGCGCGTGATCCGGGGGACCAACTCGGCCCCGACCGCGCTGAAAGGCGCAACGTTCAGGGACGCCTCCTCGACGACGCTCCCGTCTGGGTCCTCGGACGACGCAACCCGGATGCCGAGCGGCATGGCACCCGCCGCCGACGCGGGCTCGCGCGGCGCCAACACCACGACGCTCACCGTTCCCGAAGCCTGCGGGAACAACGAGATCGTCTCAGGGCTGAACGACACCCACTGCGATCCCCCTCCCAGAGCTTCGAAGGAGAATCGGTCGACGACCGTCCCGGTGTTACGGATCTGAAGGGTAAGAGTCGACGGTCTACCCGGTTCCACGTCGATATTGGAACTCGACAGCTGAGCGACTGCACCCATGTGAAGGACCTCCGCGTTACCTATCGCCGGATGGACTAAACGTGCCTTGTTCGATTCACTGTTCGAGAAGAAATGTCCGATAGGACAGCCGGGTCTCCTATCGGAACATCCTGGCGAAGCGCAACGCCGGAGCGGCCTTCTTGGCCACCGGTGCAGCGCCCTTCACGGCCTTTGCTACCGGCGCCGCGCGACTCTTCAAAAGGTTGATGCCCGGCGCCGCTCGTCCCTTCAACGCCTTGACGTCCGCCCCGGCTGCCCCCTTCGCTCGCACGAGGACGCTCTTGGCCGGCACCGCTGCCTTCTGCAGGGCTGCCCTCTCCGCTGCGGCGGCCTTCTTCGCTTCGGCGGCAAGGTTGCCGGCCTTGCTCTTCATCGGCGCGGCTGCGCTACCGAGATTGGCGGCTGCCTTCTGCTTCACCGCCTTCGCCGCGCTCTTGGCTGCCTGGAGCTCCTTCATGGCCGAGGTCGCCCCAGGCGTTGCCGCCCCTTTCCCGCGCACCAGGACGCTCTTCGCCCCCTGAGCCCGGCTAGCAGCAAGCTTCTTCGCGTTGAGGGACTTCGCCGCGAGCTTCTTGGCGTCCGCTTTCGCCGGCGCCGGCAGTCGGGGCGCTTGGAGCTTCGGAGGCTTGGGAACCTTCAGCCTCGGTACCGCTGGCTTCTTCAGCGCCAGCGGACCGCCGACCCCCCGGATGAGCACGCTCTTGGCCGGCGCCGCGAGCGATTTGGCCCGTGGAACGACGAGCTTCTCTACCGCGCCGGCGGCGATCGTCCCGGCGACCGGGACCGCCATGGACGCGCCGGCGCGAACGGAGGGCTTCAACTCTTGCTGAAGAGCTCGACTTCGGTGAGCGCTGCGTTCTGCCCCTGGGACGACGCGTACACCGACTCGATGGTGACGGTCAGCGACGTCACCTTCTTGGCACTCACGCCGAACGATTGGAACGACGCGGTGTCCTCGAGCGTGATCGACTTCGAGTACGGCGCAGTTCCCCCGTTGAAGGTCACGAGGATCACCTTGGGACGGGGCTCGCTGAGGTAGGCGTTGGGCGTGTCGTTGTCACCGTTTATGACACCGAACTTGTCGATGTTCGTGGCCGCCTGCAACGTGATCGTCAGAGTCGAGCCGACACCCGAGTTCGGGCTCGCCGTCTCCCAAGTGGTGTTGCTCGCATTGTCGATCGCGTTGCCCGCCGGGTGACCGGGCGCCGCGGACGTCGCCGTCGCCCCCACCGGGTGGACCGGGTTGTAAGTGGTGTGGATCGCGTTCTTGACGTCGTGGTACCACGTACTGAAACGATGCTTGATCGTCTTGCTGAAGGGCCCGACGAAGGTCAAGATCAAGAACACGACTATCGCCAGCGCGACGATCTTCGTCACCCAACTCGATATCCACCCGCCGCCGGCGCCGCCGAACGCACGCCGCCTCATGCGAGGCCGCTCTCCCGCCGCACGCACCTTCCGCTTGCGCAGCCGCAGCCACAACCGCTTGTACCAGGGCGGCACGAACACGACGGCCTGCTGCAGCGACGCACCACAGCGCCGGCAGAACTTGCGAACCGGGTCGTTGCCGTCGCCGCACTGACCGCAGATCAGGTCACCGGGATTGATGACTCTCTGCGGCGAAGGCTTCGGCTTGGGCGCGGGACGTGCCCGGGCAGCAGTCGGTTTGACCGCTTCGGGCTGGACAGCACCCGGTGCCACCGGGCCTGTAGGGGCCGCCGGTTCGGCCGGTGGGGCGGCAGGGGCGGCGCTCGAACCAGCGCTCGGGCCTGTGGTCGCCGGCGCCGAGCTCACCGGCGCCGAACTCGCAGCGGGAGCCTGGATTGTCGGGGGGGTCGAGGTACCCGCACCGGCGGATGGCGAGGAGGCGGCGGGGCTCGCGCTGTGGGGCGCGCTCGCCGGCCGCTCGACCACCGGTGGCGGTGTTGAGATGATGGGGGTCTTCTCCACCGGCTCGGCGACTCTGGCGGCCGGCGCGACGACGGACGTGTCCTCCGCCGCCGGTGTCGTGACCGCAGGCGCGGATGTCGTCGCCGTGCCGCCAGCCGAAGAGGTCGCGGCGGGCGCCGCGGACACGGCCGGCGCTGAGGCTGCAGGCGCTGACGACGGGAGGGGCGCCGATACCGGACCCGGTGTCACCACCGCCGGTTCCGGCTCCGCTTCGGGCTCTGCGACCGCCACGGCCGTGGGCTCTTCCGCCACGCCACCGCCAGAGCTGCCGGTGCGGGACTCGCCCACACCGACGATGCGCTCTTTTACCCGCTCGAACAACCCCGCCTCGACGGCCGGCTCCGGTTCTGGCTCCGGCTCCGGCTCGGGGGCCGGCTCTTCTACCGCTTGTTTCTCGCCGGCCCACTCGAGGAAGGCAGCGCACGACCCGCAGAACGTGTCGCTGTCCTCATTCTCGAAGCCGCACTTGGTGCAGATGATCAACCCGAGGGCTCCTTCCCTTCCGAAGACCCCTCCCCGGCGTCCTCGTCCCGTTCGTCCTCGCTGGTCGGCCCGGGCGCAGCAAGCTCGACCTTCTCCGATCCTGGCAGATCGATGGCACCCGGAGCGGAATCATCCGCCTCTCCGCCATCGCCTGCCCCCGCCTCCGCCGCGGGCTTTGATTCAGTGGCCTCCGCCACCACCTTGCCGGCGGCGCTGAGGATCTCCACCTTGAACACGACGTGCGCCGGGCGCGACGCCGCGACGATCCGCTCCACGGTCCCGATGCTCAAAGAGTCGGGGTCGTCGACAGGCAGCCGCACCGTCAACGAGGCATCGCTCGTGCCCGTAAATGCCGTGTCGGCGGTCTGCGACCACTCGCATCCGCCGCTGTCCACGATCTCGGGTGTGGTGCCGGCGTAGAGCGCCACGTGCGCGGCGAGTCCGGCGGCTGTGCCCCGCACCCTGTAGATGCCCACCGCCTCGTCGATGAGACGGCGCCGGCGATCCAACGGCCATCTCTCGTCGACATCGACGCCGACCCAGCTGGCAAGCCAGTCGACGAAATCGTCGGGCGTCAGGTCGTTGTCGAGGTACGAGTCCCAGCAGTCGATCGTGGCGAAGACGGGAGCGAGCACTTCGTCGAGGCCTTGCGTGAACCGCACGCAGAAGTGGTCCTCCTGCAATAGCGACGGCAGCTCCTCCGACAGGGGGCGGGCCACGCCGAGACCTGGGGTGGTACCCCGGCCGGGCTCGGGGACCACGACGGTCGACTGGCCCCGCGGGCTCGGGAGCGACGATGCCTCGATGACGGCCATCGCTAAGCAGCCCCTTCCACACGGATCTGGTGCTCATAGGAGAATACGAGAGCGGTCGGAGCCACTTCGACGCGCTGGGCGGCCTGCCCGCGTTCTCCGGTGATCGGGTTGGCAGCGAACAGCCGGGCGTCCTCTACCAGCTCGACTCCGGGCAAAGACTGCAGCAACGCGTAGATCTCGCCGACGTGGACAGGACGCCCGAACGGCCATCCGGTCCCCTGGAGGCCGCCGCTGATCGGGTGCAGATACCGGTAGAGAGCGCGCGTGGCGTTGTCCTGCAGGCGGTTGGCATCGGCCCACGGGCGCGCCCGCATCATCGCGACGACGGTGACCCCCTGGTACGACGGCGGCTCCACCATGACGCGGGCGCCGATCGTGCGCTTGAGGTCGAGCGCGGAAGCGATGTTGCTCAAGGTCTCTGCGGGCGGGACGAGCCGCTCGAAGCTGAGCCTGCCGTCCTCGTCGTCGGCGACCGAAGGCACGACCAGAACGCGCACACCCCCGGCGTCCTCGGGGGCGAGGGCCGGCACAGCGTGCACCCGCGCCGTCTCGGGAGCAGCCTGGCGGGCGAGCTGCTCGTAGTCCTCCGCTGTCACCGCCCTGTTCAGGGTGCGCAGCACGATCGGCCCGCGGACCTTGGCTTCCTCGATGTCCTCGCCGTCCACGCCGCCAGTGGCCGGCCTGCGGTTCTCGACCCGGGTGATGAACGGGATCGTGGTCCTCAAGACCTTGATCGCGCCGCGCGCTATGTTGCCTCTCCTGCCGCCGCCGGTGTGGTACCCGCGGATGCGGATGACGGAACCCTTCGGCGGCACGGCACCGAACTGTGTGAGGGTGCCGTCGTCGTTACGCACGACAGGACCGAACACGATCTCTCCGTTGACAGCGTCGAGCGCGAAGTGGCGATCTTCTTCCGTGCTCTGCGAGAAGTCGCCGACCTCCGTCCACTCCTGCCAGCCCTCGTCGTCGCTGGACACCTCGACGACGGCGCCGCCAGGGGTCGGGATCACGGGTGAGCGCGAGACCAGGTAACGCTGGCCGGCGACACCCTCCGACAGCCCGAGGACCTCGTCGTCGACGAGCTCGGCCTGCACCGCGGGCGTCGTCCCGCCGACGGTGCTAGCAGAAACCCTCTTGATCAGCGGGGAGTTGCTGTAGAAGGGCTGGCCCTCCTCGGGAGCTGTCACCCGGGCGCGCACCCATCCGGCTCGTAGCTGGTGGTCCAGGGACATCTGGTGGGTGCCGGGGATGTGGAGCACGACCTCGCCGGCCCGGTTCAGGCCTCCTGTGCTGTCGGAGTCGAGCTCGCATTCCGCCCAGTCGTTGCCGTCGTACGCCTCCCACACCAGTGGTGGCCACTCGGGGTCGACACCGACGCCTTCTATCTCGCAGTCGAAGCGGAGGCTGACAGCGCAGTTGGGGACGCCAGCGGAGAGCCCGAACAACAGCACCTCGTCGGGCGCCGGTTGCGCCGAGAAGCATGAGAACGGCGACAGCATCAGCGCGTCCGTGTGGTTACGCCAGGTTCCGCCCGTCGGGATCGAGCATACGAAGCTGAGCTCGCACGGGATGATCTGGAGCTCCTCGCCTGTGGTGAACGCCACGGCCGACTGATCGACGTCTGCACGGGGTGTCGCCACCTCCACGCCGGCGGGAACGACGATCGGGTTGTCCTGCGGCGCCGACAACCAGAACGTGACAGGCGTCGTCGCTGCGGTCGGCGGGAACAGCCGGACGCCGATCAGCTCCAGGAACTTGACGTAATTGCGGTCCGGCACACGGTTGAGCCTGTACAGGAGCTGGTCGACCATGTAGGCGAACGTCTCGATGAGAGTGACGCCGGGATCGGAGACGTTGTGGTCGCTCCACTCGGGGCAGCGCTGCTGGACGAGGCGCTTGGCGTCGTCGACGAGGCTCTGGAACCGGCGGTCGTCGAGGTTGGGTGCGGGCAGCGACATCGTCTCCTACTCTCCCTCGGGTATCACATAGAAGGGGAAGACCAAGTTGCGCGGGTCGTAGGACCCCTTCTTCGTGTAGTTGATCGAGATGTACATGGCGCCGCGGTCGAACTGGTCGACGCTGACATCGACGGACTGCACGTCGATGCGCGGTTCCCACCGGGCGAGGGATCTCTTGACCTCGGACGAGAGGCGCCCTGCGGTGGTGGCGTTCGCCGGAGCGAACACGAAGTTGTGTATGCCGCAGCCGAACTCCGGACGCATCGGTCTCTCGCCGGGCGCGGTCGCGAGGATGAGGCGTATCGCCTGCTCCAGGTTGCGATCGTCCCCCGCAAGGGCGATGCTCCCGGTCGGGTCGGTGCTCACGGGGAAACGCCAGCCCCGACCGATGAACCTCTCGGACACCGTTCCCTACCCCCTAAGCACCGAGGCTGATCTGGGGAGCGGAAACGCTCACGTTGCTTCCCTCGACCTTGACCCCGCCGGCCCCTTCCATGGACAAAGAGGCGGGCGACTGGACGGAGACCCCGCCGGTGCCCTTGATCGAGACGTTGCCCTCGGACTCGATTCCTATATCGGCGGTCGCCTTGAGCGAGAGCGCGCCTTGCGCCTGAATGTTGATCTGGCCCTCGGAGTTGATGGTGATCGTCTGCTGCTGGGAATCGAGCTTGATCGTCAACGTCTGTTCGCCGTCGACGATGGTGATTCCGAGCTTGTCCGGGCCGTCGTCGAACTCGATCATGTGTCGCATCCGCGACATGATCCTCCTGTTCGCCACGCCGCCCTCGATGCTGGGAGCGGGTTGCGGTTTGGAGACTCCGTTGTAGAGGTTCCCGATCACGTAAGGGCTGTCGACATGTCCCCTGTCGAAGCCGACCAGGACCTCGTCGCCGACCTCCGGAATGAAAAGGCAGCCGTAGCCGCCGGCCTTCCCGGCACCGATCTGCATCGTGCGGGCCCACGCGCTCACATAGGCCTCCGAGAGCCAGGGGAACATCACCTTGACCCGCCCTTGGCTCTCCGGGTCCATGTTGTCCGTGACGATGCCGATCGCCACTCCAGGCACCCGGCCGTTGCCCGTTAGGTCGGAGACACCACCACTGCCAGAGGCCAGCGCGAGCATCGAGCGGTCGCGCATGCCGCCGACGGTGAACCAGGTGGAATACCCGCCGTTGCCCGGTTCGAAGCGGTGGCGGGCCGCGGTGCACACGTATTGGCCGTCGAAGGGCGGGCCCACCATGCCGAGGCTGATCACCTCTCCCGCAAGGATTGCCGGGTTGCCGAGGCATTCGCCTTCCATCTCGGCGAGCGCGCCGGCGATGTCGGCGGCGATGGACTCCGCCCGCTTCTCCGCGGCCCCCTGATCGTCGAAGGGACGACTGGCGTCGAAGAAGGGAAGCGCACCCACCTCACCGGCGAGAGCGGGGGGCAGGGTGCCAGGGTCCAGGCTCTGCGACGTGGATGGCGCGCTCGGAAAGAGGCCTACGACGGGCATCGCTTGTTTGGGGTTGTACCCGGTCACCGTCACGGCCGGAACCTGCTCGGAGCTGGTGACATTGCAGCGCAGGCGGATCAGATTCTTGCCGAGCACCAGCTGGGTGCCTTGGGGGGGCTCCGCGTACGACATCACCGGAGGCAGCCCTTCCTCCGGCTTGTTCATGGGCCCGAACTGAAACAGTCCCATCGGATCGACGTAAGCGACGCAGTTCTCAAGCGCCGCAAGCTGCTGGATGAACACCCACGGGCTGACGTTGGGCTGGGTAACCCATTCGTATTGAGTGCTAGTGGGAATTACCTCACCGGTCATGAGCCCGGCCTCGGCGACGATCTGGGTGACGACATCCGAGGCTGACATTTGCGGGTAGGCCATGGTCTTGGTCCCGCGCATGAGCCGGTGCGACCGGTCCAGACCCGTCACGATCGTGAGGTGCCCCTCCGGCCCGTACTCCACTTCGACCCCGGTGATGTCACCGGTCATGAGCGGAGTCGGTGCCCCGCCCGTGGTCACCTGGAGCATCACCATCACGCCGAGCTGGAGGCCGCCGAGCTCGAGAACCT
>Ga0307373_10013088_pt1 | contig 11659 bp, 10 predicted proteins | sample OX2MG_FD_202534 | JGI IMG/M metagenome (GOLD analysis project Ga0307373, IMG submission 202534) | Soil microbial communities from Risofladan, Vaasa, Finland - OX-2 | ecosystem: Environmental > Terrestrial > Soil > Coastal area > Acid sulfate soil | place: Finland: Risofladan, Vaasa | collected...
GGTGCTTGCTTGGCGAGTGATTCGTAGTACACGGCAGCCGACGCGGCGAAGTGCATGTCGCGGTACTTCGCCATGAGCTTGGTGGCGGTGGCCCAAGTGGCGTCGATCACGCCCTGTGTCTCGCGCCACCGCCAGAGCCAGGCGGCATCGATGTGCGAGTTCCCGACGAGGTCAATGGTATCGCGCCGGACCCGGGCCACGGCGGGCGCCAGCCTCTGCACCCACTGGGCGATCGCCGTCTGGTAGGGCGTGCGGACCGGGAGCAACATGGCCCGTCCCAACTGCTGCGCCACGGCATCGCCGGGAACGGCGATCGTGCTGTCGCGGGTGAAGAACCTGGCCCACTCGGCGCCGTCGTGGATCTCGTGCCAGCCGAGGTCGGCGATGCGGAGCACCGGCGGGTCCCACCATCCGGAACCGTTGGGATGCACGACAACGGTGAGTGACGCCCCGCGGTTACACGGCGCGCAGAGCGTGACGCGGCCCATGGAGTCGGCCGAGGCGGGGTTGCCGTTCACGATGAACGAGCCACGCGGAAGAAATTCGCCGGCGTGCAATTGGAGCGTGAAGCCGCCAAGCTCCACCGGCACCTGGAGGGAGAATCCGATGGCTGCGAGTCGCCGCCGCACCGTCGAGTCGGCGAGGACGGTATCGAGCGGGGCCCACCCTGCGGGCGAACTCGCGGCTTGGGTGGCGGTGGCCGCCTGCCGCCACGCGTTGAGCTCGATGGGTCGAGAGAGCAGGTCGAGCAGACCCGCCGCGGTGACCGGAACCTCCGCCGTGCCGATGCCGGCCACGGCCGACGAATCCGCGGCGTCGGAGGCGTCGCTGGACATGAGGATTCCGCTGAGCCGGCTGTCGACGGACTGTCGCACAGGCGCCGGGGCGACGGCGACGCGCATGAGGTCGGACCAGCGTGCCGGGAAATTCACGGCCGGGTGTGACGCGCCCGCGGCGACGGTCGTGGCGACACGCGTGCCGCCGAACTCGAACAGGGCCGCGGCCGCCGACGATACCTTGCGTTCGGCGCAGACCTGTAATGGAACCGTGAGCGCACTGCCATTCGCGTCGTTCACGAGGCGCGCGTTCTGAGCGACCGCGATCGGACCGACGCGGAGGTTGGACCAGGGCACCGGGCTCGGCGCGCCGCCGTCGGGTGAATCGGAAACGACAATGGCGCCCACCGGATCGGGGCTATCGGAGAGGAACCGGGCGCCCATGCCCATCCCGCCACCGCGATTGACCACCTTGTACACGAGGCGGTTCACACCCTTGTGCAGGTGGAGCGTGAGGGAATCGGTACCGCGGCCGACGCCGCGCGCGATGTCGTTGTGCTCGAGCAGCTGACCGTCGAGCCAGACGATCACGTCGTCGTCGCTTTCGACGCCGAGCCTGACCGTGCGGTCGTCGGGGCTGGCCAGGTAGGTCTCGGCGTACGCCGCGGTGTTATCGAGCGAGGTCTGCGCGAAGCTCTTGAAGAAGTCGAGTTGGCCGAGCTGGTCCGCCGAGACGGGCTGCCAGACGTGCCCGCCGGCGCGTTCGCCGGCGCGGGCCTGTAGCTGCGTCGGATTGCCGATGTCCTGTTTGTCCAGGCGCAGTGCGCCGGTGTCGACGGGAAACGGTCCGATGAGGAGCCAGGGAACGAGGGGCCGATCGCAGATGCGCGAGGCGACGTCGTCTTGTTGAGCAGAGGCGCTGGACGCGGCGGCGGTGCCGGCCAGGGCGAGGCAGGCCGCGGCGTGGCGGAAGGGGCGGATGGACATTGGCGGAAGATGACGATCGTGCCCTGCTCTGACCAGCGGTGGCGTCCGCTTACGACGTTCGGCGCCGCTTCCGCCGGTGCCGCTGCTCCCAGAGGTGGCCACTCGCCAGTCCCAGGGTGGCGCCCACGACGCCCCCGGCGAGCGCGCCGACGAGCACGGACATCTCGAAGTCGAACAGGCCGCGTACGGCCTGGTGGCGGCGCATGCCCGTGAACAGGAGCAGCCACGACTCCATGCCCCACCAGAGCGCGCCGGCCACGCCCCCCAATACCGCAGCCCCATGCGTGAGTGCGGCGCGCCGCGGCTGGTAATAGCTGTTCTGCAGCGTCCCGAATTCGAGTTGCCGTTCCGTACGTTCCTCACTGCGGCCCCACCCCGATCGCAAGATGATCACGCCAGCGAGCGCGCTCACCACCGCCACCCAAAGGGCTGGCGTGTGCCTGGCGACGATCACCGCGTGGGGTGTGTCCTGCAACGCGAGCACCACGACCAGCAAGACGAGAATCCCGAACATCAGCCATTGGCCGATGGTCGGGCTCGTGTTGCGAGGGATAGAGGGCGTGGGAGGCATGCGACCGCGTACGCGGGCAGGTCGTCGGTTGTTGGACGGCGGGCGCCGTGTGGGTTACGACTTCCCGGCTTTCAAGGACGCCTTCCGCAGCGACGATGCCCCGATCAGGAACACCGCCGACACCGCGGTGATCGTTGCCAACTCGTACGGCCAGAGGTGGCTGCCCGGATCAACGAGATTGCTGGCGTACGAGAAGACCAGATCACCGACGATGGCGATTATCGGAAGCCGGGCGGCCATGCGCCAACCGCCATCCCACCGGCGCATGGCGCGGAACGCCGAGATGAGCACGGCGAACGGAAACGCCATCAGGAGCACGAGGCCGACGGAATTTGCCATGAGTGTTTAGTGAAGTTCCCGGATCCGGATGTTGCGCAGCGACAGCTCGCCGTCGTGATCGCCCTGGATGCCGATGAGGCCGATGGCCGCTTTTCCGTAGTCGGGCCAGTCGTTGAATTTGCTCGTCTTGACACGAGCGACCCAGTCGGGGCTGCCCAGGTCGTACGCGAGCAGCTTCCGTCCGTTGAGCCAGTGTTCGACGTGGTTGCCGTTCACGATGATGCGCGTGGAGTTCCACTCACCGGCCGGCTTCACGATGCCGGCCGGCGACGGGTACACGGCATAGTCGGAGCCGGCCGCGGTGAGGCGGTCGCGACCGTCGGGTGCGTTGGCGTCGTCGAGCAACTGGAATTCCGGCGCCGTCCAGTAGATGTGGTCGTATTCCTCGGTCCCGCGGTAGAAGATGCCCGAGTTGCCGCCTTTACTGATCTTCCAATCGATCTCGAGTTCGAAGTTCGCGTACTGGGTTCGCGTCACGATGTCGCTGGTCGTGGTGTCCTTGGTGATCGTGCCGTCCACAACGTGCCACGCCGAGATGTCCGCGTTGCGGTATCCGCGCCACTGGTCCATGGTCTTGCCGTCGAACAGGGAGTGCCACGGGCCGGCCGTAACTGGGCCGGCGGCGCCGCGCTGCGACATTTGCTGCGGCGGGGCGCAGGCCCCAACCCCGGACGCAAGCGCGATGGCCAGAACCGCCCGGACGGAATGCTTCATAAATATCCTCGAATGAGTCGTGGGTCAGATCGCCCAGCCGGCGCGGAACTGGCGCGACAGGTAATGATCGATTTCAGGCATGTTGGTCACCCGCATGTTCTCGGCATCGTAGTAGATCTTCTTGCCCTGTCCGGCCCGCAGCGCGATTACGCCGAGCAGCATCGTTTCGGTCAACTGGGACGCATACGATATCGGCGAACTCTCGGCAGCCAGTCCCTTGACCGCCAGGGCCCAATTGCGCTCGTGACTGACCGTGATCCGCGGAATGGTCTTGGGCACGGCGCGCGCCACGTCCATGAGTTCTTCGGGGTAACAGTGCGGGTTCTCGCCGTAGGTATCGTAGTGGAGGATGCCCTTCTCGCCGATGAACAGGCCCCCGCCGTCGCTCTGCAATTTCACCTCGTCGGGGAGCACGTCGGGGCGAGGTGGGAACAGCCCGCCGTCGTACCAGAACAGCTTGACCGGCGGCCGGCTGCCGACGGCTGGGAACTCATAGTGCACCGTCGTCGACAGCGGGTACGTGACCGGCACGCGGTCCGGGCGGGCCGGCTTGCCGTCCGGGCCCATCTCGCCCGGAGCCGGCGGTATGACGCTCGTGCCCCAGGGGGTCGAGCTCGCCTCGATGCTCGTGGGCTGCGTGAGCCCGAGCGCCCAGTACGGGTGGTCGATCAGGTGCGCGCCCATGTCGCCCAGGGCACCGCACCCAAAATCAGTCCACCCGCGCCAGTTGAACGGATGATAGATGGGGTGGTAGACGATGTCCTCGGCCACGGGGCCCAGGTACATGTCCCACCGTAATCCGTCGGGCATCGGATAGTCCCCGGCCATGGCATTGGCGAGGATGTTGTCCACGCCGCCCTGGCTCCAGCTCTTGCCCAGGCGCGCCGCCTGCTCCGGGGTTGCCTTGGCCGGACGGGGAATGCCCTGCGGCCAGTAGCCCCACGGGCGATTCGTCCACACGTGCGCCTCGTGCACGGTCCCGATCACGCCGGCCTGGATCCACTCGTTGATCAACCGGGCACCGTCGCCCGAATGCCCCTGGTTGCCCATCTGCGTCTTGACGCCGGTCTTGGCCGCCGTTGCCCGCAACACACGGGATTCGTATACCGAATACGTTAGTGGTTTCTGAACGTATACGGCCTTACCGGCGAGCATGGCGGCGTTGGCCACCACGGCGTGGTTGTGGTCCGGGGTCGCGACCACCACTCCCTCGATGTCCTTCTGCTTGTCGAGCATCACCCGCCAGTCGGTATACTTGGTGGCCGCATCGAACTGCCGTTTGAGCTCTGCCCCGTCGGGGCGGTCGACACCCTCGCCGGTCTTCAGTTTGGATGCGACGTTGGTGGCCGAGAAGGCCAGATCCACGTCGCACACGGCGACGATGTGCTCGGTCTTGGAGAGTTCGAGCGCGTTCTGCGAGCCCATGCCCCCGAAGCCGACGATGGCCACTTGGAGCTGGTCGCTGGGGGCGGTGTAGCCCGGACCGCCCAGCACGTGGCGCGGCACGATGGTCGGAAACGCGTTCGGCAGCACCACGGCACCGAGGGCCAGCTTGCTGGCGTCGGACACGAATTCGCGACGAGTGAACTTCTTGTGTGACATTGGAGCGGATCTCCGGTTCGATGTTCCGAGACAAGAGTGCACCCGCCGGCGTCGCCAGGTCAATCGCACGACAAGCAGCCGGCGAGTCGTTCCTCCCGCGCTGCCGGGGTTGCCGAGCGGGAGGCAGGGTCCGAGCAGGTTCTCCCACTCCAAGCTCTTGGCCAGCGAAAGGCCCCGCTTGGAGGGCAGGGCGACGGGCTCCGCTGGCGGGCTTGCGCCGCCGCCCCTGGAGACGCCAAGGGGGCAGCCGTAGGCGGTTGGCCCACACTCCAGTTGGAGGCTCGACAGGCCGTAACCCGCCCCACGTGACCCGCGTGACCGAATCGACTAGATTTAGAAACAGCCAAAAAGGACCTGATGTGATCGAGGGATTCGAGTTCATCGACGGAGACCGTACGTTCACCTGCTCCGTGGGGAAGGCGGCTGCGGTGGGCAACGAGGCATGGTGGTGGTTCACGGTTTCCACGGACGACCGCCAGCGGTATGCTCCATTTCGTGCCACGGCGCGTGACACGCAGAAGGCGATCCGGGCCCGGATTGTCGCGTACTACGATGAGTTGCTCGTTCGCCGTGCGGCTCCGGCCACGCCTTACTGGCGTCGCGGACCGCAGCAGACCGACGCGGCCAAGGCGGCGCCGGTAGTCCCGGAGCCCACTCCCGCCCCGGCGGCAAAGGCCGCCAAGCCCAAGACGGACACGCCCAAAGCCAAACCCGCCAAGGCCCGGCGCAGCTAGGCGCCGGCGTAGAGCCGCATCACGACGGGCGCAGGCGGCGCTGCCGCCTCCTCGATCACCAGGCGGATCTTCCGCACTCGCGTGGACGGGAACCGGTCAAGCTTGGCGTAGCCGATCGTGGTGCCACGCGTGAGCACCGACCAATCGGCGCCGTCGGAGCCGTAGAGGGTGTAGCGGGCCACAGCCTGTCCGTGCGCCACCGGCTCTTCGATCCGCGCCACGGTCGCGGTAGCCGGAGCGGCCAATTCGAGCGACAGCTCCGCGGTGCGTGCTGATGTCCGCGTCCACCCACTGTCCGCGCCGGCCGCTAGATCGTGAGCGAACACCGCATCGCGCCGTGCGCGGAAGGCCGCCAGTCGCTCCACATCGCTATGGTACAGCAGGCCTTCGCGCGTGGGCGGCACGTTGAGCAGCAGCTTGGCATTGCGGCCCACCGACGAGAAGTACAAGTCGAGGAGTGACTCCACCGTCCGGACGTGCTCGTTTTCGGCCGGGTGATAGAACCAGCCCGGGCGAATGGACACGTCGGCCTCGGCTGGGCGCCAAACCGACCCGGCGGGATCACCGTGCTGGAGCGAGGGGATCACCTGCGGGCCGCTCTCGCCGGGATAGGTCACGACTGCCGGGTTCACGGTGGACCAGTTGGGATCACCCGCCGCGCCGCGCTCGTTGCCGCACCACCGGACGTCGGGCCCGGCGTCGGAGAAGATCACGGCGTCCGGCTGGAAGCGCCGTACCGTGCTCCAGAAGCGTGGCCAGTCATAGACCTGCTTCCGGCCGTTGGGCCCCTCGCCGTTGGCGCCGTCGAACCAGACTTCGGCGATCGACCCGTAGCGGGTGAGCAACTCCGTGAGTTGATCGCAGTAGAGATCGTTGTAGCGGGGCGAATTCCCGTAGGCCGGGTTGTTGCGGTCCCACGGCGAGAGGTAGAGGCCAGCGCGCAGCCCTTCCGCGCGGCAGGCGTCCACAAACTCGCGCACCACGTCGCCGTGGCCACCGCGCCAGGGGCTAGAGGCCACCGAATGCGCGGTCGTCGCAGTGGGCCAAAGGCAGAAGCCATCGTGGTGCTTGGCGGTGAGGATCATGGCGCGGAAGCCAGCGGCGCGGGCGGCGCGTGCCCACTGCCGCGCATCGAGCGCCGCGGGATTGAAGATCGCCGGATTCTCGGTCCCATCGCCCCACTCGCGGTCGGTGAACGTATTCACCCCGAAGTGGCAGAACATGGCCAACTCGTCTCGTTGCCAGGCGAACTGGGCGGGGGTGGGAACGGGCCGCCGCGGGGTGGCGGGTGCGGGCGGGCCGCCGCGCACCGGCAGCCAGCATCCGGCCAGCGCCGCGGCGCCCGTGAACACGAACGACCGACGGTCCATGCTAGACCGGCGACGCGATCAACGCGTCGATGTCCTTGCCGATGCTTGCCGGTGGGGCGGAGGGCGCGTAGCGCTTGAGCACCGTTCCGTCCCGGCCCACGAGAAACTTCGTGAAGTTCCACTTGATGGCGCCGGTGCCGAGCAGTCCTGCCTGCTCCGACTTGAGGAGCCGGTAGAGCGGGTGGACGAGTGGACCGTTCACGTCGATCTTGGCGAACAATGGGAAGGTCACGTGGTAGGTATCGGTGCAGAACTTCGCGATCTCCTGTTCGCTGCCCGGCTCCTGATGTCCGAACTGGTCACACGGGAACCCCAACACCGTAAACCCGCGCGCGCGGTAGTTGCGATACAAGGTCTCGAGCCCTTCGTATTGCGGCGTGAATCCGCACTTGCTGGCCACGTTCACGATCAGCAGCAGGTTGCCGCGGTAGGGTGCGAGCGTGCCCACCGTGCCATCAATGCCCGTGACTGCGATTTCGTAAATGCTCATCCGGCCTCTCCCCTCGTTCCGTCACGCATCCGGTTTGCGTGCCAGCACCTGAACCACTGCCGCCATTCCGCGATGGTACTTGCCCTCGACCACCTCGCGCTCCGCGTCCTGCGCGAGCAGGAGGTCGAGTCCCGCCAACTCGGCCACCAGCGCCGGCCGCGCCACGAGACGCTCGGCTGTCCGCGGGCCGCCCGTGTCGAAGATCAATTGGCGGGGCGAGTAGGCCTCCACCACCAGGACGCCGCCAGGACGGAGGCCGGCGGTGGCGCCGCGATAGACGTGGCCGCGCAGGGCCGCTGGCAGGTGCACGAAAATGGAGACGATGCCTGCCCATGCGCGGGGCTCGATGACGTATTCGGCGAGATCGGCCTGGATGCATTCGATCTCCACTCCGTGGCGCGCCGCGAGGTCGCGCGCGCGAGCGAGCCCCACCGCCGACTGGTCGACGGCGGTCACGCGGTAGCCCTGTCGCGCGAGAAAGGTCGCGTTGCGCCCCTGGCCCTCGGCCAAGCAGAGCACTGGCCCGCGCGGGATGCGGCAGGCGACGGCGGCCAGAAACGCGTTGGGCTCGGTGCCGTACGCGTATTCGGCTTCGGCGAAGCGTTCGTCCCAGTCGGTCACGTGGTATCCCGCCTCGTCGTGGACGCGCCGAGCCTCGCGGTCAGGAGGCGGCGCGCTGTTCCAGTTGTGCGACGATGACGTAGCGGGCGGGGACGGGTGCCGCATCGCTCGCCAGGGCGACCGGCACGTCGTCGCTCACGCGGTGGACCGTGATGAATTGGGTGGGGACCTCGCGGTCCTGTTCGTCGCGCAGGTGGAGGGCAAACGCATCGACGGCCCGCTGCGACTCGACCACTCGGCGCACGGACGAACCCGCGCCGAGGGATGCGCGGATGAGCTTGAGCTGCTCTTCGCGCGACAGGGAAGCGAGCAGTTCCGGAGCGGGCAGCGGCGCGTCGGCCTCGAATGCGTTCATCGCGTGCTGCAGCGCGGTGAGGATCGGTTCGATCTTCACGAAGGGTGGTTCCGGCTCGAAGATGCCGCTCTGATGGCCGAGGTCGTCGCCCGGTATTCCCAGATTCGTATAGCCGAGCAGTTCGTCGTGACTCCAAAGGGAATATTGCAGAGAGGGGTCCGGTGCGGGGTGGTGGGGGGACGGTCACCGCAGCACCATCATGGAGCGATCGCGCGTCGCGCGCCAGGGATCGGCGACAAATCGCCGATCGGCGGACGACTCCAACGTCAGTCACTGTAGGGATAGTCGGGATCCGCCAACCGTTCGGCGCGCGCCGTGGCTTCGGGGCCGGCGACTTCGCGGGCCATGTGCAGCAGCATGGGGCTGAGGTGCTGGCCGTATCGCACCACGCTCGCAGCGCGTCCACGGCGGCCGAGCAGAAAGGCGAGGAACGATTGGTCCTTTTTCTTGGCGTTGCACTCCTGACAGGAGAGCAGCAGGTTGTCGCGACGGTCGTATGCGGTCTTGCCGCGTCGTGGCGTGGCGTGGTCGAGCGTGATGAGGTCGGGGTCCATCCGGCGTTCGCAATACGCGCACACCGATCCGTGCTGCGCGAGGAGCCAGCGGCGCGTTTCCAGATACGCGGCGCGCGTGGTGGGAAGCGACGTTTCCTGCGACGCGCGGCCCGGACCGTGCCCGCCACGTCGGCCCGACCCGCCGCGCCGGCGCGAGCGCCCGGAGGCACCGGACTTGGCGCCCGATTTTCCGTGGGCGGCGTTGCCCGCCGGGCGGGTGTGGCCGACCGGTTTGGATTGGGCTGAGGACGGCGAATGCGTGCCGCGCCTGGTGGGGTTGTCCGTCACCGGCGTGCGGAGGTGGAATGGAGGTGGCCGGTCATATGCCCGGGAAAGATAGCGCATCCTGGCGGGGCGCCTATCCCCCGTCCCCGGCGGGGCCTAAGTTCTGCGCGGATCATCGACCCGCGCTCCCTGCCATGACCCATTGCCGATTCCGAGCCTTCGCCGCCGCGCTCGCCCTGGTGGCCGCCGCCCTGCCGGCCCATGCGCAACGCGCCACCGCGCCCGTCTATCGCGATGCCGCGGCGCCGATCGATGCCCGCGTGCGCGACCTGATGGGGCGTATGACCCTCGAAGACAAGTTCTGGCAGTTGTTCATGATTCCCGGGAACCGGGACGATGTCGCCGACGACTATTCGCATGGCATCTTCGGCTTGCAGATCTCCGAAGCGCCGGCCGGCGACACCGTGCCGCTCGCCGACGCGGCGCGCCGCCAGGCCGAGCGGATCAATGCCATCCAACGGTACTTCACGGACAGTACCAGGCTCGGAATCCCGATCATTCCGTTCGACGAGGCGGTGCACGGATTGGTGCGCGAAGGGGCTACGGTTTTTCCGCAGGCGATCGCCCTGGCGGCGACGTGGGACACGACGCTCATGGGGCGCGTGGCCGGTGCCATCGCGCAGGAGACGCGCAGCCGCGGCGTCCGCCAGGTGCTCTCGCCCGTGATCAACATCGCCAGCGATGTGCGGTGGGGCCGGGTCGAGGAGTCGTACGGCGAGGATCCGTATCTCACCTCGGCGATGGCGCGCAACTTCATCGAACCGTTCGAGCGCGCCGGCGTGATCGCGACTCCCAAACACTTCGTGGCCAACGTCGGGGAGGGCGGGCGGGACAGTTATCCGATCGATTGGGACGCCCGGGTACTGGACGAGTACTATCTGCCGCCGTTCAAGGCGGCGGTCACGCAGGCGCACGCTGGCGCCGTGATGACCGCGTACAACTCCGTGGACGGCATTCCCGCGACGCAGAACCGCGCGCTGCTCACCGGCCAACTCAAACGCGGTTGGGGATTCACGGGGTTCGTCATCTCGGATGCGGCGGCCACGGGCGGTCCGACGGTGCTGCAGCACACCGAAGCGAGCACGGCGACGGCCACCCGGGACGCGTTCAACGCCGGCCTCGACGTGGTATTCCAGTCATCGTATCAACAATACCGGCCGTATCTCGCGGCGTTTCAGCGCGGGCTGGTGCCGCGTGCCGTCGTCGATTCGTCGGTGGCGAGGGTGCTGCGTGCCAAGTTCCGGCTCGGCCTGTTCGACCATCCCTTCGTGGACCCCGACCGCGCCGCCGCGGAGAACGGCAGCGCCGCGCACCTTGCGCTGGCCCGGCAGGCGGCGCGCGAAGCGATCGTGCTGCTCAAGAACGACCGCGGGCTGCTGCCGTTGTCGCCGACTGTGGGCTCGGTGGCCGTGATCGGGGATGACGCGGTGGAGGCGCGGCTGGGTGGGTACAGCGGCCCAGGCCTCCGGCGGGTATCGATCCTGGATGCGCTCCGCGACCGGATGGGCAGCGCGCGTGTCCGCTACGCGCCCGGCCCGGGACGCTCGGCGGTCAAGTATGTGGTCGTGCCGGGCGCGCAACTCGCGAGCATCGAACACGGGCGCGGTGAGCCAGGCCTCCATGGAGAGTACTGGGACAACAACCGGTTCGACGGTCCGCCCCGGTTGGTGCGTACCGATCGCGACGTGGACTTTGGATGGACGCTCAACTCACCGGGGCCGGGCATCCCCTTCGACTGGTATTCCGCGCGCTGGACGGGCGCGATCACGGTACCCGCGGGTGGGGTGCACCGGCTCGGGGTCGAGGGCAACGACGGCTACCGGCTGTATCTCGACGGCATGTTGGTGGTGGACGACTGGAAGAAGCAGTCGTACGGCACGCACGTGGCCGACGTGAACCTGGCGCCCGGGAGCACGCACACCATCCGCCTCGAATACTTCGAGAGCACCGGCAACGCGCGGGTGAAGCTGGTCTGGGACGCCGGGGTGCCCGATGATTGGCGGGCGGAGATCGACAGTGCGGTGGCCGCTGCGCGCGCGAGCGACGTGGCCGTCGTGGCGGTCGGCATCGAGGAAGGCGAATTCCGCGACCGCGCACTGCTGGGCCTGCCGGGACATCAGGAACAACTCATAGGCGCGGTGGCCGCGACCGGCACGCCCACGGTGGTCGTGCTCATCGGCGGCAGCGCGATCACGATGTCGGGGTGGCTGGACCGGGTGGGCGCGGTGCTCGACGCGTGGTATCCGGGCGAACAGGGCGGA
>Ga0307373_10013089_pt1 | contig 11658 bp, 9 predicted proteins | sample OX2MG_FD_202534 | JGI IMG/M metagenome (GOLD analysis project Ga0307373, IMG submission 202534) | Soil microbial communities from Risofladan, Vaasa, Finland - OX-2 | ecosystem: Environmental > Terrestrial > Soil > Coastal area > Acid sulfate soil | place: Finland: Risofladan, Vaasa | collected...
CGCTGCGGCTTGAGGACTCGTTCGCTGATTTCCACGCGCTCTGCGAACAATATCCGGCCCTAACACAGGCGGCTCGGGAACGGCAGGGGCGTCTTCTTCGATCTCCGACGGTATGGGAGGACGTGGCGAAGACGATCTGCACGACCTGTACGACCTGGGCGCGCACACGGGAGATGATAACCGCTCTTTGCCGGGAATGGGGCACGCCGGGACCGCGGCGCCATGGATTCCCGACGCCGGCCGCCATCGCGGCCGCGGAGGAGAATGACCTTCGCCGGGCGACAGGTATGGGATACCGGGCGCGTTATCTCAAGGCGCTGGCGGCGGCGCAGGCCGAAGGTCGGCTGGATCTGGAGGCGTTCAAAACCGATTCTCGACCGGGCGCCGAAATCCGAGCATCGCTGCTGGCGCTCCCCGGAATTGGTCCCTACGCGGCCGCGAATCTCCTGATGCTGTTAGGGCGGTACGATTACCTCGCCGTGGATTCGTGGGTGCGCCGGGTGGTGGGCAAGTCCTGGTTTCGGGGGCGGCCGGTCACCGACGCTGAAATTCTCGCAGCCTTCGAGCCGTTTCACCGCTGGACTGCGCTGGTGTATTGGTACTGGGATTGGGACGCGGCGGAAGAGTGGACATGGAGGCCCGGTCGAGCGGCGGATACCGGCTGAAACCGGCTGGGCGCCGCTGCAGCGAAGTTTTACTTAGCGCCGGCGGCCCCCCAACCCCCAATAATGGGGGAGTATTGTGGCCCCCCAACCCCCAATAATGGGGGAGTATTGTGGCCGCTGGCCTCCAATAATGGGGGAGTATTGTGGCCCCCCGGCCCCCAATAATGGGGGAGTATTGTGGCCGCTGACCTCCAATAGTGGGGGAGTATCGTGGCCCCCCAACCCCCAATAATGGGGGAGTATTGTGGCCGCTGGCCTCCAATAGTGGGGCGGCGACTGCCGGCTTGTCTGCGCCGGAATGCACTGGAAGGACTCTGGCCTTAAAGCGGCCATAAAGGAGAGGCGACGTGTCGAACAGCACATTGACGATGGACGATCAACTCCGCGAGTATTTGCTCTCGGTCTCGCTGCGGGAACCCGAGGCGCTTCGCAGGCTGCGGGAAGAGACGAAAGCGCTGCCGAACGCGGACATGCAGATCTGCCCGGAGCAGGGCCAGTTTATGCGGCTTCTGATAACTCTGCTGAAGGCACGAAAAACGCTCGAGGTGGGTGTCTTCACCGGCTACAGCTCCACGAGCGTTGCGCTCGCGCTCCCGCCCGACGGCAGGATTATTGCTTGTGACGTTAACGCGGAATGGACGGGAATGGCTCGACGTTACTGGAAGGAGTCTGGAGTCGCCGATAAGATTGAACTCAGGCTCGGCCCCGCCGCGGAGACGCTCACTAAGCTCCTGGCCGAAGGGCACGAAGGAACCTTCGACTTCGCGTTCATTGACGCCGACAAGCACAATTACGATCAATACTATGAGCTGGCCCTCCTGTTGGTGCGCCAGGGCGGATTGATCGCCATCGATAACACACTCTGGTACGGCCGCCCGGCCGATCCCACCGAGCAGGATGCGGAGACCGTCGTGATTCGGAACCTGAACGCCAAACTGCACAAGGACACCCGCGTCATGGTCAGCCTCCTCCCCATCGGCGACGGACTGACGCTGGCGGTGAAGGTGTAGGGCGGAGGACGGAGGACGGAGGACGGAGGACGGAGGACGGAGGACAGCGAGACGGCCCTCCGTACCTCGCGCCCCGCGCCTGACCGCCAACCATTCCCCCCTTTTCGCGCATCTTGCATAATGATGAACCCTGAACCGGATGAATATGAGCTGGCGATGCGGGCGCGGGAGGGAGACCGGAAAGCGCTGGCGGATCTGGTGGAGCGTACGCGAATGCGGTTGTTCGCGCTCGCCTACGCCGAGCTCCACCATTACGAAGACGCTCAGGACGCGGTCTCCTCGGCGCTCGTACAGATCTGTCTCCATATTCGAGAGATCCAGCAGCCGGAGAAAGTTCGGGCCTGGATGCAGAGCATTGTTCGCAACGAGTGCCGCCGGCTCCGCCGGCGCGCCCCGGCGTCAACCGTCTCTCTCGAGGAACAGGATCTGTATGCGCCCGATGATGAGACGCTTCCACTGCGCCTGGATGTTGAACAGGCGCTCCGGCGGCTGCCCGTTCGTCACGCCCGGGCGATGCGGCTCTTTTATCTGGAAGAGACGTCAATTCCCGAGATCGCGCGCCAGACCGGCCACCCGGCAGGGACCATCAAGTACTGGCTTCATCAGGGACGCCAGCAGCTTGCGCAGTTAATGGAGGGATACGCGCCCATGTCGAATGCAGTCGTTAATCATCAGCCCGAGCCGGTCAAACCCGAGCCGGGCCAATCACCCCACGCGCTTATCGTGCAGACTGAGCTTAAGCCAGAGATACTCACGGCGCTAAAAGCAGCGGTCGCGGAAGCCGGTTTTGAGCCGGAACTGACCGAGACTGGTGAGATTAGCCGGCTCGCTGCCTGGTCGGATGACGGATATTCCGTTTTAGAGCGGTGGTGGACCGAATACGAGATGCTGATTTTCGATGAGCGGATCGCAGAGCGCCCGGCGATGGAGCTGCTCGTGAATGCCCGGGCCGGTCTGGAGGGAGACGTGATGCGGCGCCGGACGCCGGCGGTCTGTCTGCTCCTATCTGCTCCACCGCCCGCAGCCGTGTTCGCCAGTTGGAATCTCGGCGTGGATCTTCTCGTAAATAAGGAGAATCCGGTGGAGATCGGACGGTTCGCCGACTATGCTCGCCGGTTGGCGCTGCGCCGCGGGTTGGCCGGGCCGCAAGCTATCTGGACCCGGTTCAGTGATCAGGGGAAGGCCGCGGTCATCGAAGCCCAGGCAATCGCGGCGCGGCTTGGCTGCCGTGCAGTCGCGCCGGAGCATTCGCTGGCGGCCCTGACCGGAATGCCCGATGCCAAGGCGGCGATTATCCTTCGCAAAGGCGGCGCGGACCCCGCCGAAATTCGCGCCAATCTTGATCGAGAGCTGGTGACCGCAGCCCAGGACCCGATACCGGTCAGTGAAGTGACACTCTCCCCCCGGATGAAGCGCGCATTCGATTTCGCCTTTGCTGAAGCCTGGTCGGGCAACGCGAACGCGATTGGCACTGAACATCTGCTCATCGGTGTGGCCCGTGAGTCGGGTGGCCTGGCGGGCCGGACTCTTCGCGAAGCCGGGATCAACTCGCTGTGGCTGCGCGACGAAGTTCGGCGAGATCAATACGCTGGGTGGCGCGGCGCGGCGACAGGAACCGACGAGAAAGCTGAGAAAGAGACTTCGGCCTCGGTAGACCCGGCGGCATGAGACGGATATGCCTTTTAACGCTCCAACGACCCGTTCGTTTCAGGTCCCGACGTGCCGCGGCGATGAAAGTGACGTGAGGCTGTCCTGATTCTGCCGCCGCGGGGAGGTCAGCGTCCGTGACGCACAGGCAGAGACGCCTGCACCACTGGTTTAGCCTCCGGCACGCACAGGCAGAGACGCCTGCGCCACTCGTACCAGAAGAGTGGCGCAGGCCTCCGCGCCTGTGCAGCGCCCCGCGCCCCGCGCCTCCTGACGCTCGGAGGACCCGCGCTCTCGCGGAACTTTGTCGGGAGCCGTCATACTGAGAGGAGCAGTGTCAGCGCCTCTCGTAATCTTGATGGGAAAGCAAGAGAGGCGAGCGTTTTAGGGGTTCATGCCGCATGGCTATTGCATATTCTAAGTGCCGGCTGCTGCCATGGCTTCTGGCTCTCACGGCGCTTTTCCTGCCCCTATTTCGGGGTGAGCTTCGCTCCGGCTTGTCGCTCGATGCGCAAGCCTCGCGCCTGGGCTTTCTCGAATCCACACCCGTTCGGCCGCGCACATCCGCAGTTCTTCGTGTGGCGCTCGTAGCCGATACGCACTGCACTCGCTCGCCAGTGGGCGACCGGCCGAAGTACCGGGAACGGTTCGACCGGGTGATTCGCGACGTGAACGCGGCGAATGTGGACGTGGTGCTGGTCGCCGGGGATCTCACGAATGGGGGTGAGGTTGCCCAGATGCGGGATTTCCGGGCGCAGGCTCGCGGTTTCCGGGCGCCGATAATAGTCGTTCCCGGCAACCGCGACGTGGGCAACCGGGTCGGCCTCTCCCCGCGCGGGCAGGTGAGCGAGGCACGCGTGGCTCAATATGAGCACGAGATGGGACCGTCGTTTTTCGTGCGGAAGATAGCCGGCCTGCGGGTGATTGGGGTGAACGCCTCTCTACTCGGCAGCGCCCTGAAGCCGGAGCGGCGGCAGTGGACGTTCCTGGAAAAGGCCCTGGCCGCGCCGGCCAGGGCGCCGACCGTGATCCTGCTGCACTATCCTCTCTTTATGAGTTCCCCGGACGAAGGCGACAGTCCCCGAAGTGTGGTTGATCCTGCAAGCCGCCAACGCCTTATCCGCCTGGCTGCGAAGGGCGGCGTTGAGGCCATTTTCAGCGGGCACCTCCATCGGACCATTGAGCAGCGACGCGGACGGGTCCTCTTCGTCACCGGCCCCGCGGTCGCCTACGGCTCCGCTCGCGACTCGCGCTGCCAGGCATGGACCCTCCTGACCCGCGGTCCCGATGGAACGTGGACGGTTGAATTCCGATACGTGACGGATCATCGGCCTGCTGCGGCCCGGCTGCCGTGGAAGGGACGGGAGACGGGAGACGGGGGCGCGTCGTCGCGTTTATCAGGGAGCCTGGCATGACGAAGCATAGATATGAAAAGGAGCTTTATGATGGATGACACTCCTATCAATGAGCGTCAAGACGTGCGGGAGATCGTGCGCGAGCGGTACGGGGAGGCTGCCCGGCTTGTTCTGGAGGGGAAGGGCGCGGCCTGCTGCGGCGGTGGGAACGTGGGAACCGGCAAAGGCTCGTGCTGCAGCGGGACCGTGGAGAAGGATCTGATCAGCTCGGGCCTCTATGATAAGCTGGAGGCGGCCGAAATACCAGAAGCCGCTCTGCTGGCGTCGCTCGGATGCGGTAATCCCACCGCGCTCGCCGAGCTGAAGGAAGGCGAGGTCGTCCTCGATCTGGGATCGGGTGGCGGCGTCGACGTGCTGCTATCCGCCCGGCGAGTGTGGCCATCAGGGTTCGCTTATGGCCTGGACATGACCGATGAGATGCTGGCCCTGGCGGAGCAGATCCGCCGTGAGGCCGGCGCGGAGAACGTGAAGTTCCTCAAAGGTCATATCGAAGAAATCCCGCTGCCGGATAACACGGTGGACGTGTTGATCTCCAACTGCGTTATCAACCTTTCGGCAGATAAGGACGCCGTGCTGCGGGAGGCGTTCCGCGTCCTCAAGCCGGGCGGGCGCTTCGCCGTGTCCGACGTGGTGGTGGAGGGCGAACTGCCAGACTGGATTCGACGAGACTTGATGGCCTACGTCGGCTGTGTTGCCGGCGCCCTGGAGCGGTCCGACTACCTTCGGCGGCTCGAAGCGGCCGGTTTCGTGGATGCGAGCATCGAACCGATCCGCCGTTACATGTTCGCTGATCTACCCAGCGGGTCGCCATGGGGCGAGGAGATCGCGGCCCTCTCCGACGAGGACAAGGCGGACCTGGACGGGCGCGTGATGAGCGCGTTCATCCGTGCCAGAAAGCCGCAGAGATAAACTGCGCCCGCAATCGGCGAATATTATAGGGGGCTGGGATGCCAGGCGCAATCCCGAGAGCCTGGCGATCGGAGAGCCCTCTGCGCGGACAAAGCGACAGCTATCTGTCGAAGTTCGGCCGATTCAGAAAGGATTTGGTTGCTTCGGAAAACGGGCGGGCTTCGCAGGTGCGAAATTAAGCCGATGTCCGGTGGTGGCCTAACCGGAGTCACCGGTGCTTCGGCCGCTGATCAAGTGCTGCTTCACGTTCAATGCTTTCCAGGCGAGGCCCGGGTGCGTTCGGATATTCCCAGCGAGCGTGGCATCCCCGGTCAGAAGTTCCGGACGAATCTCGCCTTCGTCCAGGAGGTGATTCAGGAAGCTGACTTCTGCCGGCCGAAGGGGCAAGACTGGCGCTATAGCCTTGCGCGCCTCGGTGACCAGGGTTTCGGCCCATGCGTCGAAATCTGTCAAGGCGGACCGCTCCACGGTCCGCAGCAGCGGAAGCAGGTTACGTTCCAGATCAAGCGCATCTCCGCGAAGTGATGACGAATCGACCCTTCGCCAGTCCTTGCGACTCATCCCCCCATACACCACGAACGCGACACGCAGCCGCTCATAATCGAGGCTACCTGAGCGAAGCAGGAGGTGGGTGTCGAACAGATCACGGGCCGCGCTCCTCGCAAGAAGCGCCACCAGCTTCCCAGCCGCGAGCTCGTGGTCGTCCATCACCGCGATATCCGTGGCCTGGATACCGCCAACAGGACGGGAATCGCGAATCTGGACTGGCCATAGCGGCACCCGATACATGAAGACGACATCGAACTTCAGGTTTTGCGTGCCGCCGTACGCGCTGTGGTAGGTCAGTATCCAGCTTCCGCCGGCGTGCTCACCGGGAACCTTGCGGAGCTGGAGCCCCTCCCGTTCGCATACAGCCTGGATCGCGCGTTCCACGTCCGGTCGACGTGCCTGCATGTCCGCCAGGTCCGGATCGCCCACGTAGTTCAGGTCGACGTCTATGGAGAGCCGTGGTACGTCTGCGGCGAAGAGGTTGAGAGCGGTTCCACCCTTGAGCGCGAGCCGTCCCTTTAGGAGAGGGTGACGGTTCACTCCCTCCAGCACGGCGAGTAGAAAGGCGATCTTCTCGAGCGTTGCGGCATCAAAGCCCGTTGCCGCCGCTTCCGCGTCCAGGCGCTCACGCGAGGGGCTCATTCTCCTCCTCCCATGAGCGCGTGAGGGCGCTTTCCGGCACCAGGATATTCCACTCCGCTACCAGACGGGCGGATTCCCGGCGGTCGCGCTGCGCATAGTGCGGCCGTCGGGGCCGGTTTGCGCGCAGCGGCTCCAGGCATCGTTCATCGACCATCCACTCCGTCTTCTTTGCGGTCAGGAAATAACCCACCCGCGCGATGGTCGTCGCATTGTTGAGTGCCAGCGCATAGCGAACGACGAGGTCGAGATCGAGGTACGGTACTCCTTCGAAAGAACGCCACACTTCCTCCCAGTCGCCGCCCAGGCGTGAACGATCCAGCACGTCAACCAGCGTCCTTTCGCGTCCGGTTACCCGTAACATCACACCCATCCGCTCCGTTCGGACGATTCCGAGATCCGTTAATCGCTCCTCCACCAGTTCGCCTGGAGGCGCAGCCGTACGGTATGTTATGCCCTGAAAGCGGATGGGCCGGGTAGCGACGTGCGAGCTGACGACAATGCGTTCCCGCCACGTGGATTGGGCGACGCCATGGAATTCCAACGCGGTGTGATAGGCGAGTACGGAGTCTGGCGTAAGTCGCGCCGCGATTAGGAAGCTGTCAACGACGAAGCTATCGGCGTTGAAACCAGGGGGAACCACTGCGTAGAGGCCAGACCGTACGGCGACAAGATTCCCGCGTGCCTTGTGGTACGCGAGCAGCCTTTTCCGGCGGTCCGATCTCAGGCCGCCCCACGCACCGAGATAGCCGTCGATCTCAGAAACCGTGAAGACCGGATGCCGGGTTAGGAAGCTCTGGAAGTCGCGGACTGGCATTTGACGAATCTCTGCAATAAGACTCCTATATTGTACCCTTTTGCATAGAAATGTCAAGTCAGCAATGATAATGCTCCCAGCGGTATACCTTTGCACGCTTTGCCGGACCCTCTCCAGATGGAGCGATCCGATGGCGGAACAGTCCGGTGAGACGAGGGCGCTCGGTCTCGCGCCCTGGAGTTTGGTTTTTATCTCGAGCACGGGCGAGGCTTACGCACTCACGGCGCCCCATATGGCGTTCCACAAGCTCAGTCTTTTTCGCGGCTCACGACTTAAGCGCTAATTCTTCGGGAACAGTCCGAGCAGGGTGTCGGCGAAGATCTTGTGTCCCCGGGCGTCCGGGTGATTGATGGAGTTCGCCAGCAAGGTGACGTAGGGGATTCCCTCTCGCCAGAGATGCGTCCATCTGAGCGACGCGTCCGCGAGGGCCACGTGATGCGCGGCGGCGAACCGGCGCAGCCCTTTCACGTAGGGCCGCGGGTCTTGATCGAATTTTAGCGACTTCACGCCCATCCAATCGGGGCGGACGAGATGCGGTGTGATGAGCGCCATCTCGGCGCCTGCGCCCGTCAGAAGGTTCAGGATTTCCGTGTATTCCGTTTGGGTCGCGTCTTCACTCAAATACGCGTCGTTGACGAATTCCACCGTCACGAGGTCCGGCTTCCGGTCAATGACGTCGTGTTGAAAGTTATACTGTCCCCCCGGTGGCGCGTCTAAATAACCCCGGCTCGACTGCCCGCCCCAGCCGGCCGTGTAAAGATGGATCTTAGACTTCGGGAATCGCTTCTGGAGCGCTTGCGCAAACTGATTCTGGTACCACAGCGCCGGTTCGTTTCCCACCCCGCCGCCGGCGGTAACGCTGTCGCCCCATGCGACGATGTTCACGTCGTCTCCCGCTCGCAGCTTCGCCAGGGTGCGCGGCAGCAGTTTCGCCGCGACGCTCCCGGATGGGGCTCGAGCCGGCGCGTTCCGTGAATCCGGGGCATCGATTGGGAACAGGTTTTCCTCACCCAGCGCGTCGAGTGGACCCGGAATCCAGACGTTCGCGATGGCGATGGCGCCGGGCGGCAGCGGTGGCGGGAGGAGCGGGCTGGTCCCGGGCGTACCCGGGATGTAGATGACGTGACCCTTTCGATCGGCGGCGATGCGGTCCAGCCGGGCCGGAGTGTAGTCGTAGTCGACGTAGACGGGGGTGTCCACGCCGATGGCGCCACCGGGCAGCCGGCCAATGGTCGCCCAGAACCCGTCGAAGTCGTAATCTTTCCCGGCGGTGAACGCAGCCCCGTCGCCCGGACCCCGTTTCACCCGGACGCTGTCCGGATGAAGCAGACCGGTGGCCGTACACTCCTCGGTGACAAGAGCGTTGAGTTTCAAGCCCTTCAGCCAGCCCCCGGTGTTGTTGTTGAAGAGAGGAAGCGCGGCGTGCTTCTCATCCCGGACGCGAACCACGGCCGGCGGGAGAATTTTAAGCCGGACCGGCAGGGAAATACGAACGTGCCGGTTCCCCACGCGCATCTCGCCCGGTCCCACCACCACGGTCCAGGGCGGCGCCACTCGCAACTGAGGTCGAACCGGCGCTGCGCCCGTCGCGTCGACCGCAGAAAGCGTCATCACGATCATCACAAATAGCATCCAACCTCCGCTGGTCATCTATCTCTTGTCCTTTATGGTACTTCAAATCCGGGCGTCCTGGGATCGTCCGTCTGGTGAAAATACTCGTGGGTCGGCGGCGGGAATCGCTCGCCCCCGGCGGAACGGACCGGTTCTCAGCCTACACAAAGCTGACGGTGTTATTGGAGTATACACCGAACCCGAGCCGGGCGTACATCCCGGCGCCCTCGGGTGACGGCGAAAGCACCGCCGCGCGAAAGTCGCGATCGCGGGCGTGCCTCAATGCAGCGAGGGTGACCGCAGTTCCGATCCCACGCCGCCAGAATTCCGAGTGAACCTTCACGTCATACACGCCGGCGGCATTCTCGCCCAAAAACACGGATGCCGCTCCTACCGGATCGCCGTTTAGCTCCGCCAGGAAACGCTGGTAAGGTTCGTCCCACCCCAATCCGAGGCTGCCGTGTATCTCTGTTCGGAGCCGCTTCTGGTAAGCGTCTTCGTCCAGGACTGCGCACCACGCCGCGAGCGTGCCCGCGTCCCGTACCGCTCGCACTTCCAGCCCCGGGTGAAAATCGCCGGAGGCCGGAAGGGCGGCGAGGTCCATACCCATACCCCGGCCCGGACCGAGGCGCCGGCATCCGTGAGCCTCCAGTCGCGCTGCAGCGTCCGCCGGAAGGCTCCCCTCGGGCAGATACCACTGGAAGGGGGCCGGACCGGCGTCGGGCGCCGGTTCGCTTTCAAGGTACCATCCGGCAGGAATGGGGACAATGCACGATCGAAATCGATCAAGGACGTCGCAGATCGCGTCGTCAGCCATCTCATCGGGGAGCCTCGTGCAAACCACGCCGTTCCAGGTGTTGTCGTAAACACCTGTGATGACCCACGAGAGGCTGTCGCTAAAGTGGCTCGTCGCAATCGGCGACGTGCCCAGGTACGCGAGCATTTCGATCTGATTCGCTTCCTGGGCCTGGGGCCATTGCTCCAACGTGTCCACGGCCGTATCCATCTCTATTCCTACCAGACAAATGAAACCGGCGCTACGATGACTTTCGGGTTCTGAGTGGCTATGCGGATTCCTGCGTTAGATCGGCTCGTTCCACCCGGCTGCGGCTCCCGGTTTTTGCCTGGGCAAGCGCCCTTTCCGCAGCTTGCAGTACGAGCGGTCCATCGGCGCCGCACTCGGGATATGCGGCCACGCCAATCGAGAGGGCGAGCCGGGAACGAAACTTCTGGGGTACGAGGGCGCGAAGGGCGTCGTTTGCGGGATGACGGAGTGACTCGGCTCGGGTGTAGCTGTTCTCCAGGCACGCGGAGGGCAGGAGCAGGGCAAATTCGTCGGCCCCGTATCGACAGAGGATATCTCCCGCGCGGACGTGCGCCTTCAAGTGGTTTGCGAGCCGCTGGATGAGTTGGTCTCCCCCGTCGGATTCAAGGCGATCATTCACGTGCTTTAGGCTATCTAAATCGAGCATGACGATACCGAGTGGGTAGCCGCCGCGCTCCGCCTGGTGAATCTCGCGCACCAGCGCCACGTCCAGATAGCGCCGGTTAAACGCGCCGGTGAGAGGGTCAAGAAAATCCTGGCCGCGCATATTTTGCTGAATTTCGATATTATTGAGTGAGAGACCTACTTGCAGCGCCACTGCCGCAGCCAGCGTTTGCGTCCGCTCCCTATCGGCGGTGTTTACCCCGGTGACGTGAAGAACACCACGGGTGCCGGCTTCGGTTTCTACGATGGCGCAGAGGCAGCAATGAAGCGGATCGTCGCGGTGGCAGCAGACGGCCGGCGGCGCGGACTGGTCGGGCGCCTCGGAAGGCGCGGGCGATTCACGCGACCGGGCACGGAGAACCATGCATTTTGATGGCGGTGACTCTACCTCACAGCCGGGAGAATCTCCCCACGCTGCAGCGGCTTCGAAGCACTCCCGGTCTTCCGAGAGAATCCAGAGCGCTCCGGGGCGACCGGGCAGGAGCTGATCCATGTTGGCACGCAGCGCCTCGTATAAACCCTCCGCGGTATGACTTCGCCGGAGGTGGCGCGCGAGCTCACCGAGCAGAACAATCTCGCGGCACCGGCGGGCGGTCTCGCCGCCGGGCGATCCATTCCGAGAGGCAGGCGGCGGATCGTTATCCGATTCTTCCAACCCCAGGGAAGTTGTGTCCGTGGCGCCCACCACCGTGCTCACAAACCGGCGGAGATGCGGCAGATAATAGCGGCTCACGTACAGGGCCGAAAGGTCCGGTTGAGATTCGCCGGCACTGAGGATAAGCTCGCGCACAAGTGGATAACGCCGAACCGCGTCGTGAACTTCGGCTGCCGGCTGCCGGCGAGTGAGCTTCTCGAGCGCGGGTTCGCAAATCACGGGTTCCGGCGCATCCTCGACGAGATAAGCGGT
>Ga0307373_10013092_pt1 | contig 11656 bp, 7 predicted proteins | sample OX2MG_FD_202534 | JGI IMG/M metagenome (GOLD analysis project Ga0307373, IMG submission 202534) | Soil microbial communities from Risofladan, Vaasa, Finland - OX-2 | ecosystem: Environmental > Terrestrial > Soil > Coastal area > Acid sulfate soil | place: Finland: Risofladan, Vaasa | collected...
CGCTCTGACTACCAGCTCTCGCAGCTCGACGTGCTCGAGGCTGAGTCGATCCACGTGATGAGGGAAGTCGCCGCCGAGTTCGAGCGCCCTGTGCTGCTCTTCTCGGGCGGCAAGGACTCGATCGTGATGCTCGCGCTCGCCGAGCGCGCGTTCCGGCCGGCCAGGATCCCCTTCCCGGTCATGCACGTGGATACCGGCCACAACTTCGACGAGGTGCTCGAGTTCAGGGACCGCAGGGCGACCGAGCTTGGCGTCCGCCTGATCGTCGCCTCCGTGCAGGAGTCGATCGACTCGGGCCGGGTGGTCGAGGAGACCGGGAGGTGGGCGAGCAGGAACCGGCTGCAGATTACCACCCTGCTCGACGCGATCGCCGAGCAGCGCTTCGACGCGGTCTTCGGCGGAGCTCGCCGGGACGAGGAGAAGGCTAGGGCCAAGGAGCGGGTGTTCTCCTTCAGGGACGAGTTCGGCCAGTGGGACCCGAAGAACCAGCGGCCCGAGCTGTGGAGCCTGTACAACACCAGGATCCACCGGGGTGAGCACATCAGGGTCTTCCCGCTGTCGAACTGGACCGAGCTCGACATCTGGCACTACATCGCCAGGGAGGAACTGGAGATCCCGTCCATCTACTTCGCGCACCGCCGCGCGGTATTCGAGCGAGACGGCATCCTGCTGGCCGACCATCCGCACGTGAGCCGGTCCGACAGCGAGGCGCCGTACGATGCGATGGTCAGGTACCGCACCGTCGGCGATATCACCTGCACGGGAGCGGTCGAATCGCCGGCCGCCACGCTGGCCGAGGTGATCGCGGAGATCGCCGCGACGCGGATTACCGAGCGCGGGCAGACCCGTGCGGATGACCGGGCGAGCGAGGCCTCGATGGAGGACCGGAAGCGGGAAGGTTACTTCTAATGGCGTCGGACACCGAAGGCATGCAGCACACGCGCGTGGACGGCTCACGGCGGGGCGGCACGGGGGCAGGCGATCCCGACCGGACCATGGACATCCTGCGGCTCGCCACGGCCGGCTCGGTGGACGACGGCAAGTCAACGCTGATCGGCCGGCTCCTCTACGACTCGAAGGCGATCTTCGAGGACCAGCTCGCGTCGGTGGAGCGGACGAGCAAGGAGCGCGGCGAGGAGTACACGAACCTGGCCCTGCTGACCGACGGCCTGCGGGCCGAGCGTGAGCAGGGGATCACGATCGACGTCGCCTACCGCTACTTCGCGACGCCGCGCCGGAAATTCATCATCGCCGACACCCCGGGTCACACGCAGTACACGCGGAACATGGTCACCGGGGCCTCGACCGCGGACCTGGCGATCGTCCTCGTCGACGCGAGGAACGGACTGACGGAGCAGAGCAGGCGGCACGCCTTCCTCACGACCCTGCTGCGCGTGCCGCACCTGGTGCTCGCCGTGAACAAAATGGACCTGGTCGGATACGACTCGGCGGCGTTCGACCAGATCGTCGAGGAGTTCACCGCCTTCGGCAGCAAGCTGGAGATCGCCGACCTGACCTTCATCCCGATCTCGGCGCTGCACGGCGACAACGTCGTTGAGCGGTCGCTGAACATGCCCTGGTACAACGGCCCCTCATTGCTGCACCACCTCGAGCACGTCCACATCGCATCGGACCGCAACCTGATCGACGTCAGGTTCCCGGTCCAGTACGTGATCAGGCCGCACCAGGCCACCGACCCTGACCTGCACGACTACCGCGGCTACGCGGGGCAGGTCGCCGGCGGCATCCTGAAGCCCGGCGACGAGGTCATGCACCTGCCGTCCGGCCTCACGACCACGATCAAGCGGATCGACACGGCCGGCGGCCCGGTCGACGAGGCCTACCCGCCGATGTCGGTGACCTTGCTGCTCGAAGACGACCTCGACATCTCCCGCGGCGATATGATCTGCCGGCCGCACAACCAGCCGCACGTGACTCAGGACGTGCAGGCGATGGTGTGCTGGATGGCCGACGCGCCGGTGCTGACCGAGCGCAGCAGGCTCATCGTCAAGCACACGACCAGGACCGTCAAGGCGATCGTGCGCGATATCGGCTACCGGCTCGACATCAACACCCTGCACCGGGACGAGTCCGCCGACCGGATCGGGCTGAACGAGATCGGCCGGATCGGGCTGCGGCTGACGCAGCCGATCTTCTGTGATCCCTACGCCAGGAACCGGATGACCGGCGGCCTGATCCTGATCGATGAGGCGACGAGCGCGACCGTCGGTGCCGCGATGATCACGGACGTCGGCTAGGCAACTCCGGCCGGATCCCATCAGGGCCGGACCGAGCAGGTCAGCGAATCGCGATGTAATGCTGGCTGCCTACTGACGGTCACTAGACTGTGACTTTTCGTATCACGGGCGATTCGGTAGCGATCTGCCGTATGATCCTGCGGGGAAGACCGCTTCAGTGGCAACCGTCCTGGTAAGTCAGCCGCCACGGTCGACATGCAGCGGGAGCAGCGCGGGGAGTTGATATGACGACGGCGGGCCGGCGGACGGCATGAAGGCGATCCTGGTCTGCTCCTCCGGCGGACACCTGGCGCAGCTCTACCGGCTACGGCCGTGGTGGGACCAGCACGACCGGGTCTGGGTAACGTTCGCCGATGCTCAGGCGGAGTCCCTGCTGACCGGGGAGCGCGTCGTGCCGGCCTTCGCCCCGACGACGCGCAACATCCGCAACGCGTTGCGCAACTTCCGGCTTGCTGTCCGGGTCCTGCGGGCGGAGCGGCCCGACGTGCTGGTCTCCGACGGCGCCGGCGTGGCGCTTCCGTTCTTTCTGGTTGGCCGGATGCTCGGGATTCGCACCGTCTACCTGGAGGTCTACGACCGGATCTCGCGATCAACGCTGACTGGCCGGCTCTGTTATCCGCTGGCTGAGCTTTTCTTGCTGCAGTGGGAGGAGCAACTGGCCAACTATCCGAAGGGCCAGGTGATCGGGTGCCTGATCTGACCGCGCCGGGTGAATCTGGCCGTGGGCTCACCGCGAGCGGCCAGGAAGCACCCGAAACACGCTTCGCGGTGATCGTCGGCACCGACCATCATCCGTTCGACCGCGTGATCCGCTGGGTGAACGACTGGCTCGGCCAGCATCCGGAGCAGGCTGCGGCGTTCTTCGTGCAGGCAGGCACGGCCACGGTGCCACCCGTGTGCGAGTCAGCACCGATGCTGGACGTCGGCAGGCTCGCGACCCTGCTTGACGAATCGGACGTGATGATCTGCCATGGCGGTCCTGGATCGATCGCTGATGCCTGGCAACGGGGCCACCTCCCGATCGTTGTCCCGCGGATGCGCCGGTTCGGCGAGCACGTTGATGATCATCAGGTCGATTTCTGCCGAAAGTTCGCCGACCTCGGGCGTGTCCGGATCGCGGAGGACGCCGCGACCTTCACTGGGCTGCTCGACGAGGCTCGCACCGATCGGACGCGCTTTCGCGCTACCGAGCCTGTGGCCGAAATCGAGTCGGCCGTGGCACGCTTCGATGCGCTCGTCGATGAGCTCATCAACGGCCCGCGCCGCAAGCGGCGGCGGGCCAGCCGGTCCGGACTCTGAGCTGCTGGTCCGCCCGCCGGCCATCAGAACCCCGCCGGCCATCAGAACCCCGCCGGCCATCAGAACCCGGCGGCCGTCGGTACTGCCGGGGCCCTCGAGCTGCCGCGCACCTGCAGGCCAGCCGCCGGACCGGCAACTTACACCAAGTGAACGGACGTAACCTAATCTGTCAACCTATCTGGTCATGCAGGCGTCTATCCGATGGCCGAACTACACGTACGCTGGCACCGTATACAAAGGGGGGAAGAGTGCAGACATCTCGAATCGCGCGAGCTTCCCCTGATCACGCTTGGCTGTTCGAGCTTCTCTTCGGAGAAGCACCGACCGTCCGGTGGGCTGCGGCAGGGGCACTGCCTGCCGGGTATGAGCGCACTGATCAATTCGCCGTGCTCTGGCCTGCGCCGGGACGGACCTTCGCGGTTTCGCTCGGCGCCCGGCGCGGCTCTTCGTCCGCGCTGACGTCCTACAACTCCCTGCGCGCGAGCCGCACCCGGCTCGCGCGCAGGGTGCTAGGGCTCGGCCTGCGCACCGGGCTGGCGCAGCCGCTGCTGCGAGACAAGATCGACATCGGCGTCCTGCGGGGCGCGGCATCGGCGGAGCTGGCCGAGGATCTGATCACCGACCACCTGCAGCGCTTGTTCGGCCGCGGCCCGGTTGGCATCGCGGTCAGCGGCGGCAGCGGCCCGTTTCGCAAGCCCGTGCTGCAGGTCTTCGCCGCCGACGGGATGCCGCTCGGTTATATCAAGGTGGGCTGGAATGACTGGACCCGCCAGGCAGTCAGCCGTGAGGCCGCTGCCCTGCAGGCCTGCATGACTAACCAGATGCTTCTCGGAGTACCCCCGCTGCTCGACCGCTCAAGCTGGCGGAACCTGGATCTCCTGGTCACCGGTCCGCTACCCCGCGGCATCCGGAGGACGGGCGCCGGCAGCGGGCCGCCGGACGCCAGGGTGCTTCGCGAGATCAGTGAGCTGGTGCCGGGCTCGGATGGTGAGCTGGCCGCGAGCCCGTGGTGGCTAGGCGTGCGCTCGAGAATTCACGGCGCTGTCGTCGATCCGGAGGCGCGCTCCGCACTCGAGCTGGCGGCTGAGCGCATCGAGCGGGCCTACGGCAGCGTGCCGCTGAAGTTCGGCACCTGGCACGGGGATCTGGTGCCATGGAATCTCGGTCGGTGCGGCACTCGGCTGTACGCATGGGACTGGGAGAGCAGCACGCCCGACGTCCCGCTCGGTTTTGACGCGGTGCACTTCTATTACTCGGTCGCGTTCATCGCCCGGGGACGCCCGCTGGCCGAGGCGGCGGCGAGCGCGGCGGGAAGCGCCGATGCTGCCCTTAAGGCACTGGGAGTCCCGGAACGCTCGCGGCACCTGGTCGCGATCCTGCACCTCGTCGAGCTGGCTCTGCGCCATGAGGAGGCTCGCCAGAGCACAGGTGAGGCGGACGGCCGGTTCTACCCGGCTGTCACGCGGGTGCTCGAGCGGGCAATCGCGTCATCCCCCGGGGTGGCTGGCCCTCAGCCGACGGGGAGAGCGGCATGAAGATCTTGCTGGCGTGCTCGCCGAGTGGCCATCTAGGGCAGCTGTATGTGCTTCGCCCGATGGTGAGCCAGGCGCGAGCGCGTCTGGAGCATGTTCGGCAACCTGCCGGCCGACTGCGGCCGGCACTGATGCCGAGGTGGAGCACGAGCTAGCACACCAGGGGGGGCAGGCATTGTCTGCCTCGACGAACTGATGGATAAGGAGCAGCATGAAACGCATCCTCTTCGGCGCGATCACAGTCGCGCTCGGCGGCGCGGTGGGCGCGGTGGCGGTGCCAGCTGCCACCGCCTCGACGTCGGCACCGCGGACTGTGGCGATCAGCCAGGTGGTCGGCGGGGTTGACGGCAGCGTCGGATCGGCAGCTTTGTCGTCGTGGCAGACCGACGGCATCGTCTTCGCGCTTGCTTATGGCAACGGGGTGGTGTACGCGGGCGGCCAGTTCGGCAATGCCCGGCCGCCGGGCCAGCCGGCCGGCAGCACTACCGGCGAGGTCACGCGGACGTTCCTGGCGGCGTTCAACTCGACGACGGGTGCGCTGATCACCTCGTTCGACCCGACGATTACCGAGACCGGGACGGCCTCGAGGCCCGGTGTCTACGCGCTGGCGCTGTCGCCGGACGGCAAGACGCTGTACGCGGGGGGGACCTTCAACAAGGTCGACGGGACGGCCCGGACCAACCTGGCCGCGTTCGATACCTCGACCGGGGCCCTGACCAGCTGGAGGCCCGCGGCGTACTCCAAGGTGGATGCGATCGCCGTCTCGCCCGACGGCTCCCAGATCTACTTCGGCGGCCAGTTCTCCCACGTCAACGGGGTGGCCCGGACTTACGCCGCCTCGGCGGACGCGTCTGGCAAGCTGCTGCCGTGGGCGCCGGCCCTCAACGCACCGGTGTACTCCCTGGCGGTGCCGTCCGATGACTCCCAGGTCGTGATCGGCGGAGGGTTCCAGAGCATCAACGGGGTGTCGCAGAACTCCGCGGGTGCGGTCGACCCGACGACCGGGACGACCAACGTGCCGTGGACGGCGAACATCGTCCCGTGGAACCCGGGTACGTGCACCTCGTCGGTCAAGAACATCGTGATCAGCGGTGGCACGGCCTACCTCGCAAATGAGGGCAACGGCGGCGGCTGTTTCGACGGTGACTTCGCGGTCAGCCTGGGCAGCACCGACTCGCTGCTGTGGCAGAGCGACTGCCTGGGCGCGACCCAGGCGGTGGAGGTCGTCAACGGCTTCCTTTACAAGGGCTCGCACGCGCATGACTGCGCGTACGCGCCCGGTGGGTTCCCGCAGGTCAGCAAGCCTACTGGCGGATGGGTTACCTGGCACCTGCTCGACCAGTCGCTGACCGACGGCACGCTCGGGCACTGGACACCGAGCACCAACGTGGGCGCCACCGAGCGAGGCGTCGGCACCCTCGGCCCGCACGCGATGGCCACCGACGGCAGCCAGCTGTTCGTCGGCGGGGACTTCACTACCGTCAACAACAAGCCGCAGCAGGGCTTTGCGATCTTCCCGGCGGGACTCGGCTCGGTTCGTCCATCGAACCCGACCACCGCGCCGACGGTTACCAGTACGTCAGCGGGTATCGACTCGATCAGCTTCCCCGCTGTGAGCAGCCAGGCCGCCGGCACGCTCAGCTACAAGATCTACCGGGACGGAGCCTCCACGGCGATCGCTACGCTGACCGCCACGTCCTGGCCCTGGGCCAAGCCGGTACTGCACTACCTGGACACCGGCCTGACGCCTGGCTCCAGCCACACCTACACCTACATGGTGGCCGACGGGGTCCACTCCACCTCCAAGTCACCAGCCTCGGCACCGGTCACCGTCTCGTCCACTAGTCCATCGCTGAATTACCAGCAGACGGTCCTGCAGGACAATCCCTCGTTTCTCTGGCCTCTGAGCGAAACCTCCGGCAGCACCGCGAACGACGCATCGCCCAACGGCTTCAGCGGCAGCTATGAGTCGGGAACGACTCAGGGCGTCTCTGGCCCGTTCAGCGGCCAGACAGCGACGGGCTTCGACGGCAGCGCCGGGCTCGTGACATCGGCGAACCAGGTGTCAGGTCCGCAGACGTTCTCCGTCGAAGGCTGGTTCAAGACCACCACCAACGACGGCGGCAAGCTCATCGGCTTCGGGAACAACCAGACCGGCTCGAGTTCCAACTATGACCGGCACATCTACATGATGAACGACGGCCAGCTGGTATTCGGCATCTGGAACAACCAGACCGTCACCATCGAGACGCCCAACGTCTACAACGACGGCGCATGGCACTATGTCGTGGCCACCTACGGCCCCTCGGGCACGATGACGTTCTACGTCGACGGTCAGCTGATCGGCACCAACTCCACCGGTTCCTCGCAGGGCTACAGCGGCTACTGGCGGGTCGGCGGCGACAACCTGAACGGCTGGAACCTCGACCCGTGGGGCAGCAACAGCCAGGGCACCACTCAGCCGCACAGCTACTACTTCAACGGCAGCATGGCGGACGTAGCGGTTTACCCGACCGCGCTGTCCGCGTCCCAGGTGGCGGCGCACTACGCGGCCGCCTTGCAGCAAGGCGTCGGGCAGTAGCGCAGGCGTGTAGCCTGATCTGCAAGGAAAGGAAGCTTTTGGCGCGAAAAGTACCGGATCTGCGGCTGCCTTGGGCTTGGGCTGCCATGGCGGCGGTCCTTGCAGGCGGCCTAGCGCTTTCTGCTCTGTCCGCCGGGTGTGCAAGTCAAGCCGCCGGGCCTGTTCCCGTGGCCAGCCCGGGTAGTGCACCGCCGAATACATCGCCGCGCTACCCGGCGCAGACGCTGGCACCTGCCAGGGGTGCGCTGTTCGGTGCGTGGGTGCAGCCCCTGGACACGTCGGTTGTCAATGCCGAGGAGGCCGCTGTCGCCTCCTTCGAGCGCACGATTGGCAGGAAGCTCGCTATCGATCATATCTACACCCCCTGGACTGGACCGATGCCGGTTGAGGTGGCGCGGTGGGATCTGCGCCACGGCACGATCCCCATGATCTCGTGGGCGGCCGCACGGAGTGACCTGATCGCTGCGGGGCATTACGACAGCCTGATCCGTGCGACGGCACGCGAGATGAAGGCGCTGCACGGGCCAGTCATGCTGCGCTGGTTCCCGGAGATGGATCTTCGGCCGAACAGGCACGACTCGATCTCGCCAGCGAGCTTCATCGCGGCCTGGCGGCACATGCACGCGATCTTCGCCGCGGCCGGTGCCACGAACGTGCGGTGGGTCTGGTGCCCGAACATCAGCGCCTTCCGCGAGGGCACGGCGCAGTCCTACTATCCGGGTAATTCGTATGTAGACTGGATCGGTGCGGACGGTTACAACTGGGCACCCCAGGTTACCTTTCTCCCCTGGAGATCTTTTGCGGAGATATTTGGTCCGTTCTACAGCTGGGGATTGCCAACCGGCAAGCCGATGCTCATTGGCGAGTTCGGGGCTGTGGAAGGATCGCCCGGAGTCAAGGCGGGGTGGTTCCGGCAGGCTGACCGGCAGATTAAGACAGAGTTTCCTGCCCTTCGGGCAGTTGTCTACTTTAACTCCGACCATCTGAACTTCGGCCAGTACTTCAACTGGAGGGTCACGTCATCCAAATCCGCGCTTGAGGGATTCAAGGCTTTCGCAAATGACCCCTACTTCGAGGCCAAGCCGGCGACCTAGGCCGAGCTTGCCGCTCCCTGCCCGACGAAGGAACTGCAACGATGACCGCACGACAGCCAACGGAACCCGACGATCTCAGCGGTGAGCCGCGCTCGCTCGACCTGCGCGACTACTGGTCGATTATCCGGCGCCGCGCGGTCATGGTCGTGGTGCTGACACTGATCGGAGCCGTCGCCGGAGTCGGGTATGCCCTGCTGTCCGGCCACACTTACTCGGCGACGTCTGACGTGCTCACTCAGGCCAACATGAGCACCGAGCAGGCAGTCGCGCAGTCGCCCCCGGTCGTGCGGATGGCGGCCAGGCTGCTGCACGTGCAGCCCGCCGCCCTCGAGGTTGCGGTGCCAAAGCGCCTGACCATCAACGTGCCGGCCACTACGTTGACGGTATCCAACGTGCTGCAGATCACCTGGCAGGCCGACAGCCCGGCTGCGGCGCAGGCCGGGGCCAATGCCTTCGCCAACGCCTACCTGACTTACCGGCGCCAGCTGCTGTCCTCCGAGATCGGCAACCTGACCCTGAGCCTCAGCCGGCGACTTGCCACGGTCCAGGCGCAGATGACCAAGCTCCATACCGCGCTCAGCCACACGCCCGTTTCGGATCCGAAGCACCAGAGCCTGGCGCTCAAACTCAGGGAGCTGGAGAGCGTCCAGTCCTCCTACAACGGCAAGCTCGCCTCGCTATCGGTATACAACGACAGCAGCGGGAACTTGATCGCTGCCGCGCGGCCGCAGGTTCCGTCCGGTCTGAGCCATTCGGTGATCGCCGTGCTTGGCGCGCTGCTCGGCCTGCTGCTTGGCCTGGCGCTGGCGTTCGTGAGGGACACCTTCGATGGCCGGATCCTGGACGTCGCCCAGTTCGAGCAGAAACTCGGCACGCCGACGCTCGCGGTGCTGCCGCTCGACGCGATCCTTCCCGATGACGCCAGGGAAGGCAGGAGGGGGCATCAGCCACCGGTGATCGTTACCGCGGCACGGCCAGACGGCCAGGCGGCGGAGGCAGTGCGCACGCTGCGTACCATGGTGGCCGCGATGGCGGTTCGCGGCAAGCTGCGGACCCTGCTCGTGGTTTCCGCCGACGCAAGCGTCTCCGCGGGCCAGCTGACTGCCGAGCTGGGGGTGGCGCTGGCCGAATCCGGCCGGCGGGTGCTGCTGATTGCCGCGGACCTGCGCGGGTCAACCTTGCCGCAGATCTTCGATGTGCCCGACAACGCGGGCCTGAGTGACCTGCTCGTCGGCGGTGGCGACCCGGACGTCCTGATGCGAAGGCCGCATCAGGCCGCCTTGCGCGGTCAGGTCGCCTCGCAGCTCACGGTCCTTCCCCGGGGGCCTCAGCTCCCGGGCGCGCTGGCGGCCCTGGATTCGAGCGCCATGCATCGGCTGCTGCAGGGTGCCCGCGAGGCTTATGACTTCGTGCTGCTCGACTCGCCGCCAGCCGCGGAAGCCGCCGATGTCTATGCGCTGGCTGCGAACGTGGACGGCGTGATCGTGGTCGCCAGGGAGCGGCGCACTCAGGGGCGGGCCGTCGAGGAGCTGAGCCGGCGGCTCGGCCGGATCGGGGCTGTCCTGGTCGGCGGCGTCTTCATCGGCAAGAGCCGGGACGAGCGGTACCGGCAGCCATCCCGCGCAGCCGGGCAGCAGCGTGGCGTTCAGTCGCCCCGCGGCATGCCCGTTGCCGGTGCGGAGAGCAAGCGGCCACAGCAGCCGTCCGGGCCGGGCGGCTCGGAGCCTCCGCCGGTCACCCGCCCGCTGCCAGCGGCGCGAGACCGAGCGCCGCACTGGCCGGCTGACAGCCTCTCCAAGCGGTCTCATGGTTCATAGACCCGATCCTCCACGTAGGCTGTGCCGCCATGTCCGGTGCGGGCGGCGGGGGCGCGCTCGCGGGAGCGGGACGTGAGCAGCCTGGTCTCAGACCACGAGACGACCGGCGGCCCGTCGGCTCGCGGCCCCCTGCCCCGGCCGGACCTGGCCACGGCCGCCCGTCGGCGACTGCCGATCACCTGGCCGCTGACGGCGCTGTTCGTCTGGTACCCAGTATGGTGGGCGCTCGGGGTGAGCGCGTTCACCTGGATCTTCGTGGCGATCCCGGTGCTGGCTTCGCTGATCTGGCGGCGGCAGGGTCGCGTGCCGGTCGCCTTCACCCTCTGGCTCGCATTCACCAGCTGGGTTCTGCTATCCGGCATACAGCTGGAAAGCGGCACGAAAATCGCTACCTTTTCCTACCGGTTTGCCCTGTACGCCGTCGCCGGCGTCCTGTTTGTCTACACCTACAACCTGCCGCGCTCCAGCTCGCTGGATATCAAGATCCTGCGCATCCTCACGGTCTTCTGGATGATCGTGGTGGTCGGAGGTTACGCCGGAATCCTGGTCGGATCGCATACGTTTACGCCTCCCTTCGAGAGAGTGCTGCCGCACGGGCTGCGCAGCCAGCCATTTGTACTGGAGCTCGTCCAGCCGGTCTTCGCCGAGGTGCGGACATTTCTCGGCTTCCCTATCGCGCGACCAGCGGCGCCATTTGCCTACAGCAACTACTGGGGCGGCAACGTAGCCGTGCTGACCCCGGTGGCCATTGCCTCGGCCATTACCGCCGGGCGGGGCGCCTGGCGCAAGCTCATCGTCGTCATGCTCATCGCCTCGATCGTGCCTATGGTCTTCTCGCTGAACCGCGGCATGTTCTTGTCCCTGGGCTTCGGGATCTTCTACATTGCCGTGCGGCTCGCCATGCGGGGCCGCGTCGCCGCGCTGGTGTCGCTGCTCGGCGTCGTCGCGCTGGTTGCCGTGGTCCTGGTCACGACCCCGCTCGGGCATCTCATCGCGGAGAGTTTCTCCAGCACTCACGGTCACAGCGATACGACGCGCGTCTCCGCGTCCCAGCTAGCGCTGGCAGGGGCCAGGC
>Ga0307373_10013095_pt1 | contig 11653 bp, 14 predicted proteins | sample OX2MG_FD_202534 | JGI IMG/M metagenome (GOLD analysis project Ga0307373, IMG submission 202534) | Soil microbial communities from Risofladan, Vaasa, Finland - OX-2 | ecosystem: Environmental > Terrestrial > Soil > Coastal area > Acid sulfate soil | place: Finland: Risofladan, Vaasa | collected...
CAGGAATCCGCAGAGTCCGGTAGCGCCGCTTGTATTTTGCGCCTTCATTCCCGATGACGATGACGCCCGGCTCCTTCTGAAAAAGCCGGATAACTTTATCCGTACTCAGCTTCAGCCGCTCCGCAATCTCTTTTGGCGTGAAGAAAGCTTCCATTCTCCCGGCTGCTCCTTAAAATGCCCAAACTTCGCGCTACGTCGCCCTACAGTGCATCGCTGAGACTTGCCCCGATGCTTAGACCCCCCAATTTCGTGAAATGCGCTGTCTCAGTTTCGCACCCTTCACGCCAAGCCCTTGTCCCATCCGCAACGAAAATACCGGCGCTCCACAGGTGCAGAACTGACGATCTCGTTTCCGCCATGCTCAAACGAACGGTCTTCCGGCCTTGAGAGATCAACCCCCGCCAGAACGCCACCCGTGTGAATCATTCCGAGTTGTTTTGCCTCGTACTTAGCCGCGTAAAATGTCGCTGCTCGCCCACGGTCAAACTGCGCGATCCGCGCGCGCCCGAAACGTCGGAAGGCCTCAGCCCACCAGAATTTTCGATTGAGCTTGCTCACGCCAGTGACCAAGCCGTGACAGTGCCAGCGCCCGCCCACCCTTCCAAATTCTTCCGCGATTACCCATCCGATTCTCTGCCCCGTGGCATGCTCAACATCGCAAAGATATTCTCGAATCCGCTTCATCGCCCAATCTGGAGCAGGCCCCCGCAGACTCGGTGACGACCGATGCGGTTTCCGATAGACCCAATCACTCGGTGACCGTAGCACTGGAATATTAGGACGCTTCAGCCTCACCAACAGCAGTTGCTCAGCTCGCCTTTTCGGATGTTGGTTTCTCTCTTCATCGCGGAATGTCAAATGTATGAACCAGTCCCACACCGCCAAGCTCGCAAGGAAATTCCCCCACGCTTCCGGCATTGCCGCTCTCTCCCGACGCCGCGTCGCCCAGGATTCTTGCCGCCTTTTGTGATCCGCCAGCATAAGACCTCGTATGGACACACTCGTATCTACAAGGATGGGTTACTAGCGTCTAGATTCTTGCAACCCGCGTGCCAAGGAGCATAGCCCTTTGGCCCGCCCGTTTTATTATCCCGTCCCGGCGTTCCGGGCAACTGTGATTCGGGCTGGCCACGCCGTACACGGTCGCGGGTCAGGACGGGTAAACCTGCCCGCACTTGTTGCCCGGCCAGCCCGAAGGCTTTTTATTGCGTATCGCTACGCATTGCGCAGCGCGTCGTTAAAAGCATCGAGCACAGCAGCGCAGATCAGCTCACGAATTTTTCCGTTTGGTTTTACCACGTCAAACCAGGCGTGCTCGCCTCGCCGCTGAGGGAATCCAACCCAAAGCCCTTTATCGCCTTCAACGACGCTGAATCCGTCCATTTCGAGTTTCCCCAGCCCGCCTGCCAAGCCGAGTTCGACCGCGCAAAATGCCTTGGTCTTTGATTCGCGCTTCGCGACGGTCCGCAGATTCTTGACCGTAATCTCCAGACCGTCGTTGCTTTCCTGGGGGAATGCTGCTAGATTTGGTTTCGTCAATGAGTTTTTCCTTTCCGGGCCGCGTTGCGAGCGCGGCCCTTTGTGTTTCTGAGCTAAGCTCCTGCGCATTTTCTCGCTGCGCCCTGCCTCGCTAGCCGATAGCGCGCAACTCTCCACGTGCGCATCAGTCTGAGGCTGAGCACTGTTTCGATTGCGATCACTTGTATCCGCGATGCTATACAGGCACCAGATTCGATTTTCGAGATTGTAGCTTGAGACAGCCCGGCGCGCCGGGCTAACTGAAGCTGTGTCCAGCCCCGCGCTTTGCGTGCGCTTCGTACTCTTTCTGCGAAAATCATTCTCAAAGAATATTCGAACATGATACAGTCTGATGCCAGTGCATTATGCTGAAACGCACTCAGACCGCACCTAAAGCGCGTCTTCAGAACCCTGACAAGGCTGTTTTGGGGCTGAAACTTGAACTGATGCTGGCAAACAGTCGGCTGAAGAACTGGGACGCAGCCGTTGCGCGCTTAGAAAAGAGCCGCCTTAAGGGGGATAAGAGAGCCGCTACAAAGGTTCGTGCCTGGCATGAGGCCCTGGACAAGAAAAGCGCCGACGCATATCTGGCAGCCCTGGGCCTCTTCGCAGCCGAGAGCCAAGGCGAGAGCCTTTCGCCCGAGATGGTTCGCATTGTGAATGACTGGGTTGCTAGTGCCCTTAATGACCTTCAGGCAATACCCCACAAAGAAAGTCTGTTTGCACTTGCCGAGTCAGCAATCAAGAAATCGGACTTTGGCAGTTGCCGCTACTGCGGCAGCATAGTGCTGAAAACAACAATGCTCAAATCGGGCTTCTGTAACGCAAAATGCATGAAGGGGTTCTGGAACCGGCGAGCCTATAAAGCGCGAAATTAGCCCTTGGCTAAGCAAGCTGGTAGCGCATCGCCGCGTCTGCGGTCTGCAGCCTTTGCCCACCAGGAAGACCAGTAGGCGGTAGGCAGAAGGCAGTATGCAGTATGCAGCAAAAATACGCAAGCGGAGGTGATTTATGAGCTTCGTCCTCTACAAGCAAGGTGACGGCTGGAAAGCGGTTTCGTTTGTGCTGGGAGTGGTTCTGCTCTTTCTGGTTGTCTATGAAGTCGCGCAAAGCGAAAAGCCCCAGCCGCCCAAGACCGGGCTGGAGCGCATGATGGAAGAAGCCGCAAACTCCGTGCCGGGCGGGATTACGTTGCGCTCGGCTCAGCCCGCGCCGCAGACCTGGCATGAAGTCCTGAGTAAGCCGGTTATCAACGAATCATTCGACGTGGGGAAGTGGTACGCCTGGGGGCTCGCAGCGCACGACCCGCAAGAGACCAACCTAAAATTTATAGTGACGGGGCAATTTGCGGCCAACTCTCCAGTGGGCCTGGCGGTGATGGACGACGCTAATTATCAGCGCCTTCAGAGCGGCTATCCGCCGCTCCCTGCTTACGGCTTCACGAACAGCCAGCCCGTGGTCAGCTTTCGGGTTTTGCCCGCGAGCACCTACATGGTGTTTTACCAGATACAGCAGCCGCAAGCCGCACCGCAGATTCCCACTTCGATGCTGGGCCTGGGCCTGCTGATTTTGCGCGGCCTCGCGCAATCGGCGCAAGTGGCGCACGTCACTGCCGCATTTAACCTGTCTGTGGAATTTTATGGCAATGACGCTAGCGCCCGCGCCATCTGCGCCCAGCTTCAGCAAGCACTCGCGGCACAAGCCAGCGCCAACACAGTGAGAAATTTAGTTCCGTGCGGCGATGGAACGGATTCCTGCTGGGGTCCGTCATCCCAAACGCCCCAACCGTCGCAGCCGCAAGGGGTTGTAATCCCACCTTCAGCTTTTCAGCAGCATTAGGAGCATATCTCATGAAAATGTGTTCCTGGTGCGTAAGAATTAAGGTGGGAGAGATCGGCTTAGGGCAGTTTCTGCGGAAGTTCTATTCCAGCTCGTCATCCATGATCTGGCGGGCAATGTCTTGAACTTCTTTGGTCGTTTCATCGCCGGAGAGTTCGTCTTCGAGTCCGTCCCGCACGGCTTGCTCTAGTTCCTGGCGAAGCTCGGAATCGCAAGCCTCCTCGCTTGAAATTTCCCCCTCGCGCTTCAGGTCCAACAGGTACGAAAAAACCTGTTCGACGCCCTGGGCCACAAGCTGCGCCTTGCGGAGTTTGCAGTCTTTCTCGGCTTCGCGGTCCTCGATTTCCTTGGTGGCTTCCTCAACCAAGTCTTGCAGGTGTTCGCGTGCCTCAGCTTCACAGACGTCGGCGGGTAGCTCGCCTAACGCTTCAAGGCATTCGCGGCGTAAACTGTTTTTGTCCGCATCGGTGGCTTCCCAAGGGAGTTGCTGCGCGGCCCAATCGGTCGCTTCCTGGACAAGCTCGCGCCTCTTGATCGCCCGGCACAATCGCGCAATGGCTTCCTCGGCGACGGCGCGTAGCTCAAAATCCGCTGCGCTCGCCGGAAGTTTTTCGAGGGCCTGCCGAATCAAGCTTGCGGCCTGCGCTTTTTCCAGGTCGGTAGCGCCGCTCGACAGCTTCCAGAGCGCAACGGTGGAAATATCGGTCCGCAATTTTTCAATCTGCCGCTTGCGGTCCCAAGGCTCAATGGTGCCGCTGATCGTGCGCTCGATGATAACAGCCATGCGCGGCGCATCACTCACTTGACGCTTGCCGATCTCCGCTTCACAGGTGCTCAGGACTTCCCGGCGCTGGCTGTGAGACAGCCATGATAACCGATATTGGGCCAGTACTTTCTCCGTTTCCTCAAGCGAGCGGGCGCGAAAAGCCTGAAGCTCCCGCTCGGCTTCGCGCCGCTCGCGCTCTCTGGCTTGTTGAATCTGTAAGCGCTCCAACTGCAACCGGGCGGCCTCGGCCTCGCGCTCCGCTTCGCGCTCCTCGGCCTTGGCTTCGGCCTCAAGCTCGGCTTGCGCTTCGTCTTGCTCCTGCCGGAGTCTTTGAATCTCCCGCTCGGCCCGAAGCTCCTGGGCTTCAAGCGCCAGTTCTTCGACGCGCTCCCGGCGATTACGGAGCACGGGGGAGGGGCCTTGCGCTTCGCGCTTTTCCTTGGTGCCGGTGCGGACAGCTTCTAGGCTATCGCGGGTGATCCTGAGATGGCCTCCGGGAGTGCGGAAACCCTCAAGCGCGCCCTCGGCGGCCATGCGCCGGACCGTAGGAGCGGAAATGCCAAGCGAGCGGGCGGCTTCAGTTACGGAATAAGATTCTCGCGCCATACACGTTTTTCAACCCTTTTGTGTACGTTTTTACAGCCTGTTCTTGCATGTTTTTACAAGTTTTGGTTGCGCTGGGAACGTGATCTTTGCGCGTTTTGACACGTTCTTTCCGCTCCGTGGATTTAAAGCCCAAGCCGCTTGCGCGCTCGCCGCGCTTCCTTTTCAAGCCATCCCATGCCCCAAATGACCAGCGCGCCCGCACCAAGCAGGGCAAGCATAATCTGAAGCGTTGTGGGCTGCCCGCCGAAAGCTTCCCGCTCGATGTCCGCCGAAAAGCCGGATGAGGCTGTGCTGATATTTGGGCTTTGAAATTGGCCGAGAGAAACAAACATGATTAGCTGCTTCTCCGATCGGTACCATGGGCGCGGCGCCGTCGCCAAATTTCCTTGGCGAATCGGCTTCGGCGTTCGGGCGGCGTTTCGTGAATGATTCTCCCACCCGCGTCGTGCTCACCCCGCCGGTGGGAAAGCGCCGCTTCCACATACTCCGCGAGCGTCTCCGCGCCCGGATTGAACTGGCGAGTTCGCCGGCCTACGCCGGCATGGGCCATTCGCAACCCAAGCCGCGTATTGCACGCCTTGCAGAGCCAGCGTAGATTTTCCGGCGCGTCGTTCCATTCGTTGCCGTCGCGGTGATCTACGACTAAGAATCGAGTCGAGCCGCAGAGTTCACAGCGGTGCGGGTCTGGGGGAATGCAAGCCTGGGCGCGGTAGCGGTGCGCCCGGTCGGTGATGGCAGTTGACGGCTTGCGCCAGCGGCCGCCACACGCCGGGCCGGTCATTCCCCCGCGTCTTGGTCCTCGTCGTATCCCTCTCCGCCCTCGTCCTCTTCGTCTTCGTCGGGCGCGGCGATATCAAGAATTTGATCGAGTCGGTCTTGCAGCGCCTCGTTCTCCTCTCTCAAAGCCTCGTTTTCTTCTTCGAGTTCACGCTTAGTTACTCCGGGCATTTTTCACCTCAGCATTGAATTCAGCGGCCAGAGGCCGCCGTCAATTCTCACGCTAAAGGATTCGCCACAGGCTGGCTAGATGAAACAATTACGGCTGGCGTTGTTCGGGCGGGGGATAATCTGCGGAGATTTTTCCGCTTGTGTGTCTTGCGGCGTGCGCGGCAAGAATCCCTAAGCTGGTCCTGCGCCAGCCGCCGTGACGCCGGGCTAAGAGTCGCGTAGCCTTCGATGCAAAGCGCGTAAATCTCGCGCCATTCTTTTCCTTGGTCGCGCATCCTGAGCGCAAGCGTGACGCTTCGCTTACACGGTCGGCCTGGGCCTGGCGGGATCTCGACCTTGAGCAAATGGAGGCAACGCTTTTTGAAGGCGCGGGCGTCGCGCTCAAGCTCAGGCGCAAAGTCGCGCTTGAGCCGGAGCGCAAACCCCCTGATTGCCTTTTCGAGATTGTGCCTCTCGTTCACGGTTCTCCCACCAATCCTGTGTACCTGCCGTGTACCTCAGACTGGCGTTTTATCGCTTTTCAGCGTTTCTGGCTTATCGTAAAATCTGTAACTTACATGTTGTGAGCGGGTGGGCATGGTACGAATCCCACCCTCTCCGCCACGTACCGTCCGGTACGTGGCTTTGCCACATTTAGCCAGCTTCATTTTTGGGGGGACGGCCTTGGGGAAACAGATTTAGGGTGAGTGTTCGGTTGGGCCAGGCGAGGCTTCGAAGGCCTCCAGCGCCGCCTTAAGTTCCGCCAGTCCCTCTTCCAATATCGCGAATAATCCCGCAGCGCCGTCCACACTGCCTTCCCGTCCCAGCATTTCCAGTTTCCGCGCTGCGTGAAGGGCAACGCTCTTGCCGAAATAACCGAGTGAACCCTTCAGGGCATGCGCGGCGGCCTCCAACGCTTTCGGGCTTGCACTCTCCAGGGCATCCCGAATGCCATTCAGCATTGTGGGGCAGGATTCCCAAAACGTTCGGGCCAGTTCCCGCAGAAGATCGACATCCCCCTCCACGTATTGCAACAAAGCGTCCGCGTCCAGGCCGGGCGAAGAAGCAACAGCGGTTTCAACCATCTCGGCCCCGGTCGTGGCGGGCTGTTGCAGCAGGTTGGACAGGGTCGCGAAAAGGTGCGCCAGGTCCACCGGCTTGCTGAGGCATACGTCGGCTCCAAGTTCTTTTAACTTAACTTTGTCGCTACTATCAATGCTCCCGCTCAGCACGATCACGGGAACCCGCATCGTTCTGCTCGAAGACTTCATCTGTTTCAGCACTGCATATCCGCTGCCGTTGGGCATTTGAATATCAAGGATGATGGCGTCAGGAGGGCGGCGGCTGGCGACCGTCCACGCCTGGATGGCATTGATTGCGCTATCCACCTTGTATCCCTGCTGCTTTAGACGCTTGGTTAACAACAGCGTCTGCACGGGGTCGTCGTCGGCCAGCAGGATCAACACGCGGTTGCAACTCCCATCAAAATCCTAAGGGAAACCGAAGGCTTCCAGCTTGTCGCTCGAACGATCAGGACCTCCTCCATCTAATAACTTCGGACAAAATGACTATCGCCATTAATTTTGTACTCCGGATTTCTAGCTAAACAACAGGGCCATGCCTGCCGTTTTAAATCATTTGCCTGCTTGCAGCGGAAGTTTTGGAGCAGCGGAAAGCATCCTGCCGCGGCGAAGTGGCGATAATGGCTTACTCACCCGGGAGATGCGCCAAAAGGCTCATAACGCCCTCAACCGGAATCCGCAACCCTGGGGGCCGCTTCAAGCGCGATCCAAACGAAGGAGAGCAAGGGTTACTTGTGACCCTCTAGGAGAAGTCCTTGATTGCTGCTTTTCTGACGTCGCCTACAATCCCGTCCATAGATTTACCGAAGGCGGCCATATCTTGAGTTTTCTGAAGCTCTGAAATAGCGTCCTGCCAACGCCTTAAAATATTAAGATCGCCAATCTCTTTTGCAATGAAAAGGCGGTTATATATCAAATCAACCGATTTCCGGGCTGTTTCGAGAATCGTCCACTCTTGCTGTGCCGTCACGACAATCGGATTCATACCATAGTGAACCATCAATGTACTGCCAGCGTCCGCAATGGTCGTGAGCAATTCGCGGTACTCATCACGCCTGTTGTGCAACGTCCACTGCTTTCTCTGATTTTTCGAGGCGAGCCAAGAGCCGAGTAGAACGCCGATTAGTGGGCCGATGGTCGCCCAGATACTCAGGTATGTTTGCAAGGGGAACGAACCTCCTTGGCGAAGCATTTTATCGCGAGGCGAAGCGATTTCCAGCCTGTACGCTATGGCTTGTCAATTTCGCGGGTTGCCTCGTTTGCTTGCTTGCCCGCTTCCCATTCTTGCTTCTTTAGCTCCCATTCCTTTTTGTCCTTTTCCAGTTGTGCTTTTTGATCCTCCAGTTCGTTAAACGCGTCTAGCCAGTGACTCTCTGCATCTTCCTCAGCCTTGGCGATAACTGTCTCCTTTTCCGTCTCCCATTGCTTCTTCTCCTCCGCTACCTCGTTGAGTCGCTCGAACCACCTGTCCTCGTATTCGCTAGCCTTCTTTTCAGATTTCCAAAGGGTCAAGGATTCCATTGCGAGGACGCCGCAAGTGAAGCATAATACTCCCAAGGCAACAGAGGCGGGAACGTAGTGTGCTACGCCGAAACCAATGCTTAGAACAGTTCCTAATGCGAACCCTACAGCAAACCACTTCAGCCCTCGAAGGTACCTGTCATTCACGAGCCCTTGAAAGAACCTGTCATTCATTCTTAATTCCACCTGTCCGAAAATGACAACAGGATACTACCGAAATCGCGGTCCAACAACTCAGTGCACACGGTTAGCGCCTGCCGATATTTTGTGCACCTCTGACGTCCCCCCCCGTTTCAGCATAAGCCGCCCAAATCCGCCTCACATCGGCTTCAAGTTGCTCCTGCCGCGCAGCCACCCAAGGTGAGTAATATTTCTCAGTCACCTTGATACTGCTGTGCCCAAGCAGCATTGACACCCGTTCCATCGGCACGCCAGCCTTGAGTAATTCGACAGCAAGCGTATCGCGGAAGCGGTGGGAGTGTCCGCCTGGAATCCCCGCTTCTTTGAACACGCCTTCCAGACGCCGTTGCCAGTTACCCATTGCGCTCCCGATTCTTGATTCACCCGTCCAGAAAAAATACCTTTCTCTAATCTTCGGGACCGCACCAAGCGCCGTCAGAACGAAATCGGGAAGGGGGCAATAGACCGGCGTTCCCGTCTTGGCTGTGTAGAGAAATAGTTTGTCTCCGGAGATGCGGCAACGCTCCAAGGTCACAGCGTCGCCGATCCGCCAGCCGCTATGCCGTAGCAAAAGCACAAAAGCCTGGATGCGCCGGGCATTCTCCGAACCTCGGTACTTGCCACAGCGACACTTCGTGCCGTATTTTTCGCAAGCGGCCAAGATGGTTGACATCTCTTCCGGCGATAATGGCTTACTCACCCGGGAGATGCGCCAAAAGGCTCATAACGCCCTCAACCGGAATTCCCAACCAGGACGGCCGGTTGGCCAGCTCATAGCGGATTTCATAAAGAGCTTTTTCGAGAATGAAGAGGTCAAGCAATCGCCTGAAGGTGTCAGGGTCTGAGGGGCAGGATGGGCAGGTTTCGATGGTTTTCCTATAGCCCTGCATCAGGGCGTTTGATGCGGCGCTCTCCCACTCGATGGCGGGCCTTTCCAGTGCCGCGATCTTCTCGGGGTCTGCCGCGCCCGCTTCAAACAACGCCGACCATGCGGCATAATTGAGGGAACGCAACATGCCCGCAACGTCCTTCAGAGGGCTGTGGCGGGCGCGCCGCTGGGCAAAGGGGCGTGCCGGCTCGCCTTCGAAATCAATTATGTAAAAGTCGTTTTCCGCCACCAGAACCTGCCCCAGGTGAAGATCGCCGTGGAAGCGGGTCTTCTGAAGGGATGAGCCGGGGTCGAGCCTGAAGTCCTTTATCAGACCCTGAATGCGATGCTGCTGCTCCAGCAGCCTGCGTACGCGCGTCTGTTGTTCAGGTGGCAGCATTCTTTCAGAGTTCGAAAGCAGCCCAAAAGTGCTTTCGGCCTCGGACAGGATTTGTTGCTTCCAGGCATCCACATCCGCGGCAGTGACCGCCTCGGGCTGGAACGCCGGATCACCGCTCTCGATGGCAAACGCGCGGTGCAGTTCTCCAATGCGGATCCCCAGGCGCTCCAGCAGGGTATAATAGGCGTCGTTGCCTGCGTCGTCCCGGGTTCCCTGAAGGATTCCATTAAAGAAGCGCCTGAGGTGGCGAAGGGTGAACGACCAGCCGTCTCCCTGGTTCGGAACAAAGCCCTGGATAACGGCGAGGGCGGTCGGCTGCCCGTCGTGATCGAACAGTTCGATGGAGCCCAGGAAGGGTGGCGTGTTGCGATAACCCGCCACGTCGGTCAGGTAACGCCCCATTTCGAGCTCCGGCTGAATCCCGCGCTCCAGCTTCCTGTAGGCTTTTAGAATCATCCTGTTCGCAATCAGGATGCTGGAGTTGCTTTGCTCGGCGCCGAGTTTCCTGATGTTCTGCTCATCTTCTTCCTGAAGGTGGAAGTAAGCGCCGGTGTGGCGGAAGCGCAAACGCTGATCAGGACCCGTCAACTCTTTTCCGTCTCCCGCTGCACGTACAAGGTCGGCGATGAATCGCGCGTCTTCCAGCGCTTCCCGCAGGAACCCGCTCTGGTTGCTTTTGCGAATCAGGGCGATGGCCTCAGCGGGATATGCCGGCGGTGGCCCGTCCGGCTGCTCATTCCACGCGGTTGCCAGGGGGACAAAGTAATCCTCCGAACGGCCATCCGCCAGATGGGCCCGGAACGTCGCAAGCAGCCACTCTCCACTGCCGCCGGGAAGGACAAAACGGCTCTTCAATTCTGCGCGTTTGATTTCGGTGGATTTGGAAGCAAACCAGCGCTGCTTTGAAAGGTAGGCAGGCAACACGACTTCCTCGAACTGCCGGCGCGTTTCTTCGCGCTCCAGGCTGTGCCATCCTTCCGCGAAATCCAGGGTCAAAGGTTCGGGCATCGGTCGGGTTCCGGCAAAAGGCTCAGCCGGCGCCTCCAGGGTTTGGGATGAAAAGTGCCCCGTCGTTTATGATTCAACAATTAGCCGCTCATTGCAAACGGCCGGGTAGGGTTCAGAGGGCTATTTGAGGCTGGTTGCGAAGGCCAGGGCGACAAAGCCCAGGATCAGCATGAAAATTCCGGAAAGGACGATGGCGCGGGGCTTGCGGCTGGTCCCTTTCCATTCGCCCGTGGCAAATCCCCAGATGTTGGAGGTGATAATGATGGACGACATGAACAGCGGCCAGCCGAGGATGGGGCCAATCGCTTGAAGGTGCGAAGCCGCGGCGCCGTAGATGGCGGTGCTTCCAAACCACAACACGCCCATGATGGCTCCGAAAACCCAGTACGCGCCGGTACCCGGCAGGGTGTAACGGTGGAAACTTCGATTCTTCCGCCAGAGATAAATGCAATAGATGAGGTAAGGAACCAGCGAAGCCGAGACCAGCGGCGCCCAGATGACATTCGCCTGGCTGGCCGTGCTGACCCCAAGCTGAAGCGCGCGCTCCGTGAGCGGCGTGCCAAAGGCGAGGCCAAAATTGATCAGCGGAGAGCCCAAACCTGCCAGGATGCAGATGATCAGTCCTGTCTTGAAACTGATTCTCGTTTCGCCTTCTTTCAACTCAGCCTGGGGAGCAATCTGAAACTCCTTTTCTTTCTCCCGGCCCGCAATCGCGCAGAGCACGATGCCCACCAGCACCAATCCGACGCCCAGGAAAATGGTTTCTCCTTTGGGTGTGGGAATAGTCTGCGGCTGCAGAAAAACCAGAGGCACCACCGAGCCCAGCGCCGTGGACAGTCCGATGGCGATGGCGAAGTTAAGCGAAATCCCGATGGCGGCGATGCCCAGGCCAAAGAAGATCTGGGCCAGCCCGAATCCGACTCCGAAGATAATGACCA
>Ga0307373_10013097_pt1 | contig 11651 bp, 7 predicted proteins | sample OX2MG_FD_202534 | JGI IMG/M metagenome (GOLD analysis project Ga0307373, IMG submission 202534) | Soil microbial communities from Risofladan, Vaasa, Finland - OX-2 | ecosystem: Environmental > Terrestrial > Soil > Coastal area > Acid sulfate soil | place: Finland: Risofladan, Vaasa | collected...
AGCGGCGTTGCCGCGCCTGAGGAGGAAGACGACTGGGACGAGGCGGATGGCGAGGACGAGAATGAATCGCCGGTCTCTTCCGGCTCATGCGGTAGCTGGGTCGATGCAGTTTCTTCCATTGGCGGCATGCTGCTCAATGCGTCGGGATACCTCTCATATCGTAGCTCTGGTTGGCGCGAATTGTCTTAGAAAACTTCGCAGGCTCGGGGGCGATTTGGTTGCGTCCGGGCGGGCTTCGCGGCTCGGCGCGCGGCGCGCTAGCGCATCAGGAGCAGATAGGCGGCCAGGATCACGCCCATCGCGCCCAGAACCAGCGCGAGCGCGATTCCGAGCGCGGATGGACGCCCGAAGTGTTCGCCGCGATTTAACTCTCGGATAAGCCGCGTGTGATGCACCGCCGCGGCGACATTAACCGCCACTCCGGCGAGCAGCAGCGCAATTCCGCCCCACAGCGACATCCCGGTTGGCTCGAGCGGATGGGTATTGGTGGTCATCGCAATCTCGCGCAGAAATAATCCGAAGCGTGCGACCACGAAACCGAATCCCATAAGCGCAAGTCCGGTCCGAATCCAGGCGAGAAAGGTGCGTTCCGCAGCCAGATAGTCGCTTGGGGTGGCTGAAGTTTGCGGCATCGATAGGAGGGGGCGGTGGCGGTCGGCTCAGCGCCCGGCGACGGCGGCGTAGTCGGCGCGCGTTTTCTGCGCGCATCCGTCGAGGAAGATTGCGATGATCGTCTCGACCGCGACGGCGGGGGTTGCGAACTCGCGCCCATAGCGATTGAGTCCCCGCACCATCCCGAGCACCGATTCGGCCGCGAGCCGGGTATCGAGGTCGGCGCGAATCGCGCCGCGTTCGACTCCGTCGCGCAGAAGCTCGGAGAGCATCCGGGCCAGCCGCTCGCGCTGCTCGCGGTAGGCGCGGGCCTGGGCGGGCGCGAGCGCCTTGGGGTCGTGCAGCAGGGCGAAGAACTGGCGCCGATTCCAAAAAAATGCCACCGCGAGGCGGACGAAGGTGGTGATCTGCTCGTAGCTGGAAGAGGTTTGCGCCAATCCTGCGCGAATCTGTTTCTGCAATTCGTCGATACCCGCAATCACGACCGCGGCGTAGAGCTCTTCCTTGCTGCGGAAGCGGCGATAGACGCTGCCTTTGCCGACCCGCGCGCGGGCGGCAACCTGATCGATCAAGACCCGATCGAACTCATGTTCGGAGAACAGGACGGTTGCGCTCTCGAGGATCCGTTCGCGCAAAAACGGTGTTGCCGGGCGGCCGCGGCGCGGACGGCGCGCGTGCGGGGACAGAGCGCGTGAACTCGGCCTTTGGGGAGCCGGCTCTGAAATGGTGCGACGCTTCATGCTTGCGGTTCCTGAACCAGGCGCAATCCGTATACGGATCTGCCGCGCGCGCCGGTCCAAGTGAAACGGTTTTCGTCCTGGTGCGTCCGTCGTTTCGGTGCGCCGGTTTTTGCCGTGCGGGCGAGCGCGCGGTTTCGGGTTTATAAATCAAATATGGACTTGCAGGTCCGAAATTGCAACAATCAATCGATCGCGCACCAGATTTCGCGCGCGGGACCGCTCTTGATGCGCCGATTCGCGCAAACCGCGATCTGGATCCTGGATCGATAGCCGCGTGCGGCGCGCGCTCCAGGCACAGGCGGCCAGCGCCGGTTTTCGCGCTGGCGTTGCCAGAGGTGTGAGTAGCAGACGATGGATACCGATACTCCCGCGAGCAAACTGCAGAACCCCGCGCTCGCTCCCGAACCTTCGATCCGTAACCGCGACCTGCGGATGGGAATCACGTGGTGGATGTGGCTGGCGGGCTTTTCGGTTCTGGCGCTGGTCCTCTATCTGATGCTCTCGCGGCCCAATGGCGCCGCTCCTGGATCCGCGGGTGGAAAGGCGGCTCACGCGATGCCGCCGGTGCCGGTGACGGCGGTTGCCGCGAAGACCGGCGACCTAAATCACTATCTGACCGCGATCGGATCAGTTATTCCGTTCAACACCGTGACCGTGATGTCGCGCGTGCCGGGCCAAATCATGAAGGTCACCTTTAATGAAGGTCAGACCGTGAAGGCCGGCGAATTATTGGCCCAGATCGATCCACGTCCGTATCAGGTTCAGCTCGAGCAGGCCGAAGGCACGCTGGCGAAGGACCAGGCTTCGCTTACCGACAACAAAATTCTGCTCGCGCGTGACGAAGAGCTGTTCAAAGAGAGCGTGATTGCGCGCCAGGACCTGGACAATCAGCGCGCAACCGAGGCGCAATTCGAAGGCTCGATCATCAGCGACCAGGCGACGGTCGATAGCGCGAAGCTCGAGCTTACTTACAGCCAGGTGACGGCGCCGATCGGCGGCAAAATCGGACTTCGGCTGATTGATCCCGGCAATATCGTGACCGTCAACCAGGGGTTGGTCGTGATCACCCAGGTGCAGCCGATCTCGGTGCGTTTCAGTATCCCGGAAGACGATTTGCCGCTGGTGGTCGGCGACATGAAGGCCGATCCGAATCTGCCGGTCGAGGCGTGGGATCGCGACTTCAAGACCCGGCTCGCGACCGGCACGCTGCTGACGCTCAGCAACGAGATCGATCAGACGACAGGGACTATCGTGTTGAAGGCGGTGTTTCCGAACACCGACAACATGCTGTTCCCGAATCAATTCGTCAACGCGCGGCTGCTGGTTGGCGTCACCCGCAATGCGATCCTGATTCCGCTCGCCGCGGTGCAGCGCGGCAATGCGCGCGGATCATATGTTTTCGTGGTCGCGGCCAATAAGACCGCGCGAAAACAGGTGGTGACGATAAGCGCGACCCAGGGCGACACGGTCGCGATTGGCTCCGGGCTCAAAGCCGGTGACGCGGTCGTGACCGACGGAGTTGACAAGCTGCGCGCGGGATCGCCGGTAACCGCGCAGATGGCGTCGAACAACGCCAGCAGCGACGGCGGCCAGCAATGAATCCGTCGCGGCCCTTTATTCTGCGGCCGATCGCGACTTCGCTCTTGATGGCGGGGATAATGCTGGCGGGCATGTTTGCCTACAAGCAGTTGCCGGTTTCCGCGCTGCCCGAAGTCGATTATCCGACGATCGAGGTGCTGACCTTCTATCCCGGCGCGAGTCCGGACGTGATGGCCTCTTCGGTCACGGCGCCGCTCGAACGCCAGTTCGGGCAGGTGCCCGGGCTCAACCAGATGACCTCGAACAGTTCGTTCGGGAGCTCGGTTATCACGCTTCAGTTCGTGCTCGATCTGGACATCGACGTCGCCGAGCAAGAGGTGCAGGCCGCGATTAATGCCGCGTCGACCTACCTGCCCGCGAATCTGCCCAATCCTCCGATCTACAGCAAGACCAATCCGGCCGACGCGCCGATTCTGACCCTCGCGCTGACTTCGAGCGAGTTGCCGCTCGATCAGGTGGAAGATCTGGCCGATACGCGGCTTGCCGAACGCATCTCGCAGCTCTCCGGCGTCGGGATGGTGAGTATCAGCGGCGGACAGAAGCCCGCGGTGCGCGTCGATGCGAACCCGACGGCGCTTGCGTCATACGGCCTCAATATGGAGAGCCTGCGCACCGCTATCGCAGCGGCGAACGTTGACGAGGCCAAGGGCAACTTCGACGGTCCCGGCCAGGCGTACACGATCGGCGCCAACGATCAGCTTCTGACCGCGAAGGACTACGGGCCGCTCATCGTCGCGTATCAGAACGGGGCGCCGGTGCGGCTCTCGGATGTAGCCTCGATCAGCGACGGCGCCGAGAACATCAAAGAGGCCGCGTGGATGAACCTGACGCCGGCCGTGATCATGAACGTCCAGCGTCAGCCCGGCGCCAATATCATCGAAGTGGTTGACCGGATCAAAAAGCTGATGCCGCAGCTGAAGGCCGGCTTGCCGTCCTCGGTCAACATCTCGATTCTGACCGACCGCACGGTCACGATTCGCGCCTCGGTGTCCGACGTGCAGTTCGAGCTGATGCTGACGGTGGCGCTGGTGGTGATGGTCATATTCCTGTTCCTGCGTAATATCGCGGCCACCGTGATCCCGAGTATCGCGGTGCCGCTGTCGATCGTCGGCACCTTCGGGGTGATGTATCTGCTCGGTTACAGCCTCAACAACCTGACGCTGATGGCGCTTACGATCTCGACCGGGTTCGTGGTCGATGACGCGATCGTCATGATCGAAAATATCTCGCGCTATATCGAGGAAGGGCAACCGCCGATGCAGGCCGCGCTCAACGGCTCGGCGCAGATCGGATTCACGATCGTGTCGCTAACCGTGTCGCTGATCGCGGTGCTGATTCCGCTGTTATTCATGGGCGATATCGTCGGGCGGCTGTTCCGCGAGTTCGCGATCACGCTGGCGGTCACGATCCTGGTTTCGGCGGTCGTGTCGCTGACGCTGACGCCGATGATGTGCTCGCGGCTGCTGCGCCACAAGCCGCGGACCCAGCAAAACCGCCTGTACCGGAGGTCCGAGCAAATTTTCGAGGACACGATCGCATTTTATGGCAAGACTTTGCGCTGGGTGCTGCGCCATGAACAGGCGACGCTGGTGGTGGCGGTCGCCACGCTGGTGCTCACGATAATTTTGTTCGTCATCGCACCCAAGGGATTTTTTCCGGTGCAGGACACCGGCGTGGTCGAAGGCATTTCCGAAGCGCCGCAGACGATCTCGTTCCCCGCGATGGCTTCGCGCCAGCAGGACCTCGCCAAAGCGATTCTGCAGGATCCGTCGGTGCAAAGCCTGTCCTCGTTCGTCGGGATCGACGGAACCAACACCACCATCAACAGCGGACGCTTCCTTATCAATCTCAAGCCGCAGGACGAACGCTCGAAAACGATCAGCCAGGTGATCGCGGGCCTGCAGCAGGCGACCTCGCAGATCCAGGGAATCGATCTGTACCTGCAGCCGGTGCAGGATTTAACCGTCGAGGACCGCATCAGCCGCACCGAATATCAGTACAGCCTCGAGGATCCGAATCCGGCTGAATTGACCGAGTGGACCGCGCGCCTGATGGCGAAGCTCAAGGCGATGCCGCAGTTGAAGGATCTCGCGACCGACCAGCAGAATCACGGGCTCGAAGCCGATCTGACAATCGATCGCAGCACCGCTTCGCGCCTGGGAATCGCGCTGCAATCGATCGACAACACGCTTTACGACGCGTACGGCCAGCGCCAGGTCTCGACCATCTTCACCCAGCTCAACCAGTACCACGTGATCCTCGACGTCGCGCCCGAGTTCTCGCAGGATACACCCGCGCTCGGCGATCTGTACTTTCCCTCGACCGGCGGCGGCGAGGTTCCGCTCAGCACCTTCACCACGGTCTCGAAGACCCAGACCCCGCTGGTGGTGAATCACGAGGGCCAGTTTCCGGCGGTGACGATTTCATTCGACGTCGGCGCGGGATACTCGCTCGGCGACGCGGTTAACGCGATCAAGCAGGCGGAATCGGAAATCGCGCTGCCTGCGAGTATCCAGGTAGCGTTCCAGGGAACCGCGCAGGCGTTCCAGGCCTCGCTGGCCAACGAGCCGATCCTGATCCTGGCGGCGTTGGTGACGGTCTATATCGTGCTCGGAGTTTTGTACGAGAGTTACATCCATCCGATCACGATTCTTTCGACGCTGCCGTCGGCTGGAGTTGGCGCGATTCTGGCCCTGATGATCTGCGGCGAAGACCTCAACGTGATCGCGCTCATTGGGATCATTCTGCTCATCGGCATCGTCAAAAAAAACGCGATCATGATGATCGACTTCGCGCTCGAAGCGCAACGCAAGGACGGCAAGCCGCCGCGCGAGGCGATCTATCAGGCGTGCCTGCTGCGCTTTAGGCCGATCATGATGACCACGATGGCGGCGCTGCTGGGCGGATTGCCGCTCGCGCTGGGGACCGGCACCGGATCGGAGCTGCGCCGCCCGCTCGGAATCACGATCGTCGGCGGTCTGCTAGTGAGTCAGCTTCTCACTCTCTATACCACGCCGGTTATCTTTCTTGCCTTCGAGCGCCTGGCCGAACGCTTGTCGGGCGCGCCGGCGCCGGTCAAGGACGAGGTGCCCGGCTCGGTGGGAGCGCCGGCTTCGTGAGCGAACTTTTCATCCGCAATTCGGTCGGGACCACGCTGCTGACGATCGCGTTGGCGCTCGGCGGGCTAATTGCGTTCCGCCTGTTGCCGGTATCTCCGCTGCCACAGGTGGATTTTCCGACCATCCAGGTACAGGCGAGTCTTCCGGGCGCCAGCCCGGAGACGATGGCGTCGTCGGTGGCGACGCCGCTCGAGCGCCAGTTCGGGCGTATCGCGGGATTGACGCAGTTGACTTCGGCCAGTTCTCTGGGCGCGGTCGGGATTGTTTTGCAATTTGATTTGAACCGCGATATCGACGCCGCCGCGCGCGACGTGCAGGCTGCGATCAACGCCGCACGCAGCCAGCTTCCGACCAACCTGCCGGCCAATCCGACCTATCGCAAGGTCAATCCGGCCGACTCGCCGATCTTGATCATCGCGCTCACCTCCGACAGCAAGACGCGCGGCCAGATGTATGACGCGGCCTCTTCGATTCTGGCGCAGAAACTTTCCCAGATTTTCGGCGTAGGACAGGTGATCGTTGGCGGCAGCGCGCTGCCCGCGGTGCGCGTCGATCTGAATCCCACGCAACTGAACGCTTACGGCATCGGTCTCGAGCAGGTGCGCTCAGTGTTGGCGGGGGCCAACGTCAACAGTCCCAAGGGCGAACTGTCCAACGGCGACAGCGCGTATCTGATTAACGACACCGATCAGTTGCTGCACGCGAGCCAATACAGCCCGCTCATCGTTTCGTACCTGGGCGGCGCCGCGGTGCGTCTTTCCGATCTCGGCACGGTGACCGATTCGGTGCAGGACGTGCGCAACGCCGGAGTCGCCGACAGCCAGCCCGCCGTCCTGGTGATTATTTTCCGCCAGCCCGCGGCGAATATTCTCGAAACCGTGCAGCGCGTGAAGGACTCGATGCCGGGGCTGCAGGCTTCGATCTCGCCCGCGATCAAGCTGACCGTCGTGATGGATCGCACGACCACGATCAAGGCGTCGGTCGATGACGTCGAGTTCACCCTGCTGCTCTCGGTCGCGCTGGTGGTGATGGTGGTGTTCGTGTTCCTGCGCAATGTGCGCGCCACGATGATTCCCGGCGTGGTGGTGCCGCTGTCGCTGCTCGGCACCTTCGGCATCATGTACCTGTGCGGTTACAGCCTCGACAATCTGTCGCTGATGGCGCTGACGATCTCGACCGGTTTCGTGGTCGATGATGCGATTGTCGTGGTCGAGAATATCTCGCGGTTTCTGGAGCAGGGTGTGCCACCGTTCGAGGCGGCGGTCCGCGGTGCGGCGGGAATCGGTTTCACGGTTATCTCGATGAGCGTGTCGCTGATCGCGGTGTTTATCCCGATCCTGGTGATGGGCGGAATCGTGGGACGGCTGTTCCGCGAGTTTGCGGTCACCCTATCCTCCGCGATCGCGGTGTCGCTGGTGCTCTCGCTCACCACGACGCCGATGATGTGCGCGAAGCTCCTGAAATCGCACGATGGCGATCGCCACGGCAGGATCTATCGGGTGTTCGAAGGGGGGTTTGATGCTCTGCTGAGCGGTTATGAAACCGGCCTCAGATGGGTTCTGGACCATCAGCCGTTCACGCTCGCGATTTTTTTCATCACCCTGGCGATCAGCATCTATATGTTTTACGTCATCCCCAAGGGATTTTTTCCGCAGCAGGACACCGGCCGCATGATGGGCATGCTGCTGGCCGATCAGGACACCTCGTTTCAATCGATTCAGCAGAAGCTGACCGAATTCGTGAAGGTCCTGGATCAGGATCCTGCGATCGATCACGTGATTGCGTTCGCGGGCGGAAACTCCGGCCAGGCGGTGAACACCGGGCGCATGTTCATTACGCTCAAGCCGCTTGATGAACGCGGCGCAGGCGTGATGGAGGTGATCGACAGGTTGCGCAAAAAGACCGCGCATATCGCGGGTGCGACGCTATATCTACAAGCCGCGCAGGATCTGACTATCGGCGGCAGAATGTCCAATGCGCAATATCAGTACACCCTCCAGGGCGACGACCTTACCCAGTTGAACCACTATGCGCCGCTGTTGCTCGCCAAGCTGCAGACGATCCGCCAGTTGACCGACGTGAGCAGCGACCAGCAGAACAGCGGCCTGGCCGCCAACCTGGTGATCGACCGCAAGACCGCTTCGCGCCTCGGGATCACGCCGCAACTCATCGACGATACCCTCTACGACGCGTTCGGCCAGCGCGAAGTCTCGACGATGTACACGCAGCTCAACCAGTACTTCGTGGTAATGGAAGTCGAGCCGAAGTTCTGGCAGAACCCCGATTCGCTGTCTGAAATCTACGTGCGCACGACTTCCGGGCAGGAGGTGCCGCTCAGCTCCTTCACTCATTACGAGCCGAGTTCGACCGCGCTGACGGTGAACCATCAGGGCCAATTTCCTTCCGTCACCATCTCGTTCAACCTGGCAGCCGGAGTATCGCTCGGCGAGGCGGTTGGGCGAATCAACGACGCGCAGGCGCAGATCGCGATGCCGGCGAGTATCAGCGGGAGCTTTCAGGGAACCGCGCAGGCCTTTCAGGCTTCGCTCGCGAACGAGCCGATGCTGATCGCGGCGGCGTTGCTGGCGGTGTATATCGTGCTCGGCATCCTGTACGAGAGCTACATTCATCCGATCACGATCCTTTCGACGCTGCCGTCGGCCGGAGTTGGCGCGCTGCTCGCGCTCGAAATCACTCACAATGATCTTTCGATCATCGCGCTTATCGGCATCATCCTGCTGATTGGGATCGTCAAGAAGAACGCGATCATGATGATCGATTTCGCGCTCGAAGCGCAGCGCACCGAGGGCAAGCCCGCCCGCGACGCGATCTACCAGGCCTGCATCCTGCGCTTTCGGCCGATCATGATGACCACGATGGCGGCGCTGCTGGGCGGATTGCCGCTCGCGGTCGGCGCGGGGACAGGCTCCGAGTTGCGCCGCCCACTCGGCATCGCGATCGTCGGCGGACTTATCGTGAGCCAGATGCTGACGTTGTTTACGACGCCGGTGGTGTTTCTCTACCTCGAACGCGTGCGCGTGGGATGGGTCGCGGCGTGGAGGCGGATAGTCGGTTCGGTGGAATCGGGCGACAGACGTCCCGCGGATACGCGCGCGTGAGATGCGCCGCCGGCTCAGCGGCTCGAGATGCGCGGAGCGATACGGGCGCCGCTTATCAGGATCAAAACCTCGGAGCGCCGATTTTCCGGATCGAGCCGCGCAACGTACGCCGGCAACGCACTGCGTCCCAGTCCGATGTCGGTGCGCGCGTCGCAGCCGCAGCGCGCGGCAAGGCCGTCGTTGATCGTCGCGAACCGGTCCAGATGCAGCGCGGCGATCGGAAGCGAACCTTCCGCGATGGCCAGGTGCAATACACCATTGCCGCCGATCTCCGGATCATCGACCATCGGCGTTCCTGCGACTGTCGCGGTCTCTATCACCCAGTCACGGAACTTGTCGTCGCTCATCCGGCCGGCGTGCGCGTTTTCCTTCTGCAGCGTGCTGATCGCGCCCTTTAGGGCCGACCTGGCCGCGCGGCTCGGATGCGAGCGTTGGACGTTCACCAACTTCCACATTCGCTGCGACCACTGCGCAACCTCCGCGCGGCTGGCGCCTGGCGTCGCTTCGTAGTCCTCCGCGGCCGTCTCGGCCTCCGCCAAATCACCGCTCTTGAGCGCATGCTCGACGCGGCCGGCGTCGTTTAGCGCGATCGCGGAATTTATCCGGTCCAGAATCGGGCCGCTGTTGCTATCAGGATTGGCTGCCGCCGCCGCGCAGGCCTGCTGCTGCTCGGCCAGCGGGAACGACGGTGCGCCGATCGTAAAATCTGTGACGCACAGATCGTCCTTGACCTCGCGCATTTCGGCGGCGGAAAGGTTTTCGGGATGCGCCGAAAGGGCGATCAGCTCCGGACGCGCGCCGGCGTAGTCGCCCGCCTTCATCCGGGACCGCGCGGAAGTCAGCGCGCTCGGAGCGCATCCGGTTGCCGCAAGCGTCGCAAGCGCGCCGGCCAGCGCAAGTTCCGCGACCAAGCGCTTTCGGGAGAAATCGTTCACATTGCGATTATGCACCCGCAGGGGCGGTCCAGCGCAATCGCAATCGTCCAGCGCTCGAATCGCGCCGGTTTCGGGGTGGCAAAAGCCTGCCGGACGCGCGGTGTCGCAGCCGATGTCCCGCGCGATGCCTCGAAATGCGTTGCTGGCGCTTCGTCACGATTCAGGACGCGCCTTAAAGGCCTCTGTTCGCCTGTGCCGGCGCATCGAAAGCGACGGCACACAAACTCACTCAAAAGTATATTTGCCAAAGTTAGTATTCGCCCCGATCTGACACACTATTAGACCGCTCGCGGCCTCCGCTGCGTCCCGCTTCCGGACGTTTGGTATGTCATCGGCGTGTAGCGACTTAATCCGAATGTCAAAGCACTCGCCGCAGCGCGAGCTTTTGCCGTGGCATGACCTCTGCACTTGTCATCATGTCGAAAGCTGAAAACGGGAACTCAATTCCGAATCAACCAACGAGCAAAGAGCTCGAAGAGGGTAAGTAAGAGTCATGACGAACTGGATCACCAAAATGTACGTGCGACTGCATACGGGCAAGGGCCAGACGATGACCGAGTACGTGCTGATCATCGCCGCGATCGCGGTTGCCGGATACATCGCGTATCAGGGCCTCGAAGGCGGAATCAATACGATCATAACCAATGTGACGAACACCTTGAAAGGCGCGTAATGCGCCACGCGGCGGCGCGAAAGATCTTCGCGGCGTCGCACCAGACCGCGGCCGGCGGCGGGTGCAACATCCCCGCTGTCGGCAGGCGAAGTTAAGTTGACTGAGCAGACGGTGCCTCGAAGCGGCTAATCGGTGTCGGGCCGCAACGAAAGAACGAAACGGGACTCAGCAGATCGAAATCGTAATGAGCCATTAGTCAGGCGCATTAAGAGGAAGTTTATCCCAGCGGGCCGCGCGAGCGGGCGGAACGGAGGGGAGAAATGAGACGGCCACTGATATTCGCAATTCTGGCGGGACTAGCCGCGGTCCTGGCCGCGATAATTGTATTTTCGGCGCTGAAGCGGCGCGAGGCAGAGGTGCAAAAAGCGTTGGCGAGCACGGTGGATATCGTGGTCGCGGCGCGTGATCTGCACCTCGGAGAGCGAATCGACGCCGGCGCGATCAAACTTGCGCGATGGCAGCGCGATAGCGTGCCCGCGGGCGCGTTCACCGACCCTCAGGCGGTGATTAATTCATTCGTAAGAATCGAGACGGTCGCAAGCGAACCTGTCGTCGCCGCCAAATTGTTCATGGGCGAGAAAACCGCCGGCGTGATGCCGCTTTTGATTCCCAACGGAATGCGTGCGATGGCGGTGCCGGTCGATGAAGTCAGCGATATAGCCGGCTTCGTGCAGCCGCGCGCGCACGTTGACGTACTGGTGTCGGTATCCGGTTCGGGCCGCGACGAGCCGTCGTTCTCGAAGATGGTTTTGCAGGATATCGAAGTTCTGGCGGTTGCGCAGGAAATCGAAAAGAAAAACGACGAGCCCGAGGAAGTCAAAGTCGTGACCCTACTGGTGACGCCCGAGCAGTCC
>Ga0307373_10013098_pt1 | contig 11650 bp, 9 predicted proteins | sample OX2MG_FD_202534 | JGI IMG/M metagenome (GOLD analysis project Ga0307373, IMG submission 202534) | Soil microbial communities from Risofladan, Vaasa, Finland - OX-2 | ecosystem: Environmental > Terrestrial > Soil > Coastal area > Acid sulfate soil | place: Finland: Risofladan, Vaasa | collected...
TACCCGTGGGCGCCGAGCCCGGCGATGACCCCTCGGGCGGCCCCGGCGGTGAGCAGCCGGTGGCGGAAGGGCTCGCGGGCGTGCACGTTGGTGAGGTGCACCTCCACCACCGGGCGCGCGAACGCCGCCAGCGCGTCGCGGAGGGCGATGCTGGTGTGGGAGAGTCCGCCCGGGTTGCAGATGGCCGCGACCGCGTCGGTGGCCCGCTCCAGCTCGTCGATCAGCACCCCCTCGTGGTTGCTCTGCACGCAGCGGAGCTCGACCCCGAGCGCGTCCGCCCGCCGGCGCAGCCGCTCCAGGATGGCGGCGAGGGTCAGGCCGCCATACAGGTCGGGCTCGCGCCGGCCCAGGCTCAGGAGGTTGGGGCCGTTGAGGCAGAGCAGGCGGCGCCGCTCCCGCTCCGGGGCGACGGTCATCCGGCCAGCACCTGCTGCAGGTGACGGCGGAGGATGGCCTCGGGGACGACATGGCCGGCGGTGGGCCGCCCGGGCCCCTCCAGCAGCACCCAACGGGTCCGGCCCCCCTTGGTCTTCTTGTCGTGACGGGTGGCGGCGAGCACCGCGGCGGGGTCCACCGCCAGCCCTGCCGGCAGCCGGCCGAGACCGAAGTCCGAAAGCCGTGCGTCCTGCTCCTCGATGGCGGCCGCCGGGCAGCCGCGCAGCTCGACCGAGAGGCGGCCGGCCACCCGCATCCCGATGGCCACCGCCTCCCCGTGGCGGAGGCGCCCGTAGCCGCAGGTGGCCTCCAGCGCGTGGCCGACGGTGTGGCCGTAGTTGAGGATCGCGCGTCTCCCGTGGTCGTGCTCGTCGTCCCCGACCACCTCGGCCTTGCAGGCGCAGCAGCGTGCGATCAGCGTCTCCAGCCGGCGGGGATCGTCCGGCCGGGCGTCGCCCTGCAGCTCCGTCAGCAGGCCGAGCAGGTCGGGGTCGCTCACCATACCGTACTTCACGATCTCCCCGAACGCGGCCCGGCGGTCGCGGCGGGGCAGGCTGCGCAGGAGCTCCGGGTCGCAGAGGACCGCCCGCGGCTGGTGCAGGGTCCCCAGCTGGTTCTTGGCGGCGGCGAGATTGACCGCGGTCTTGCCGCCGAGGGCGCTGTCGACCATCGCCAGCAGCGTCGTCGGGCAGTGGACGAGGGCGATCCCCCGCAGGTAGACGGCGGCGGCGAAGCCGGCGACGTCGCCGACCACCCCGCCCCCCAGCGCCACCACCACCCCGTCGCGGTCCACCCCGCCCTGGCGGAACGCGGCGCAGAGCCGCTCCACCGTGGCCAGCCGCTTGGCGCGCTCCCCTCGCAGCCGCAGGCAGATCGGCCGAAGCCCGGCGGCGTCCAGGCTGGCCCGGACCCGGTTCACCACCCCGTCGGGCAGTCCGCCGTCGGCCACCAGGGCCGCCCCACCGGCGGGCCCCGCCGCGGCGCCCGCCGCCGCCCCCACCGCGTCCAGACCACCGGCCGCCACCACCACCGGGTACGACCGGGCGCCCAGCCGCACCTCGACCCGGATCACGGGCCAGCCCCGGTTCCCCGCGCCGCCGGCCGGCCGGCGGCGCGGTCGAGGCAGCGGGCGGCGACCGTCTCGGGCTCCAGCCAGGCGGTCTCGATCCTCGGTCCCGCCGCCCGCATCGCCGGCTCCCGGGCCAGCCGGAGCCGCTCCAGCGCCTGCCGGGTGGCGCCGGTGAGCAGCGGCCGCTGCCCCGGCTGGGCGCCGCAGCGAGCCGAGAGGACCTGGTCGGGTGCGTCGAGCCACAGCACCGTGCCCGCTCGCCGCACCAGCTCCAGGTTGCGGGGGTCCTCCAGGGTGCCGCCCCCCAGGCTGACCACGACCTGCCGCCGGCGGAGGGCCCGGCGCAGCGCCTCGCGCTCGCGGGCGCGGAACGCCGCCGTGCCGAGCTCGCGGAAGATCGCCGTCACCGGGCGGCCCTCACGGGCGACGACGAGGTCGTCGAGGTCGAGCGCCGCCCAGCCCAGCAGCCCCGCCAGCAGCGGACCGACCGTGCTCTTGCCGCTCCCCGGCAGCCCGCAGAGGAAGACCCGATCGGTCGCCGGCGGCGGCGGGGCGGTCATCGCCGCCGCAGCCGCGCCCGGTAGCCGCGGACATTGCGGCGCAGCTCCGGCAGCGAGTCGCCGCCGAACTTCTCGGCCGCCGCCTCCGCCAGCACCCAGGCCATCATCGCCTCCCCGATCACCGCCGCCGCCGGGACCACGCAGATGTCGCTGCGCTCGTAGTGGGCGCTGACCTCGGCCTTGGTGGCGAGATCGACCGACCGCAGCGGCCGCAGCAGGGTGCTGATCGGCTTCACCGCCACCGTGCACCACACCACCTCCCCGTTGCTGATCCCGCCGGTCACCCCGCCGGCGCGGTTGCTGCGGTGGGCGAAGCGGCGGTGGGCGGGGTCGTACCAGGGCTCGTCGTGGACCCTCGACCCGGGCAGGCCGGCGGCCGCGAAGCCGTCCCCGATCTCCACCCCCTTCACCGCCTGGATGCTGCAGAGCGCCTGGGCCAGGCGGCCGTCCAGCCGGGTGTCCCACTGCCGGTACGAGCCCAGCCCCGGGGGCACCCCCAGCGCCTCCACCCGAAAGCAGCCGCCCAGGGTGTCGCCGTCGGCGCGGGCGCGGTCGATCGCCTCCACCATCGCCGCGGCCGCCAGCGGGTCCGGGCAGCGCACCGGCGACGCCTCGACCGCGGCCCGGTCGGGCGCCCCCGGGACGGCCGCCGTCACCGCGCCGATCCGGGTCACGTAGCTGTGAACGGTGATGCCCAGCGCCAGCCGGAGGTAGCGCTTGGCCACCGCTCCGGCGGCGACCCGGGCGGCCGTCTCCCGGGCGCTGGCCCGCTCCAGGACGTTGCGGGCATCGTCGAAGTCGTACTTCAGCGCCCCCGCCAGGTCGGCGTGGCCGGGCCGGACCCGCCGCACCGGCTTGGACCGGAAGCCGGCCGCCTCCACCTGCATCGGCCGCTGCCAGTTCTGCCAGTCGCGGTTCACCACCACCAGGGTGACCGGGGATCCCAGGGTGCGGCCACCGCGCACGCCGCTCAGGATCTGGACCCGGTCGCGCTCGATCCGCTGCCGGCCGCCGCGTCCGTGGCCGCCCTGGCGGCGCCGCAGGTCGCGGTCGATCGACGCCGCCGCCAGCGGCATCCCGGCGGGGAGCCCGTCGATGACGACGGTGAGCTGGGGTCCGTGCGACTCCCCGGCGGTGAGCAGGCGAAGCACCATCCATCGATTCTATGGGGGCCTCCGCGCGGTCCCCGGCGCCGCCGGCGTCCGCCCCGACCCCCCGGCGGCCCGGAGGGGGTCAGAGGAAGAAGAGGACCAGACCCGCACCCGCCACCAGGAACGGGCCGTAGGGGATGGTGTCCTTGAGGCTGAGCCGGCGGCTGGCGAGGAGCGCGACGCTCACCACCCCGCCCACCAAGGCGCCGGCGATCAGCGCCCACAGGGTGTGCAGCCCGTCGAGGTTGAAGCTCATCCCGGTGATCGCCCCGATCACCATCCCCAGCTTGACGTCGCCCCAGCCGAACCCGGTCCCGCGCTGGAACAGGTCGCTGGCGAGCGCCAGGGGCAGGAGGACCACGCCACCGAAGAGCGCTCCCGCGATCGCGCTGGTGACGCTGAGCCCGGGGGACCAGTGGGCCAGGACCAGGGCCAGGACCAGGGCCGGGAAGGTGACGACGTCGAGGATGAGGCGGTGCTTGAGGTCGAAGGCGAGGACGAGGAGGAGGACCACCAGCCACAGGCTGTGGACCAGCAGCCGCCAGGTCGCCCCCTGGGCGTGGGCGAAGGCAGCGAATCCGACCAGGCCCAGCAGCGGCAGCAGGGCGCCCTCGATCCAGCTCGGTCCCATCCGCTCGCCCGGCTGGGCGTCGTCACCCACCTGCTCGGAGCGCTCCAGCACCAGGCAGGTGCGGCCGACGACGAACCCGAGCACCCCCCCCACCGCCGCCCAGAGCACGACCCACGCCCCGCTCATCCCAGCCCGGCCTGCTGGACCTGGCGCTGGTGGAGCTGGAGGGTAGCGGCGTAGAGGACTCGGCCGTCCGGCAGCGCCACGAAGAAGAGGTCCGCCGACCGGATCGGGTGCAGCACCGCCTCCACCGCGCTGACGCCAGGATTGGCGATCGGCCCCGGGGGCAGTCCCCGGTGCACGTAGGTGTTGTACGGCGACGCGATCGAGGTCTGCAGCGGCCGCGCCGGCCGGAGCCCGGCCCGGGCCAGGGCGTAGAGGACGGTGACGTCGCTCTGCAGCGGCATCCCGCGGCGGAGCCGGTTGAGGAAGACCCCGGCCACCCGCTGGCGGTCGTGCGCCGAGGGCGCCTCCGCACCCACGATCGACGCCAGCACCACCACCTGGTAGGGCGTGAGACCGACGGCGGCGGCCCCCGTCAGCACCGCCCGGCGCAGGTGACGGTCGAAGTCCTGGAGCTGGAGGGCGACCACCTGCCGGGCGCTCGCGCCGGCGGGGAGCTGGAAGGTGTCGCCGAGGCAGAGACCCTCCCACCCCGATCCCGGCGGGGCCCCCGGAAGGGGCGGCACCCCGGCGTAGCGGCCGCGGGCCACCGCGGCGCGGTAGCTCGCCGCCGAGACCAGCCCGGCGGCCTGGAGGCGATCCGCCACCTCGCGGGTGGTCAGCCCATCCGGGATCGTCACCGTCCGGGGGGCCGGCTGGGAGGGACCCTCCAGCACCGCCACCACCTCCGCCCCCCCCATCCCCCGGTCGAGGACGAACCGGCCCGGGTGGAGCCGGCCTGGCAGGCCTCGGATCCGGGCGTACCACCCGAAGACCAGGCCGCTCCGCACCAGCCGGTCGCGGCCGAGGGCGGCGGTCACGGCGTCCAGCCCCTCGCCGGGGCGGACCGCGAGCACCACCCGGTGGCGGTGGGTCGGCTGGACCGGCTCCAGGTCGCCGCGGGCGACCAGCCCGACCACCGCCACCGCCGCCACCAGGCCGAGCAGGAGGGTGCATGCGGCGAGGCGAGGGCGGGTCACCTCAGCTGACCTCGGCGGCGGCCCCGACAGCGGCCCCGGCGGCGGGACCGGGCGGGGCGATCACCGCGCGGGCGGCGGCCCCCAGCAGCACCCCCTGGAGCAGGATCGCCGCCGCCACCCGATCGGCGGCCAGGCGCCGGGCCCGGCGCCGCTCGCCCAGGGCCAGGAGGGTGCGCTCCGCCGCCACCGACGTGAAGCGCTCGTCGACCAGCTCCACCACCAGGCCCGACGCCCGTGCCACCGCCTGGGCGAGCCGGCGGGCGGCGGACGCGGCCGCACCCTCGGACCCGTCGAGGCGAAGGGGAAGGCCGCAGATGATCCGGGTGACCCCCTGTGCCCGGACCAGCGCCGCGATCCCGGCGCCGTCGGCAGCGGGCCCGCGGCTCGGCCAGGTCGCGTGGGGCTGCGCCACCTGCCCGGTCGGATCGGAGAGCGCCAGGCCCAGCCGGACACGTCCGGGGTCGATCGCCAGGACCCGCCCCGGGCCGGGTCGACGGGCCCCGGGCCTCAGGCTGGCGCTCCCCCGGCCGCAGCGCGGGCCAGGCGGGTCACGTGGATCCGGCTGCGCAGGAGCGGGAGCCACGGGAGCCCGAACGGGCTCTGGTGGATCAGGACCGCGGCCGCGGACGCCACCTGGCCGATGAGGAACGACCGCGCCGCCGCCGGGCTCTTGAGGACCAGGTCGCCGGCGTAGGGTCCGAGGTCGAGGTGGGGCGCCCACGACCCGGTGACGGTCGCCTCCAGGGTGAGCGAACCGCCCGGGGCCGCCTGGACCACCGTCGGCAGGGAGACCCGGGGCCGCCCGAGGAGCTCGCCGTCGGCCGGGATCTTGCTCAGCAGGTCGCGCAGGGCGGCACGCTGGGCCGCCAGCGGGCTGTAGGCGGTGGCGGCGCCGATGGCGGTGATGGAGAGCGTCTCGGGCACCCCGACGGTGCCGATCAGGGGATAGGTCGGCTGGGTCACCGTCACCGCGATCCCCTGCCCGCTCGGGCCGCTGGCCATGGTGAGGGTGGTGCCGGCGGCGGCCGCGAGGTCGCGGCGAACCCGCGCCTCGAGGCGGCGGGTGAGCTGATGGTCGGTGAGGCGGACCACCGCCAGGTCGTGGCCGGTGAAGATCGTCTCCTTGCGCGGGTCCTCGCCCCCCACGGTCGCCTCCGGGTTGGCCGCCGAGAAGGAGGACCCCGAGAGCGGCGGGGAGAAGATCGCGCACTGGGCCGGGGGCGGGCTGGCGAGGCAGGGGTTGTCGACCCAGGTGGTGATCGCCCCCGGCGCGACGTTGCCGGCGCTCCCCACCTGTGCCGCGGCGACCGGGAACGGCTGGCTGGGGGGTCCGTACTGGCCGTTGCCGCAGGCGCCGCTGCAGGCCGGGATGACCACCGTCTGGGCCGTCGCCACCGTGAACACGACCGGGTGCGCCCCCCCGGTGGAGAACCGGGTCCCCGGCTGGAGGACGATCTGGAGTGGCACCGGCTCGTCGCTGGCGAGGGTCTCGTGGCCGGTGGCGGCCACCCCGGGCAGGTGCCGGGTGCCGGTGGGGGTGGCCCGGTACTGCGCCTGCTCGGTGGGGGTCTGGAGCGACTGGGTCGCCACCGAGTCCAGCACCGTCGCCTGCCCGGGGCTGGTGGTGCCCTGGAGGGTGACGGCGTCGTGGACCGCGGTGGCGCGCACCACCACCACCACGGTCGCCGACGGCAGGAGGAAGAGGACGGCGAGGATCCCGGCCAGGAAGACCAGCGCGCCCGCCCCGATCGCGACCGACCGCAGGCGGCGGCCCCGCCGGGCCGGCGCCTCGCCCCGGGAGCGGCCGGAGGCGGCGGGGCCGGCCGCCGCCTCCGCGCCGCCGACGAGCTCGCCAGCCGCCCCTGCGCCGCCGGGCCTGGGGGGGGCGGCCGGGGGCCCCGCCGCTCCCGGCGGGACGGTGGCCCCCGGCGGCGGGGCGGGGGCGGGGGTGGCGGCGACGGCGGCGGCGGCCACCGCGGCGGCCTGCGCCGGGGGGCCCTGGCCCAGCGCCGGCAGGGAGCCGTAGGCGGCGAACCCCGCCCGGACCGCCAGGCGCTGCACCCGGGGGTCGCCGGCGACGATGGTCGCCGACTTGCCGAACCCCCGCGCGTACTGCTGCAGGAGCTGGAGATCCAAGGGGGTGCGCAGCACCCGGGCGCCCTCCGGGACCACGAAGACCAGCTCGGTGGCGTCGCCGGCGCGGCGCAGGCGGTCGACCAGGTCGGTGATCTCATCCCCGGGCTCGACGTAGAGGTAGGTGGGCACCGTCGTCAGGCCACAACCGAAACGGCGGCCCTGCGGTTACGCCATCCGCCGGCGGCGACCGCGTCGGCCCGCACGCTCACGGGCCGATCGCCTCCTGGACCCGGCGGAGGACGCCGCTGAACAGGTCCCCCTCCGGCTCCTCCTGGACCACCGCGTGGTACGCGAGCCCCATGGCGGTGATGTCCGCCGGCGAGTCGAGCGCGCCGGTGGTGTCCCTGACCGCGGGCAGCTCGCCCGGGACCAGGACCGTGAAGGTGGGCGCCTGCAGGAAGGGAAGGTACTCGGTCCAGCGCAGGATGCTGAGCTGCTCCGCCACCTCGGGGAGCAGGGCCCCCCCCCCGCAGAGCCGCACCGTGTCCGGCAGGGTCCGGCCCTCGGCGAGGTCGTGCAGGGTGAGGGCCACGCCCTGGGCCAGCACCTCGGAGGTCTCGGCGAGGCACCCGTGCACCCGGGTGCGCTCCTCGCCCGCCAGCTCCGCTCGGCTGTGCCGAACCTTGAGCAGCTCGGCCGCCTGCGGGGGGCAGCCGAGATCCGCCGCCAGCCTGCGGGTGAACGCCCGACCGCCCAGCCCGAAGACCCGGATCGCCTCCAGCAGCCCGCCGCGCACCAGCGCGACCTGGGTGGTGGCGGCCCCCACGTCGATGAAGACCGCCCCCCGCTCCAGGCTCTCCGGGGTGGTGGCGGCCCGGGCCACCGCATAGGGCTCGGCGACGGTGGCGGCGAGCTCCAGATCCAGCTCCTCCGCGATCCGCTCCACCGCCGCCACCTGGCTGGCGAGGGCGAAGGTGTTGAAGACCGTCACCTCCAGCCGCTCGCCCTGGTAGCGGAGGGGGTCGGCGACCAGGGCGTCGTCGATCCGGAGGGCGGTGATGGTCGAGTGGACCAAGCGGACCTGCTGGGGGGCCGCGCCCGACTCCTCGGCGAAGGCGGCGCGGGCCTCGGCGAGGGCCCGGTGCTGGACCCCCTCGACGTGGTCGTCGAGCTCGCGGGCGCTGATCCGGTCGTCGGGGCGGCGGCGGGCCCGAGCCACGGTGGTGGTGAACCCGCGGACCTGGGACCCGGCGATCCCGATCACGGCCCGGGTCGGCACCACCCCGCCCATGTCCTCGGCGGCCTCCACCGCACGGTCGCACGCCGCCACCACCTCGGCCAGCTCGGGGGCGGCGCCGCCGGGGGGGAGCGGGACGTCCGACTCGGTGCGGCCGACGCCCAGGATCACGGCCCGGTCGTCCTCCCTCTTCACCACCAGCGCCCGCACCTGGCTGCTCCCGATGTCGAGCGCGGTCCAGTGGCCGCGGCTGCGGGTGCGGCCGCCCATCCCCGGCAGGCGGGGGCTCATCGCCCGCTGCCCCGCCCATCGGCGGCGAGCGCCGCCCGCACCGCCCCCACCGCCTGGTGGTGGCGACCGGCGTCGACCTCCCCCGACCCGAGGAGGTCGTTGCCGCCGCCCCGGCCGCCGGCCGCCTCGCAGGCGACCCGGGCCAGGGCCCCGCCCCGCAGCCCCTCGGCCACCAGCCTCGGGGTGAGCTTGCAGACCAGCCGGCGGCCGGCGAGGACCATCGCCACCGCCGGCTCGCGACCCAAAAGGAGGCGGTCGGCGACCTCGCGGAGCTCGCCCACCGGCTCCTCGCCGGCCTGGTCGCGGACCACGAGGCGGTGGGGACCGACCCGCTCGTCCAGCACCGGGGTGTCCGCCGCCGCCAGCGCCGCCCGGCGCGCGGCCCGCAGCCCCTGCTCCAGCCGCTGGACCTCCTGGCGCAGGCGCTCCGCCCGCTCGGGGACCTCTGCCGGGGTGACCCCCAGGGTCGCCGCCACCCGCCGCAGCGCCTCGTGCTCCGAGCGCCAGCGCCGGTCGGCGGCGGCTCCCGCCACCAGCTCCAGCCGGCGCAGCCCGCTGCCCACGCTGCGCTCGCCGGTGAGGAGCACCGCGCCCACCTCGCCGGAGCGGCGCACGTGGGTGCCGCCGCAGAGCTCGCGGGACGCGTCGCCGAAGCTGACCACCCGGACCAGCTCGCCGTAGAGCTCGTCGGGGAGGGCGATCGCCCCGGTGGCGCGCGCCTTCTCGCTGGCCATGACCTCCACCCGGCGGGGGACGTCGGCCCGCACCGACGCCATCACCTCGTCCATGACACGGTCCAGCTGACCCTTGGTGGGGGCCGTCGGCGAGGTGAAGTCGAAGGTGGCGTGGTCGGGGGCGACGTAGGAGCCGCGCTGGACCACCCCGGGGCCGAGGACCAGGCGCAGGGCGGCGTTCACGAGGTGGGTCGCCGAGTGGTGGCGGGCCGCCTCGCCGCGCCAGCCGGGGTCGACCGACGCGCTGACCACCGTGCCCGGCGCCAGCGTGCCCGCGACGGCGCGGCACCGATGCACCTGGCCGGGGCCCAGGGGGCGCGTGTCCACCACCTCGGCCGAGCCGCCGGGCCAGGTGAGCCGGCCGCGGTCACCCACCTGGCCGCCGCCCTCGGCGTAGAAGGGACTGCGGTCTAGCCACACGTCGGTGGCGCCGTCGGGGCCGGCCCGGACCGCCAGCACCCTGGCCTCCGCCTCCAGCGCCTCCTCCCCCACGAAGACCGTGGCCGGCGGACCCTGCGGCCCCCCGTCGCCGGTGCCCAGGTCCCAGGCGTCGCCGCCGGCAGCCGACCCCGCCCGGGCGGTGCGGGCCCGCTCCCGCTGCGCCTCCAGCAGGGCCAGCGCCCCGGCCGCGTCGACGGCCAGCCCCCGCTCGGCGGCGAGGTCCGCGGTCAGCTCCAGGGGCAGGCCGTGGGTGTCGTGGAGCCGGAAGGCGTCGGCGCCGCTGACCACCCCGCGGTCGGCGCGACCCGCGGCCGCTTCGAAGTGCTCCAACCCGCGGGCCAGGGTGTCCGCGAAGCGGCCCTCCTCGGCCGCCAGCTGGGCCTCGATCGCCGGGCGCTGGAGCGCCAGCTCCGGGTAGACCGGGCCGAGGCTCTCCACCACCACCCCGACCGCGGGGACCAGCCCCCCCTCGAGGTGCAGCCCGCGGGCGTGGACCAGCGCCCGCCGCACCAGCCGGCGGAGGACGTAGCCGCGACCGTCGTTGCTGGGGGCGACCCCGTCGGCCAGCAGCATGGTCACCGCCCGCGCGTGATCGGCCAGCACCCGGAGGTGGAGGCGCGGGGCCGCCGTCGCCTCCGCGGGCCGGAGCCCGCTGCGCTCCGCGAAGTGGACGACCAGCGGCCGGAACAGGTCGGTCTCGAAGATCGAGTCCGCTCCCTGCAGCACCATCGCGAGGCGCTCCAACCCCATCCCGGTGTCCACCCCGGTGCGCGGCAGGGGGGTGAGGGAGCCGTCCGGCCCCCGGTCGTACTGCATGAACACGAGATTCCAGCACTCGAGGTACCGGTGGCCCTGACCGGGGCGGTCGTCGGGGCCGCCGGCGGCCGCCGGCCCGAGGTCGTAGTAGACCTCGCTGTCGGTGCCGCAGGGCCCGGTCTCCCCCGCCTGCCAGAAGTTGTCCGCGAGGGCAACGACCCGATCTGCCGGCACCCCGCCGACCGCGGTCCAGGCCGCCCGCGCCTCGCCGTCGTCGGGATGGACGCTGGCGAGGAGGCGCCCGGGGTCGAGCCCGAGCTCGTCGACCAGGAAGGCGCGAGCGTAGCCGATCGCCTCCGCCTTGAAGTAGTCGCCGAAGCTGAAGTTTCCGAGCATCTCGAAGAAGGTGTCGTGGCGGGGGGTCCGACCGACCTCCTCGATGTCGCTGGTCCGGAACGATTTCTGGCAGGAGGCGAGCCGGGTCGCCGGCGGCTCGCGGAGGCCGAGGAAGTAGGGCTTCAGCGGGACCATGCCCGCGCTCACCAGGAGCAGACTCGGGTCGTGCTCTGGGACGAGCGAGGCGCTGGGGATGCGCTGGTGCCCGCGGGCGGTGAAGAAGTCGAAAAAACGTTCGCGGATTGTGAGATGGCGCACCGGCTCACCACAGGTGGGAGGGTGGCCGGATTCTACCAGCCGCCCGCGCACCGGTCCCGGCCACGGGCGCCCACGCCGGCCCCGGCAGGGGGTCCGTCACCCGGCTCAGGATGGCGGCCCGAGCGCGCCGTCCCCCTCCGGGAGCTCGCGCTTGAGTTGGGCCAGCGCCGCCCGCTGGAGCCGGCTGACGTGCATCTGGGAGATCCCCAGGCGCCGGGCCACCTCCGTCTGGGGCAGCTGGTCGACGAAGCGGAGGACCATGATCTCTCGCTCCCGGGGGGTCAGGTGGCGCAGCGCCCCCGACAGGGCGTCCTGCAGCTCGACCCTTGCGAGGTTGTCGTCCTCGTGGCCGATCCGGTCGCCGAGCTCCTGGGCGTCCTCCATCCCGGAGGTGGGGGCCTCCAGGGAGACCGCCCGCTGGGCCGGCCCCACCTCCATCGCCTCCAGCACCTCCTCGGGTTCCAGCTCCAGCA
>Ga0307373_10013099_pt1 | contig 11650 bp, 3 predicted proteins | sample OX2MG_FD_202534 | JGI IMG/M metagenome (GOLD analysis project Ga0307373, IMG submission 202534) | Soil microbial communities from Risofladan, Vaasa, Finland - OX-2 | ecosystem: Environmental > Terrestrial > Soil > Coastal area > Acid sulfate soil | place: Finland: Risofladan, Vaasa | collected...
CGCATATAAATAGTTCACGGTCTCGGTGGCGCTCGTCCCACTGCTGCCCGCAAAACTGTCCACCGCCACCGGCTCGCTCCCCGCCAGGATGTTGTTGCGGTAGGTGGTCACTCCCGTGAGGCTGTCGACACTCACCTCGAACAGGTCCCCAATATACGTCGTGGTCACGCTACCTCCACCCGGTTCCGCGTCCACCCGCGTCAGCCGTTCCCGCGAAGGTCCGTAACTGAAACTCTCCGTGCCATTGCCGCTGATCTCGGTAGGCTTGTTGTAGGACGTCCAGGTGAGGCTCCGACCCCCGCCCACCAGCAGGTTGCCATCGCTATCATATTGGTACGTATAGACCGTACCGCCCGTGAGCGTCACCGAGGCCACCGCGTGGGGTCGCGGTGATCCCGGGTTCGGATAAGCATAGCTGGCTCCATTGCGACTCGTGATGTCCCCCACCGCATCATAGCCCGGTGTGTCGCTCGCCACCGTCACTCCGTTCACCTGGGTGGTGAGGCTGGTGAGGCGGTTGAGATTGTTATAGCCGAAGCTCTCGTTCAGCCCCGTGACCAGACTCGACCGGTTGGTGAGATTACCGTACGCATCCCAGCTGTAGGTGTCGTATTGGATGGTGCCGGCGGGTGCACTACCCCCGCAGGGGGTGCCGGAGGCCGGGGTCGCGCCGATGCAGGTCACGAGCCCCATGGCCGGATCATACTGGCGCACGATGTCCACCGCCCCGGAACCGCCGATGGCCGCATTGTAGGTCTCCGCCGTCAGTTCCCCCGCCGCGTTCGCCTGCACCGCCACCCAATAGTTCAGCAGCGGTTTACCGTTCTCATCGAGCTTCGTCACCTCGGTCAGATGTCCGTAGCCGTCATAGCTGTAGGCCACCATGAGTGCGTAGCCGCCACCGGGTTGGCTGCAGCCTGAGCCGCAATCCACGTGCCGCAGCACGCCGCGCGCATAGCCGCCCTCCAGCGCGAATTGTGCCTGCACCCGCGCATCGGGCCGCAGCGGCGGATAACGCGAAAGCCAGGGATCAACGGCCACGACACGGTACGGACGGACGGCGTGTGCGTGATACCGGACGGTCGACGCCCATCGGGCGGCACCGGTCAATTCCCGCCTCCGGGCAAGAGAGGCACGCGCCTGAGCCGGAAGGGTGGTTTGTGCCAGGCGTGTACCCACCGGTACCGCTGCGCGCGGCGCCGCCACGCCCGCAATCTCGGGCAGCAATTTTTCTAAGAACGTCGGTGTAACCGGGGGGGGTGAAATCTGGGCGAAATTCGCCGGCGCAAACGCAACCCGCGTCGATGCGAGAATGGAACGTTTGCCGATTGTCACCATCGACAACCCACCGGAGGAAGCCGGTGGTGGTGGGGGCGGAGGGCTGGTAGTTGCGGGTGCTGGCGCGCTTGTCGCATTGGTTGTGGGCGCGCAAGTCTTACAACCGCCGATTATGTTGTAAACAACTTCCACCTCGTTGCTGGCACCACTGCAACCCGCCTGATTACAAGCCTTCACGTAATACAGATTGTACTTATGCGTTGACAAGACCTGTGCGGTGTATGAGGTCGCACCACCGCTGTAAACCTCGGACCACGCACTCCAAGGTCCCGTGGCTGTTGCGAACGAATAATAAAGATCATACGTAGTTGCCGTACTCGGCGCCGACCAACTCAGTGTGATACCGCCGGTCGTGGTCTGACTCGGCCCGCTGAGGGTGGGTGCCGCCGGCGGCGTTTCATTCCAGACGTTAACGCTGGGGTACGGCGGTCCGTTCGGAGTCCACAGGCTCGCTACACTACCGTCATAGGCGGCCACGCGTACAAAGCGGGTGCCCGTATTCGAGGTTGCCGGGAAGGTGCAAGATAACGTTGTGGCGTTAGCGTTACAGGTGCCATCAATCCAAAAATAGGTTCCGCTGTCATATTCACCCAACTTCCCGGTGTAACCTGTGACCGGTCCACCCGAATCGGCAGCTGGGGCTGTATAGGTGATCGTGAGTGAACCGTTCCAGTTGGACTGCGACGGTACGCTCAAATTTCCCGGGGAACCTGGCATGATGGTGGTGGAATACCCGCCACTCGACGGAACGTAATTGGTGCAGGCGGTACCGCCGGTAGCGGGATCCGTGGTACAGGCTTTGACCTGATAGGTATAGGTTCCGTTCTGGTAGAAACCGCCGGACAGCACGGCGCTCGGCCACAACTGCCAGATGCCGCTGCTTTCCGTGGGTGTGCCGCTCACGGTTGTGAAACTCCCGCTATTCAAGGACTGTTGAAGCGTATAACTAATGCTTCCTGTCGAACCGCTGGTAATGGAGGAAGTGGTCCAAGTCACCTCCCAGCTTGCCGTGTGTTGATCGCTGGAGGGTGGGGCCGGCGCACCCGGATTCGTCGGCGGCAGGGTGACTGGCACCGCGCCGCTGGTCGCCGGGGGGCCGCACAAGGTGGTCTCATACGGATCGCAGGCGATCACTTGGTAGGTGTACTCGCCGTCTTGAGTGTGCGACACCGAATCCGAGGTATTCGTGCCGGAATAAATCGTTGTGAAGCCGTGGCTTCCGAGTTCTTCCTGCAATTGGTAAGTGACTTGCGTTCCCCGCACGGCCGGCGCGCTCCAACTCACCGTATAGGTCGCCGGCGAGCTCGTCGGCGTCACGCTCGACGGTACGGTGAGTCCTTGCGGAGCGCTCGGTTGAATGTACGTCACATAGGCGCTGGAGACCGGGCTGAAAGCCGAGCAGAAGCCGCTCGCGCAAGCCCGTACTTCAAACGTATACGAACCGTCATAGCTGATCGTGACCGTTGTCTGAGCGGCGGTACCCGAGTAAACCTGCGAAAATGCACCACTGCCACGAGCCATGTCGAGGTTGTAGGTAATCGGGCCGGCGGTGGTGCTGACCAGACTTGAGCTTGGCCAACCAACAGTAAAGGAGAGCGTGTGCTGATCGGTCGCCGGAGCCTGGGGCGTGCCCGGCACTGTCGGCGGCAAGGTGACGTTGGCGGTCACGCTCACCGGTGAACTGCAGGTATCCCCATTGCAGGCTTCGAGGGACCAGGTGTACTGGCCGTTCTGGGTAATGCCGTTGTCGTCATCACCCTCATCGGGTCCGCTGTAGATTTGATTCGCCGAGGTCTCCTGACCCGTGGCGCCCGGCGTGCGGTAGAGTTGATAGACCGCCCCGTTCTGCACGTTGGTCCAGGTCACATCGAAGACCGAATTATCGTTCGGATCGGGCGCCACCGCGAGTCCGGTCGGCTGTGCCGGTGCGCCGCTCGCATTGATGCCGCTGAGATTCGGGTAGACCAGTTGCGAAACGCGCCCCAAGGCGTCATATAAGGTGGTGATCCAGTACTCCTGTCCGTTAATGACGCTGATCTTGTCGGTCGGCTCGCCGTAGCTGTCGTAGGCATAGCCTTCCCAAAACCCGCCCGGTGCCTGCACGTAAGCGAGCTTGCCGATGCCGGCGCCATAGGCAATATCGTATTTCCACAGGGTGGTGCCTTCAGGTTCCGTGCGCTGCACCAGGCGCCCCAGCACGTCATAGGTATCGTTGACCGTCTGGCTTTTGGCATCGGTCTGACTCATCAGCTCATTCAATGCATCGTACTGATAAGTCCAATGCCCCATGTCCGGATCCGTCATGGCGAGCTTGTTGCCGCCGGAATCGAACACCAGGGTGGTGACATTGCCCACGGGATCCGTGATCCGAACCGCGTTCCCCCACGGATCGTCACCATAGGTCGTCAGGTGGTTTGCAGCATCCGTCGAACTCGTCACCTTGCCCAAAACATTCGTAACCGTGGTGGTGGTCTCGCCCACGTGCGTGGCCGTGGTCGAAAGCCCGCTGTAGCTGTACGTCGTGTTGCGCGAATAATTGGAGATCCCGGGGTCGGCCGGCGGTGTGGACAGCGAGGACGGCGGCTCCGGAGTAGGGGCCGGAATGCTGGTGGGCATCCCAGTGCACTGACCTTCCGCCGGTTGGTAATCCGCGACCACCCGGCTGAGCGCATCGTAGATCTGATAATCCCAGCACACGGGATCGCCTGCCTGGTAGGGATGGGAGGCGAGGTAGGCGTGGCCGAGCGGGTCATAATAAGTCTGCTGGAAATCCGGCACGCCGTTCAGCCCGTAGTGGGTGACGTATACCGGACGGTCGAGGCCGTCGTACTCAGTGATGCTCAGGACGTACGACTGAATCACACCGCTGCTGGGATTGATCCCATTGGCCGATTCGGTCACGGTGTATACCGCATCAGGCGCGGTGCAGCTGCTGCACCACGCGTAGGCCCAGGTGGTCTGCACGCTCGGCCGGGGACCCGTGGCAGTTAACTTGTGGCCGAACGAATCGTAGCTCCAGGTGGTGGTGTTGCCATTGGCATCCGTGTCGCTGGTCTTTTCGCCGAAGCGCGTATCCCAGCCGAACGCCTCGGTCTGACCCAGCGCGTTCGTGACCGACACCGGATACTGGCCGTTAGTGTCGTACTGGGTGGTAGCGGTGCGCGTGGCAATATCCGAACCGCTGAGCGTCGTGATATGCGTATCCCCGAACCCATTGAAGGTGTAGTTTTTCGTCAATGTCGTGGGTGATTCCACGCCCGTGGGGTCGATATTGCTCGTCTGTTCCGCGTTCACCTGGCAATCCGTGTATTGAAAGTCCACAGTCTTGCTTGCTGTCTGGCTGCCGCCATCCCAACTAGCGGGAGTTCCGTTCCAGGTATCGGTAACAGTGCCGGTGGTGACACGCCCCAGGCACCAGGGTGTAATCGAATCCTGGTATTGGCTCACGGTATCCACCGTGTCGCTTTCACCCCCGGGCGTGGTGGTGGTCACCTTCACCTCTTGCGCCTGTTCATCGTTGCCGGTGCTGTCCGGTGTGTAGGTGTAGGTGGTAGTGAGGGTTTTATAGAGCGCACCGCTGTTGAGATCATTAACCTGTTCGGTACTGGTTGTCACGTACGGAAACTGCCCGCCAGTTGGTAAAATCAACGGTGTCGCAAGCGTATTCTGCGTGAGCGTGAGGGTCTCACCCCCGCCCAAGGCGCCGGTGTTGAAGGGGGTTATATTGTTCAAGCCGCTCGTCGTGCTGGTGCATACCGGCTCGCCACTCGGATTCGACGTACAATTGAAGCGCGTGATCGGCGTGCTGCCGCTCGCCACCGAAACCATGCTGCCGGGCACAACCTTGACCTGCCGTGACATCAGCACCATGCCGGTCTTGGGGAAATCCTGTTCCAGGGTATTCTCTGTATAGAGACCCGTGTTGGCGTTTATCACCTGGATGTCCGAAAACCCCAGGAATCCACGCCCCCACTGCTCTACTTCCGCTCCGCCGTAGCGGTAATAGGTATATATCCAATTGGGCAGGCTTCCCGAATACGTCCCGGTGCTGAGGGCGTAGTCGGTGACTACGTACATCGGCCCCGTGAACGGATGCACCTGGGGCGCGGTCCAGGTACCGACGTTCGGTACCGCACCGGTGATTACATATTGGTTGGCGTTGGCGAGCGGTAACGACAGATAGCCGATCTGCGTCGTCCGTCCCACCGTCGCGCCCGCACTATTGAGCGTCTGGATCCCGTCCATGAGCTCGGGACTGTTGGAGGCGTTATAGTACACGGCGAGCTGGCTGCCCGTGGAATACACCATGTCCGGCAGTCCGTCACCGTTCGCATCCACAAATTCCGTCGTGTCGCCAAGAGCAAACGGGAGACCGGTATCCACGGCGGACATAAAGACCACCGGGCCGTACTGCAGAGCGACATTCGAATTGATCTGCGGACGCAGCACCCACCACGTGGTGGTGCCATTGTTGTCGTGCGGCACCATCAGGTCCATGTGCCCGTCACCGTAATAATCCACCGCCTCCGCATAGCCGGCCGTGCTGGTATCGAAGGTAATGCAGTTCGGTTGCGACGTCAGGTTCGATGGCGCTGGATCCCAGCCATTACCACTGTTCAGATACAGACACCATTGATTACCGATGGCGACGGCCGCGTCGGTCAAGCCATCACCGTTCACGTCCAGAAACACCGTGGGGTTGTTATAGCCCGTGTTTGAGTTGCCGAGTGGCCCGCCCGCATATTGCAGGTTGCCGGTCGTACCGTTCGGATTAACGATCGTGTTATTCCAGCTGTACACGCCACCCGGAGTCTGACAGTTTATCCCGCCGCAATCCGGCTGGATGTAGATGTCCGGATAGCCGCTGCCGCTGAAATTGATCGGCGTGATCACTTCGTCATCCGATACCTGGATGTGGGTGTCAATCGGCGTGGGATTGAAGCCGTTGGCCGTGTTCAAGTAAAACCACAGCGTCTCGGTGCCGGACGATTCGTTCTGCTTGAACAGCAATTCCGGTCGGCCGTCGCCGCTCAGGTCCACCGCGACCGGATGCGCCATGCACCCGGGTGCGGGATATGAATCGCCGCTGTAGGGACCGCTGCCGAGACTGGTCTCGTTCAGCTTCTTGGTGGCACTGTCCCATACGAAAAGGTACCACCACTCGCAATCATTGGAGCTGTTCACATACGGGATCAGCAAATCCTGTTGGCCTTTGCCGAAATAATCGAGCACCAGTGCGTCCGGCAGATAGAGCTGGGCGGTTGAAACCCCGGTATCCAGCGCTTGGCTGAGGTCGCTCCCCAAGACGGCATACAGCTCGTTGTTCGAAACAAATACATAATCCAAAAGTCCGTCGCCGTCGAGATCGAGGCTCCTCCATGACGCACCGGCGTTGACGGCGCTCATCACGCTTTCATTGGTAGACGAGATCCCGGCGGTTCCCTGGTTCCAATCGAACGTGGTGGGCGCGAGACAACTCCCGCTCGGATCGCATTCCGTCACCGAGGCTAATAGGCTTTGGCCGGAACTGGCCGCCGTATAGACCAGATTGTACTGCCGGACTTCCGCACCGAGTGCGTACACCGCGATGGAATTGAGCCGCTGGGTGATACCGATCGGGGTATCGGCGATGATGCGCAATTCATCGTCCGAACGGACCGACGTACAGTTGTCATAGGTGAATTTCACGCTGCCGACCGTGGTGCCGCCACTGTTGCCGTAGTCGATCTCCGTCAACAGGCTTTCCTGGAATTGGCCACAGGTGGTGTAGTGGAAGGTGGTGAAATTTCCAAACGGATCGGTGATCTTATCTATTGGCCACATGAGCCGGGTCGCGCCATCGGAACCCAGGATGGTGGAATCCGCCGTATTGCCGTACTCCCGCGTCATCTCGGTGTTGTCATACACGTCGAAATAAGCGGGCCCGTTACCGGCGGTGTTTTCAGCCAGTACGCGCTGGACGCTCTCAATTTCCGTGCGGTACTCGTTGTTCTGACCGCTGGTCCAATAACCACTCTGGCCGGTCACGGGAATCAGCCGCTGACCGTCCAGGCAAAAACGGTCGGCCGTCGTCAGATTGGGCAGGTGGATGTTGTTATCCTGATCAATAGTCTGGGGACAGCGCGAGATCGCAGACAGCCCCGATAGCGACCAGCCGAGGCCCAGGTCGCCATTTCCCGCCCGGCTGCTATAGAGGAGCGCGAGCGACGGCTGCATGCCATGTACGCCCGGCGGAATCTGGATGGGAATCTGGTAGGTCGCGGCCCCGGTGGGATCCACCGAGAACTGCCCCGGAGCATAGCCCACATTGGCCCCACGGGCGGTCAGGCTGAAGAACCCAGCAATGGACATGAGCACAACGGGTAACATCCGCCTCACCCTATGGGTGTGGTGGATAATCAGGGTGATTAAATTATCTCCCCAATTCATGGCGTGTATGCCCGCTGGCCCCTTCCATCGCCGATTTTTGTGCAACAATTAAGAACCCAGTGGTTCCTGCTTGTCAACAGGCTTTCCGTCAGGTGGTAGTGATGGAGAACGTCCCGCGACCATTCCCAGCAATCCCGCCCCGCCTGTGACGCACCCACCCATAATTATCCCGGCACGGCGCGTACGCCTGCCGCCGCACCTGCGTCGCTGGCTCGGCGAGTACGGCCATACCGCATTGCGACGGACGGTGGAGGGGCTGCTGCTCATCGCCATCGCAGTGGTAATCGGACAACTGGTGATCGGTTTCCGGCCTGATCACCGGTCAGTGTCTATGCAGCGCACCGACGTCGTGCCCGTGCACACTCCGCCTCAACCCGCAGCCTTTGCCGAGGCCATTGTGCGGGATCATCTCTTTGGCGCGGAACCGAGCACGCAAGCGATACATACACAGACGATGACGCGCCCTAATATCGGCCTGGAGGGTATTCTATTTGCCACTCGGTCGGCGGATTCCAGCGCGGTGCTGTCGGTGAACGGCAGCGACCTCGTCGCTCAGGCTGGAAGCACGATGCCCGGCGGCGTCCAGATTGTCGAAATCGACCGCGACCGGGTGGTTTTGAACGAGAACGGCACACGCCAGAGCCTGATGCTAAAGATTCCCCAAGCCGATCCCAACGCAAAATTTACGCCGCTCGCGCTCAACACCGGCATAAGCAGCTACGCGGCCGGCGAACCAGATATAGGCCCTCCCGATGCCGGGACGCCGGATGTGCCGCCCGCCCCGCGCGCCGTTTTCACGGCACTGCCGACGGATCCGGCGATACATGAAAAATTTCAGTCCCTGCGCGCGCTTCGGGGCCGGCAGTACAATCGCCATTTCTCGCGCATACTGCCAAAGTATCTGCGCCACCCGCCTCGACCGCCATGAGCGGCCGCTGGCCTGGCGTGTGTCTGCGGTCGGACCGTCGTCGAGAAAGCGTGCTAATACAATCAACTCGTAAGACAAGGCTGCCGATTCCATGATGCCTGTACGGCGCCTCATCGGATCGATTGCCCGCGGCGTTCTCCTGTGTCTCTTGATGGAGCTGACCTGTGCCGCAGCGCCTGCCATCGAACGCATCACCCTGAATTTCAAAAATGTCGGCATCCGCGTGGTGGCGCAAGCCGTCGGGGTGATGACTCATACGAACTTCATCATCGACCCACACGTTCAGGGACGCGTGACCCTGTTTTCCAACGCACCGATTGATAAAGGCGCGGTATACGCGGCGTTTCTCTCAATGCTTCAGGTGCAGGGGTACGCGGCGCTACCCACCGGTGCCTTTATAAAAATCGTTCCCGCCACGGAAGCCTCAAGGCTCCCGGGATACGCCCTTGTCCCCTCGACGCCGGTCGATGCATGGGCCACCGTGGTCGTTACCCTCAAACAGGTTTCTCCCGCTCAGCTGATCCCGTTCCTTCGCCCCTTGCTATCCTCCGAAGCACAGCTGATTGACGTCCCCGCCTCCAATTCTCTGATCCTCTCGGACAGGGCCGGCACCGTGCATCGTGCGCTCGATCTCATACAGCAGCTGGATCACCGCACCGAGCCCCCGGATGTCGTGCCCGTGAAATATGCTTCAGCATCTGCCGTAGCCCAAATGATCAGCACGCTGCTGCAGGGGTCCAGCAGCGGGCAAGCGGGTGTCAAGCTGATTGCCGATCCCCGCAGCAACACCATTCTCCTGACCGGCGACCCTGCGGCACGGCGGCATCTGCATACCCTCATCGCGCAACTGGACACTCCGACCACGGCGGCAGGTACGCAGGTGATTTATCTGCATTATGCGCAAGCCAAAGACATCACCACACAACTCAAAGCCTATGCCAAAAGCCTGGGGCAATCAGCGATCGTTGGAACAGGCGTGGGCACTTCAATAGTGGAATCGGCCTCCATCATCCCGGACGCCCGCACCAATGCACTCATCGTCACCGCGCCACCCCGTGTTCAGCAGCGCTTGAGGTCCGTGATTGCCAAGCTCGATGTTCCGCTGCCGCAAGTCCTCATACGCACGATTGAAGCGGAATTGAGCAACAGCCGCTCCGCCCAACTGGGCGTCACCTGGGTTACGGACAAAGCCGGTCTCGCGCTGACCGATTTCAGCGACACCGGCCCCGGCATCGTGGATCTGGCAGAGTCCGCCGCGGGGGGCACAGGCATATCGGGAATCGCGATCCCACAAGGCCTTTCGCTGGTTTTTGGCAAGATCAATGGCCGCAACGGTTACACAGGGCTGGTGAACGCGCTCGCAGGCGATGCCGATACCGACGTTCTGTCCACCCCCAACATCGTCGCCCTGGACAATCAGGAAGCGGATATCAAAGTGGCCGAACAGATCCCGTTCGTGACCGGGCAGTACACGAACACCGGGGGGGGTGGTTCGACTGCAATCAATCCATTCCAGACCGTGCAGCGCCAGGATGTCGGCCTTGAACTGAAGATCACGCCCGAGGTCAACAGCGACAACACGGTGTCGTTGAAGGTCGATGTGGAGATTTCGGCGCTTTCTGGCAGCAGTATCGGTGGACAGCCAGTGACGGATTCGAGAGTGATTAAAACCCAGGTCCTGGCCCGCAGTGGCGAGATCATCGTGCTCGGAACCCTGCTCAGCGACAATCTCATCGAGAACGCCCAGCAAGTTCCCATCGTCGGCAGCATTCCGCTACTCGGGAACCTGTTCAAATATCGCAGCACCACCGACACGAATGACAACTTGGTGCTGTTTATACAGCCGACCATCCTGCGCAACCCACAGGATTCGGAGGATTACGCCCGGACTCATTACGATGAAACCCGCAACCTCGAACGCGCGCACCCCGGCGGCGTGAATCTCATGCCGGGGGAACCGCGCCCGGTGCTGCAGCCTTGGCCCCAGGCCCCGCCGGAGACACCGGTTCCGGCCACGCCCACGCATTCTCCACCGGGGGCGCCGCTGCCGCCTGCAAAGCCGCCACTACTGCTGCAAGCCCGTGCACTTTGACCGGGTGTCCGAAATTCACCCATCGAATCAATTGGTGTCCCCGAGGGTAAAGCTGTATGTCTGATACTCCTGTCGGCAGGTGCCGGCCATCGGATTCACCAAAGCCGAACCCTATATAATGAGTACCTCGGCCGTTTTTCATTCAACCTTGGACTGAGCAGGCATCCGGATACACGCCATGTCCACGGAGACGGTGCACTACCATTACGGCCTCGCCAGTTACCGAATTCAGTACGAGGTTACTCCGGTGTCGGACACCGAGTCCGGGTCCGCTCCGTCTTCATCGGTATTTCGCGTCTCGCTCATCAGAATCAAGATGCTCGGAGCTGGGGGTCCGCTGAAATATTTCAGCTACACCAAGGATTTCGACAGCCTTGCCGAGGCGCGATCTTCCACCAGCGAATATACAAAGTCCCTGGTGAGACGTCTGTACTTGAAAAGGCTCAAACGCAAGTAGGGGGTAAGAATACAGCCTTAGCTATATCGACTCTTCGGAGGCGCTTGCTAAGTCTTCCATCCTGATATAAGTGATAAAAAGAAATGACTATAAAAGCAAAAGTGCCTAATTCGTGAGAATTCCCTGCACAGTGCCCTAGATCATGCGAAACACCGCGATAAAGTCCCTGATTCGTGAGAATTTCTTCCCATCTCAGTAGGTGCATACACTTAAATCAATAAATACAATCAGTTAACTGATTATTTTGGCCATTTCAAGAACCATGATTCCGTCACAAAACTATCTGAAGCCATACGGAAATGAATGAAAGGAGTCGGCCTGTAAGCCGGGTTCTGTCAAGGGACAGCCATTCATCTGGGATGCGCGTCACCGCGCACCTCAAGCGACCTACCCGGAAGCCATGCGG
>Ga0307373_10013100_pt1 | contig 11650 bp, 10 predicted proteins | sample OX2MG_FD_202534 | JGI IMG/M metagenome (GOLD analysis project Ga0307373, IMG submission 202534) | Soil microbial communities from Risofladan, Vaasa, Finland - OX-2 | ecosystem: Environmental > Terrestrial > Soil > Coastal area > Acid sulfate soil | place: Finland: Risofladan, Vaasa | collected...
CTCGTTCGGCCTGCCGCGGTGCAGGACGGGGGCGAGATAGGGGGCGTCGGTCTCGGTGAGGAGTCGGTCGGCGGGGCACAGCACCGCCGCCTCGCGCACCTCCCCGGCGTTCTTGAAGGTGACGATGCCGCTGAAGGAGAGGTAGGCGCCGAGCTCGAGGCAGCGTCGCGCCTCCCCTGGGCCGCCGGTGAAGCAGTGGATGACGAGGCGCTCGGGGACCCCCGCCTCGGCGAGCACGCCGAAGGTGTCGTCCCAGGCCTCGCGGGTGTGCACCACCACCGCGAGGTCGTGCGCCCGGGCGATGGCGATCTGCTCGGCGAAGGCCCGGCGCTGCGCCTCGCGTGCCGAGAGGTCGTAGTGGTAGTCGAGGCCGCACTCGCCGATCGCCACCGCGCCGCCGATGACGCCGAGGCGCCCGCTCGCGGCGAGCTCGTCGGCGAGCGCCGCGATCGCCGTGGTGCCCCGCGAGGCGTCGTGGGGGTGCTGCCCGAGGGTCGCGTAAAGGGTGGCCCCGGCCCCCCCGAGCTCGCCCGCGAGGTCGAGCGCGCGCGCCGAGGAGGACTCGCCGGTGCCGATGAAGATCATCCGGTCGACACCGGCGGCGACGGCACGGGCGACGGTCTCGGCCGGTGCCTCCTCGTCGTGGACGTGGCAGTGGCTGTCGGTCCACATCTCGGCAGCCCTTAGAGCTGACGGCGGGGGAAGAGCGGGTCGCCCTTCTCGACGACCTGGCCGCCCTCACCGAGGCCCCAGGCGAGGACGCCGGAGGTCGGCTCGCCGGCACCGTGGTCGGCGGGGGAGCCGGAAAAGCCGAGGCGCCGCCAGATCTCGAGGGCGGAGTCCGGGATCGCCGGGTAGGCGAGGAGGGCGGTGAGGCGCAGCGCCTCGAGGGCATCCCCGAGCACCGCGGCGACCTCGTCACCGGGAGGGAGCTTCCACGGCTCGCGCGCCTCGAGCTCGGCGTTGGTCTCCCGGATGAGCTGCCAGGTGGCCTCGAGCGCCTCATGGGGGGCGCTGCGCGCCCAGGCGTCACGCGCCGCGGCGATCACCTCGGCCGCCACCCCCGCCAGCCGGGCCTCGGCGGAGGGCGGCGGGGCGACGCCCTCGCACTTGGAGGTGACGACCGTGCTGACGCGCGCCAGCAGGTTGCCGAGGTTGTTGGCGAGGTCGGCGTTGTAGCGGCCGATGAGGCCCTCGTAGGTGAAGTCGCCGTCCGCGCCGAGGGTGACGTCGCGCAGCAGGTGGTAGCGGAGGGGGTCGAGGCCGACCTCCCCGGCGAGCTCGACGGGGTCGATCTGGTTGGCGCGCGACTTCGACATCTTGGTCCCGCCGACGAGCAGCCAGCCGTGCGCGACGACGGTGTGCGGCGGCTCGAGACCGGCGGCCATGCACATCGCCGGCCACCAGACACAGTGGAACTTCACGATGTCCTTGCCGACGAGGTGGTGGACCGCCGGCCACCAGCTCGCGAAGCGCGCCGGGTCGACGCCGTAGCCGACGGCGGTCATGTAGTTCACGAGCGCGTCGAACCAGACGTAGACGACGTGCTGCTCGTCGAAGGGGACGCGCACCCCCCAGTCGAAGTTCGTGCGGGTGATCGAGATGTCCTCGAGGCCCTGGCGGATGAGGCCGAGCGCCTCGTTGCGGCGACTCGCCGGGAGCACGGCCTGCGGGTGCGCGGCGTACCACTCGAGGAGGGCGTCGGTGAAGCTCGAGAGGCGGAAGAAGTAGTTCTCCTCGGTCAGCCACTCGACGGCCCGCTCGTGGATCGGGCAGCGCTGGCCCTCGAGGAGCTCCTCGTCGGTGTAGTAGTTCTCACACGAGACGCAGTACCAACCGGCGTACTCGCCCTTGTAGATGTGGCCGTTGTCGTGCACGGTCTGGATGAACTCGCGCACCGCGACCTCGTGCTCGGGGTCGGTAGTGCGGATGAAGGCGTCGTTGGTGATGCCGAGCTCGGCCCAGGCCTTGCGGAACCACTCCGAGGCCTCGTCGACCCACGCCTTCGGGGAGAGGCCCCGCTCGGCGGCGGCGCGCGCCACCTTCAGGCCGTACTCGTCCGTGCCGGTGAGGAAGAAGACGTCGTCACCGATCAGGCGGTGCCAGCGGGCGAGCGCGTCGGCGACCACCACCGTGTAGGCGGTGCCGAGGTGCGGCCGGTCGTTCACGTAGAAGATCGGCGTCGTCTGGAAGTACCGCTCGGCCATCTGTTGATGGTACCGATCAGCCCGCGCCACCCCCGGTGCGAGGCGCGGCGCCGAGGGCGATCGCCCGCTCGTAGAGCTCACGGTGGGCCCCGCCGTAGAGCGCCTCGACGGCGCGCACCGCGTCGCGGGCGCTGAAGCCGGCGCCGAGGAGCAGGCCGAGCGCCTCGAAGCGCTCCTCGGGGTCGACCGCGACGGCCTCCGCCTTGTCGAGGACGAGCACGTACTCGCCACGCGGCTCGGTGACCAGGCGCGCGCCGCAGGCCTCGGCGAGGCTGCCGCGGAAGACCTCCTCGTGGAGCTTGGTGAGCTCGCGACAGACCGCCACCCTGCGCTCCGGCCCGCAGCAGGCGGAGAGCTCGGCGAGCGTCGCGGCGACGCGTCCCGGCGCCTCGTAGAGCACGCTCACCGCCTCGGAGGCGGCCAGCGCGGCGAGCCGGCTCCGGCGCTCGGGGCCCTTGCGGGGGAGGAAGCCCTCGAAACAGAAGCGCCCCGCGAGCCCCGAGACGACGAGCGCGGCGAGCGCCGCCGAGGCACCGGGCACGGCGAGCACCCGGTGGCCGGCGGCGATTGCCGCCGCGACCAGCCGGGCACCGGGGTCTGAGACGAGGGGGGTGCCTGCATCGGAGACGAGGGCGACGTTCGCCCCCCCGGCGAGGGCCGAGAGGACCTCGTCGAGGCGCGCCGCCTCGTTGTGGGCGTGCAGCGAGAGCAGGCGACGGGGGACGATCCCGAGGTGCGCGAGGAGGCGCCCAGAATGGCGGGTGTCCTCGCAGCAGATCAGGTCCGCTTCGCGCAGCGCCCCGGCGGCCCGCGTGCTCAGGTCGCCGAGGTTGCCGATCGGCGTGGCGACGACGACGAGCGCGCCCCGAGCCTCCTCGCTCAGCTCCTCACCTCGAGCTGGTCCCCGACGCGCAGGCCCCAGCGCTCGAAGGCGCCGCAGCCGGCGAGGAGCACCGCCGCGCTGTGACGGTTGGGAGGGGCGAGACGGAAGGGGGCGAGGTCGCGGGTCTTCAGCACCGAGAGCTCACGGTCGAGATAGGCGACGTCGAGGCGGGCGTGGGAGCCGATCGAGTGCGCGCTGCGCGCCGGCTGGAGGAGCAGCACCGAGCGGTCGTCCTCGCGCCCCGCGTAGCCGCGCAGGCGCGCCTTCACGTCGTGCGCGACCTCGAGGCTCGCGAGCACCTCGCCGCGCCGCAGCAGCCAGGCCATCAGCGGCCGCGACCCGCCCACCGCCGCGCGCGGGGGGAGGGCTCAGACGTTGAAGCGGATCTCGAGGACGTCACCGTCGAGGACCTCGTAGTCCTTCCCCTCGAGGCGGAGCTTGCCGACCTGCTTGGCACCGTTCCAGGAGCCGATCTCGAGGAGCTCGTCGTAGTGGATCACCTCGGCGCGGATGAAGCCGCGCTGCAGGTCCGAGTGGATCACCCCGGCGCACTCCGGGGCGTGCGCGCCGGTCCGGAAGGTCCAGGCGCGCGACTCGTCGGGGCCGGTCGTGAAAAAGACGCTCCGGCCGATGCCGGCAAAGGCCGCCTGCGCGACCCGTGGGATCGCCCCCGCCCCGAGGCCGAGGCCCTCCATGAGCTCGCTCCGCTCCTCGGCGGTGAGCAGCGCCGCCTCTGCCTCGAGCTGCACGCAGACCGGGACGATGTTCGCCGCGGGGCCGAGCTCCTCGCGCACGGCCTTGGTGACCTGCTCGTCGCCGATCTCGTCCTCGCCGATGTTCACGACGCAGAAGAAGGCCTTGTTGGTGAGGAGGAAGAGGGGGACGAGCGCCTCCCGGTCCTCAGCGGAGAGCTCGGAGCGGTAAAGCGGGACGCCGCTCTGCAGCGCGTCGCGCGCCGCCTCCATCGCGCCGGTCGCCCCGGCGAGCACCGGGTTCACCCGCGCCGCCTTCTTCGAGCGCTCGAGCTGGCCCTCCACCGTCGCGAGGTCGGCGAGGACGAGCTCGATCTCGAGGATCCCGAGGGCCTCGACGGGGTCGTTCGAGCCGGGGACCGCCTCGTCGGCGAAGCTGCGCAGCACGAAGCAGAGGGCGTCGACCTCGCGGATCCCGGCGAGGAAGCGGTTCCCGAGCCCCTCGCCGCGCTCCGCGCCGGCGACGAGGCCCGCGATGTCGACGAGCTCGACGCCCGCCTCGACGACCTTCTTCGACTCGCTCATCGTGGCGAGCGCGTCGAGGCGCTCGTCGGGGACGTGCGCGACCCCGATCGCGCTCTCTGTCGTGGTGAAGGGGTGGGGGGCGACCGCCACGCCCGCCCCGGTGAGGGCGTTGAACAGCTGGGACTTCCCGGCGTTGGGTAGGCCGACCAGTCCGATGCGCTCCATCGCCCTCAGGCTACAGCTGCTGCTCAGCTACACTGACTGGCCTCATGTCGAAGCGAACGAACAAGCGCAAGCTCTCCAAGAAGAAGAAGGCCAACCACGGCAAGAAGCCGAACGCGGGTCGCGGCTGACCCCGTGCGGCAGGCCGCGGCTCACGCGCCGCGGCGGTAGTCCACCCCGAGGCGACGCAGCAGCGCGCTGAGGACGCTCGGTCGATCGGTCATGATGCCGTCGGCGCCCTCGTCGACGAGCCGCTCCATGTCGGCCTCCTCGTCGACCGTCCAGACGTGCAGCGCGAGGCCGTTGCGGTGCGCGGCGTCGACGAGCTGCTCGTCGACGATCCGCACCCCTGCGTAGGAGAGCGGCACCTGCAGCGCCACGTGGCCGCGGATCGCGGGATCCGGCTGCTGGCCGTGGCGCACCGCCTGCACGAACGAGGTGAGCGCGCTCGCCCCGGGCGAGGTGCCGACGCCGGGCGCGAGCGCCCGGAAGCGCTCGGTGGACTCGTCGGAGAACGAGGTGACGATGACGTCGTCGCGCCGGCCGAACTCCGCGAGCAGCGCCGCCACCTCGGCCTCGTAGGCCGCGACGAGCGGCGGCCCCTCCTTGATGTCGAGGTTGAGCGGGAGCCCGGGGAAGGCCTCGAGGAGGCGACGCAGCGAAAGCGGGCGGAAGCGCTCGTCGCTCGCGGCACGCCCGCGGAAGGGCCGCGGCGCCTCCTCTTCCGCGCCGACGGCACCGCGGCCGGGGCTGAAGTGGTACGCCGCGTCGAGCGCCGCGATCGCCGCCGCGGGCAGCGAGGCGATCGACCCGTGCCCGTCGGTCGTCGCGTCCACGGTGGCGTCGTGGCCCACGAAGAGCACCCCGTCGGCACTCGGGTGGAGGTCGAGCTCGATCGCGTCGGCACCGGCGCGCAGCGCCTCCTCGACGGCGTAGAGCGTCGAGGAAGGCGCCTCCTTCGCGCCCGCCTGGTGCGCGAAGGCGAAGACGCGACGCTCGAGCCAGGGGTTGTCCACTCGCCCATCTTGTAGCCTCCGAGCGAGATGATCGACCACATCCTCCTCGACGTCATCAGCGCGATCCGCGAGGCGCTCGAGGGCGCGCTCCTCGAGCAGCAGGCGGTCGAAGAGCGATTCCAGATCGACGTCTTCCTCGGCGACCTCTCCTTCGAGACCTCCTACTCCCTTCCCGGCGAGCAGACGCCGCCGCGCGTACGTGCCGATCTCAGCCTCGAGTGGCCGACGTGGAGCCAGAGCGCCTATCGCTCGTGGTCGATCGGCGAGCCGCTCACGGACCGTCCCGAGCTCATCGTCGAGGTGGCGATGCGCGTCCAGCGCCTCGCCTCGCCGCCCGACCCGGGGCGCGTCCTCGGCGCGCTCGGGACCGACGAGCCGCGCATCGGCGAGGAGGTCCTCGAGCGGAGCGGACCGACGGTCGAGCAGGTCTACGACGCCGCGGGGACGAGCGCCGCGTCGGCGATCGAGGTCGCCTACCAGGGGGCATGCCACCTCGAGGAGGCGATCCTCGAGCACCCCGAGAAGCTCGACGATCAGGTGCGGGGCCTCGCGCGCTGGATCGCCTCGGCGCTCGTCCGCCTCGCCGACCTCGACCTGCCCTTCCTCCCTGCCGAGGACGAGGCCCCCGACAGCTGATCGGCCATCGAGGCTACGAGCTCGGCGCCTCGAGTGCGGCGAAGCTCACCTCCGAAGTTTGTGGGGCGTCCACTTCTGGTCGGGGAGGCCCGAGCACAGCCAGATGGCGGGCAGTGGGCGTTCGCCGGCGGGCAGAAGCGATGCGGTCGACCCAGGAATAGAGGTTCTCGAGGTCGAAAGCGTCCGGGATCTCGATCTCCGGGAGCGAGCCGTGGCCCGTCGTGGCAATGAGCAGGTAGACGGTGCCGAAGAGTGCCTTTTCTGGTGCAGCGACACCGGCGCGGATCTCGGTGGCACCTCGAACCGGCCATAGAGCGCGGGCGTGACGCGGTGGACCCTGAAGGTACTGACGGAGGTCGGGATGTCGCGCGCCCGGCCGTTCGCGCCCGCCTGAGCCCCGCGCCGGCTGGACTCAGGCGAGGTCGGCCCGCGTGACGAGGTCGGCGAGATCGGCCTCGGGGCGCGCCCCGAGGTGACTGATCGCCTCGGCCGCGAGCGTCGCGCCGAGCGCCGCGGCGCGCCGCGGGCCGTCGCCGCGGGCGGCCGCGAAGAGCACCCCGGCGGCGAAGAGGTCGCCCGCTCCGGTGACGTCGCGCACCTCGGGAACGGGCACCGCGTCGACCTCGACCCGTCCCTGCGCGGTGACGACCACCGCCCCGAGGGGGCCGCGGGTGACGACGCTCACCCGCTCGGGGTGGGTGAGGAAGTCGAGGGCTTCGGGGAGCGCCGCGGCCCCCGAGAGGGCCATCGCCTCCTCCTCGTTGCAGAACACGAGGTCCACCTCGCCGACGAGGGTGCGCATCGTCTCCAGGTGGCGACCGACGGCGAAAGGGTCGGCAAGGCCGAAGGCGACGCGGCTCTCCGCGCCGCGCGCCTCCTCGAGGAGGGTGGTGACGAGCGCCGAGGCGTCGGGAAAGTCGAGGAGGTAGCCGTCGAAGTAGACGAAGCGCGCCTCGGCGACGAGGCCCGACTCGGCGACGAAGCGCGCCGAGAGCTGCCCGGAGACGCCGAGGTTCGTCGCCATCGTCCGCTGCGCGTCAGGGGTGACGATCACGTGGCAGGCACCGCTGCCGCTGCCCTGACCCTCTCTGACCTCGAGCACCGCCCGCACTCCCGCCTCCTCGAGGTCGGTGGCGAAGCGGGCGCCGAGCTCGTCCGCACCCACCGCGCCGAGGTAGGCGGGGCTCCCGCCGAGGGCCGCGATGCCTGCCGCGGTGTTCGCCACCGTGCCCCCCGAGACCGCCCGCTCGATGCCGAGAGCGGCGCGGATCGCGGTCGCCGCCTGATCGTCGACGAGGGTCATCCCCCCGGGGTTGAGGCCGAGCGCGGCGACGGCCTCGACCGAGGCGTGCGCGAGCAGGTCGACGAGCGCGGTCCCGACGCAGAGGACGTCGTGGGGCCGTGCGGCTGCGGGCGGAAAGAGCGGGGTTTCCTGGTCCATAGGCGGGGAGGATATCGGCCGGGACCGGCGGTAGCCTCGACGAAATGACGACCAGCGCTCCCCGCGACGAGTTCCGCCTCCCCGACGCGATCCGCCCGGAGCGCTACGAGCTCCACCTCGTGCCGAACCTCGAGGAGGCCACCTTCACCGGTACGGCGGTCATCGAGGTCGAGGTCGTCGCCGAGACCGACGTCGTGGTGCTGAACGCGAACGAGCTGCAGGTGAGCGACGCAGCGCTGCGCGCCGGGTGGGCGAGCACCGGCGACGCGCACGCCGGCGAGGCGACGCGGCCGCTCTCCATCGAGGCCGACCCCGAGCACGAGATGGTCGAGCTCAGCCCCGGCGCCCGCATCGCGCCCGGCCCGTACACCCTCGTCTGCCGCTTCTCGGGGGAGCTCAACGACAAGCTCTGCGGCTTCTACCGCAGCACCTTCACCGACGACTCGGGCTTCGAGCGCACGATCGCCACCACCCAGTTCGAAGAGACCGACGCCCGGCGCGCCTTTCCCTGTTTCGACGAGCCCGCCTACAAGGCAGTCTTCTCGGTGACCCTCGACGTCGCGCCGGGACTGCTCGCGATCTCGAACGGCCCGGAGATCGGCCGGGAGACCCTCGAGGACGGCCACGTGCGGGTGCGCTTCGGCGACACGGTGAAGATGTCCACCTACCTCGTCGCCTTCGTCGTCGGGCCGCTCGTCGCGACGGCCCCCGTCGACGTCGACGGGATCGCCGTGCGCGTCGTGCACGTCCCCGGCAAGGAGCGCCTCACCAGACCGGCGATCGACGCCGCGGCGCACGCGCTGCGCTTCTACGCCGAGTACTTCGCCCTCCCCTACCCCGGCGAGAAGTGCGACCTCGTCGCCGTCCCGGACTTCGCGGCGGGCGCGATGGAGAACCTCGGCTGCATCACCTTCCGCGAGGCCATCCTCCTCGCCGACCCGGAGGACACCGCGCGCAGCGAGCTGCAGCGCCTCACCGAGGTCGTCGAGCATGAGCTCGCCCACATGTGGTTCGGCGACCTCGTGACGATGCGCTGGTGGAACGGGATCTGGCTGAACGAGGCCTTCGCCACCTTCATGGCGCTGTGCTGCCAGGACGACTACCACCCCGAGTGGGAGACCTTCGTCGACTTCTCGCGCTCCAAGTCCGCCGCGCTCGGCGTCGACGGCCTGCACAGCACCCGCCCCGTCGAGTACCCCGTCGTCCACCCCGAGGAGGCGGCGGCGATGTTCGACGTGCTCACCTACGAGAAGGGCGCGGGCGTCTTGTGGATGCTCGAGAGCTACCTCGGCAGGAGCCGCTTCCGGGCGGGGGTCCGCCGCTACCTGAAGGCCAACCAGTTCGGGAACACCGAGACGACCGACCTCTGGGACGCGATCGAGGCGGAGGCCAAAGAGCCCGTGCGCGAGGTGATGGACAGCTGGATCTTCCAGGGCGGCTACCCGCTCGTGCGCGCCTCGCGCAAGGCCAAGGGAGGGAAGGTCGCCCTCACAGAGGAGCCGTTCGCCTACCTGCGCACCGTGGAGCCCGGTGGCGAGTCGGCCATCGGCCGGGACTGGATCGTGCCGATCATCGCCCGCCCCCTCGGCAAGAAAAAGGAGGAGCGCCTCCTCCTCGACCACAAGGGCGCGGAACTCGACGCGGCCGAGGGGCCGCTCGTCGTGAACTCGGGTGGCGCCGGCTTCTACCGCCTGAGCTACGACGCCGCCCTGCAGGGCGAGCTCGTCGAGCACTACGACGAGCTCGCCGCCGGCGAGCGCTACAACCTCGTGGCCGACGGCTGGGCCGTCGCTCTCTCCGGGCGCGGCGAGCTGTCGGGCTTCCTCTCCCTCGTCGGCCACCTCGGAGCCGAGCGCGACCCGAACGTCTGGTCGATCGTGATCGGCGCGCTCGCCCTCCTCGACCTCGTCTGCAAGGAGGAGGACCGCGAGACGCTCTCGGGCTTCACCCGCCGCCTTCTCGGCCCGGTCCTCGAGGAGGTCGGCTTCGAGCCCAAGAAGGGCGAGGAGGAGCAGACCCCCCTGCTCCGCTCCTCGCTCATCGCCGCGCTCGGGACACTCGGCACCGACCCGCTCGTGCTCTCCCGCTCGCGGGCGCTCTTCGCCGCCGACCACGGGGGGGCCGCGGCCGTCCCGGCCGACCTCGCCGCCGCGGTCCTCGCCGTCGTCGCAGCGCACGCGACGCGCCCGGAGTTCGAGGCGATCCTCGAGCGCTACCGCCGCCCCGACAGCCCGGCGGACGAGATCCGCCATCTCAACTGCCTCGCGAACCTGCGCAACGCCGCGCTCGCCGCCGAGGTCCGTGAGCTCTGCCGCACCGAGATCCGCAGCCAGAACGCCCCCTACCTGCTCGCCGGGCTGCTCCGCAGCCGTGAGGGCGGCCCGGCCACCTTCGCCTTCATCACCGAGCACTTCGCCGAGCTCACGGCGCGCTTCCCGGACAACTCGATCCACCGCATGCTGGACGGCCTCGCCGGCCTGGTGGCGCTCGACGAGCGGGGGCGACCGCAGCTGCTCGCCGAGGCGAAGGCCTTCGTCGACCGCAACGTCATCGGCCCCCGCCACCGCCTCGTCGCGCAGAGCCTCGAGCGCCTGCAGGTGAACGTCAACTTCGGCCAGGCCGTCCGCGGTGGCCTCGCGCTGACCCTCGGCGCGACGGTGGGGTGAACCTCGGCCTCGCGGCGGCGACCTTCGCACTCGTCATCCCGGCCGAGCTGCCGGACAAGACCTTCATCTCCGCGGTCGTCCTCTCGACGCGCCACCACCCCCTGCCGGTCTGGCTGGGGGCGGCCTCTGGGCTCATCCTGCAGGCGGGGATCGCCGTCCTTGCCGGCCGCCTGCTCGCGCTCCTGCCGCACCGCGTCGTCGGCGCGATCGTCGCCCTCCTCTTCCTCGGCGGCGCCGCCTACCTGCTCTTCACCAAGGAGGAGGCGGTCGAGGCGGAGGCGGGCAAGCTCGCCGAGGCGGAGGAGGAGCTCGCCGCCGGCACGACCGCGTCGACGACCGTCGTCAGCGAGCGCTCGCTGCGCATCGTCGGCGCGAGCTTCCTGATCGTCGCGCTGGCGGAGTTCGGCGACCTCACCCAGGTGCTCGTCGCCAACCTCTCGGCGCGCTCGCGTGACCCGCTCAGCGTCTTTGTCGGTGCGGCCGTCGGCTTCATCCTCATCTCCGGGGTCGGCGTCGTCGCCGGGCGGACGCTGACGCGCGTCGTCCCCCTCACCGTCGTCCGCCGCCTCTCCGGGCTCGCCCTCCTCGGCCTCGGGATCTGGAGCGTCGTCGAGGTCGCCTGATGAGCACCGACGACCGCCGCCGGTCGGCGCTCCTCGCCGCCGCGCAGGCGACCAAAGGCTTTCTCCCCCGCGACGAGGCGCTCGCCCTCGTCGCCGCCGGGCGGCGCGCCGCGGCGAGCGGCCTCGGCCCGCTCCTTGAGATCGGCTCCTACCTCGGCCGCTCGACCCTCTTCCTCGCCGCCGGCATCGTCGGCAGCGACGCCCTCCTCTACAGCCTCGACCACCACCACGGCTCGGAGGAGATGCAGGCGGGCTGGCCCGACCACGACCCCTCCCACCTCGACCCCGCGAGCGGGCGCCTCGACACCCTCGGCGCCTGGCGGCGGGCGGTCGTCGCGGCCGGCGCGGAGGACCTCGTCGTCGGCCTCGTCGGCGACTCGGCGCGCGTCGCCGCCCACTGGGCGACGCCGCTCAGCCTGGTCTTCATCGACGGCGGGCACGCCCTCGCGGCCTGCCGCGCCGACCTCGCCGGCTTCGGGCCGCACCTCGCCGGCGGGGGGCTGCTCGTCTTCCACGACGTCTTCCCCGAGGGCGTGGGGGGCGGTGAGGCGCCCTGGCGCTGCTACCTCGAGGCGCTGGCGAGCGGCGAGTACGCCGCCGAGGAGGAGTCCTCCTGCGGCTCGCTGCGCGTGCTGCGCCGCATCGGCGCGAAGAGCGCCGCGGTGGCGCCGCCCGCGAGCGCGTCGGCGGCGAGGAGCGCCGCGGCGGCCGAGTAGCTCGAGACCTCGCCCTCGGGGAA
>Ga0307373_10013102_pt1 | contig 11649 bp, 7 predicted proteins | sample OX2MG_FD_202534 | JGI IMG/M metagenome (GOLD analysis project Ga0307373, IMG submission 202534) | Soil microbial communities from Risofladan, Vaasa, Finland - OX-2 | ecosystem: Environmental > Terrestrial > Soil > Coastal area > Acid sulfate soil | place: Finland: Risofladan, Vaasa | collected...
GCCTGCAGTTGTTCGGGCGTAATCGGCGCTTGCGGCGGCAACATACCGACTATTTCGCCGATTTCGCCTCATGCGCGAAGAGCAGTTTTCGCCCCGGCTACGCCGGGGCGTGAACGGTTACGCCATCGCGAAGTGCGCGAGACACCTCGCCGGATCGGTAAAGCCCTCTTTGGAGAACACGATTCCAATCGTCCCAGCAGGTCGTCGCAACAATTGGCTCCGCATCTTCACGATCGGCTCAATCGCGACCTTCTTGCTCCAATCTTTGGTTTCGACCAAACACGAGAGCCCTGGCAGGTGGACCGCACCGTCGATTTCTTCTACCTTCTCGCCGAAGAGCGGCACCACGTATGGGTAGCGCACGATCGGCTTTTCGTCTGGATCAAGTTCGAATGCGCGGATCACCAAATACTCGAGCGCCTTCCCATCCTCCCAACCGCCAGGCGTTCCGGCCTTGACTTCCGCCCACAGGCCGCGGAGGCCGTCCCAGTCGGCGATCAGCTTGATCTTGGCCTCAAGCTCGGCAGAACTCGACATCCCCCGCTCCCCTGGTTCGGATGGTCGCTGGCCCTAATTAAAGGATGGTATCAAGTATATCGCTGAACGCGGATGCCTGCATTTTTTTCCGGGCGCCGATCTCCTCACCTTCACGTCGTCTAGGGGCGATCGCGTATCATTTCAGAAATCCGAAGGCTCTTGGGAAATGTGCCGAATCGCCTCGGCGCCCAAGCCAGTTCGCCGCTACTGTGAACGAAGCTGCGCGCGGCGGACCGATCAAACGCCGGCAGACGGAAGCGGTCCAAGATGGCCATTCGTGAGCCTCAACCTTGGCAAGCGAACTGTCTTAGAACCCGAAACGGGCGGGACGCCGGAAGAAATGACAGGAACCCATCCCAAGTTGGCCAACTTCATTGAACTCCTTGGCCAGCCCTGGCCGCCTTCGGCAGCCGACAACGCCCGCGATGCGGCAGCCGCGACCGGCGCACGCCCGAAGATGGCCAACCGCGCCGGGTGTTCTTCCCAAGATGGCCAACTTCGACGCCCGGCACGGCCCGAGATCGGCCGGCAACGGCTGGATCAAATGCCAAGATGGCCAACCGCGCGGGGATTCTTGGCCGACCTTCGCCGCCTTGGTCGGTTGGAACGCCAGCTCTCGCGCGAGCATGAAAGGAGTGCCGGCCAAGATGGCCAACCAATGCCGCCTTACTTTTTGTCCCTCGGCCACGCCGGCCTTTCCGCCCGCGACCACGACTGCCGCACGCCGCTTGCGATCGCCAAGCTCCACGGAAAGGCGCGGCTGATCGAGTGGATTGCGAAGCAGGTCGGCGCCAAATGGCGCCGGACTAGCCTAATTTTCCTCCTGTCCGCGGCGCGCGGGGCGATTCTGTTGGCGGTTTAACGCCGGTTAGCCGGGTTGGAGTTGCGTTTACCGAGGAATGGCCGGGCATCGCCCAAAACAACCCACGGATTCTACTGAGGAGCCCTAAAGCTTTTGGCCTGGCCGGACCTACCCGATCAGTCGGCATTTTGGGGCCGAAGATCCGGCAGTAAATCTTCGATAAAGCGCGGTTCACCCGTCGCCTCGACGAGGATGCCACGACCGGCAATTTCAAAGTCATGGCCGCAGACCAACTCCAGCCGTAGGCTTACTGGCTCCGATGATTTGTAAGGCAACTCCACTCCGTTTTCGTGCTTATTAGTGCCAATCGTCAAATGTCCATCGCGGGTATTGACGGGGGCATTAAGCGTGACCGTTCGGTTGATAACATTTTTGATCAGCACCCAGATGGGCTGACTCCACCCTGTTCCGAACCAGGCGTCTCGGCGTTTCTCCCACCGATGCACATATGCGTCCAGGCAGATTTCGACGTCGGATGCAATCGGAATCAGCGACAGCACAGTCGAATCGTGAAACTCAACCCAAGGTATGAGTCGTCGTGCTTGTTCCCCAGCCAAGTGCGTAACCTCAAGTCGGGTGCCGATTTTGAAAGACGGTGCGTCGCGAGCGCTGTAGATGTAGCCAGTTTATACGCATCGGAGCGAACGCCAAATTAACCCCTGCGACGAACTTGCCTTCGTCGTCGGATTGGTGCTCGACGCCGCCTCCCCTTCCCCTGCCGAACGCTGGCATCACCGCATGAACTTAAGTTCCAGGATCGCCGCTTGGGCACATCGGCACGAGGCCGCGGACGCAATCGACGGAGGAGGAAAGGAACGTAAGGTCGCCCTTAGCCGCAGAAACCAACCGTCGCGATGATTCGGGTCCAACGTTGATCGAGAAGTTGAGACACAAGCGGCTGTGACGCGTGTTTCTTCACGTCATATTCGATTCGCGTTGGCGAAGGGATCCAAAGATCGCCGGACTCTTCGTCGCCGCGGGCTGGCCCGTAGATGCAAGTGATGCTCATTTGGATTGCCGAGTCGTCAAAATCGGCGTCATCCTCGTCCCCAGCCGCGAACACTTGTCGGGTGAAGTCCAAGTACTGCGATTCGGTGGAGTCGAACTGCACCTCGTCGTCGTCGATTCCGCGGAGATCCTTGGGCTCAGGAAGGATCGGGTGTTTGCCGGCGCCCCATTGGAAAAGAAGCATGTCGCCATCGACGTCGAAGTTGGCGCCTGATACACGCACCTCCTTGTAGAAGCGGATTATTTCGCGCATCACCTCGGCTGCGGTTAGCTGTTGCGCCTGGCACGCGCGGGAAATTTCCAGGAATTGAGCAACCGCGGATTCTTGGTCGATTTCCATCTTGTCCTTACTCCGACTTCCAAATTGCAAACTCTGATCGTCACCTCGCCCGCGGCAGCCGATGCACGAAAAACTCGCCGGGCTTGAGCCGCTGCTCGGCGAGGTCGAGCAAATGCTCGTGGTGGGTGAAGAAGATGACTTGGGTGCGGCGGGAAAGGGCGGCGAGGGCGGCGAGGGTGGCGGCGGAGCGGTCGTTGTCGAAGCGGATCAGGATGTCGTCGACGATGAAGGGGATCGGCTCTTTTTCGTCGAGATAGGTTTCGAGACTGGCCAGACGCAAGGCCAGGTAGAGCTGGTCGGCCGTGCCGTCGCTCATGCTCTCGACGGCCACGGGCTTGCCGTCGGCGCCGCCGCGAATGCCGACCAATACGGCCTCGCCCTGCTCGTTGTAGTCGGCCCGCAACGCGGAGAACGAACCGGCCGTCAACTGCGCGAAGAGCGTGCTGGCCCGGGTGAGCACGGGGCCTTGGTTCTTCGCGCGGTAGCGTTCGATCGCTTCGCGCAGCACGGCCGCCGCCAGCCGCAGCCGGGCGTATTGCTCGACGTCTGTGTTGAGTTCGGCCAGCAGGTTCTGGGCCCGCTCGGCCGCATCGGCCGCCGCGCCGCTGGCATCCATGCGGGACAGTTCGGCGGTCTCGGCGCCGATCGTGCGGTTGGCCTCGGTGCGCTCGCTCTCCAACTGCTCGATCTGCCCGGCCAATTGTTCGAGCCGGCCCGGCACGCCGTCGGCGTCGAGCGCTTCGACCTCGCGCAAAAACTCCTCGAGCGCCGCCCCGCCGGCCAGCGCCAGCAACCGTTCGTCGAGGCCGTGCAATTCGCGCCGCAGCTCGCGGGCGTCGGCCGAAGCGCGTTCCAGTTCGGGCAGCTCTTCGGCGCTTGAGCAGCGGGCCTCTTGGCACAACGCTTCGAGCAGGCCGCGGGCCTCGGCGGCGGCCTGCTTGGCGCGCTCGAGCTGCCCGGCCTGTCGCTGGCGCTGCTTGCGGAGCGTTTCCGAGCGCCCCTGGTCGGCCACCGCCTGCCGCTGCCGGGCGATCAGCTTGTCGGCCGCCGCCTCGGGCGAGAGCGTTTGCCACTCGGGCGCCAGCGCCGCGACGAGCAGCCGAACCTCGTCGACGAACTGCTGGCCTTCGCGGTCGATGCCTTCGATTCGTTCGCGATAGCTTGCCGCCTCTTGCAGCCTGACGAACAACTGCTGAAGCTGCGCCAAGACCTCGTTAGTCTGCGCCGGCGTGGCGTCGGCCGGCAAACCGAGCGGCTCGACCGCCGCTTGCCATTCGCGGCGCCAGGCGGCCAGCTCGCGCTGGGCTTCGTCGGCCTGCCGCCGGTCGTCTTCCAGATCGCGGCCGAGCGCGGCGATTTCCTGTTCCAACTTTTGGCGAGAAGTCGCCGCCGCCGCGATGCGCTCGACCGCGGTTTGGGCTCGCTCGACCAGCGCCGCCAGGCTTTCGCGTTGTGCCGCGGCGGGCTCGCCCAGCTCGACGAGCGATTGGCTCAGTTCGCCGCGCGAGCGCTCGATCCGCTCGTCGAGCGCGGCCAGCGCGCCGCGCTGCTTGCGGATCGCTTCGCTCTGCCCGACGAGCCACTGGCGCCGCGCATCCCAGGACCGCATCTCGCGCGGCGACCACGGCGACGCGGTAAAGGGGCGCCATAGTTCGGCCCAGTCGGCTTCGACGCGCGACTGTTCGGCCGCGGCCCGCTCGCGCTCGGCGGCCAGCTTTTCCGCATCGGCCGCGGCCGCGGCGCGGCCGGCCGCCAGTTCGGCCCGCTGAGCGACCCGGTCGGCTTCGCGGCGGAGGCGATCGGCTGCGTCGTCGGCCTGTCGCACGCTTTGTTCGTACGCCGCCGCCAGATCGCCGCCGCCGGCCGCCGCGACGAATTCGGACTGCGACTTCGAGTCGGTCTTGCCAACCAGCCAGGCCTCGCGGACCAGCCGCCAGCCGCTCTCGCGGCGCCGCCGGGCGTCGTCGAGATCCGCTTCGCCGGGCACGTCGCCGACCAGTTGCAGTTGCTCGATCCGCCGCTCGAGTTCCGCCCGGAGCGCCTCGGCCTTGGCGATTTGCTCCTCGAGCGTTTTGAGCCGGGCTGCGGCGTCGTTCAAGGCGTTCTCGAAGCGGTCGATGGTTTCGGCCGTCGGCGCCGGCAGGGTTTTCAATTCTTCCAGGCTGCCTTGCCATAGCCCGAGCCGCGCCAGCGCAGTTTCGGCCTGGGCCTCGAGATCGGCCAGTTCGGCGGCGGCCGTTGTGCGGTCTTCTTCCAGGCGCCCCAGCCCTTGCACGCGCCGCAGCGCGGCCGCCAATGGCTGCGCGTCGCGCGGCGCATCGAGCGCTTGCCGCTCGCCCTGCGCCGCTGCATGGCGGCGGCTGCGGGCGGCGAGCTGCTCGCTCGTTTGCTCGCTGCGCGAGGCCAGCGCCTCGAAGCGGTTGCCCAGGTTCTGCAACGCAATCTGTTGCCGCCGGTTGAGCCGCAACGATTCGACGTCGTCGAGCGCCAACTCGGGACGCAACTCGGCCAGGATCGCCTGGGCGTCGGCCTCGCGCTGCTTGCGAGCCGCGTGCAGGCCGGGCAGGTCGCGCTGCGCCTTGCGATAGCCGCCCAGATCGTTTTGCAGGCGTTCGATGGCCTCATGCTGGCCGCCGACTTCATCCGCCGGCCCCAAAGCCGCCAGTTGGGCGTCGAGCTCGCGAAGCGCCTCTTCGGCCTCGCGGGCCTGGGCTTCGGCCGCCGTCAGCCTGCCGACCGCCTCGCGCCGCTTGTCGGCGAAATCGTCGGGCAGCAGTTGCACCTCGCCCAATTCCACTAGTCGGCGGGCCAACTCCGCGCGCTGGGCGGCCAGCGGCAGTGCGTCGCGCTGGCGCTCCAGCCGGCGCCGTTCGTGCTGCACGATTTGCAGTTGGGCTTCGAGTTCGCCCAGCCGCTCGCGTGCTTGCCGTAGTTGCTTGTCGTGCTTCTCCCATTCCGAGCTGGGCAACTGGGCTTCTTTGACCGCCTTGCGGGCCTTGTCGAACTCGGAAAGGTTCTTGTTGATCTTGGGGACCGAGCCGCGGGGGACGAACAGCGCGGCGGCCGCGTCGTCGAGATTCTTTTGCACGGCCCGCAATTCGGCGATGCCCGAGCCGGCGGCGAACAGGATCTGCCCCAACCCGCCGCCCCCTTTGACGATCTCGCGGCCGCCAGCGACGAGCGTCGGATGGTCGATGCCGAACATCGTCTCGAAGGCTTCGCGGTCGAGCCCGCCCAAGAGCCGCGTCAGCCGGGCAGGGTCGAGCGCGGTGGCGTCGTCGGCCAAGCGCAAATCGTTTTTGGTCGCTTTGCGGCGAATGCACTCGAGCACGTCGCCGTCGCCGTTGCGCAAAGCGGCGCCGATCCGCAAGTCGCCGTAGGCGTGCAGGAAGTTGTCGGTCGAGCGGTTGGGAATGCCGTACAAAAACTGCTTGAGCGCGCGAAGCGTCGAGGTTTTGCCGGCCTCGTTCGGGCCGTAAATCAGGTGCAAGCCTTCGCGGCCCGCGTCCAGGTCGAGCGTCAGGTCGGTGAACGGACCGAAGGCCCGCAATTCGAGCCGTGCAATCTTCATGAATTTCCTGCCCGAGAAAGCAGCCGGCTGAGCAGGATCGGCTCGACGTGCTGCAATTGCTCGGCCAGCCAGTGGGGGTTGTCCAAGCGCAGCGGATCGTCGCCTTGGAGCAATTCGGCCGGCAGCTTGCGCTTCAGTTCGGCCAACTCGTCGGCCAGCCAGCCCAGTTCCTCGGGCCGGCCGCGCAGCTCGCCGAGATATTCGACCAACTCGCCGAGCGGGCCTTCGCCGAGCCGCGAGTCGTCGAGTTCGGCTTCGGGCGAGGTGCGGAGTTTGATCTTTTCCAGCCAGACGCGGCCGGCGCCGACGTCGTGCGCCGCCGCGCGCAGCTCGTTGGTCCACTTGAGCGGCTCGGCGGCCAGGGCTTCGTGCGCGCCGCAGGCGCCGCGGACGTCGACCCTTGCGGCCAGCAAACGGCCATCGCCCTGCGAGAGCAAATCGCGCAAGCGCTGGCCGCAGCGTTCGACGACGTCGTAACCGTCGGCGGCCGCGGCGGCGTCGACCGCGGCGACCTCCCAGCGGACAACGTCGAGCGGTTCGAAGCGCACGGCGGCCGTTTGCCGATCGTCGACCGAGACGACCAGGCAACCCTTGGCGCCGGCTTCGCGAATATGGCGGCCCTGAATATTGCCGGAGAAATGAATCTCGGCATCGCTCGCCAGCTTGCCGCGCTGGTGAATATGGCCCAGCGCCCAATAGTCGTAGCCCTTGGTGCGCAGATCGTCGAGCGTGCAAGGGGCGTAGCGTTCGTGCCCTTCGTGGCCCGTGGCGCAGGTGTGCAACAGGCCGATATTGAAATGGCCCGGCGTGGCCGTGGGGTAGGCCGAGGCCAGGTTCTCCATTACGGCCGCGTTGGCGAAGCCCTGGCCGTGGATCGAGACGCCAAACTCCTCCCAACGCTCGGTCTGCGGCTTTTTGGCCGAGAGCTTGACCACGTTGTCGGGCAGTTGCAGCGAGCGGGTCATGCGGTTGGCCGCGTCGTGATTGCCCGAGATCAAGCAGACGCGAATGCCCGCCTCGCGCAACTGCGTCATCTGTTTGACGAAAAATAGCCCCGTATTGTGGTCGTGCCAATCGCCGTCGTACACGTCGCCGGCGATCAGCACGAAGGCCGCTTCTTCGTCGAGGGCCAGTTGCACCAGGTTTTCGAGCGCCTGGCGCGTGGCGCCGCGCAGCTCGTCGACCGGGGCGCCTTCGTAGCGCTCGAGCCCCTTGAGCGGGCTGTCGAGATGGATGTCGGCGGCGTGGATGAACTTGAACATGGGGGGCGGAAAACCGAGAATCAGGCTGAGGGGGCAGCGTACCGAATTGTCCCATTGGCCGCGCGAAGCATCAAGGGGCGACCGTTGACAAGGCTTGGGCAAGCAAGTAGTTTCGGTTTGGAAAGGGTTGGAGAGCTGCGCCGGCGTCTGCCGGCGCCATCGACTCATTACACGAGCGTGTGTTCGTCATGTCTGAACCGAATTCCGCCGGCAACCAAGTGGCGACCGACGAGCGCGACGATTTGTTGGAGTATCGCCCGGTCAATCCGCTAGCGGTCATCGGACTGATTGCCGGGCTGGCCTCGGTCCTGGCGTTCGCGCATCCGCTACTGTGGCTGCTGCCGGTGCTGGGAGTCGTGATCTGCTTATGGGCCTTGCGCAGCCTGGCGACCGCCGCCACGGAGCAGGTGGGCCGCAAAGCCGCCTTGGTCGGGTTGACGCTGTCGCTGTTGTTCGGCGCCGCGGCCGTGACGCGGCTGACGATCTTCCATTGGCAAATGCGCGTCGAAACCAGGCAGCTCGCCAAGCAGTGGTTCGAGGCCCTGCGCGACGGAAATCCGTACCTGGCCGATCAATTCACGAGATCGCCCTCCGCGCGAGTTCAGCCGGACGACGATCTGCTCGCTCGCTACGCCGAGCGGGAGGAGCGCCACCACCTGTCGGAATACCTGGAAGAGCCCGCCATCCGCATGTTGTTGTCGTTGGGCAAGTATGCACAAGTGCGGTACTTTGCCAACGACGTCACGGATGCCTTGGCCGCGCAGCCTGCCGTGATCGACATCTACGCGGTCAGCGTGCGGCACGAGGGGCAAACCACCTCGTGCTTCGTCGAGTTGCTCTGGACGCGGAATATAGAATACGGCACGAACGAGCGGTATTGGATGCTGAAGGCCGTCAAGGTTCTGCCCAAGCCCCCGACCGGCTGGAACCAGCCGAGCTGAGCAGGCGTTCCGCCAGTTTCTTCTTGGTGGCGCAGGGACTCGCCTGCCTCTTTTTTGTGTTGCCGCCGGGGCGCCTGCACCGCAACCGCTTGTAGCAATTGTGTCGCTTGTTCGCGGTCGCTTCCGCAGGATTTTCAACGACTTGCGAAAGTCAATTCCGCCAGCCGCTCCCGATGCGCCGTTGCAACCTAGAGTTGTTCGAGATTTCTCTCGTCGAGCCCGACCGCCGCACAACACTTCGCAAAAGGCGGCCGGGCCGGTCCCTGCGGCAATTCAAACGCCGGCCCGTTTCAAGGCCGGCGGCGGAGACGCGTTCGATGTCGACCTCTAGGCAGCCCCGCTCTAGGCAGTCCCGGTCCCTAGGCGCTTCGCCCCAGAACTCGCCCGAACGCCGCGTGCGGCTGGCGATCGAGCAATTGGAGGAGCTTCTGCTGTTCAGCGTGTCGCCGGCCGAGTTGACGGCGGCCGATTGGCGGCAACAGACCTTCTCGCTCGACCAGCTCGACTTGCAGGCGAACGATGCCTCCTTCGCGGGCGGCATGGTCTCGGCCGAGGCCAACGCCGGCATCGCGATGACCGGCGCTATCCAAGCCCAGCAGCAATACGGCCTCGACGGCGCCGGCTACTCGGTGGCGATTCTCGACACGGGCATCGACTACAACAACCCGGCCTTCGCCGGACGTTACCTCGGCGGCTGGAATTTCGTCGACAACAATTCGAACACGATGGACTACAACGGCCACGGCACGCACGTAGCGGGCATCATCGGCAGCGCCGATCCTTTGCTGCCCGGCATTGCTCCGGGCGTGGGCATCATCTCGCTGAAGGTGCTCGACAATTCCGGCAGCGGTACGTTCGGCAACGTCGACGCCGCACTGCAATGGGTGGCCGCGCACCAGCAGCAGTATCACATCGCGGCCGTGAACATGTCGCTGGGCGCGGGCAATTACGCGACGAACCCGTACACGTTTCTCGACGCCGACTTGCAAACGCTGGTCAACGAGGGCGTGTTCATCGCCGCCGCGTCGGGTAACAGTTATTTTTCGTACGGCAGCCAGCCGGGCCTGGCCTTTCCGGCCATCGACAACTCGGTCGTTTCGGTGGGGGCGGTTTGGGACGGCAGCTTCGGCGCCGCCTCGTGGGCCAACGGCGCCCAGGACTACACGACGGCGGCCGACCAAATCGCGAGCTTCACCCAGCGCAGCAGCTCGCTCGACATTCTGGCGCCGGGCGCCTATGTCACCTCGACCTACCTGAACAACTCTTACGCCAGCATGGCCGGCACCTCGATGGCCAGTCCGATGGTCGCCGCCGCCGCCGCGCTGGTCCACGAGGCCCTCGATCTCAAGGGCGAAAGTTCATTGGCGAACGAAAGCAATATTCTGTCGATCTTGAAAGCCACGGGCGTCAGCATCGTCGACGGCGCCTACGGGCAAGACAACGTCAATCATACGTGGCTCACGTTCAAGCGGCTCGACGTGTACGCCGCGCTCGAGTCGGTGCTGGGCGCCAACTACACGCCGCCCAGCCAATCGCCTGGCAACTACACGCCGCCCGTCAGCCATCTCAGCCCGAATGCCGCCTTCGTGGCGTCGTTGTACGAAAGCATCCTGGGACGGCAGGTCGACACGGCCGGGCTGGTCGCCTGGGTCGACCGGCTGAATGCGGGCATGTCGCGGCAGCAACTGATCGATTTTCTCTGGACCTCGGCCGAACATCGGGCCAGGCAGGTCGCCGAAGACTATCAGGCCTTCTTGCACCGCGCCGCCAGCCCCGGCGAAATCGCCCAGTGGGTCACGGCGTTTCAGGCCGGCGTCAGCGAGGATCAAGTGGCCGACGCCTTCTTGCACTCGCCGGAATACCTCTGGTCGGACGCCAGCAATTCCGCCTTCGTGCAGAAGCTGTTCAACGACATTCTGGGCCGCGCGGCCGATCCCTCGGGACTGGCCACGTGGACTTCGGCGCTCGATCGGGGCGTGGTCAGCCGCGGCCAGCTCGCCGATCTCGTGCTGCACTCGAACGAACGCAACGTGGACGAGATCGGCGGTTACTATCAACAGTTCCTCGGCCGCTCGGCCGGCGCGGGCGAAAAGCAAAGCTGGGCCACGCTGGTCGACGGCGGCTGGTTGAGCTTGCCGTCGGCGGCTCAGGCGCTCTTGGCCTCGCAAGAATTCTACGACCGCGCCGCCGGCGCCAGCGGGCTGGGCCTCGGCAATCTGTCGCTCGAACCGTCGAACGACGCCGGCGTCGGCGGCGGCGGCTTCGCGCCGACGAGCGGCGATTTCGCCTCGTACTCGCAGGTCTTCGACGGCTGGGGTGAAGAGGACGCGAGCGGCTTTGGCGCCTTCGCGCCGTTGAACGCCAACTTGACCCCATTCCTCGCCCGCCAGGACGCATATCCTTCATCCGACCCGTCGGGCAGCTTGTCGTTGTCAATGGGTTCTTCGCAAACGGCCAACCCGTCTGCCGCTCATCCGACCTCGACGAAGCCCGCTCTTGCGGACCTGGAATCATGGGCCGCGGACGACGAGCCGTTCGGAGAATTCTCGCAAGACGACCTCGATCCGCAAGACGAAGCCGATCTGGCGCTGCTGGCCGAGATTCGCGACTTGCAACAGGCCGCAGACGCAGCCCGCGAGTCGTAACGCTCAAAGCGGCCGCCGGTCGGACGCCGAGGGTTTCAAGCGGCGTTGCGCCGACGATGACGCATCGCCGATCCTCGCCCATTTCAGGCGCCGCGTCCGCCCCGGTTCGTCGAGCCGCCGCGCCGCACGCCCGCGGTGCTTCCGGAGCAGGCAGAACCTATCGGCGAAGAGGTCGAAGCTGATCGTGAAGTCCGGCCGACAGACCGTCTTCAGCATCGGGTGGGGTGCGGTAAGAATCTGCATAGTCATGATACAACTATGCAGGGGTTCTCGTTTTCAGCAGTGCGCAAAATAAAAGCCGCCCCGGATGGGGCGGCTTAATCGTTACAGATGGACTCTATTCGACAGATAGCCCATCACCGTTCCTTATCCCTCAACTCCGCTAACTGCTTGAGGTTGGCTTCTAAACCATTCTGCACGGCATCGAGTACCTTCCACAGTTCCAGCTTTTCGTCAAGAGGGGCGTCAGCCGCGATTTCTTCG
>Ga0307373_10013103_pt1 | contig 11649 bp, 12 predicted proteins | sample OX2MG_FD_202534 | JGI IMG/M metagenome (GOLD analysis project Ga0307373, IMG submission 202534) | Soil microbial communities from Risofladan, Vaasa, Finland - OX-2 | ecosystem: Environmental > Terrestrial > Soil > Coastal area > Acid sulfate soil | place: Finland: Risofladan, Vaasa | collected...
TGTCCCAACGCACAAACTGAGCGGCCAGTTGATCGGTGAGAATAGTCAGCCGCTGCCCGCCCTCCAAGTCATGGCGGTCGACAAAAGCCGCCGCTATGGTTCTGCCCTGACTGACTCCGAGGGACACTTCACCATGAACTTGCCCGACGGCGTAGAAACCAGGATTGAGGTTTATACGGACGAACGAGGCCAAGAGCCCGTTACGGTCGTGGAGCGAGATCCGTTGGTGGTTCGTTTTTCTGGCGATGCTCGCGCGCAAGCGATCGAAGCCGAGCGTAAATCGAAGCCCGACGTCGCGCTTTCGGGTCGCGTGCTGTCGGGCGGAAAACCGCTGACAGGCGTCAAGATGACGCTGAATTTGGGAGTGCCGATCGAGAATCCGCCTGGCCCGGCCGGCAAATCGCCCGCCGGGCGGGCGACAGGCACGCGCATGCAGCATCTCGCCAGCACCGTGACTGACGCGGACGGCCGCTATCGCTTGAGCGGCCTCAAGGCGGGCGAATCGTACCAGATCGAGGTCAAACCGCCGTTCACTGCCGCCGATCCCGCCTGGCAACACCAGTTGCCATGGCTCCCGAGGCTGCCGGATAATGCTGAGGGCGAGGTCGCGCTGCCGGACATGAACCTGCGGAAGCTAACTCAATCGTTGGCCGGAAAAGTGGTCGACCCCGACGACAATCCGGTCGAAGGGGCGCACGTGAGCGCCATGTTGCGCGACGGTCATTCATCGCTCTCTCGCACGTCGACGGCCGGTCCGCCGCCTTGGACTGAAACTGACAAAGAAGGGCGTTTTAAGCTCCAACAGCTCCCCGACGAACCGCTGGCCATTATGGCCTACATTCGGACGAAAGGGGGCGGGCAGATTCGTTTTCCGGCCAAGGCCAACGTGGAACTGAACCAGCAAGACATTCGCATCGTGCTCGATCCGTCGCTGGTGGAAGAGGAGGAATGAGATGTCGATCGCCGCAGTTTTGTTGCTTTGCGCTGTTTCCGCTGTGCCTGCCGCGGGCACCCTCACAGGCCGCGTTTTTGACGAGAACGGTGAGCCGCTCGCCGGCGCGCTTGTCGATCTCTCTACCGCTAAACCTCGCGTGGGACTGGCGGTGACTTGTCCTTCGTGCTATCGCGACTGCGCAAAATCGGCGACGACCGACGCCGAGGGCCGGTTTTCGATCGGCGAGCTCGATCCGACCCTCTTGTTCCGCGTGCTGGTGCTCGCGACCGGCCGGCGAGCGGTGCTGACCAAACTGACCGACCCGGCGGAGACAGAGCTGGAAGTCAAGCTGGAGCCGCTGCCGGCGGCTTTGCCGCCGGATCGCATGCTCAAAGGGAGGGTCTTCGACGAACTCGGTAAACCGCTTGCCGGCGCCGTCGTCTCGCCCACCGGCGCCAAGACGCACGAGAAGCGTTGGTGGGGGCAATTGCCGGGCGTCGACGAGGCCGCCGTGACCGACGCCGAAGGTCAATTTGTCATTACCAGTCAAGAACCCAAGCTCGGTCTCGACTTGCGGGCGGGGGCTCCCGGATATGCCGATTTTCCGTCGCGGCTTTTTGACCTGGACGGTAGCGAGCATGAGATCCGCATGCGCCGCGGGGCAACTGTCTCGGCACGTCTGACGTACCAAGGAAGGCCGGTCAAACGCCGCGCCATCGGCATGGTGCAGCGCGATCGGTCGGTGGGGCATTTTGTGGGCGAGACGACCATGGCGACGGACGATGACGGCAACTTTCTGTTCGCCAACTTGCAGCCGAACGAGCGGTATGTCCTGTACTCACTTTGCGACGCTAGTCAGGATCTGCCCGTGTTCAAGACGGTTTCGATGGAAACCGGCGGCGACGGCGAGGTAACCAGTCTGGCCGAAATATCGCTGCTGCAAGGCTTGACGCTCACCGGGCGCGTCGAACTTCCCACGGGCGCCACGATGCCCAAGGGTGCGAAGCTGCGCGTGAGCCGCGACCCCGCCTGGGACTGGTGCGAAACATTGCTCTCGGACGACGGCGAATTCAAGATACGCAGTTTGCCGCCGGAGGTATACAGCGTGAGCGTGATCGCCCCCGGCTTCGAAATCGATGCTTCGAGGATGCGTTATCAAGTGACCGGCGCGAGCGAGTTCGGACTGCGTTTGCGCGGTGACGACGAGACGGGGCTGCTGTCTGTCGCCGTGCCGATGAAGAGCGTCATTGCTGGCGTCCGATAACGTGCGGCGCCACGCTGGGGTGAACCGGGACGACGCAGCAGCGGGTCACGCACAGAATGCCGGTTCGAGGTGCTCCAGCCGTCGCAGGGCGCTGTCGGCCGCGATTCGCGCCGTTTCGACTTTGTCGGCCGGCTTGACGCACGTCCCTTCACTAATCGCCTTCAACGTGGATACGACATCGTCGTCGACGACGCCGACTTTAACCAGCGCGTCGACCGATGCAAGGAAGACGGCCACGTCAAAGTGGTTCGGCAACATCGCCCTGGGGAGTTCGTTGAACTGGCAAAGATGATGGATTTGCGCGATCAAGTCGCGCGCATGGCTTGCTGGGTGCCCGCGTAGGGCTTTTCGACCAGTCCCATACGTGCAACAAGCCGCCCCCTTCGCGCTTTACCGATCCCAAACGGATCGGCTCCTTCCCGCCATTGGCCACGATGACCGGGACTCGTTCGGCGCTGATCGCGTGCATGTGGTTCCCGATCGCTCGGCGCCAACCGCTCCACGGCCGACATGACTTGCTCCAGCTCTTCGCGATGGATCGCCCGTTCAGGCGGTGAAGGTTGGGGACTCGCCTCGTCCCCGTTCAGTGGCACGGAAGTGCCAACGCGCCGATTTCGGCTCCGCCAATCGAAAGCAAGGTTGATCGCTGAACGGAACAAGCACCGCTCTGGGCGTGGCGCATGTGCGAAGCCATCAGCCACATGGAGCTTTAGAAAAAGCTCTTGCAACAGTTCGTCGGCAACGTCTTCGCGCAGCGCGATCCTGGTCAGCAGAGAGTGCAGTCGCACACCGTACTCGTCCAGCAGTCGCAGCAGGTGCGATGTCGTCGATTCGTCCAGATTCAGCTCCTTGTCTACTCGGATAAACTGGCAAAACGACCATGCGCAACCCGACTCGCGAAAAAAATCAAGAAAAGACGGCACCGGCGACCGGCCACCCAATTTCGTGGAACAACCTGATTTGCGATATAGGACCGGAACCTCGTGCCCGATGCGCGCTAACCGTCTGCATCGACGATTACGGCTCCGAGCGTCTATGCTCTGGTCCGGTCTGGTCTGCCCCAGGGAAAGGCGATGCAAGCGTCGGTCGCTGTGCCGCGCAGGCGAAGCTTTGTCGGATAAACAATGTCAATGGGTCGTGACTTGGCACCGTCTCAAGCTGGCTGTTTAACCGGCTTCGACTCATCAAGCAGCTTGCGAGCGACGTCGAGAATGAAGTTTACGGCACCGGGATCGATGATCGGCGTGGTAAACCCATGCACGATGGCGCTTCTCGCTTGGAACAGCCCCTCCAGGTCCTGAAAAACGCTGTTCGAAAGCATGCCCGCCGACAGGAGTTCGTTCATCATCGTTCTTGGCGAGCTTCCCCAGCCCGCTTCCTCGCCCTCTGCCTGGAGCCGCCGGCGCATTGCGGCTTCCAGGACCGACCAGGCAAGGACCAGTCCCTGCTGATTGACATTCGCATCGAGCAACCGCTGGACAGTCTCAATCTGCTGGCGGAAATCTTCCTCGGATGGCTCCTCGGCGTCGCGCTTGTCGGGCATCTTGGTCTCGTCATTCGGACCGAGCACCACGACATCGAAACGCCATCCCGGCTCCTTTCCAGTGATCTCCGCGTACCTAGGGACGTTCGGATCGGTTTCGAGTTCCTTGGGGCTTTTCTTCGCTGACACGAGAGCGGAGCCATCAGCTCGACGCGCCACGATCTCGATTTTGAAGGCCTTGGCGAAACCTGGCAGGTCCTTTGGCTCGGGCCGCACGACGACCTGATACCCTTGGGAGCGATACCGATCGGCCATGTGAGTGAGACGCTGTTCGATATCCATGACATCACTGCGGCAACGGGAATGGGTCTACGGTGTCCTCGATCCGCACATACACGAACTGCGAACCTGCCTGGATGGCGTTGACCAGGATCTTGGAGACACCCATGATCGAGAAAGCGGCGCCGATCTTGACATGGGTGATCTCTACCTGGCGAATCTGCCGGTCATTCTTATAAACGACGTTTTGCATCTCATCGAGGATCGGCTTCGACATGTTGTCCACGTCGACCGATGGCTTGTTCCCTGCAAAGAAGTTGATGATGACTGCCTTGAGTTCTCCGGTCAGGATCGGCTTAGCCCCCCAAAGCGGAGCCACAGCCCCGGCGATGACGCCGTGCCACGTCATAAGGTTTGCCTTCCCTGCGGCTGTACTCTGCTGGTTCGAGATCGGGGGACCGGGAACCACGAACTCCAAGTGCATGGCCATCGGTACACCCGTGTTGCATGCCGCTATCCTCCAATCCCTAACTTCCTATTGTACCTGTTTCACCCGTGAGGGGACAATCCGACTCTACGCCACTGGCGGCTACGGCATCCGTCGCCTGGACGCCCGAATAGTCCCGGGCCCGGCATTCAATATCTCGAACGTGAATCGGAAGTACGGCCTGCATTCCCCTCTGCTTGGCCAAACGACGACGTCGCCCCGCGGATCGTCAGCGAGCTTGCGCGCCGCTTCGACGTTGAGCGTCACCTGGGACGATCCGCTCGCTGCGCAGCCTGGCGAAAAGGTCGAGGAACGAATTGACGGTCGGCTGGTATTCGTGGAAGCCGGCCAGGCGGCTCTTCGTCATGTCGGTCACAACCTCGATCTCACGGCCCAGGTCCATGTCGGTGTGCCAGGCCGACTGAAGCTTGTTCAGATCAGGTTCGGCGAGAGCGTACTTTCCCGCGATATCCCGCCAGATTGGCCCTGCTTCGGCCATTTGCGGCGCGAGCGGCGTCGCATGGCCGGGATAGGGGGCGGCCTCGATCCCGAAATTGGCCGCCAGCTTCGGCCAGAGCCAGCGCCAGCGGAAAATATCGCCGTTGGTGATGTTAAACGCTTCATTGCGGCCGGTTTTCGACGTCGCCGCCCACTCCATGTGCTTCGCGAGAACGCGGGCATCGGTCACGTCAGTCAGCCCGTCCCACTCCACAGGCGAGCCCGGAAAGACGAACGGGCGACCGGTCTCGCGGGCGATCGTTGCATAGACCGCCAGCGTCACACCCATGTTCATCGAAGTGTTAATCGAATAGCCGATCGTCGTATGTGAGCGATGCACGCTCCAGGTGAAGCCCTGACGCCTGGCCGCCTCAAACAGCGCATCCTCCTGGGCATAGAAGAAGTTTGGATAGGGCAGCCGGGGCATCTCCTCCCGGAGCGGCGTGTCGAGCTTGACCTTGGCGTACATCTCGAACGGCCCGAGATAATGCTTGAGGCCAGTGACCAGCGCGACGTGTTCCAGTGTTTTCGACCGCTGGAGGGCGGCAAGCACGTTCCGCACGAGCGCACCGTTTGCGGCGACATTTTCTTCCTCCGTCTCGCGCCGGACCCAGGTCGTGAAGAAAACATGCGTTGGGTCGATATCCGCAAGCGACTTCCGCAGCGCTTCTGGATCAAGCAAATCAGCCGCGATGGGTCGAACGCCCCGAATTCCGCTGTTCGGCTTACGTGCGATGCCGTAGACCTCCCAGTTTTTCGAGATGAGATGTTCGGCCAGATTGCTGCCAATCAGGCCGGTCACTCCCACGATGAGAGCTCGTCGTGTCATGGTTTATTCTCCTTTATTCGTTGATACCGAATCATTTGGGCGACTTAGCTTTCGCCAGAAGCGCATATCCCCGGACGTACACCCAGTCGTCCTTCTTGGCGGGCAGGTGGCACACCTTGCAGTCGCTCTTGTAGTCGGTCGCCACGTTCCGCTTCGGGTCCTTCGCCTCGAATAGGGCCCAGCCCCAGCCGTCGCCCCACAGGTCGTTTTTCGAGAACCGCCCCTTGGCATCCTTAATCATCACGAACCAGATCTTGCCGCCCGTGGCCCAGGTGGCGTGTCCGGCCGTGAGCTTTTCCGAGCCAACACGGGTGACGTTCTTGACCAGCACCGCGCCGTCCGGGAACTTGCCGTCCCGGCGGTATGCCTGGACGTCCTCCGGCCGCGCGTAGACGCCGTGCAGTTCATCGACCGGTTTGCCCGGCTTCGTGGCCACGGCCCAGGTGCCCAGGTGCAGGAACTTCTCACGGAAATCGGCCGGAAGTGAAATCCCGCCGTCCTCGGTGACGTACGGCGAGAAGTCGCCGGCCTTGGTGGCCGGCGGGTCATCAGCGGGTGACGGTTGCGTGAAACCGACGGCGACCATCCCCGCAAGGAGTCCCGCTACGGCCAGGCCACCGATCGTCTTCCGATGGCGGATGATTGTGATGTCCATGTGTGTGTCTCCTTTTGAATCATGGATGACGCCTCGTCCGGAACGCGCCGGCCCGCGGCGCGCCCGGCTCAGCATCACTTCGACCGCGGGGCCGCCGCGCGCAGGACCGGGTAATACTGGCTGAAGACCCAGTCCGTCTTGGCGTTGTCCTGATGGCACTGGTTGCACGAGGCGCCAGCGTTCTTCGCACTCTCCTTTTTGAGCGGATACGTGTGACCGAAGCTGAAGTACGCCCAGTTGCCGGGCTCATCCTTGAAGCGCTTGGAGTCCTTGATTGAGATCTCCAGGCCCGTGAACTCGCCCATGAAATAGCCCTTGCCGCTGGTCGCTTCCTTCGTCCCGACGGAGAGAAGTTCTTTGACCATGACGGTGCCGTCACGGAACTGGCCGGTCTTCTCGTAGTGGGCGAAGCTCTCTGGGTCTATGTAGACGGCATGGAACTCAGGGAATGGGGCCTCGCCGCCGTTCAGGTCGTTGGGGGTCAGGGGCGTGCCGATGTACATCCATTTGCGATAGCCGACGGGCTGCTTGACTTTGCCGTCGGTGGTGAATTCGACCAACGTCGCCGGAGCGTCGGGAGTCTCGGCGGAAGCCGGTGCAGCCGCTCGGGTCAGTAGGCAAGATAATCCGGCGATCGCGACTAGGATCGCGACAATCGCAGTTGCGGAAATCCGTTTAGGTCCAAGCATGATGCTATCTCCTTAGCCACTCTGAAGGACGGCGAAACAGTTCATTCCCCGGCGGGCACCGCGGGAGGATTCAAAAACAGGCCGATGAGTCCCTCGGCGGAAGTGGGATGCGTGAAGATCGCGTCACGCAACGCGGTAAATGGCAGGCGCCCAAGCATCGCGGTCTGGACGACAGCCATCATTTCGCTTGCCTCGGCCCCGAATGCGGTGAATCCGAAAATGCGGTCGTCGTCGCCGATGAGCGCCTTCACGAACCCGCGAGTCTCGGAAAGCGTCTGCGCCCGGAAAACCATCGCCATCGGCATCTTGACAATTCGATAGCGCACCCCCTGGGCTTTCGCTTCCGTTTCGCTTAAACCGACGTGAGCCAACTCGGGATCGGTGAAGAGCAGATACGGAATAACTCGGCCGCGCGTCGTTCGATTGCCGCCATGAAGATGGTCGAGCACGATGCGGAAGTCGTCCTCGCCAACGTGGGTGAAGTGCGGGCTTCCCGCCGACTCGCCGGTGGCCCAAACGTCGGGCGCCGTCGTCCGCAGCCGATCGTCGACGCGGATGTAGCCACGCGAATCGACTTCGACGCCTGCCCGGTCGAGATTGAGTCGATCCGTGTTGGGCGTCCGGCCGGCCGCCACGAGAATGTCGGAAGCTTCCAGCGTTCGCTGTCCGGTGCCAGAACGCGCCTGAAGTGTGACGCTCTCCCCGGAACGTCCTGTGACGTTCAGCACTTCGGCGTTCAACAAGACTTCGATGCCCTCGTCGGTCATCAACTCCAATAGACCGTCCGAAACGTCGATATCTTCCTTGTCGAGCAGTCGCGAGCCGTGCTGGATGATCGTGACGCGGCTACCAAAGCGTCGCATGGCCTGGGCGAATTCCAGGCCGACGTAGCCTCCGCCAAGGACAACGAGGTGCTCGGGAAGGCGCTCCAGGTTCAAGGCTTCGACGTGCGTCATCGGCCGGGCTTCGGCAAGCCCCGCAGCGCTGGGGATCCGCGCCCGAGTGCCTACATTGATAAAGACACGATCGCCCTGAAGCAGCCGCGTCCCACCGGCGTTCAGCGCCACCTCAACCGTTTTCGGCTGCGTGAACCGCGCTTCACCCATAACCAGTTCCGCGCCGCTGGCCTTGAATTTGGCTAAATGAACCTCCACAAGCTCGTTGACCATTTTCCACTTGCGCCGCGCGACGGCGGCCATATCGACACGAACGCTTCCGGTCACAACGCCCAGACCACGCGCGGGTTGAACGAGCGAGACGGCCTTGGCACTGTGAATGACGTTCTTGCTCGGCAGGCAGGCCACGTTCGGGCACGACCCGCCGACCATCGCGCGTTCGACGACAACGGACTTTTGGCCCTGGCTCGCCAGCGTCCAGCCGATAAGTTTGCCCGCCACCCCACTCCCGATCACCAGGTTTTGGACATGTTCAATGCTCATAATCATGTTCCTTTCGATATCAAACAGACCTACGGACTCCCTTTCTTTTTGGCGAACAACGACAACCGACTCAACCAGGCATGCCCTGCGCTAGGTAGCCACCGTCTACTGCCAGGAGTTGGCCGGTGATGTGGGGATGGGCCGCGCAGCACAAGGCAAACGCGGCCAACAAATTGACCTCCAGCGTCTGGCGGATGTCGTCCACCGCCGTTTCAAGCGCGGGGCGGCGAAAAGCCGCACCCGCGTTATTGACCAGACCGTCGATGCGGCCGTGCCGCTCTAGCGCCGCCTCGATGAGGGCCCGCCGTCCCGATTCCTGGGTCACATCCGCCGCGACGGCAAGCAGGCTCGCGTGTGCGGGCACATCTGCTACATTCCGCGCGGCGCCGATGACGAGGGCGCCGCGGGACTTCAACTCCTCCGCGACGGCGCGGCCGATGCCTCGGCTCACCCCGGTAACGATGATGACTGGTGCCGACATAATTACACTTTCCTCTCTGATTGACGGGACTCAGCGCCTTCGTGGACAGTATCTTGCATTGAGGTGGCCATTGCTTGCTCCCTTCTCGCTCAACCTGGCAGCCCCTGCGCCAGGTCGCCATGCGTGCTTCCTTCGCTTCTTGAGGTTCGGTTGCTTTCCCGCACTGGGGTAGAGGCGAAGACCGTGCCGTTCGCGGACGATCTCGCCGGCGAGTTCGCAAGTGCGTGCGCTCGCGGGCTTTCAGGACATACGGCGGCCGGAAACCACTTTCGTGTTTGCATTGGCAATGCCACGACATCCACGATCGATCGTGAAAACCGACGACATTTCGTGGGACCGACATGCGAGCCAGCCGTGGAGCGCCTGGTGTGTGCGTCAGAAAAGGACGTGGGTTCGACGTGGGTTCAATTCCCGCCGTCCCGAATGCAGCGGTCATTCGCTCTTGCTCGGCTCCGCGGGCATCGGGAGGCGTTCCTGGATCCACGCTTGCCACAGCGGTGTCTCGTGGGCGACGGTTCCGGCCGCCTGATCGCCGTAGATAGGCGTAGATAGGCGGCGCGATTGTCGCCGCGGCGGTGTTCGTGTTATAATTTGAGCGGTCAACAATGAGAAATCTCACCGGTTAGAACACCAGCCAAAGTCGCAAGTGAGGTAGTTCGCGGCCTGACTTGCGCCGCGGGTTCGTGTCGCGCCGGGCCGGTATGCGAGGGCTGTGACATATGGCAACCGTAACGGAAATTCCGCTCCCCAACGTCGAGTTGATCGAATCGGACGGTGAGCCCTTGGAAACTCTCTGGCACCTGGCGGCGATCTCGCTCTTGATGGATTCGATCCATTTCCACCTTCGCGACCGGACGAACTACTTCGTCGGCGGCAACATGTTCTTTTATTTCAGCCAAACGCAGGCGCGTAATCGCGACTACCGCGGCCCCGATTTCTTCTATGTCGACGAAGTGGATGGCCGCCGACGTCGAGACTATTGGGCAGTCTGGGATGAAGATGGTCGCTACCCCGATGTGATCGTCGAGCTGTTGTCGCCCTCGACTGCCGTCGTGGATCGCACCTTCAAGAAGGATCTCTACGAACGGACGTTCCGTACGCCGGAGTACTTCTGCTACGACCCGGCGACGGAGACATTCGAGGGCTGGCGGCTTGGCCGTCATGGTCGTTACGAGGCGATCGTCGCGGACGAGCGCGGCTGGTTGCGGTGCGAGCGATTTGAGCTGTGGATGGGCATGTGGACCGGGTGGCACAAGGGGGTCCAAGGCGTCTTTCCACGTTTCTATGACCCGCAGGGGCGGCTCGTGTTTACCCCGGTGGAAGGAGAGGCCCAGCGGGCCGAGGCGGCGGAGGCTGAGAACGCCCGATTGAAAGCTCAAGTGGCCGAACTGAAGCGGCATTCTTCCGCGGGCTGAAGCTCAACGGCCCGCGGGTCACGCCTGGCAAGGCCGCGGCGGCCGCCGCCGGAGTCCGCCAATCCTGGGCCGTCGCTCTCCTTGATTGTCCAAAGCGTGCGGAGCTCGTCGATGTGTTGCGTCGAGTACGCGACGAACATGGTGATGATCAAGGGAATCGTCACTACGCGCGACGCCGCTCCCAGCAACAACAGCAGCCCGTTGCTTTTGGCGGATCGCCGCAATAATTGGTATATCGGCTTGTCGAACCACAAGTTGCGGAGTTCAAAGGCGGAGCGAAAAAACTTTCCGCGTCGTGTCGATTCGCGGCCCCACCATTCGACAATAGGGTTGTAGGCCAACTTAAGCCCAGGAGGATAGACATGCGCTTCATCAGCATTTTCACGCACGAACCCAATGACCGTCCGCCGACGGAGGCCGAAATGGCAACCATGGGCAAGCTCATCGAAGAGAGCATGAAGGAAGGGTGGCTGATCGCAACCGAGGGCGTGCACTTTGGCACGACGGGCGTACGTATGCACAAGAGCGCCGGTGGCAAGGTCTCGGTCACCGACGGCCCTTTCGCCGAGACAAAAGAGGTCCTCGGCGGCTACGCGCTGCTCCAAGCCGCGAACAAGGATGAGGTAGTCGAGTTCACGCGGCGTTTCCTCGACGTCATCGGCCAGGGAACCTGCGAGATTTACCAGCTTTACGAGATGCCGACGGGAGAATAGGTCTGCGGCAGGCGAACGTTTCGGACCGATATGCCACCCAACAAACGCTGGTCACGACAGATACGTTTCCGCGAGTTCGCCGCGTTGGCGACGAGCAAAGTGCGATTGTTCGATGCCCGCCTGCCTGGTGTTTTTTGATGCGCGGCAGGCGCTGAGGTCCGGCAGATCTTGGGGGTAGCCCATCAATTCACGATGTAGCGCCGGATCGTGCTCTGCAGCCAACTCGACGATTCTGACCCACATTCGTCGCCAACGTTTGAACGCGGTTGAGTTCAGGCAAAGCAGATGCACGATCCTCTCGGCCTGCGCCGTCATGCCGGCCAAAGTTCCGTCCGGATAGACGCGAATGCTCGCCGTCGTGAAGTGGGCAGCCGGATCTGGAATTTGGTGGCGATCCTTGCGCAGATTACAGGTACGGCAGGCGTAAAGGAGGTTCTCGTACACGACGACCTTCGCAGGTTCGAGCTCCTGGGCGACGAAGTG
>Ga0307373_10013105_pt1 | contig 11648 bp, 10 predicted proteins | sample OX2MG_FD_202534 | JGI IMG/M metagenome (GOLD analysis project Ga0307373, IMG submission 202534) | Soil microbial communities from Risofladan, Vaasa, Finland - OX-2 | ecosystem: Environmental > Terrestrial > Soil > Coastal area > Acid sulfate soil | place: Finland: Risofladan, Vaasa | collected...
TCGCCAGCACCCCGGTCATCGGGTCATCCGCGCTGATCCCGGCAAAGTGCAGCGTATCGAGCGTCGCCTGCCACAATTCCGGGCTGACCGCGGCGCCGGTATGCGGCCCGATCTGGCGTTGCGCCGGACGCTTGGCGAGGCCGATCCAGCTCCACAGCGTCTCGTCGGTATCGTCCTCGCCGCTGGGGCGCAGCGCGACCGTGCGTGCCCCGGCGGGCGCGCTGGCGGCGGGTGGCGCCATGGCATCGGGCGGGCGCGAGGAGCCGCAGCCGACGAGCAATAACGAAAGGCTTGCAGCGAGCCCGAGCAACGGGCCGTAATGATGCATCGACATAATAACACAACCCTTGGCGCCGCCAGCATAGCGCGGCCGGCATCCCACGGGCAGCCTTGTGCCAGGAATGGAGATGTTATGGAAGAGGCGGCGTTGTCGGATGCGATCGGTGCCAATCTCGCGGCCGTCCGCGGCCGCATCGCGGCCGCCGCTCGCGCCGCCGGCCGGCCGGCCGATGCCGTCACCCTGGTGGCGGTCAGCAAGACCCACCCGATCGCGGCGGTGCGCGCCGCGCTGCGCGCCGGCCAGCGCGTCTTCGGCGAGAACCGGGTGCAGGAGGCGCTCGCCAAATTTCCCGAACTGCGCGGCGAATTTCCCGACCTTCAGCTGCATCTGATCGGTCCGTTGCAGACCAACAAGGTGCGTGACGCGGTCGCCCATTGCGACGTGATCGAGACCGTCGACCGGCCGCATCTCGCCGAGGCACTGGCCCGCGAGATGGCGAAAAGCGGCCGGCAGCTGCCGTGCTTCATCGAGGTCAATACCGGCGAGGAGCCGCAAAAGGCCGGGGTGTGGCCCGCTTCCGCCGATCAGTTCATCGCCGATTGCCGCGACCGGCTGGGGCTCAGGATCGCGGGGTTGATGGGCATTCCGCCCGAGCACGAGGAGCCGGCCCTGCATTTCGCCCTCTTGCGCGAGATCGCCCAGCGCAACGGCCTGGAGAAACTCAGCATGGGGATGAGCGCCGATTTCGAGACCGCGATCCGCTTGGGCGCCACCCACGTCCGCGTCGGCACCGCCATCTTCGGCACCAGGCCCGCGGCGGCGGCCGTCTGAAGTCCCCCTACAGCAGATGGCCGCTGCGGGTGGCTTTGGTGCGCAGGTAGCGTTCGTTGTGGCCGTTGGCGGGGAAGACGTGCGGCACGCGCTCGGCAACGCGGATGCCGTAGCGTTGCAGGGCGGCGACCTTGTCGGGGTTGTTGGTCAGGAGGCGCACCGTCGCGAAGCCGAGCTGGCGCAGCATCTCGGCCGCCGGCAGGTAGACGCGCTCGTCGGCATCGAAGCCGAGCTGCTCATTGGCGTCGAGCGTATCGAAACCGGCATCCTGCAGCTGATAGGCGCGCAATTTGTTGACGAGGCCGATGCCGCGGCCCTCCTGCGCCAGATACAGCAAGGCGCCGCCACCGGCCTGCCCGATCGTCGCGATCGCGCCGCGCAGCTGGTCGCCGCAATCGCATCTGAGGCTCGACAGCACGTCGCCGGTAAAGCAGGCGGAATGGAGCCGCACCAGCACCGGCGCGGCGGGGTCGGGCGTGCCGATGAGGATCGCCAGATGCTCGCTGCCGCCATCGCCGGGGCGGAAGGCGACGAGCCGGGCATCTTCGGCGTCGGCGAGCGGCACCCGCGCCTCGGCGACGCGCGTCAGGCCGGCGATCGCGGCGCGGCGGGTCAGGACCTCCTCGGTCGCGACCAGCGCGATATCGCTGCGCCGCCGGGCGAGCGCCGCCTCGGCCGGCAGCAGCGGCAATACCAGCATCGCCGGCAGCAAGGCCGCCAGCTTGGCGAGCGCAACGGCGGCGAGTTCGGCCCCCTCGGCGCGGTGCGGCTCGGGACCCATCCCCGGCGGCTCGGCGCCGAGCGAGGCTGCCGGCTCGGCCAAGTTACGGATGACGGCGGCCGACAATTCCGGAGGCAGAATGATCGAGACCGCGCCCGACAATGTCCCCGCGAGCGCCCCCGGGAGCGCCCCTGGGCTCGTTTCGCGGCGCGCGAGGCCCAGCGCCACCGCGCGGCGCCGGGTCAGCACCATGCGCAACGGCCGGCTCGCCGCGGCGCGCAGCCGCGCCAGATTGGCGTCGTTCACAAACTCGGCGGCGACCGCAAGGATCGTCGGGTCGCGCCCGGCGAGCAGCACCGGCTCGCCACGGCGCAGCGCGACGATTGCCCGGTCGAGCGCCTGCCCGGCCGGACCTCCCGACGCCAGCGATGCGATCAGCTGTTCCACCAAACCCCACCTTTCATGCGCGTTATGATAAGCCGCCGCCGCGGCTGTGCCAGCCGCCTCCTGCGCATGACAGCCGCGCAGCGGCGCCGCGGCAATCAGAAATTCTCCAGGCTCAGCACTTCGTCGTCGTAATCGTAGGCAAAGATCTCGGCGTGGCGGCCCCAGTTGATGACGGTTTCGAGCACCCGCTCCGCCTCTTCCTCCGACAAATGGTCCTCGAGTTCGCGCAGGAAGCGGGCGGCCGGCGCGCGATGGCCCGGCCGCTCGTCGAGGACGCGGCGGATATGGGCGGCCAGCGGCACATGCTTCAACAGCGCGTCGGCGAACATCTGTTTGCGCTCCAGCATGTCGGCGTCGGCATAAGCGCGGCCGGCCGCGGTCAGCTCGATATCGCCGCGGCTGACATGGGCGAGGCTGAGCAGCTGCAAGGCTTCGATCAGCGGAAACAGCTCGTCCATGTCGAGATTTTCTTCGTCGGCGAGGAGCGGCAAATCGGCGCGGCCGTTGTAGGACGGCTCGGTCAGCCGCTCGACCAGCCCCGACAATTGCTGCACCGCGGCGTCGGGCAGCCGGTAGCCGAGGCCGATCGGCTCGGGCTTGGCGCCGCGCCGCCCGTCGCGCCCCGGCACCGTCGTCAACAGCGTATAGACCTGGTCGACGATCTGGCGAAACGGCGCGCTGTCCCAGTCGCGCGGGCGGGCCAGCGCGACCGGCACCTCGGCGCTGATGCGGCCGGGATCGCTGCTGAAAATCAGGATGCGGTCGGCCATCTCGACCGCCTCCTCGATGTTGTGCGAGACCATCAGGATGCCCTTGATCGGGATCTTTTTTTGCATCCACAGCTCGGACAGATCGTTGCGCAGCGTCTCCGCGGTCAGCACGTCGAGCTGCGAGAACGGCTCGTCCAACAAGAGGATGTCGGGGTTGACGACGAGGGCGCGGGCAAAGCCGACGCGCTGGCGCATGCCGCCCGACAGCTCCTTCGGATAGGCGTTCTCGAACCCGTCGAGGCCGATCAGATCGATCGCATCGACGGCCCGCCGCCGGCGCTCGGCGGCCGAGACGCCCTGCGCCTCGAGGCCCAATTCGACATTGCCCAGCACGGTCAGCCAGGGAAACAGCGCGAAGCTCTGAAACACCATCGCGATGCCATGCACCGGCCCCTCGACCGGCGCGCCGCGATATTCGACGCGACCCCCGGTCGCCGGGATCAGCCCCGCCAGGATGCGCAGAAAGGTCGATTTGCCCGACCCCGATTTGCCGAGGATTGCGACGATCTCGCCGTCGCGCAGCGCAAAATCGAGACGCTCGATGACGAGCCGGCCGATATGGTCCGGCGTGCGATAAGTCTTGCTGATCCTGGCCGCCTGCAACAGCGGCGCGCCCAGGCCCATCGATGCGCTGCGCTCGGAGAGTTCGACCAATTCAGCGGCATCCTTCAATCAAGCCGCAGCCGCTCGGCCGCGAGGTCATAGAGCCGGCGCCATACCAGGCGGTTCAGCGCGAGCACGTAAAGGCACAATACCGCGATCCCGAGGGCGATGCGGGCGGCGTCGCCCGCCGCCGTATAGCGGCTGATGTAGGCGCCGATGCCGGTGGCGTGCAAGGTCGTACTGCCCCATTGCACAACCTCGGCGACGATACTGGCGTTCCAGGCGCCGCCGGCGGCGGTGACGGCGCCGGTGATATAGGCCGGAAAGATCGCCGGCAGCACAACCCGTCGCCACCACAACAGCCGCCGCACGCCGAAATTGCTCGCCGCAAAGTGCAGTTCCTGCGGCAACCCGGTCGTTCCGGCGATGACGTTGAACAGGATGTACCATTGCGTGCCGAGGATCATCAGCGGGCTGAGCCAGATCTCGACGTTGAGCCGGAAATGCAGGATCAGCACCACCGCCGCCGGAAAGAACAGATTGGCCGGAAACGCCGCGAGAAACTGGACGATCGGCTGGGCGCGGTCGGCCATCCGCGGACGCAGCCCGATCCACACCCCGACCGGCACCCAGATCAATGACGCGAGCGCGATCAGCACCATGACCCGCAGCGCGGTGATCCCCCCGAGCACAAAGACCCAGCCGATCTCCGCGAGCGCCACGCGCCCCCTGATGAACAGCACGATCCATAACAGCGCGATAGCCGCCAGCAGCAGCAGCCCGAGATCGAACAGGCGCTCGAACAGCGGCGAGGCGCGTCGCGTCGCCGGACGGGCCGGCATCGTGCGCAGCAGCGCGCCGAGCGCGCCATCGACGGCCCGGTTGATCGCCAGGACGCCCGATTGCACCAGATCGAAGAGGCGCGCGCGCTGCAGCACGATCAGAAACCACGGCCGCACATTGTCCTCGTCGGCGCGCGAGTCGCCGGCGAATTTCCGCGACCACGCCAGGAGCGGCCGGAACAGCAGCTGGTCATAGAGCAGGATGACGACCAGCATGACCAGCACGGCCCAGCCGATGGCGCCAAGGTCGCGGTGCTGGATGGCGATGGCGATGTAGGAGCCGATGCCCGGCAACAGGATCGTGTGCCCTGACACCGTGATCGCCTCCGCGGCGACGACAAAGAACCAGCCGCCCGACACCGACATCATCATGTTCCACACCAGCGACGGCACGGCATGCGGCACTTCGAGCCGCCAGAAGCGCTGCCAGGCGGACAGGTGATACATCCGCGCCGCCTCGATCAGCTCGACCGGCACGGTGCGCAGCGACTGGTACAGGCTGAACGTCATGTTCCACGCCTGCGAGGTGAAGATCGCGAAAATCGCGGCGCATTCGACGCCCAGCAGGCGGCCGGGAAACAGCCAGATGAAACCGGTCACGGTGATCGACAGGAAGCCGAGGATCGGCACCGATTGCAGGATGTCGAGGATCGGAATGAGGATCTTTTCGGCCTGCCGGCTTTTCGCCGCCAGCGCGGCGTAGCTGAGGCTGAAGGCGAGCGAGGCGAGCAGCGCGGCGGCCATGCGCAGCACCGTGCGCAGGGCATATTGCGGCAGGTGCCATGGATCGAGGCTCAGCGGCAGCGCTTCGCCGACCTGATAATGCGCCCCCATCGCCATGCCGCCCCAGGCGACGAGGCCCACCACCCCCAGCACCAACGGCAGCGCGATGAGATCCCAGGCATTGGGGCGCAAACGCGACGGCCAGGCGATGAGGGGCAGGCCCCAACGCTGTTCCATGACCCCATGCTGCTGGTTGCGGGTGGTGCGCTACCTCTATCCTAGCGCCGGCCCCGCGGCGAGCGGGAAAGACGCGCCGCGGGCTCGCCTCGACCGCGACCGGCGCGCGCTAAGCAAGCTTTCGTTGGTTGGCGCACAAATCGTCAGCCTTCGTCGTTCACTCCCTCTCCGCCCCCGTGGGCCATGGCGGGGGGGGCGGAGAGGGTGGGGGTGTGGGGGGGGATGCCAGAGCGCTCGCCGACACCCACCTCACCCTCCCACGCCTGCGGCGTGGGTCCCTCCCTCTCCCCCCTGAAGGGCGGCGAGGGGAAAGGTGGAGCGCGCCAAGCAATTCTGCTTAGATGCAGCGAATCGTCCAGTTGGTAAAGACGCCGGGCTCGTCCCGATAGCCGTCCGGCGAGTTGCGCCGCTCGATGCTGCTAAGCACCCGATAGCCGTCCGGACATAACCGCTCCGCCATGCGGCGGTTGGGCGCATCGGAGCCGCCGGGAATGCCCGGCCCGTCGATGCGGAAGGTCCGGTTGTCGACGCGCGACGCGGTCGCCTGGGTACAGCCGGCCAGGGCGAGCAGAACAGCAAGCAGGGCAAAGAGCCGCATGGGATCACACTGACTGGAGCGATGACGGTCGATTTTACCGGGTTTTGCCGCGATGGGCCAGAACGAGGCCGCGCCGCGGCATCGAATCCGCATTTGCCGCTCCCCATATCGAGGGCGGACAAGGAGGCAGGCGATGACGACAGGCAATTTTGGCCGCCGGTTGCAGCAGGCAGGCGCGGGGTTTTTGCTCGCCTTGACGATCGTGGCGTTCGCTCCGCCGCCGGCGGCGCTCGCTGCGGTGGCCGAGGCCGCGCCCAATGTCGGCCCGCAAGCACCCAACATGGCGCGCATCTGGTTCTATCGCGACTATGAGCCGTATGGCACCCTGGCGCGGCCCTATGTGCGGCTGAATGGCGCCATTACCGGCATTTCCGAGCCGGGTGCGGCGTTCTATCGCGATGTGCCGCCCGGCACCTACCAGGTCACGGTCGACAGTGTCGGCACCGATACCGATCAATTCGCGACCGTCGCCGTCGCGCCCGGCCAGCAGGCCTTTGTCAAGGTGCTGGGCGATATCAACTGGGACAGCGGCGGCGGCGGCGCCCGCGGCAGCGGATGGCAGCGCGATACGTTCTATACGTGGCAAATCCAGCCGCAGGCCGCGGCCGCCGCGATCGCGCAAATGCCGCTTTATAACGGCAGCTAGGGGCCTCAGCGCCACAGCCGCTGGCTGGCGAGTGCGGCACCCTGCGCCAGGGCGTCGAGCTTGGCCCAGGCGATCTGCGGGTGGATGCGGCCGCCGAGGCCGCAATCGGTCGAGGCGATAACCCGCTCGCGGCCGACGATCTCGGCAAAGCGGCCGATCCGGTCGGCGACCAGTTCGGGGTGCTCGACGACGTTGGTGGCGTGGCTGACGACGCCCGGCAGCAGGATCTTGTCGTCCGGCAACTTGACGTCGTGCCAGACCCGCCATTCGTGCTCGTGGCGGACATTGCCGGCCTCGAACGAATAAGCGCCGGCATTGACCGCCAGCATGACCTCGACGATGTCCTTCATCGGGATGTCGGTGGTGTGCGGGCCGTGCCAACTGCCCCAGCACAAGTGAAAGCGGATGCGGTCCGGCGGCAGGCCGCGCAGGGCGTGGTTGAGCGCCTCGATACGGACCATCGTAAATTTCGTGTATTCGTCGAGGCTCGGCTCGGGGGTGATCATGTCCCAGCCGGTCGCGGTCGCCGGGTCGTCGAGTTGCAGGATCAGCCCGGCATCGACGATCGCCTTGTACTCCTCGCGCATGGTTTCGGCGCAGGCGGCGAGGAATTCCTCGTCGCTCGCGTAATAGGCGTTGCCGATGCGGTAGGCGCTGCCGGGGGCGACCGAGGTCATGAAGCCTTCCTCGGCGCCGCAAGCGGCCAGCGCCGCTTTCAGATTGGCAATGTCGGCCGCGAGCGCGGCGTGCCCGGTATAGCGCAATGGCGCGACGCAGACCGGCCCCGACACCGGTCGCGGCCCCATCGATATTCCCGATTCGGGGTCGCGATAGGCCGCCGCGAAGCGTTGCCGGTCGCGGCGATCGTCCTGGCTGGTGAGGACGATCGCGCCGGGCTGCGAGCGCTGCGGCGTCCGTCCATAGGGGCCCGGCGCGCCGAACTCGATCCCGCCCCAGCGCTGGAAGGCATAGCTCCACCACGCGCCGTAATGCACCCGGTGGGTCACCGACTTGCCGAATTCGCCGTCGTTCGGCACGTCGATACCGTGGTCGCATTGCTGCCGCACGACCGCCGCGACGGCCGCACGCAGCGCTGGCGGATCGTCGGCCGCGGTGCCGGGCGACGCGGTTTCGCGGGCGAGATTGGCCGCGATCAGCTCGTCCGGGCGGGGCAGGCTGCCGACATGGCTGGTCAGAATACGGTGCTCGCTCCGGCGCATCGCCCGGCCCCCGGCTTGACAGAGAGCCCGATGATACGATCACACCTCCGGGCCGTCTATCGCGGGCGCGCCGCCTGCCGCGACGCGTGCGGACGGGCATTGCCTCGGGCGCGCCGAATGCCGTTAAATCGGCCTCGTTCCAGCGAGGGAGTGGCGGCTGAACATTCTCGATCTCGACCGCCTGGCGTCGGCGCCGCTGTGCCGCGATCCATTCGATTTCGCGCTCGTCGAATCGTGTCTGCGCCCGGAGGCGCTGGCCGCGGTGATCGCCGCCTTCCCGGCAATCGAGGGCCACGGCAGCTACCCCGCCGCGGGGCTGCGTTATGGGCCGGCCTTTGCCGCGCTGCTCGGCGAACTGGAAGATGCGCCGATGCGCCGCGCCATCGAGGAGAAATTCGCGATCGATCTCGCCGACCGCCCGACGATGATCACGGTGCGCGGCCATAGCGACGGCAAGGACGGCCGCATCCACACCGATTCGGCAACCAAGCTGATCACCGTCCTCCTCTATCTGAACCCGGTGTGGGACATGCCGGGCGGCCGGCTGCGGCTGTTGCGCCGCGCCGATGATCTGTCCGATTGCGTTGCCGAGGTCGCGCCGCTCGCCGGCACGATGGTCGCCTTCCGGCGCAGCGCGGTGTCGTTTCACGGGCATCACCCGCACCGCGGCGAGCGGCGGGTCGTGCAGCTGAACTGGGTGACCGAGCCGGCGGTGGTGCGCCGCGAACTCAGCCGCCATCGCTGGTCGGCCCGCCTGAAGGCGCTTAACCCCTTGGGTTGAGGGGTCCTGAGGGCAAATGCCGCTGGCAAGCGCCATCGCGACAGGGTAACTTGGCAGCGAATTAGCCACTGCCGCATCAACGCGATGGGGGGCCGGATAAATTGACGATTGCTTCGCGGCGGGCAACGATCGCGGCTGTGGTGCTTGGCGGCCTTCTCGCGCTGGGCCCGACCTGCGCCAGCGCCCAGACGAAACTGGTCGACGAGGTCAAGATCGGCGGGCTCGGCCATGATCTCGGGTTTCTGACGCATCACGTCGAGGGCGGCGCCGACGTCAATGTCGAGATGCTGTTCACCTCGCCCGACATGCTGCGGGTTATCGGCTCGCCGCGGCCGCATATCGGCGCCGACATCAACACCAGCGGCAATACCAGCGACGGCTATTTCGGCCTGACCTGGGGGATCATGCTGATCCAGAGCCTGTTCGGCACCAATGACGGGGTCTTCCTGAATGGCAGCCTCGGGGGCGCGATCCACGACGGCTACATCGATTCGGCGCCGACCGGGCGCAAGCGGCTCGGCTCGCGCATCCTGTTCCGCGAAAGCGCCGAACTCGGCTACCAGATCAACCCGACGGTCAGCATCTCCGCCATCCTCGATCACATCTCGAATGCCAATCTGGGCGTGCACAACGCCGGCATAACCAGCGCCGGCGCGCGCCTCGGCTTCAAGTTCTAGCGGCGCCGGCGTCGGTCGCCGGCGCTCCACCTCGCCGCCCCGCCCCGCACCGCCCGCGCCCCCGCGGCTCCCTCCAACACGACCCGTAACAGGATCCGCCTGCGGCCGCGTGCCCGCCGTCCGATGGCGGTTTAGGCACGCCGCGCTCCCCCTGCCGCAATTTGTGGCACTTTCGCCACTCTGGGGCGAAAACACCACGAGGCAAGCGGGCCGCGCTTGATCAGCGCGATACGCGCAATATTATCAGGTGTGGAGAACGCCCGTTCGGCGGGCGGCCAACGGCAACTTGGAAGGCGTGGGGGAGCAATGAGTACAATGCGCACTATCGTGGCCCTGGCGGCGCTCGGCGGGATGGCCGCGACGATCGCGCTGGCGTCGGGCTTCTCGGCGGCCAAGGCGGACGAATTATCGGATCTGCGCGCCAACAATCAGGCGTTGCAGCAGCGCCTCGACCAGCTGGCCCAGGTCGGCCTGCAGCATCCGAACCTGCCGCCCGGCACGGCCTCGCTCGCCGGCAGCTTCCCGCGCTCGTTCCTGATCCCGGGCACCGACACCTCGATCCAGATCGGTGGCTTCGTACAGCTAGACGCCGGCTATGCGCTTCAGGGCGGCGCGCCCAACCAGAGCAACGGCGCGTCGCAGGTCACCGGCGCGCCCAGCGTGTCGGGCCTGCCGCTCAATCTGAGCGGCACCGCGCCCCCGTTCGCGCCGCCGCTCTTCAACCCGTCGTCGCGGGGCAATGGCGTCTTCCACATGAGCGCTGGCGACTCGCGCCTGTTTGTCGAGACGCGGACGCCGACCGCCTGGGGCCAGGCGCTGACCCACCTCGAATTCGACTTTTACGGCTGCACCTCGGGCGGCCTCGATTGCTCCAGTCTGAACAACGGTACCAACCCGTATCTGCCGCGCCTGCGGCTCGCTTACGGCACGCTGGGCGGGTTCATGGCCGGGCAGAACTGGGTCCCCGGCAACGATCTCGCGGCCTCCCCGGAAATCTTTGATTTCGGCGGCGATGAGGGAACCTTCGGCTACGCTCGCGCGCCGCAGATCGGCTACAAGACGGCGGTTCCCTGGCTGTACGGCGGCACGGTCGGCGTCTATGCGGTCGACCCGAGCACCCAGCTGGCCACCCCGCTCGGCGCGCTCGAAGACGACACCAGCAATGTCGGCTCCGCGGCAGTGGCGGGGGTGAACGGCGACGTTGCCGGGCTCGCCGTCAATCCCCTCAAGAGCAGCTATCCGGACGCCGCCCTCGTGCTGAACTGGGAGCAGCCCTGGGGGCACTTCCAGCTGCACGGCGTCGTGCGCGACGAGAAGCTGCAGGACGGCCGCTTCGTCAGCCAGGAATACATCGGCTATGGCGGCGGCTTCAGCGGCGCGGTGCATCCCGGCTGGTTCGGCTGGACCAAGGACAATCTCGGCTTCCAGGCATGGGCCGGCGACGGGCTCGGCCACTGGGGCAGCGATCCGGGAACCGGCTTGCCGGGTACGACGATGGGGTTGGCGAGCAATTTCGGGGCGGTCGGCGCCGGTTGTAGCGCAGGCACCGCGGCGAACTGCTACGGCAACGTGGCCGCCGGTGCGGCCGGGGACAGCTTGGCCAACGCCGCGCTGGTCAGAGCCGCGACGATCCCCTCATGGGGCGGCGAGGTCAACTACCAGCATTGGTGGACCGGCAATCTGCGGACCAACCTGACCTTCGGCATCCTGCACGAGGACTTCCCGACCGGCCTGGTCGCGCCGTTCGGTGCCACCGCAACCAACTTCAATTACAACAAGGAAGGCATCACGGCCCACGCCAACCTGATCTGGAGCCCGGTGCCGTTCATTAATACCGGCTTTGAATACGTCTACGGCCACCGCCAGACGATCTGGAACCAGAAGGGAAACGAGCAGGTGCTCGACTACTCGTTCCAGGTGAAGTTCTAGCCACCGCGAATACGGCCGCGGACCCTGGTCTGGACCCGGCAATAAAGCGCGACGGCCCCGGCACCCCAGCCGGGGCCGTTTCTGTGTGCGCCAGGCATGGCGCGTAGCGCCGTGACGGGCGCTGTTTGGCCCTGCTGTGGTGGCAGGGCTGACCGACTTGGAGGTGGAAGTCCTCTGCGGACCTTGATGACGGGAACCGCTAGGAGGGGTCGCGATTGGACGCGAAAAGGGGGTCGCGGTTGCAAGCGATTTGACAATTTCCGACATGGATCGCGGAACCGAGCGAGATCACCTTGACTTGCATCAAGGCCGATTACGCCAGTCAGCGCCGCGACACCCTCGC
>Ga0307373_10013106_pt1 | contig 11648 bp, 15 predicted proteins | sample OX2MG_FD_202534 | JGI IMG/M metagenome (GOLD analysis project Ga0307373, IMG submission 202534) | Soil microbial communities from Risofladan, Vaasa, Finland - OX-2 | ecosystem: Environmental > Terrestrial > Soil > Coastal area > Acid sulfate soil | place: Finland: Risofladan, Vaasa | collected...
AAAAGCCGAATTGGCAGCACATGTTACTGCCGATGAAAACCTCATCGGTAATTTGATTGTAGCCAAAACCTTTTTGTCCGGTTAAATGTTTAAAGACATCTCTTGGGCCGTGCGGAATCATATCGATACTTCCATGGGTATTTTTACTGTTCGGTCTTTGTGGGCGAAGGGGTGTTGATTTTCAGGCAGGACTTTACTTTCGCCACCACATCCGCAACGGCACAGCGCGACTTCACGAGGTAATATGACGGTTCGTTTTGAGTGACATTGCCCATGATTTTATCAGTATCAGCATTCAGGTTTGTAAGGATAATGGTCGCTACGTGCTTGCCGTATTCGCCCGATTCACGCAGCTTTGTGAGCATCGTCATGCCATCCATTTTGGGCATGACGATATCGAGGAGCACTAGATCGGGCTTTTCTTTGAGTACGAGTTCCAGTCCCTGTTTTCCGTCAGACGCCTTGACTACGGCGAAACCCGAGTCCTCAAGTTCTCCCACAAGCGATTTCGACATAACTTCTTCGTCCTCGATAACGGCTATTTTATATTTTTCACCACTTACCTTTTCCACGGTTTTTATTTAATATTTTTATATTTATAATATCGGCACGGGTGAAGACTCAGAACCTATGGTAATCCTTCCAATTCTTGTTTGAGGTATTTTGTAATTTTTGCGACGTTTTTGTTTATTTTTTGAACAAGACAACCCGGGGCGGGGTCGGTTGCGGCATTCGCGGTCGAAAACCGGGAAAGATCGTTGCCGTTTTCTGACGGGGGGTCGCTTAATTTTTCAACATCGCAACTCGCAATAGTGTCATACGCCCCGGGTTTTTGTCGCACCGGTTTTTAGTTGAAGGAAGATATTTTTATTCTCTTTGCCCGTCCGAGGAATCGGCGCCCCGACGAACTTATCGCGTTACGCTAATAGTCGAACTCTGTTCGGCGAATTGCGCGTTCACGGTAATCCGCCCATTGACTGATTTTTTAATCTGATAGCCCGCGCCATCCACGTTCGTTTTTTGGGGCTCAGTCGGAATTGCCGTTAAATATTTTTCATTACGAGTTAGGACGGATAGGTCAACTAAGTTATCGGTTGTACAGGTTGACGTTGCCACGCCCGTGGCGCAAATCTCGGTCGAGCTCACGGTAATGCTCGACGGCAACGCTCCGTTATTATCAATTGAGTATTGATATACGGCATTCAGAATCGTATTTACATCGACTTTCCGTTCGGCGTTCCTGGTATCGCCAAGCTGTTTACTTGGATTGATCGCCAAAATAACGATGCCCGCCAAGATACCGATGGCGGCGACAACGAGAAGAATTTCGAGCAGAGTAAACCCAGTGTTTAAGCCGCTACGACGCGGATTTGTCTCACGGTGCGAGGATATGCCCTTGTTGCGCGGATAGCTCTGTTTGTTCATATTTATAGGTTAATTATTATTTTAGTTCGACCACCCCTGCGCTCATATACATATAAAAGCCGACCGGGGGTTTATAATATTACATATGCCCCATAGCGCCGTTTTTTAGAGATTATCCGCCTTCCTGCCAGGAGCTTACCATAATAAATGGCGTAATCCGGCCAATAGATATATTCACCTTTCGGATAATGGTGCCAACCGTACCCGAGGCGGTAATCGTTCTTGCTTGGCCACCGGTATTCGTCACTATATACGTACAGGTGCTCCCGGGGAGAGTGAGGGTTATGGTCCCCGAAAACGAGATTGAATTTTTAACCCTGCGCAAAGCTTCTTCGGCGCAGGCATTCGCCGCACCCCTCGCCTGCATCGATTGTTTTATGGCAAAGCTGGTCCGCGAAGAGCCCAGGCCAAGCAGCAGAAGAGAAAGCGCGATAGATAAACCGACCGCGCTCGCAACGAGCACGCTCACGAGCGTTATAAACCCTTTTCTACCTGAGACTTGCTGATGCATAGAAAGTTTTGGAATAATCGTACTCATTTCTTCCCGATGCATGGAAAACAGTGTCAGGTACCGTTTTATTTTCCCCGGCCACGAAAAGACGTCCGGCGCTATTTTTGCCCCACGGCTCCTTGTATCGCTCTCTCGTCGGGTATTTTCTTTTTTAATTCGATTATTTCCCCATTGAGTTCTTCGAGCAACGATTCTCTGTCGGCGATGATCTTATGCAGAACCGACAGTTCGTCAACGCGGGTGGCAAGATCCTGCATTTTGGAACCGATCCGCGGGCGGTGCGGCTCTTATGCGGCACTTCCCGTGGCCAATGTATGCCATTCGCCCGTAAAATGAGGCATAATTGAATAATGATGAAAAAATCGGTGATCTATACCGTCGGCCATTCCACGCGACCGATCGAAGAATTTATAGAATTATTGCGGAGCCACGGAGTCGAAGAGGTGGTGGATGTCCGGTCCATACCCATGTCGCGCCACAATCCCCAGTTCAACAAAGAGGCGCTGAAAGAATCGTTGAAAAAAGCGCGCCTGCGGTATGTGCATCTGAAAAAACTGGGCGGTCTGCGGCGCACAAAAAAAGACTCCGTAAATCTCGGCTGGCGGAACGCTTCCTTCCGCGGCTATGCGGACTATATGCAGACCGAAAGCTTTACCGAGGGGCTCGACCGGCTCACGAAGATCGCGCAATCGAAAAAATGCGCAGTGATGTGCGCCGAAGCCGTGCCGTGGCGCTGCCACCGCTCGCTTATCGCCGATGCCTTGATCAAAAAACACTGGGCGGTGCGCGATATCATGTCGTCCGCGCCGGCCACACCTCATCGACTGACGCCGTTTCTCAGGATCAGGAAGGGAAAGCTCGTTTATCCGGCCGAATAACCGGGTACAAGCAGTTGCGACGGCTTTAAGCGTTCCGGCAGGCGTTCATGAGCGGCAGAAAGTTATTGAAGCCGTTCTGCCAAATGCCCTGCACGAAGCAGGGGATCGCGTCGTGGAAAGGGAGGAATAGTGCGAAGCCGAAACCCAGGATCATGATGACAATGCTAAAGACATTGCCCGCGACAAACTGCTTCACGGTCAGTTCCCGGTCCCTGAATCCTGCCCAAATGAGCGCAACGAAGTTTATGAGGAATGCGGCGATAGGAAAGAAAATGAGGATCACGGTGCCGAGGCCCACGTGCGTTCCGATGATCTGCCCGATGCCGACATTCACCGGGTTCGCATATCCCAATTTATAGAGCAGCTGGGCGGGAGCGGCTATCGCGACAAGCAGAGCGAACGGAAGGAGGAGTGCCGCTCCCGCTATGGCCGCGGGAAGATTTTTGAATTTTATTTTCATGGTTTCGTGGAAATAATTTACGTATTGCATGGGGATGCTCGCAATCGCATCCCGGATAATGAACCAGTCCGATGCGGCGGCGTCTTCGCGCATATCGTCGAACGTCTGCAGGAGCGATTCCTTGAAATGCTTGCGGTACGACGCGGGATAGGCGGCAATCACGGCGCGAAATATAGCCCTCGCGAATTTCATGACGTGTCGAGCGTCCATCGCAGAGCGAGGAGCTGTTTTAGGCCTTTCTCTTTCGCGAATTTGACTGCGCCCGCGAATCGTCGCAGCTCGCCGCCAAGCGCTTTTTTCCCTTTTATAGTGAGGCGGTAATAAATGCGCCGCTCGCCGGTTTTTGACGCGACCTCCTCGACGAGTTCGTCGTTCATCATCCGCTTCAGCGAGCCGTATAACGTGCCAGGCCCCATCGCGACCGCGCCGGCCGAATCGGTTTTCACCTGTTTCATAATGTCGTAGCCGTGGCGTTCCTGTGCGGAGAGCGCGAGCAATATATAGAACACGGCTGGCGTAAGAAGATCGTTCGCGGGTGTTTTCTGCTTCATGTTTCAATGATATATCCGTCACGGATATAATGTCAAATGCGTGACCCGCGTTTCTTCATAAAAAACCCACGGCTTCTTTTATAGGATTTTAGAGAAACCATCGAAGGCCGTTCTTATTTCCGCTCAAAACAATTTCGAGATTGGTTCCGGTGAAAAAGGCCGATCATACAAAACAATTTTCGCCAAATATATGTGGAAACAATGGACGAATTTTCTGCTCGGGATCGTAATCGTGTCGGCGGCGTTTTTGGGAGCCGTTGCGGGCTGGGTGGTGGTGGGTGCGGCAATTTTCATCACCGTCTTTGCCTTGTCGGTAGCGCTCGAAGAAGCAGTGCCTGAGGAGAGGCGCCCTTCGCCGCACACCGTTTTTAAGCGGCATGCCCATTAGGAGGTCGCGCGCGCTGCAGATCGCCCATACACGCGCGCGATAGAGGTCGAGTGTCCAGTCGCCCATCTCAAAAAAGAGGTATGTGCAAAGTTACTCCGGCGGGAATATCCGCGCCGAAAATTTTTCGCCCGCCATGCGTTATGTGGTATCATATAAAAGTGTACGTATATGAACAAAAAAGGAATTTCGGCAATCGAGCTATTGATGGTCATTATGGCTGCGGGAGTCGTCATTGTGTTGGGCATTTATTGGTTTTATCGATAACCCGTCATGAACCTTGAACATTATCACGGAGATATAGTGAGAAAGCTTTTTATCGCGGGCGGCGTTATTATGATTGCCGCGCTTCCGTTTTTCTACCAATATATTCCGTTTTCGCTGTCGTATTCGCTGCTCGCGTTGATCATTATCGCTTTTTTCGCCGGCATCATCGCGCCAACGGAAAAGTGGATCATAGTGTTGAATGCCGCCGTGGCCGCGGTGGCGGTTTTCATCTTTGAGTATTATGCCGTCAACGGATATATCGAAGCGCATTACTTCTTTTCTTTCGGCAACCAGGTGCTCGCGGTGATATTTTTCGTCGCGTTCTACTACGGCGTAAAGACCGTCCGTGGAGCGTTCCAAAAAGAATCGTCATTGGAGGAATAACAAGAGGAGCTTCGCGGGGCCGTCGGATACTCTCCTTTTCTTCCGAGGAGGATCTGCCCCGGGAGGACGCGAGGATGACGGCTGCGGCCGCCACTTTATTTTAATTTTATCTTTTCTTTAAATAGTTTTTAGCTCCGCGGAGTATAGTGGGACGATGCGAAAAATCCCGCCAGCCGCCTTTGTGCTCGGATGCCTTCTTGTTTTCGGCCTGCCGTTTTTATCCGCTTCCGCGGCTTACCGTTTCGCCGACTTCAAGGCGCATCCGCCCATCCATATTTACGGAAGCGTTTCGCCGTCGCCGAAAGGAATGTCGCCCGCCGAAATAAAAAAAATTTATCATTTGCCCGCGAAGGGCGGCCACGGCACGATCGCCCTGATCGGCGCATACGACGATCCGACAATCGAGCATGATCTGAACGTGTTCAGCGCCGCGTTCGGCCTCTCTGCATGCACGTCGAAAAATAAATGTTTCGAAAAGCATAAAATGACGGCGGCTACGAAGGCCGATACCGGCTGGTCGGAGGAGATGTCACTGGACGTCGAGTGGTCGCACGCAATCGCGCCAAACGCGAAGATTTTGCTTGTGGAAGCGAAAACTCCGAGTGGCGCGAACCTTATGAAGGCGGTGGATTATGCACGCAAACGCGCGGATGTTGTCGCGGTTTCGATGAGTTGGGGTGGCGCGGAATTTTCGGATGAGGCAAAGTACGATTCCCACTTTACAGGCAGTCACGCAATCGCATTCTTTGCGTCGTCCGGCGACGACGGCGCGGGTGCTTCCTGGCCGGCCGCGTCGCCCTATGTCGTCGCTGTCGGCGGCACTTCGCTTTCGCTTTCCGCGAGCGGCGCGCTTGTTTCCGAAAAAGCATGGAACGGCTCCGGCGGCGGCGTGAGCGCCTATGAAAAAGAGCCGGCATACCAGGCCCGTTACGTGATCCCCAAAGCGGGCGGCTTCCGCGCAATCCCGGACGTTGCTTACGATGCGGATCCGCAATCGGGGTTTTCGGTCTACCTCAGCCCGAAGAGGAATTCAAAGAATGGTTGGTATGTCTTTGGCGGCACATCCGCCGGTGCGCCGCAATGGGCGGCAATCCGGTCGCTCGGGCTTTCCGCCGCGAATCCGGTTTTTTACGCCGACAAAGCGTCAGACCTACACACGCAATTTTTTCGCGATATTGCGAGCGGTTCGAACGGTTCCTGCGCATATTTTTGCACGGCGCGGAAACATTATGACTATGTGACCGGCCTCGGCAGCCCGCTTACGGTTAACTTTTGATTGACCGATGAGTTACGAATTGTACAATGAAGTTATGCAACGATTCGAAGAGCTCGCGCTCGAAACGCGCGAACGAATGGATGCCTTCCATGAACGAATGGACGGTTTTGAGGTTAAAATCGACGATCTCGCCGCCATGACTCAGCGGGAATTCGTGGCGGTGCACGAGGAGCTGGGCGGAGAAATTTCCGGCCTTCGCGAAGAAGTTACTGGCGTCCGTGGCGAGGTCGCCGGTCTTCGCGCGGAAACGGGCGATTTGAAGATCGAAACCCGCACGTTGCGGCAGGAATTGGAGCACGGCATGTCGTTCGTCGTTTCCGCCGTCGACGAAATGCGCGGCGATATGAAAAAGATGAACCAGAAAATGGAGCGGATGAGCGGCGATATGGGAATGATGCGTGAAGACCTGAGCGTTATGCGCGGGGACATGACCGCTATACACGGAGACATCGGAGAATTGAAGGCTACGGTGCTATCGCACGAATCCCGCATCGGACAGTTGGAGGAATAGAAAAGCAGCGGCGCAATTATTCGCGCATCGCGGCTTTTTTTGTTTCTCAATCCGGCTTGTGAAGCAGCCCGGAAATATGCTAAAATAAGGTGTATTCGGGAACTTTATCGCTACGCAATATGGCCAAAAAACAGTCAAAAAAAGGAGATAACAACAAAGCCGCTTCTTCCTATGACGCGAAGGATATTTACGTCCTCGAGGGGCTTGAACCGGTACGCAAACGCCCCGGCATGTATATCGGCTCGACGGGAGTCGAAGGCCTGCACCACCTTATTTGGGAAGTGTTCGACAACTCGATTGACGAAGCGATGGCCGGGTTCGCGAAAAATATTGCGGTCGAGCTTTTGCCGGAGAACAAAGTGGCGGTCACGGACGACGGCCGCGGTATTCCCGTGGATATTCACAAACAGACGAAGGTCTCGGCGCTCGAAACCGTGCTCACGACGCTCCATGCCGGCGGCAAATTCGGCGGTGAATCGTACAAAGTATCCGGCGGTTTGCACGGCGTGGGCGTTTCCGTCGTGAATGCGTTGTCCACCTGGCTTCGCGTCGAGGTTTCGCGCGATGGAGGGCTTTTCATGCAGGAATATGAGCGCGGGAAGCCGAAAGCGAGAGTGAAGAAGATCGGTACGTCGAAGGCGACCGGCACGAAGGTCATTTTTTCTCCCGATCCGGAAATTTTCAAGGAGATCAGCTTCAATTGGAAGACGATCGTCGACCATCTGCGCCAGCAGGCGTATCTCACGCGCGGCGTGCGCATCAACATCCTCGACAAGCGCGGGAAGATTCCGCAATGCGTGGGGCTGTGTTTCGATGGCGGCCTGCTCTCGTTCGTGAAGTACGTCGCGCGCGGCAAGCGTCCCCTGCAAGACGAGATCTTCCATGCGCACAAAGAGCAAGAGGGCATCGAAGTTGAGGCCGCGTTCCTCTATATCGATGATACGCGCACGGACGAACTGAGTTTCGCGAACAACATTTACACACCGGACGGCGGCATGCACCTCACCGGATTCCGTTCCGCGCTCACGCGATCCCTGAACACTTATGCGCGCGGCGAAGGGTATTTGAAAGAGAAGGACGAGAACCTGATCAGTGAGGACACGCGCGAAGGGCTCGTCGCCATCGTCTCCGTCCGCCTCCGCGAGCCGCAGTTCGAAGGACAGACCAAAGCCCGGCTCGGAAATCCTCCGGCGCGAACTGCCGTCGAGGCCGTCATGAACGATGCCCTTAAGGAATTTTTGGAGAAGCGGCCTGGCGAGGCGCGGCGGATCATCGAAAAAGTCCTGCTTACGGCGAAAGCGCGGCAGGCGGCGAAGGCAGCGAAAGAAACCGTGCTCCGCAAAGGCGCATTCGAAGGGCTCACGCTCCCGGGAAAACTCGCGGATTGCATTTCGAAAGATGCCGCGGAGTCGGAGCTATTTATAGTGGAAGGGGATTCCGCAGGCGGCTCCGCGAAATCCGGCCGCGACCGCAGGATGCAGGCGATTCTGCCCCTGCGCGGAAAACCGCTGAACGTCGAGAAAGCGCGGCTCGATAAAATGCTCGCGAACGCAGAAGTGCGGACGCTCGTCGTCGCGATCGGCACGGCAATCGGCGAGGAGTTCAACCTGGAAAAACTCCGCTACCACAAGATCATCATCATGACCGATGCGGACGTGGACGGCGCGCACATCCGCACGCTCCTGCTCACGCTTTTCTTCCGGCATTTCCGGGCGGTCGTCGATGGCGGATACATCTATATCGCACAGCCGCCGCTCTATCGCATCCAATCGGGAAAAGAAGTGCGCTACGCGTTTTCCGATAACGAGAAAGACAAAGCGGTCGCGGAAATTTTGAAAAACAAGCCGTCGGCGAAGAAAGCGGCGGCGAAAGCCGCGAAAAATGCGGAAGAGGAGGAAGCCGCGGAGGGCGAGTCCGTCGAAGCTACGGAGGGCGGGGAAAAGATCTCGGGCGTGAACATCCAGCGCTATAAAGGCTTGGGCGAGATGAATCCGGAGCAGTTGTGGGAGACGACGATGAATCCCGAGCGGCGCATCGTGCGTCAGGTCACGATCGACGACGCCGAGGCCGCGGACAAGCTTTTCAGTATTCTCATGGGCGACGACGTCGAGCCGCGCAAGAAGTTTATTCAGACGCACGCGGCGGCGGTGCAGAATCTCGACGTATAGCGTTTGCCTCTTGCTAAATCGTGTTCTATACTCTATAATCACACAGTCATCCGCATATGTTCGCCCGCATCAAAAAATTTTTCGACGAATCGCGCACGGAGCTCCGACACGTGAATTGGCCCACACGCGACGAGGCGGTTCGGCTCACGAGCATCGTGATCGGCATTTCCCTTCTTCTTTCGGCGACGCTGGGCGCTTTCGATTATATATTCACGAACCTCGTCAAATATTTGGTATTCAGATATTAATAAACGCACTTAATCACACGTCGCCCTCGCGAAGGCGAGGGTCTATGCTTCCAAAGATTCCGGAAGCATGGATCCTCCGCCTCCGCGGAGGACGACCCCTTCACTCTTATGTCCGTCGATCACAGTAAACCGAAAGTCCGCCACTGGTATGCCATCCAGACGTATTCGGGCTACGAGGAAGCCGTCGAGCGCTATCTGAAACAACGCGTGGAGTCGCTTTCGATGAGCGACAAGATTTTCAACGTTGTCGTGCCGAAAGAAAAGAAAATTCGCGTGAAAGGCGGCAAACGTTCGACGATCGAAGAGAAGATTTATCCGGGCTACGTGCTCGTCGACATGATCCTTACCGAAGATTCGTGGTATGTGGTGCGGAATACTCCGCGCGTCACCGGATTCGTCGGCACGGACAACACCGACCCCACGCCGCTTTCGAAGGACGAGATTGAGGCATTGCTCGCGCGCGCCGGCAAGGAAGAGAGTAAGTTCAATGTTGACGTGACGGTGGGGGATCTGGTAAAAATCATAGACGGTCCGTTCAAGGAGTACGACGGTAAGATCAGCGAAATTGACGAAGAGAAAGGCCGGCTCAAGGTGATGGTGCCGATCTTCGGCCGGGAAACGGCCGTGGAACTGGATTCATTGCAGGTGAAAAAAATATAAATAAATCAGCCCCTAGAGCTTACGAGCTTACGAGCTTAGAGCTTACGAGCTAATTATTATGAAAGACCAATGTTTCTTCTGTTCCCAGAATATGCAGTCCGTCGACTATAAAGAAGTCGATCTTTTGCGCCGTTTCGTTTCGAGCCAGGCGAAGATCATCGACCCGAAGCACACGAGCGTGTGCGCGAAGCACCAGCGGATGCTTTCCGAGGCGATCAAGCGCGCCCGTTTCATGGCGCTTTTGCCGTACGTGCGGAGGTAACAAGTCCGATAGCTCGTAAGCGTCGAATCGCAAAATAATGGCGATTCGTCTGCTAAGCTCTTAAGCCTCTCAATGAACGGATTGGCTTACGAGCTTACGAGCTTAGAGCTTACGAGCTATGAACTTCAACCAGTCCGTTTTCGACCTCATCTACGGCTTCGCTCATCGGAGCGTTTTCCTCGACGCCGCAGGCGTTTTTTTTGCGAACGATCTCCCGTATCTCCTCGTGCTCGGATTTTTGATTTTTGCGTTTCGGCAGAAAGGCTCGCGGATGAAATTCCTGGTGTTCGCCGAGGGCGCGCTCGCGGTAATCCTCGCGCGCGGCATCGTGGACGAGGTTATCCGTTTTTTCTACCACCATCTCCGACCCGAGGGAGCGCTCGGCATCACGCCGCTCATCGCCGAGAACGGTTATTCTTTTCCTTCCGGCCACGCGTCGTTCTTTTTCGCGCTTTCGATGGTCATATTTTTCTACAGCCGTCGTCTGGGCGCGTGGTACTTTGTCCTTTCCGCCACTAACGGCTTCGCGAGGATTTTCGTCGGCGTCCACTGGCCGCTCGACATCCTCGGCGGCATCGTGACGGGCATCGTCTGCGGCATCATCGTTCGTATGCTCACGAAGCCGACATTCACGAAGATGAGGAAAGAAGCACCCGATATTCTTCCGCAGCAACCGGCTTGAAGAAAATCAGAAAGACCTGTAACCTCATGGTACGGAGGCGTGGCCGAGCGGCTTAAGGCAGCATCCTGCTAAGATGTTAGGGGAGTAATCCCCTCGAAGGTTCGAATCCTTCCGCCTCCGCAAGCAATTGCCCGCGCAATCTTAAAAAAAATTGCGCGGAGAATTTTTATCGTGGCGGAAGGATCCGGACGGAAGGGGCCGGGAAACAGGAGGTTCCCGTGTAAAAAATGAAATTTTCATCTTTGTTCGTTGTATAATTACTGTACACCGCGGCGAATGTTTAAAATACTTTCATGACAATTTTCAGCTGGTTCGCCTTTATATTTTGGATCATCCTCTGGGGCTATTGGCTCATCTCCTCGTTTCACGCAAAGAAGAGCGTGAAAGGAAAGCCGTGGTGGAGCCGCGAATTCGGGATTCGGCTCGCGCTCGTCATTGTCGCTATCTTCATTATCCGCACCGGAGCATTCGACCGCAGTTCCCTGGTTTCCTATCAATTCATGTTGTCGATAATACCCGCGCATATTCTCCCTGGCGTCATCGGCGACGTTCTCTGCGCGGCGGGCGTCGCTTTCGCCATCTGGGCGCGGATTTATCTGGGCAGGAACTGGGGTATGCCGATGACGCTTCGGGAAGGACACGAACTCGTCACCTCGGGGCCGTACGCATGGGTGCGCCATCCCATCTATACCGGATTTCTCCTTGCGGTGCTCGGGTCGGCGTTCGCGGACGGATCGGTATGGCTCGTTAGCCTGGTGCTCTCCGGGATCTATTTTGTCTATAGCGCGAAGACCGAGGAGAAGACCATGATAGAACAATTTCCGGACGAATATCCGGGATACATGAAGCGGACGAAAATGCTGATCCCGTTTATTTGGTAGGTACCGCGATGCAATCATAAGAAGCGATCCGTTTCACGCATTCCGAACGCTTGCCGCACCGGCAATACTTCTTTCCTCTTTTTTCGGATTCTTTGGGCA
>Ga0307373_10013107_pt1 | contig 11647 bp, 5 predicted proteins | sample OX2MG_FD_202534 | JGI IMG/M metagenome (GOLD analysis project Ga0307373, IMG submission 202534) | Soil microbial communities from Risofladan, Vaasa, Finland - OX-2 | ecosystem: Environmental > Terrestrial > Soil > Coastal area > Acid sulfate soil | place: Finland: Risofladan, Vaasa | collected...
CGCGGCCCATCTTCCACAGGATGCGGCTGACCGCGATGACTGTGACGATGTTCAGGGCGCTGAAGCTGGAGATTACCGCGAGGTTCACGAAGACGCTGAGCACTCCGTTGCCGAAGTGATCGGCCAGGGTGTTGAACGGCGTCGCGGCGGTCGCGAGCGCGTTGACCTGCTTGGGGGCGAGCCCGTAGCCGATCGTCACCGCGTAGGACACGACGACGAAGAAGACGCCCACCACGACGGTCGTCAGCATCACCGCGCGCGGGATCGTGCGCCGCGGCTCGCGGGCCTCGTCGCCCAGGGTGGTCGCGGACTCGAAGCCGACGAAAGCGAAGATCGTGTAGACCACGGCGGTCAGCAGCCCGCTGGACCCCTTGAGGCTCGACGACGGGTTGAACGCCTCCAGGGTGTTACCGCTCGCGCCGCCCTTGAAGATGATGACCAGCGCGAAGACCGTCAGGATCGCCATCTCGATCCCGAGCGCGATCAGGCCGGTGCGCAGCGACGGCTTCACGCCCAGGACGCCGAGCGTGGTGCTCACCGCGATCAGCAAGACGGCGAAGACGATCCACGAGATGTGCACGTTGGAGGTGGCCAGCAGCGAGGAAACGAAGTTCCCGAAGAAGTCCAGCTGGAACGGGAACAGCAGCAGGTAGGCCCCGAACAGCATGACACCGGTGACGAAGCCGGTCTTCGGCCCGAACGTCCGGGTCAGGTAGGTGTAGAACGACCCGGCGCTGGGCAGTCGCTTGGCGTACTCGCCGATGACGAGCGCGACGCAGACGCAGACGACGAGCCCGATCAGGAAGGCCAGCGGCGTGGCGCCGCCGGAGTACCCCACGATGAAGGCCAGGCCCGCGACCGAGCCGGCGGCCGGGCCGATGAGCGCCGCGGACTGGGCGGTGACGGCGGGCAGGCCGATGGCGTGGTGCTCGAGCCGCTCGGCGTTCTGGCTGGCAGCCGGCGGCTGACCTGCGCCGGGCCCATGCAGTTGCGATGACATCGGACTCCCTATGGTCGGGCCGATCCGCTTTCGGTGATGTTATCGATCGATCGATCGGATGGCAATGGCCCAACTGTCCCTCTTGGCGCATTCGCCCCAGGGGAGCTTAGGGAGCTAGGGCAGCCTCGCTGGCGTCCGCGGCTCGCAGCTCGTTCTCAATGAGCGCCAGGACCTCGCTTGTCGGCAGGGAGGGCAGGTCATCGAGGCGCAGCGGCCAGCTGTCGCGGCCGGCGCCGACCGTCGCGAGGGCCAGGTCGGTGAACGCGTCGGCGATCTCGCCCGGCCGCATCGGGCCGGCGTCGGAGTACCAGCGGGCGACGCCATTGCACATCTCGAGCAGGGCGAGCCGGGTGACCCGGGCGTCAGCGAAGCTGAAGATGCCGCCGCTCAGCCCGCGCTCCAGGGTGTCCGCCCAGAGCCTCTCGTAGGCGTCCCGAAGGTCCATCACGCGGGCAAACGTCCCCTCGGACAGGGCCCGCAGCTCGTCATCTGCGACCAGCGACCGCTGCGGGTCCAGGGTGTGGAAGCCGACGTGCACCCGGACCAGCGTGGCCAGCTCGGCCGCGGGCCCGTCGGCGGCCGCGAGCGCCTGCCGGGCCACCCGGGTGAGCTGGGTCATGCTGACCAGCATGAAGTCGATGAGCAGCTCGTCCTTGCTGCCCATGTAGTGATAGAGCGCCGCGGTCGAGAAGCCGGCCCGCTCGGCGATGTCCCTGATCCCGGTGGCCTCGAAGCCCTTGGCCGCAAACAGCTGCAGCGCTGCCTGCTCGATGCGTCGCTTGGTCGACAGGCTCGACCAATCCGGGGAACCTACCGCACTCGCAACTGGTTGCCGCCTTGGCACGACGTTTCGTCCTCACCTCAGGGCGACCCGAGCTACCGAACGGCGCCGACGTTCTCCGTGGCGCCACGACCTGCCAGATCGGAGTCCAGCTGACCTTCGTCGTCGAAGTCTGCCTATCGATCGATTGAGAGGCTGAGTCTAACGAACCCCAGGGCCATCCGTGCCGGCGGATCTTCGCGCTCCCATCGGCTCACGAAACGGCGTGGACGGCAGCGGCCGGGCCCTGTCCGGCGAACGGGATTAACTCCCCCTCAGCGAAGGGCCGGCCGGCGGGCCTGGCTAGCCTGAGACCGCCGTGCAATCTCATCCCGCGGGAGGACGCCTGATGGCGGTTATCGAGATCACCCGCGAGGAGACTCGCCAGCGCGCGCGGCTGCTGCACGTCGAGTCCTACGAGGTCTGGCTCGACCTGACCCGCGGGCCGCTAACGTTCGAGTCGCAGGTGCTGGTCCGGTTCGGCTGCGGGGAGCCGGGCGCGGCGACCTATATCGATCTCGTCGCGGAGCAGGTCCGCGAGATCACCCTGAACGGCGCCCGCATCGACCCGGCCGTCGCGGCCCGGTCCGGGCGGATCGAGCTGGCCGGACTCTCCGGAAGTAACGAGCTGCGCGTCGTCGCGGACTGTCGTTACTCGGGTGATGGCACCGGGCTGCACCGTTCGGTCGACTCGGCCGACGGCAAGGTGTACCTCTACACGAAGTTCGAGCCCGCCTACGCCCGGCGCGTCTTCGCCAACTTCGAGCAGCCTGACCTCAAGGCCCCGTTCACCTTTCACGTCACCGTGCCCGGCGACTGGACCGTCCTGTCGAACCAGCCCGCGCCCACCGTCCAGCCGGCCGGGGAGAGCGCCGTCTGGCATTTCCCGCCCACGCCGCCGATCTCCAGCTATCTCACCGCCGTCGTGGCGGGCGAGTACGCGGTCGTCCGCGACGCCCACTCGACCCCCGGCGGCCAGGAGATCCCGCTGACCCTGGCCTGCCGCGCCTCGCTCGCCGCGCACCTGGACGCCGGGGACGTGCTGGCGACCACCGCGCGGGGCCTGGACTTCTATACCGGGCTGTTCCGCGGCGACTTCCCGTTCGACCAGTACTGCCAGGTCTTCGTGCCCGAATACAGCGCCGGCGCCACCGAGAATGTCGGCTGCGTCGTCATCACCGACCAGCTGCTGTTCCCCTCGAAGGTCACCGACGCCATGCACGAGCTGCGCGCCATGGTGATCCTGCACGAGATGGCGCACATGTGGTTCGGCGACCTGGTGACCATGAAGTGGTGGGACGACCTGTGGCTCAACGAGTCGTTCGCCGAGTTCGGGGCCACGCTCACCAGTGCCGAGGGCAGCCGGTTCACCGACGCCTGGACGACGTTCGCCATCGGCCGCAAGACGTGGGCATACCAGCAGGATCAGCTGCCCTCCACCCATCCGGTCGCCGCCGACGTGCCGACGCTCAGCCAGGCCGTCGCCAACTTCGACGGGATCAGCTACGCCAAGGGCGCCGCCGTCCTCCAGCAGCTAGTCGCCAAGGTGGGCCGGGAGAACTTCCTGGCCGGGATCCGGGCCTACTTCGCCGAGCATGCCTTCGGTAATGCGACGCTCGCGGACCTGCTGCGGGCGCTGGAGAACAGCTCGGGGGTTCGCCTCACGCAGTGGTCGGCGGCCTGGCTGGAGACGGCCGGGCCCAATACGCTGCGCGCCGAGTTCGAGACCGGCGCGGACGGGAGGTTTACCTCCTTCGCCGTGGCGCAGGAGGCGCCGGCCCGGTATCCCACGCTGCGGCCGCATCACATCGCCATCGGCCTGTACAACCGGACCGCCGACGGCGAGCTGGCCCGCACGCGCCAGGTCGAGGTCGACGTCACGGGGCGGCGCACCGAGGTGGCGGAGCTGGCCGGGCAGCGGCAGCCCGACCTCATCCTGCTCAATGACGATGACCTCGGCTACGCGATCGTCCGGTTCGACCCGCGCTCACTAGGCACGCTGACCGAGTCGATCAGTGCCCTGCGCGACTCGCTCTCGCGCGCCGTGTGCTGGACCGCGCTGATCGACATGGCCCGCCAGGCCGAGCTGGCGCTGCCCTCGTTCACGCGGGTCGTGACCGCCGCGATGGGTCAGGAAAGCTCGATCTCGATCCTGCAGGTCCTGCACTCGGTGACCGCCCAGCTGCTCAGGCTGAGCGGTGATCCCGAGGGCGCGGCGCGGAGCAAGACCGAGCTCGCGACGGCCGGCGCCCGGCTGCTGCTCGCCGCGGCACCCGGCAGCGACCAGCAGCTCGCCTGGGCCCAGCTGCTGAGCTGGACCGCGACCAGCCCCGGCCAGCTCGACCTGGTCGGCGGACTGCTCGACGGCGACGTCGAGCTGCCCGGGCTGGCCGTGGACGCCGACCTGCGCTGGGCCCTGCTGCGGCGGCTCGTCGCGACCGGCCGGGCCGGGGACGCGCAGATCGACGCCGAGCTCGCGCGCGACCCGACCGACGCCGGCCGGCGGTACGCCCTGAGCTGCCGCGCGGCCGTCCCCGACGCCGCGCACAAGGCGGCCGCCTGGCACCTGCTGGCGCAGAGCGATGAGCTCGGGGTCGCGGGCGTCAGCGAGGTGATCAGGGGGTTCGCCCAGTCCGAGCACGCCAGCCTGCTCGCCCCCTACACCGAGCGCTACTTCCAGGCGCTCCCGGAGATCTGGGCATCGCGCGGCGAGCATTTCCGCGCCATGCTCGGGCAAGGGCTGTTCCCGTCCATGGCGGCGTCCCCGGAGTTGCTGGAGCGCATCGACGGCTTCCTCGCCGCGCAGGACCGCGACTCCGGCCTGGTGCGCATGCTGATCGAGCAGCGCGACATGGTGGAGCGCGCGCTGCGGTCCCGGGCCCTGGGCAGCTGAGGTCGCTGGTGAGCCGCGGGGCTAGCGGAAATCCCGGCTGCGGGCGGCGGCCACCACCCGCAGCTTCCGCAGCCGGGTCGCGAGCAGGCTGACCGCCCCGTCCAGCCGTTCCACCCGGCCGTGGATGAGCAGCGCGTTAGCGTCCACGCCGATCTTGCGGTAGCGCCGCCACACCCCCGGCGGGCAGATGATGTTAGCCATCCCGGTCTCGTCCTCCAGGCTCAGGAACACCACGCCGCCCGCGGTCCCCGGCTGCTGCCGGTGCGTCACCAGGCCGCCGACCGCGATCATCGTGCCGCCCTGCGCCGTGGCCAGCGCCTGGGCGGGCAGCGCGCCCTCCGCCGCGAGCAGCTCCCGGATGTGCTCGATCGGATGCGTTCCGTACGTGCCGGTCGCCCACAGGTCGGCGAACGTCTCCTCAGCCGCGGTCATCGGCGGCAGCGACGGTGCCGTCAGGCCCAGGGTGGTGCCCGGCAGCTGCCCCGGCCCGATCGTGGCGACGGCACCCGCCGCCCAGAGCGCTTCGCGCCTGCTCAGGCCGAAACAGCCGAACGCGCCCGCCATCGCCAGCGCCTCCAGCGCGGCGACCGGGAGCGCGGTCCGGCGAGCGAAGTCCTCCAGGTCCGCATACGGCTGGCCGGCCTCGATGGCGGCGGCCGCCGTGCCGAGGTTACGCACCTCGGATAGGCCCAGCCTGATCGCCGGCTGCCCCGGCACCGCGCCGCCCAGCCCCGCCGCCGGCTGCCCCGCCGCTGGCTTTTCCAGCACCGCCAGGACACCGCTGGCGTTCACGTCCACGCCGCGCACCTGCACGCCGTGCCGGCGTACGTCGCCGATCAGGCTGGCGGGCGCGTAGAAGCCCATCGGCTGGGCGCGCAGCAGCGCCGCCGTGAACGCCGCCGGGTAGTAGCGCTTCAGCCAGGCGCTGGCGTAGACCAGGTAGGCGAAGCTGATCGCGTGCGACTCCGGGAAGCCGTAGCTGGAGAACGCGAGGACCTTGGCGTAGATGTCCTCCGCGACCTCCAGCGGGATATCCCGCGAGATCATCCCGTTCACCAGCCGGCCGCGCAGTTCCTCGATCCGTTCCGGCGCGCGCTTGGAGCTCATCGCCTGCCGCAGCCGGTCCGCCTCCGGCGCGCTGAACCCGGCGCAGTCCATCGCGATCTGCATCATCTGCTCCTGGAACAGCGGAACGCCCAGGGTCTTGTCCAGCGCCTGCCGCATCGACTCGTGCGGCAACTCGGGCACCTCGTCCCCGTGCCGGCGGCGCATGTAAGGGTGCACCGAGCCGCCCTGGATCGGCCCCGGCCGGATCAACGCGACCTCGATGACCAGGTCATAGAACTTCTCCGGGCGCAGCCGCGGCAGCGTCGCCATCTGCGCGCGCGACTCGACCTGGAACACCCCCACCGTGTCCGCCGCCCGCAGCATCTCGTAGACGCCGGGATCCTCCTGCGGGATCGAGTGCAGGTCCCAGCGGACCCCGTGCGCCGTCTCCACCAGCTCGAAGCAGTCCCGCAGCGCCGTCAGCATGCCGAGGCCCAGCAGGTCGAACTTGACCAGGCCCGCGTACGCGCAGTCGTCCTTGTCCCACTGCAGCACCGTGCGGCCCGGCATCCGCGCCCACTCCACCGGGCACACCTCCCCCACCGGACGGTCACAGATCACCATTCCGCCCGAGTGAATGCCCAGGTGCCGTGGCAGCCGCTGCATCCGCCCCGCCAGCTCGATCACCGACTCCGGAACCCCCGCGTCCGGCGGGACCGGCTGGCCCGGCGCGTAGGACCGCGGCCCGACCTGCCGGGCCCACTGGTCCTGCTCCTGCGGCGAGTAGCCGAGCGCGCGGCCCGCGTCCCGCAGCGCCATCCGCGGCCGGTACGAGATCACGTTAGCCACCTGCGCCGCCCGCTCCCGGCCGTAAAGGTCGTAGACGTACTGGATGACCTCCTCGCGGCGCCGGTGCTCGATGTCCAGGTCGATGTCGGGCGGGCCGTCCCGACCCGCGGACAGAAACCGCTCGAACAGCAGTCCGTGCTGAACGGGGTCAACGCTGGTAATCCCGAGCGCGTAACAGACGGCCGAGTTCGCCGCCGATCCCCGGCCCTGACAGAGGATCCCCCTTTCCTCGCAGAACCGGACGATGTCGTGCACGATCAGGAAGTAGCCGGGGAAATGCAGGTCCTCGATGACGTCGAGCTCCCGGGCGATCTGCGCGTAGGCGCCCTCGACGCGTTCGGCCCCGGGCGGCCCGTAGCGGCCCGGAGCCCTTTCCCGGACCAGGTGCCGCAGCCAGCTCGCCTCCGTGTGATCGCCCTCGACCGCGAAGTTCGGCAGCTTAGGCGCGACCACCTTGAAATCGAAGGCGCAGTCGGCGGCTAGCTCCACGGTCCGCTCGACGACGCCCGGGTATCGGCTCAGGCGGCTGGCCGCCTCATCGGCGGACCGCAGGAAACCGCCACCTGACGCGGCCAGCCAGCCATCCATTTCCGCCAGGCTGCCGCGGGCCCTGATCGCCGCCAGCGCCTGGGCCAGCCGGGCGTCCTGAGGACCGGCGTAGTGCACGTTGCTGGTGGCGACGGTGGCCACGCCGGCGGCCGCCGCCAGTTCCTGCAGCGCGTCGTTCCGCTCATCGTCGGCAGGCTGGTGACCGATGGTCAGCTCAACCTTCACGTTCTCCGTGCCGAACATCCCGATCAGCGCGCGCAGCTCGCGCCGGGCCGCCCGGTAGCGAGCGGCCCGGTCACTGACGGACGGAGTGCTCGTGGCGCGCGGGACGCGCGAGGGAGGCCGGTGGGCACTGGCTGGATCCGCGGCGGCGGCGAGCGCCGGGTCAGCGGCGGCGAGGGCCTGGATATCGGCGGCGAGCGCCGCCGGGACCGCGCCTTTCCGGCATCCAGTGAGGATGACCCAGTGGCCGTCATGGGAATCCGCCAGCGCCGCCTCGTCATAGACCGGCCGGCCCTTCTCTCCCCCGGCCAGCTGCGCCTCGCTGATCACCCGGCACAGCCGCGCGTATCCCTCAGGGTCGCGGGCGAGCACCAGCAGGTGCCGGCCAGCCGGGTCCGGAACCCCGGCGCGCGGAGTCCCGCGAGATCCGGCTCCGGCCCGGGAGGTCCTGGCGGGCCGTGGCCTGGGGCTCTGCGCGGCCCCCAGATCCAGGCCGAGCTCCGCGCCGAAGACCGTGCCGAGCGTGCCGCCGCTATCCCGGAGGCGCGCCGCGGCCTGGGCGAACTGAGCTGCCCCGTACATGCCGTCGTGGTCGGTGATGGCCAGCGCCGTCAGGCCTCGTTCGGCTGCCTCGGTGACGAGCTCGCCCGGGCTGGACGCCCCGTCCAGGAAGCTGTACGACGAGTGGCAGTGCAGTTCCGCCCAGGCCAGCTGGCGGTGCTTGCGGCGCCTGCTAGCCGGCCCGTGATGATCGCGGTCATGGCCGGCCTGGAGATAGGCCACGGGGGGGAGTTGCCGCGCCTCGGCCGCATTGGCCGCATTGTCCCCGGTGGGCTCCCCGCGTCCGTCCTCGTCGGCGTCGGTGCCCTTGGCCGGCTTCGTCCCCCAGGACAGACGCCGTTCGAGCTCCCGCCACGGCACTGGCGGGTTGTCCCATCCCATGGTCTCTCCTCCCCGTGCGCGGTACCCCGTTAGGCAACGTGACTGTCCGGAGTGGCGAGATAGGAACGGCCGGACGAGGTGGTCCACCGGAATACGCCAGGCTCCAGCTGGCTCAGTTGCCAGCCAGGATGCTGCTTGAGCCGATGATGGTGGCGGCACAGTCCGCCGAGATTGCAGGTACAGGTCTTGCCGCCCTGGTCATAAGGCACGGTGTGATCAAGGTCGCCGCGCCAGGCCGGCTGGCGGCAGAACGGGAACCTGCAGGTCAGATCCCGCGCCACGACATACTCCCGCAGCCGGGGCGGAGGCCGGTAGCCCAGCGCGGCGACGGTGTGCGCGCAGCCGGTCTCGGCAGCCGCGTCGGCGGCAGCGCGGGCGGCTGCGGCAGCCGCTTCGCGGCCAGCGGCGCGCAGCGCACGGGCGAGGATGCCATCGGATGTCATCTCCGACGGGGGTGGGTCAAGCAGGATGTCCTCGGGGATGGTCAGGGTGACCCGGCCAACCAGGCCGGGCCCGTCTCCGTATCCGGCAACCGAGGCGTATTCGCCAACCGAGGCGCCGCGCCACGTCGCCGGACCGGCCCGAGCGCGGGCGCGGGTGACGGGAACGCGGGTGACGGCGATGGCCTGACCAGTCCGGCTGGTCAGGATGATCCGCCACCGGACGGATGGGTCGCCGGCCGCCGCCTCGGCGATCTCACGGGCCTGGTAGGGCGTGATCGGGCCCAGCCGACCCAGGTAGCCGGGCTCTGGTGAGCAACCCGCCAGGGTTGCCCACGGCAGCATGAGATCGAGCGAGCCGCCCGGCGGAGGCCCCGGTCCGAACCCGGCCGACAGCCGATCTGGCCCCGGCCCGGCGCCCGAAGGCAGGATCAGGGTCGGCAGCGCCGCCCAGGGCGGGGCAGATAGAAGAGACTCGGTACTCCAGTGGTCGTCATCATCGCTTCGGCCCCCGCCGAGCGCTAGCGGGACCGCCCAGGCCGGATCCCCTCCGAGCGGATCGGTCAGGAAGTCATCGCCGGGCGCGTCCTCGTCGGATGGGGCGGGGACGTCTGGATCAGGAATGTTGTCTGGCGGAAGCGCGGATGCGGCATCATCTGGACCCGCACCGTCTCCTGGCCGACCACCGGGACCCGTGCCGTCTCCTGGCCCACCGGGGCGACCCGCGTCACCGCGCGGCTGACCACCGCCACTCGCACCGCCACGCGGCTGACCACCGCCGCGCGGCCGACCACCGCCACTCGCACCGCCACGCGGCCGACCACCTGGATCAGCGTCACCGCGCGGCCGACCGGTGGGCGGGGAATGGTCGTTTGGCCCAGTCTCGCCGGGGCGCGGGCTGGGCGGGCCATTCTCGTCATCGTCATCGGGGGGCGGCTCGTCAGGCGCGCCGTCGGGCGCCGGGATGTCGGGCATGGTGCCCAGGAGCAGTCCGATGAATACCTGGGCCCGGAGCAGGTCAATTCCGCCGCCGGCGCCAGACGCCTTGAGGGCCTGGGCTAGGGCACTGATCCGGGCTATCGCCGCGGCGGCGCGGGTACCTGGCAAGTTCTGCCCGGTCAGCGACGCGGTCCCTTCCTCGTCCGGGTACAGGATGACCCTGGCTTTCCGCTCGGCCTCCTTGCGGCGCTGCTCCGCACCCTCAGGATCGGCGGCGATCACCGCGCGTCGCAGCGCCGCACGCAAGTGGCTAGTGGTCTGGTCCCCGGCACCGGGCAGCACCGTGGCCTCTACAGCTCGCGCCGTGTCATCGTCCAGCACCCCGGTCGCCTCGGCTATGACCCGTGCCCGGGACAGATCGATGTGACCGGCCGCCAGCGCAGCGCCAGTCGCGGCCAGTCGCCAGGTCAGCGTGGTCGCAAGGTCGGTCCACCAGGACGCGCCGTTCCGCGTCATCGCCAGTGCCAGAGAAACCTGGGCGGTGGCCTCGTCGGGAACCCAGGCCGGACGGCCCTCGTCATCCACCCCGATCTTGGCGTCGGCTGCGGCGGACCGGGACGCTATCTCGGCGACCGCGGCGAGTTCTCCGGCCTGCGCCCAGGAGGCTAGCCGCCGGAAGGAAGCAGCCACTCCCGGCAGCGCGCCGCTCTCCAGTTCCTTAGGGGAAGTCGTGGCCAGCCAGCCGGCCAGGTCCGGACTTGGCGGCAAGGATTCCGCGACGCGGCCGGCCACCGCCGCCAGAGGGATCTCGCGGGTCTTGCCCGCCAGGATGGCGTCAAACAGCGCCTCGTCCTCGGCCGCGGACGTGCCGCCTTCCGCGGCACCGTCCTCCTGGGCCGCGGCGCTGCCCTCCTGGTCCAGGGCACCGTCTTCCTGGGCCGCAGCGTTACCCTCCTGGACCGCGGCGCTGTTCGCTGCTTCCGCTTCGCCTCCTGCCGGAGCAGTCGGAGTCGGGGTGCCGCACGGTGGGCGGTTCCACGGCGCGGGCTCGTTCAGCACCGATATCAGCGTTTCGAAATCGAGCTCCCATGACCAGGACAGGCCCTGCGGCGCATCCGCGCCTGCCCCTTCATCCGGCAGTGAGGCGCCCTCCTGTCGGGCTGGCTGGTCTGGCCCTGGCTGGTCTGATCCGAGCTGGTCTGGTTCTGGCATCGCGGTCACCTCCTAGCGCCCCGCACGATCTGCCCGCCCACTACGGGCCTGCGAGCTGCCTGATCACTCAGGCGAATCTGCTCATCTTCGATCAGTATAGCGATGGGCACTGACAAAATCGGCATAACTCGAATAGATTTGCTAACGAGAGCGCGCAGCGCAGCAGCGACACCGAGGAGCTAGGAGTGATCGCGCACGGCCCCGACAGCAGGAAATGCGCTGCCCGCGCCGCCGAGCTCCTGCACCAGTGGAATCGCGACCGGCCTGCCCAGCCCGTCATCACCGCCCAGCCGGCGCCAGCGCCCGATGACCAGCTCCCGCACGGACACCGCATCAGCAAGCCGCACACCGTGCTGACCATCACGTGGTGACCGGGCATGGAGGAGACCAGACCCGGCCAGGACGCCCCGGCAGCGGACCTCCGCGACCTGGCGGCGCAGCGGTTCCCGCTGGTTCCGCGCACCAGGCCCGCCTGCCGGGCTCTTGACGTCGCGCTGATGGCGCGCACCGAGTGCAGCAAGTCGCCGAGACCGTCACACGCGATGCCCTGGGCGCCGCTGACGCCTACGCCGCTCACGACGCGCTGTCCCACGCGACATGCCTGTCGCACACGACCGCCAGCCGCTCGCGGGCGCTGACCGGGCTCGTGCGAGCGGCCGAACTGCCCGCTCCCCCCGGTAGCCAGTAACGGCAGCAGACGGCCGGTCCTGCCGCCCGCGCGCGGGCCTTCCCCG
>Ga0307373_10013112_pt1 | contig 11646 bp, 11 predicted proteins | sample OX2MG_FD_202534 | JGI IMG/M metagenome (GOLD analysis project Ga0307373, IMG submission 202534) | Soil microbial communities from Risofladan, Vaasa, Finland - OX-2 | ecosystem: Environmental > Terrestrial > Soil > Coastal area > Acid sulfate soil | place: Finland: Risofladan, Vaasa | collected...
GAAATGGTTTCCCAACTTGGTTTTCAATAGCCTGGAAGCCGTCGAAGATCGATTGGTGGAAGCCTTACAGTCGCTGCAAAATGACCGAGAATCGGTCGCGTCGATTTGCGGCTTTGATTGGATTATAAATATCCCTATGAACGCGACTTAGTATGAGAAGCGCATCGCATACGCCCGAAGCGGTGTCGCGTAAATGAGTTTTCTGATAGGGCCGCTTAGCATTACGATGTCAGGTTCGCCGGGAAGTCGTCAGGGCATGGCTTTAGAGTCCGTGTGATAACTGAAGTTGTAGCGGCGGTCGGAGCCTGTCCTGAGGCTCGATGGGACCGCCGGGCTGGAGTTTTCAATCCTTTCGGCGATCATAGATCGCCGCTACAGCTCGAAAAAGCTGGTTGTCACACAGACTCTTTAGCCATGCCGCCACTCTTCAATCCTGTTACGGCACGGCTAAAGCCGTGTCCTGACGGCAATGGATGAAATTTAACATAGTCATATTTTAGGAAGGCGTCTTCTGATACCTATCTGAAGGCATTGGGGAAACGGCCCGTAGCGCAGACAGGTTTTTCAAGCTTTGGACTGGGCCTGAGGCAGGGACTTCCAAATTCCATCCAGGACCCCATTCACGAATTCGACGGAGTCTTCGGTGGAAAACCGCCGGGCCAGCTCAAGGGCTTCATTTATCACGACCGCCGCAGGAGTTTCAGGATGATGAAGGACCTCATAAAGCGCCATTCGCAGGATGTTGCGGTCGATGGCGGGCATCCGCTCCATGCGCCAGTTCTTTGCGTGCTCTGCGATCATAGGATCGAGCGCTGAAACTTCGCCCACTGTTCCCTCAAACAAGCTGCGCGCAAAAGCATCAACGTCGGGCGGGAGACGGCGTCTGGGCATGAAGGTTTGCATAACGTAGGCCGGCGGGTGCTTGCCGACTTCCCACTGGAAAAGCATCTGGAGCGCCAACTCACGGGATTTTGTTCGAGAGCCCATTGATGACCTTGCTATTCGCGCCTTCCGGCGCACCGGCAGCGATGCAACTACTCGCCCCTAAATTGCGCCGGGCGTTTTTCCAGAAACGCTCGCGTTCCTTCCTTCATATCTGCGGTAGCACAACAGAGTCCGAACAGGCTGGCTTCGAGCAGCTCGCCCTCTCGTGCCGGCATTTCCATGCCGCGATGGACAGCCTCCAGAGCATATTGGATGGCAACAGGCCCGTTGGCGGTAATTTTCTGGATGATCTTCTCGGCGGCCTGGACCAGTTCAGAAAGGCTGACCACCTGGTTGGCCAGTCCGATTCGCCAGGCTTCCTGCGCGCTGATGGGCTCGCCTCCGAGGACCATCTCAAGCGCGCGGCCTTTGCCCACCAGGCGCGGCAGGCGCTGGGTCCCCGCGTAGCCGGGAATGATGCCCAGCTTGACTTCCGGCTGTCCAAACCGTGCGTTGTCTGAGGCGATGCGGAGGGTGCAGGCCATGGCCAACTCGCAGCCTCCGCCCAGAGCGAAGCCGTTCACCGCTGCGACGACGGGTTTTCCCAGGCTTTCGATCCTGTGCATGAGCGATTGCCCCAGCCGGGCCGTTTCCCGGGCCTGGGTTGGCGTGAGGTCTGCCAATTCATTAATGTCCACCCCGGCGGCAAAGGCTTTTTCGCCTGCGCCGGTCAGGATAGCTCCCCGCACTTCGGCGTCGTCGCGGACCCGCTTGAAACAGCCGGTGAGTTCCTGGATGGCCTGGTGATTGAGCGCGTTCAGCTTTTGGGGCCGGTTGATCGTCACATAGGCAATGCCGGCGCGAATTTCATACAGCAGCGTTTCGTAACTCATCCAGCCATTCCCCCGATGAACTGTGGCATGAAAGGACCCGGGACAATTTGCAAAACCACGGGCCCCGAGCGAACAAATCTCTTAATGCTTCTCAATGATGTTCACATCTATGATAGCAGGAAGCGCCGACCGGATCGGGTTGGTCCAAAATTGCGCTCTGTTTGCCGGCCTGGAATGAAAAGCGGCCCAAAGCGGTTGAGAGGCGGGCGCCGGCCCGGCAACGGCGAAGAAAGCGAACAGGGCTAGCCCTCGAACCGGGAAACCAGAATCCCCGCTTCCGGCCGCTTTCGCAGGGTTTCCAGGGAGGCTTCAAGCCGATTGATGACCTCGGTCACAGCATCCACCGCATCAAATCCCGGCGCGAGGAAAAGATCGCTGACCGCGGCACAAAAATCGGCCGGGGGTCCGGTGTTTAACCGGATCTGGCGCAGGATTACCTGAAGCTTTTCGACGGCGGCCCGGGCTTGAGCCAGCGGCGTATCTGGAAGGCACAGGGCAATGGTGGCGGGGCCATAACGGACCGCGATGTCATTCTGGCGCACATGGGAAGAGACGGCCCTGCTCACTTGCTGGAAATAGGACTGCATTTCTGCTTGTTTAAACTTCCTGGAGAGACTGGCGGCGTCAGCCGGCTCAATCAGGCACACTGAGAGTGGCCGCGACTGTTCTTCGGCGCGCCTTGCTTCTGCCAGGAGGCAATCGAGATACGCGCTTCGAGTCAAAAGCCCGGTTGCAGGGTCAATCCCAGCCCGGGATATGACCCTGCGGCGCAGCTTTGTGTTGTTTATGGCGATCACCACTTGTGGCGCCACCGTCTTGAGGAGCATTTTTTCGCCCGGCGTCCATCGGCGGGATTTCCGGCACTGCTCGACCAGCAGGATCCCCGCCCGTTCTTCCTTGCCAGCCAATGGCATCCCCAGAAAGGAAACGATTTCCAGGACTTGTAACTCCGGTGCAATCGGGTCCACTTGTTTCTCCTGCGAAACATCGTCGAGAGACCAGCCTTCGGGACCAACGGAGGCCTGGTGCATCAGGAAAGAGAAGACCCTTAAAGCCGCAGCCGGATCAGAGGGAAGAATGCCGGGTGAAACGTATTCAGCCGTGAGGGCGGCAGCATCGGGGGACCCGATGGCAACCCAACAACGGCTGGCCCCTACAAGGCGCCCAATGTGTTCGACCGCTGCACTCAGGACACGTTCGGGGGTTCCCTGGCGATGGATGCGGCTGGTGATTGCGGAAATCTTTCCCAGTTCTTGCAGCGACAACTGTCCGGGGAGGCTCGGAGGGGCCGTTACGCCGTCAGGGCCAATGGCATCCTTCGCAGGCGGACGCTGGACCGGAGTGGGGCGAAAACCTGCCAGTTCATACAGGTCGCGCAAAGGCCCGTTGTTTTCGTGGGCCCCGGGATAGAGGCGATCGATCTTCCTGAGCGTTTCCTCCAGTTTTGCGGTCAGATGGTACCGGTGATACATTTCTCCTTCCACAATGAGATCTTCGAGGGTCTCCGGCGCTCCGGGCGCCGGCTCCTTGCCGGGTCCGGTTAAGGAGTCTGGCGCAAGGCCCTGTCCGACACCGGGAAGAGAAATCCGGCTGGCAATATTGCTGTACCAGATGGCATCGATATGGCCTTCCAGATTCAACAGGCGGTCGGAGTGTCCCGCTCCGTAGGGGTCCACGTCCAGAGTTCTTTCCAGCGTTTCAGCAGCCTTATCGTATCGCTCGCTGGCCAGGTAAAGATTAAACAACCTCGTTAAGGATTGCCGCAGATCTCCCTCCCGGTTGAGCTCGTTATAGAGAGGCGGAAGCAATTCCTGGACCTCGAGATTGTTTTCGTCGGCATGATGGATTTGTTCGATCAGCGCCAGAAATTCGGCCTTCTTATCCTGGCGGCCAACCATCTGTTCTTTGATTCCTTCGACAATCGCCAGTGCTTTTGCCGTCTCGCCGCTGTTCAGAAGTCCCCGGATGAGCTGCTCTGTCAGGCCAATTGTTTCCGGGTGGGCTTGATAGAGCTTCAGACAGATCGGCCCGGCCTTTCCGTATTCACCCGAACCCAGATAAGCCCGGCAAAGAAGGCCCTGCACAGTCTCGTCCTCCAGCTTTGATGGGGACATCGGTTCCAGAAGAGCGACGGCCTCACGGGCACGGCCCCTGGCAAGATAAACTTCAGCCACGGCAACGCCTCCCGCCTCGTTTGCCGGGTCAAGCCTGTGGGCCCGCTCAGCCAGGTCCGCCCAGCGGTCCTCCAGCCCGTTCTTGCGGGCAATCGCTGCTGCTTTCAGCCATGCGGCGGCGGCGAGCTCCGTATGGCCTGAATCGGCGGCCAGCTCGGCCAGTTCGGCTTGAGCTTCCAGGCTGGCAGGCTCGATATCAACCAACTGCCGGAGGCATTCAAGCGCCTGAACCGTGTCTCCGTTGCGGCGCCAGGCTTCTGCCGCTTCGCGGAAAGCGTCAACCGCCTCGGCAGTTTTGTTGCCTTTCTTAAGAAGTGTGGCGAGTTTGGCCAGCGTTGGAGCGTCCAGAGGTTTTGCCTTGAGAATTTTCCGGCAGGTGACGACGGCCTTGGAAACGTCCTTGCGTTCGATATAGAGGTCCGCCAGCAGCTTGTTATAGCGCAGAGAGTCTTCCGTCCGGTCAAGCCTTAAGGAAAGGTCTGCCAGGTTCTGGAGCACGGCTTCGTTCTGAGGCTGGGCTTCGAAGAGTTTGAGAAAGACTTCCAGAGCGGAATCCAACCTTTGTTTCTGGAGGAGCTTTGCGGCCTTTTCAAAGAGTTTCTTCGTGTTGGCCATATCAACAGAGAACTTTTTCGGCGTCCGGCGCGGGTGACCGCGAATTGGAGGTAAATTGACAGAATAGCTTGCTTTTGTTAGATTTTCAAAGGGTTCACGAATGACCGCTCTGGGTAAACACCTGCCGTCGATGCCACCCCGCGAGTCGTTTCTTGAGTAGGTCCCTGCCTGGTGGAGGCAAGCCAAAGACAACATGACCGAAGCACGTTATATACGCAATTTCTCGGTAGTGGCCCACATCGATCACGGGAAGTCCACGCTTGCCGACCGCCTGCTGGAGCTGACGGGGACGGTGGCGAAGCGGGACATGTCGGAGCAGCTCCTCGATTCCATGGACCTGGAGCGCGAGCGGGGTATCACCATCAAGGCCCACTCGGTGCGGCTGATGTACAAGGCACGGGATGGCCACGAGTATCAATTAAATCTGATTGATACTCCCGGGCACGTTGATTTTTCCTACGAAGTATCAAGAAGCCTCTCGGCCTGTGAGGGAGCGTTGCTGGTCATTGACGCCTCCCAGGGTGTCGAGGCCCAGACATTGGCCAACGCGCAACTTGCCATGAACAACAAGCTGGAAATCATTCCAGTGATCAACAAGATTGACCTGCCCGGCGCGGATGTTGAGGAAACCCGCCGCCAGATTGAACAAGCCCTGGCCATTGACTCGAGTGAGGCGCTGTTGATCAGCGCCAAGCAGGGGACCGGCATTGAAGAGGTGCTGGAAGCCATCGTAGCGAAGATTCCTGCGCCGACAGGCTCTCCGGAAGCGCCCCTGCAGGCCCTGATCTTTGACTCCTGGTTTGATAGCTACCGCGGCGTGGTGGTCATGGCACGGGTGGTTCAAGGTACCTTGGTTCCCGGGATGAAGATTCGGCTGTGGTCGAACAACCAGGTTTTTACCGTGGAGCAACTGGGTATTCTGACGCCGGCGCCGGTCCTTGTGGAGGGATTGCACGCCGGCGAAGTGGGTTTTGTGATTGCCAACATCAAGCGGGTGGCGGACACGAAGATCGGCGACACGATTACCCAGGACGATCGCCCCGCGGCAGAGCCTCTTCCCGGCTACGAAGACATTAAGCCGATGGTGTTTGCCGGCCTTTATCCGGTTGACGCCAGTGAGTACGAGTCCGTGCGCGACGCGCTTGAAAAGCTGCGCCTGAACGATTCGTCGCTCTTCTATGAGCCGGAAAACTCCGCTGCCCTGGGCTTTGGCTTCCGGTGTGGCTTCCTGGGCCTTCTGCACATGGAGATCGTTCAGGAACGCCTGGAGCGGGAATTCAAGCTGAACCTTATAACCACCGCCCCGGGGGTCCGCTATCGGGTGACTTCGAAGGGCGGACAGGTGATGAACATTGATAATCCGAGCAAATTCCCCGAGCCCAACGAAATTGCCAAAATCGAAGAGCCCGTTATTACGGCGCTGATTCTGACCCAGGATGAATACCTGGGCGGCATTCTGGCCTTGGCGGAAGAAAAGCGCGGCATCCAGAAAGGCTTTGAGTACGTGGCCCAGAAACGCGTCCTGCTGACTTACGAATTGCCTCTGAACGAGGTGGTGCTGGACTTTCACGACCGGCTCAAATCCGTTTCTCGCGGCTACGCCTCTCTCGATTACCATTTTTCGGGATATTGGGAGTCGGACCTGTCGAAGGTGGATTTGCTGGTGGCCGGAGAAGCGGTGGACGCGCTCTCATTCGTTTGCCATCGAGACTACGCCCAGGCGCGGGCGCGCAGCATCTGCGAAAAGATGCGGAAACTGATCCCGCGCCAGCTTTTTGAAGTGGCCATTCAGGCTTCCATCGGCGCCAAGATTATTGCCCGTGAAAATGTGCCTGCCATGCGGAAAAACGTTCTGGCCAAGTGCTATGGCGGCGATATCTCGCGGAAGCGAAAACTTCTTGAAAAGCAGAAGGAAGGGAAGCGCCGCATGAAGCGCGTGGGGAAAGTGGACATTCCCCAGGAAGCTTTCCTTGCAGTGCTCCGCGTCAACGACTAGAATTCCTCTTCTCGTCCGTGGATGAGGTCTCCATGCTTGAAAAATTCTTTAGAGGTCCCGGCGGCATTCGGTCCGGCTGGCGGCTGCTGCTTTTTATTGCCCTTGCGGCCATTCCTTTTATTGTGATCCAGACGTTGTTGAAGGCCGCCCACTTCCGGCCTGACACCGCCCAGGGCATCCCGGCATCCATTGTTCTGGCGGGTGACGGCATCATGTTTCTTTGCCCGCTGCTGGCCGCCTGGATCATGGCCTGTTTCGAGCACAAAAGTCTCCGTGATTACGGGTTGCCGGCTGGCGGCGCTTTTGGGCGGAAGTTTTGGGCGGGCGCCGGCCTCGGTCTGGCCGGCTTGTCGGCCCTGCTGGTGGGGATTCGCCTCGGTCACGGTTTTTATTTTGGCGGCCTGGCGCTCGGGGCAAGAGGAATCTTTTACTTCGGCGTCATGTGGGCGCTCGCTTTTCTCGTTGTCGCGCTGGCGGAAGAATTTCTCTTTCGCGGCTACGCGCTGGCCACGCTTGCAGAGGGGACCGGTTTCTGGCCCGCAGCCATAACGCTCTCGGCGCTCTTCGGAGCAATCCATCTGAGCAATCGCGGTGAGAACCCGGCGGGCGCGGTATCAGCAGGTCTTGTGGGGTTGCTGTTCTGCTTCAGTTTCCGGCGTTCAGGAAGCCTTTGGTTCGCCATCGGGTTGCACGCCGCCTGGGATTATGGCGAAAGCTTTATCTTTTCAGTGGCGGACAGCGGCACCATGGTCCGGGGCCACCTGCTCAATTCTCATTTTCAGGCGGGCGCCCCGGTGTGGCTTACAGGCGGACCGGTGGGGCCCGAAGGCAGCGTATTCGTCTTCATTGTGCTTGCGGCCCTGTTTGCCGTGGTCGATCGAATGTATCCTGAGGTGAGATTTCCGGCGCGTCCCGCCAAAATCGAACTGGATCCGCCGCCGGAAGCGGGTGGCGTTTTGAGCGGGCCCGAGGCTGCGCCAGGAGGGGATTAACATGGAACTGAAAATCGTCAAGATCGACAAGCCGGCTGACATGAACTTTATCCTTGGGCAATCGCATTTCATCAAGACCGTGGAAGACCTTTATGAGGCGGTTGTCCAGACCGTGCCCGAAATCAAGTTTGGAATCGGGTTTTGCGAATCGTCCGGCCCGGCGCTGGTGCGGTGGGCGGGCAACGACCCGGACCTGGTCCGGTTCGCCCAGGAAAACGCTCTCGCCCTTTCCTGCGGGCACTCGTTCATTATCTTCATGGAAAAAGGCTATCCCATCAACATCCTCAACGCCGTTAAAAATGTCCCCGAAGTCTGCGGTATTTTCTGTGCCACGGCCAATCCGGTTGAAGTCATTGTGGCGGAAACCGAGCACGGGCGCGGCATCCTCGGCGTCATCGACGGCGTAAAAACCAAAGGCATCGAAACCGAAGCGGACATCAAAGTGCGCAAGGAATTCCTGCGCAAAATCGGGTACAAACTGTAGCGGCGAGTTTATCTCGCCACACGGCGGCATAAGGCCGCCTATATCTGTACCACTACCCCGCGAGGTGGGTGGTTGCCGCAAGCGGTTTGGATTGTTATACTCCAATCGATACGTGAAGGAAAACGCGATGACTCTGCAAGACTACAAAACGGTCCTCTACCGTCAGGAAGATGGTTTCTGGGTCGCGGAGGTCCCGGCAATTCCGGGCTGTTACGCTCTTATGTCCACGCGCGCGGCGGCGCTTGCTGAGTTGGCGAACGTCTTCCAAATGATTACAAAGGAGTACCGCGAAAAGGGAAACTCTCTGCCCGCCGATACCACCGAGATCATGCCTGCCTGGCGCCACTGCTGCTGAGTTGCAGAGGGTGGCGCAAAAGCTCGGTTTCAGGAAACTCCGCCAAACAGGAAGCCACGAGCGCTGGAACCATCCCGATGGGCGAGCTGTGACGGTCCCGTTGCACGAGGGGCGTGAAATCGGGCCGCCGCTCTTTTTCAAAATCCTCCGGCAACTGGGTATTACCGTCGAGGAGTTCCGCAATCTGCGGTAGCAGTGGTTCGAAAACTGCGTTCACTGCTTTTTTCCACTCACCGTCGCCCCCAGCTCGCCGCGCGCGAGGCGGATGGACAGTTCATCGCCGACCTCGACCTGGGCGGGGTCGTGGACGATGTTGTTATTGGCGTCGCGGGTGATTGAATAGCCCCGGTTCAGCAGGGTCAGAGGGCCGCGTTCATCGAGCAGCGATGTGGAGTGCGCCAGGCGGTGGCGGCGTTCGGTGAAGATGCGGCCCATCCTGTCCTGGATTCCCGTTTCGCGTTCATGAACGGCTGCCAGCCTCAGCCGGAGCGTTCCGCGAAGGTCGTATCGCGTGATGCCGGAGGAAACATCCACCCAGGCTTCGTGGCCGGCGTGCAACCGCTCGCCGATCAGCATGTTCATCTCAGCTTCAATCCCGCCCAGTTGAGATTTCTGCTGCTGGATCTGCACCCAGCGGATTTCGAGCAGCCGCCGGGGTTCAAAGCGGACCAGTTGCGCGGTCAATTCCAGCAGTCGCCGCCGCGCAGCCTCCAGGCGGCCGCGAAGGGACCGCTCGATGTCTGCCAGCGCCTCGTCGATCCTCTGGCCGCGCTCCAGAACACGCGCCGGCAAATGCTGGAACGCCCGATGCATCCGCAACTGCGTCAACTCTTCGCGCGCCTCGGAAATCCTGAGCCGCAGGCCCTGGGACATGCGGCGGACCCGGTCCCCGATCTCAGCGAGGAAGTCTTCTTTGCGCTGGACCGCAATCTCGGCGGCGGCGGATGGCGTGGGCGCGCGCAGGTCGGCAACGAAATCCGCGATGGTAAAGTCGGTCTCATGGCCGACGGCGGAAATAATGGGAATTGTTGACGCTGCAATGGCGCGGGCTACGATCTCTTCATTGAACGGCCAGAGGTCTTCGAGCGAGCCGCCGCCGCGTCCCACGATCATCACGTCCACCATCGGATGCCGGTTGAAATATTCGATGCCCTCGACGATTTCTGCCGCCGCGCCGCCGCCCTGGACCGTGGCCGGGTAGAGAAAAACGTTCATGTTGGGAAAGCGGCGCTTGATGACTTGCAGGATGTCGCGGACCGCCGCTCCGCCGGGCGAAGTGACGATGCCAATCGCGCGGGGAAGCGCGGGCAAAGGCTTTTTGCGGGCCAGGTCGAAGAGTCCCTCGGCGGCCAGCTTTTGCTTCAACTGCTCGAAGGCAAATTGCAGCGCTCCCAAACCCGCGGGCTCGAGATACTCGACGTAAAGTTGGTATTCACCGCGCGCTTCGTAAACGCTAAGGCGTCCCCGCGCGATGACGGAAAGGCCGTCCTGGGGTTTGAACTTGAGATAGCGCGCCTGGTTGCGGAAGCAGACGGCCCGCAACTGCGCAGACGCATCCTTGAGCGTAAAGTAGTAGTGACCCGAGGCGGCAGCGCGGAAGTTTGAGACTTCACCCGTCACCCAGACATCCGGGAAGCTTGACTCCAACAGGTCCTTGATCGCAAAGCTCAGCTCGGCAACGGTATAGAGCTTTCGTTCCGGGACAAGATTTAACGGAATTTGGCTCATCTCTTTACTCGCCACGCTTTCGGATCCGCCTCAATGCCGCGTCAAATGGGAAATCAGCCACAAAATCAGAGTGACCACCACGCTCAAGAGGACGCAAGTCGTCAACGGGAAATAGAAGCTTGTGTTCCTGCCCTTGTACCGGATATCTCCCGGGAGATGCCCCAGGCCCAGAAAGGAAAACTTTGAGCCCGCAATGAGCCAGAGGCCGGAGACAACCAGCACCACGCCCAGGACGACAAGCAACTTTTCAATTTCGACTGGGAAACCGTTATTCATCAGCGACCCTCTGCAAGTCAATCCTTGGCGTCCGCCGGTGTTTTGTCAAGGCACAGCGCCACGGGCGCCGGGGAACCTCGTAAGGGGAAAGGCCCACGACAGATAAAACACTGTCGTGGCTACCACTGCAAAATGACACGAGTCTAAAACCTTTTATGGCTTCTCGGCGTCTTCGCCTTCCTGCATAAAGAGGCTGGCAGCGCCGAAAACGCCGACGTCTTTCTGAAGCTTGGCGGGCAGCAGGGGCGTATCTTTTGCAAACCGGTTGATGGTGTATTGCGGAATCGTCTCGCGGATTTTGTCAAACAGAGGTTTGCCGATACGGGAAACTCCGCCTCCGATCACAATCGCGTCCGGATCGAGCAGGGTGATCATTGACGCCAGCCACACACCGAGGAAGAAGCCGGTCTCATCAAGGATCCCTTGGGCGACGGCATCGCCTGCCGCGGCGGTCTGTTCGATCATTTCCGGCGTAATGCGGCTGAGGTGGTCCTGGGTGCGTTCGCGCAGGAGGCTGGGCATCATATGTTCCTGCTCCAGCTTGACGCGAGCGCGGCGGACCATGGCCGGGCCGGCGGCAAGCGCCTCAATGCAGCCCAGCGTCCCGCATCCGCAGCGATAAGGGCTTTTGTAATCAATGGAGACGTGGCCGCCCTCCGCTGCGACGCCGTTCTTGCCGTGATAGATCTTCTTGTTGATGATGATGCCGGTGCCCACTCCGGTTGAAACGGTGACATAAAAGACGTCGCTATATCCGACGGCGGCCCCGAACAGCACCTCGGCCAGTCCCGCAGCGTTGGCGTCGTTCTCAAGACGCGCAGGAAGCTGGAACTGTTTTTCCACACGCTCGGTGAACTTGATGTTGACCCATCCCGGCAGGTTGGGCGGATTGATGACTACGCCGGTGCGCGGATTCAGCGGTCCGGGAGCGCAGATGCCGATCCCCTTAATGCGGTCGCGGCCGCCCGCCTGGGCGATCAGGCGCTTGATCACGGTCATGACCTGGCCGAGGCTCTTTTCGAAGCCCTCGCCGGCCTTTGTGGGGAGGGTAATCGTTTTGCCGAGACATCCCTTCTTGTTGACCAGGCCGCCTGCGACCTTTGTTCCTCCAACATCAATTCCGATGATCATTTTGTCCATGACGATGACGCCTCTGTATTTTGCGATTCATGAAATGCGCACCACTGCCGAACGCGCCACTCCATTGTA
>Ga0307373_10013114_pt1 | contig 11645 bp, 16 predicted proteins | sample OX2MG_FD_202534 | JGI IMG/M metagenome (GOLD analysis project Ga0307373, IMG submission 202534) | Soil microbial communities from Risofladan, Vaasa, Finland - OX-2 | ecosystem: Environmental > Terrestrial > Soil > Coastal area > Acid sulfate soil | place: Finland: Risofladan, Vaasa | collected...
CGCTGCCAGTAGCGAGCGTAACGCGACGCTGAATCGCGACAAGTGGAAAGAGATTCGCGCCCATGAGGTGGCCAGTTACAACGACGAGCTCGGGGATGAAGGCCAGTCCGATGTTGTGTTTGGCACCGTAGTTAGTAAGCAGGGCGGCGACGGTATCGATCCCATGCCACGTCAGCGCCGATCTGCAGTGACAGAAGAGGATCAAGCCGGGCGCTACTCCAATCGATCACTCAAATACGCCGCTGGCCGGATGGATTCGGCTGTAGCCGCGGAGGTGGGTTTCTATCGAGGAGACCGCGAAGGGTTGAACGAGGCAAGCCAAGAGGCTCAGCGCGACATCGATCTACTGCTGGGCGTCGGAGCGGGTGAGCAAGGAACAAAGAAACGGGAATGGTGGCACTGAGGTAAATGTGTGAATTCTTGGGGTCTCTTCCATATATATCGAGGGACACCTACGGTCTCTCGCTTGGCGCTCTGCAATGAGGCGCCCCACATCATGGCTAGCCACTCGCCAGCCACATCCCCCTATTAGGAGGTCGCCCGTGAGTAGAAAGCCGCCAACGATGGACGCCGTGCGAGCAGCCGTGCGGATGGCCCTCTACTCGCCTGACCCGCTGGACCGGGCCGAGGCGTCGTCTGACCTGATCTGCTGGGGCCTTCCCGTCTCCCCCGACGCAATGGTCATGGCGGCCGAGCGCCTAACCGAAACGCGAGCGATCCCCGCCCTAGCGCGCTAGACCCGTTCTTGCCGCCGGGCGACCGGCGAGCCCAATCCCCTGAGAGGACTTGATGCCATCGCCTGATCTCAACGTCTCCGCACGCCCCGACGCCATCCTGTACACCGTCACGCAAACGGCCGAAGCCCTAGGCGTCGGCCGAGACGCCGTTTACGAACTAATCGCCCGCGATGAGTTACCCCATATCCGACTTGGCGAGCGAACCCTCCGTGTACCGCGCGCGTTGCTTGCGCAGTGGGTCGAGGCCCGCTCACGCGGAGGCCGTTCGTGATCGACCTCGACGAGCGCACACCCTACCCGCTATATGGCTCCGCTGAGCACCGACGCCTGATCGCCCGACGCCTCAGTCGGAATGTCGCCTTCCGCCGTTCCGTTGACGAATGCCAGCGACGAGCCCTTGCTCAGTACCTTCGACTCGCCGCTTGGCGCAAGTCGTGACGGCGCCGGCACGTGAAGAGCTGGACCGCCGACTAGCCGCAACCGCAGACCTGGGCGTAGAAACTCGCGGCCTCCAATCTGCGAGAGAGTTCAATAGAAGCGCCAGCCCCCGGGTCGTTGAATCGCCAATCGAACCCGAGCGAACTCCGAGTCAGCGTCCGATTGGGGCAGACCGAGGCCCGGTATTCATCAAGGCATCCGAGCTCGTAAAGAAGGTCCTACCTGAACATCGTTGGGCCGTTCGAGGCGTGCTGGCTGAGGGCTTAGGCTTGCTCGTCGGTCGACCGAAGATCGGCAAGAGCTGGCTCGCATTGAACATCGCGCTGGCAATCGCCAGTGGTGGGGTCGCACTCGGCAAGATCCGCGTTGACGCGGGCGATGTCCTGTATCTATCGCTCGAGGACAATGAGCGCCGCCTGAAGTCGCGGCTTACCTCGATTCTTGGCGACGAGCCGTGCCCTGATCGCCTTGTCTTGTCCACGTCCTGGCCGAAGCTCGACCAGCGCGGCATTCAGTGGCTCGAAGCGTGGGCAGAGAAGCACCCGCAAGGGCGCCTCATCATCATCGACACCCTGCAGAAGGTCCGGCCCGCTGCCAGTCGAAACGGCAGCCTCTACGGCGACGATTACCAGGCACTGTCGGGCCTGCAAGAAATGGCTGGACGCCGCGGCCTAACCATCCTCGTCCTACATCACACCCGCAAGATGGGCTCTGACGACCCGCTCGAAACCGTGAGCGGCACTCAGGGTCTAGGCGGGGCCGCCGACTCAGTGCTAGTCCTCAAGCGCGAACGCACACAGCGCGACGCCACCCTATTCGTCACCGGCCGCGACGTTGAAGAGACGGAGATTACCCTCCGCTGGAATCCACTCGGCACGAGCTGGGCATTGCTTGGCGAAGCCTTGAGCGAAGAACGCGCCGCCGTCATCAAGCTCCTGACCCACACCGGCCACCCCCTCGCAGTAAAGGACATCGCACTAGCCACCGGACGCAATGGCGACGCCGTGCGCCTGCTGTGTTGGCGAATGGCAAGCGCCGGCCAGATCGCATCAGTATCCAAGGGCCTCTATACCAGTAACCCCGGATACGTAGAAACAGTAGAAACGTCGGCAACGGTAGAAACGTGAGAAACGAAAACGTTTCTGACGTATCCAGCGTTTCAGCCATTCATAGGAACAGCGGTTTAGCCGTTGCCTGCGATTTTCACGAGCACCGCCCCCCCTGCCCCGCCCAAAAACACGAGGCCCCGTGAGGGTTCTCGTGGTCGATGGAGACCTCCAGGGAGCCCTGAGACGCTGGCAACGGATTGCCACGGAGAACAGACCCGCCCTAGCTCGTAAGCGGTTCTGGGTTGGGCCGGCCGAACAGCGCCGCATCAAGGATCGCAGGGCATTGAAGCGGACCAGGAGACGCCGGTTCGGGCGGTAGAACGGTCTAGAGAACCGCTGGAATCGAATACAAAACCGTGCGTTTGTCAGTCAATCGTCAGTCCTTGAACAAGGGAGAGACCGATGGCCGCCAAGCCCCACTTCGAGCAACGTGCCCACGTTCCGGTCCCGCTCCGATCGTCAGTCCCCGGCCTTGTCCCCGTGAGGATCGAAGGCATCACCTACCTCGTGCCGGCTGTCTCTGCCGAAGCCTTCCGCGTCAAGCTCGCCAAGGAAGCCAAGGAGAACGCGCGGTACAGGATGCGTTAAGGCAGTCGGCCGCGCAGGGCCGCGCCCGAAGTCCCGAGCCACCTGACGCCACGCGGCGGGTTGGGTCCGTCCAGCCCGGCCCGTCACGTGGCTCTCAGCCCGAGCAAGCGCAAGCCGCGCGCCGGCCACTTGCCGCGCCCCGCCCACGTGAGCCGGAAGTGCCGGGAAGCGAAAAATTCGCCGCCGCCAGGCACTTCATAGTCACTGGTCACTTGAGGTTCCAAAAGGGCCTCTACCGATTGCCCCCACCCCTAAATTTTGGATGCGAGAGTAAAAAATGGCCCTACGAAAGACCCAGCTCGCCGAGCGCAAGGCGCGCTTCCTTGAGGCTGTCAGGCGGCACCTTGAGTTGTCGGCGGCCGCCCGAGAGACTGGCATCGACCGCAAGACCGCTTATCGGTGGCGCGAGCAGGACCCAGAGTTCGCCAGGGCGGTCGAGGAGGCGGGCAAGGAGGCGATCGGCGAGCTCGTAGCAAGTGCCCATGAGCGGGCGCTGAATAAGCCTGACCCGGTGACCGGGAAGCGCCCGTACGACGAACGCACTGCGGCCCTACTGACGATGTTTCTAGTCAAGGGCCACCGACCGGAATACAAAGACTCTTACCGGCCAGAGCGCGATGTCAAAGAGGTCTCGTTCACTTTCAATATCCCGGTCCCTGAGGGGCTGCGGGAGAAATTGAGGGGGAGTCAGGCATTGCCCGCGCATGTGATCGAGGGCGAGGTGCTACCCGTTCCTGAGTTTGAATGAGACAGGTTCCCGCGCGGGCCGCGTCCCCTCTTTGATAGCGGGACGATCGCCCCAACCTCGGATGCTGTCAGGCGTCGCCTCGTCACCAACTCAACGGCCAGGCGCTCAACCAGCGTCATCCTTTCTTGCAGCAGCGCGATGGTTCGCCGCCCCAGATCCTCCCGGAGTGCGAGCCGGTCGGCCTGAATCAATGAAATCCTCTTGAGGAACGAATCCACGGCAGCAGCGTCCGCGAGCTCCACCACCGCCTCAGTGTCTTTGTAATGGATGGCCTCGGCCAAGCCAGCAGCGATCATGACCATGATCCATCGTTCGATCCGTGCTTGCGAGGATGGGCCCAGCGGCTTGCCGGGCCGCACCCTGCCAAGATGGCGAAACATCGGACGTGGCAGCTCTGTGCGGCCCCGGGAATACTTACTCGGTCGCACCGACATGGATAGCACCGGTATGCCCAAGCTGTGCGCGACCACGGCGTGGCCCGCCTCATGAATAGCCACGCGGAGCCGATCGTCTTTTTCTAATGGCATCTCCGTGAAGCTTAGAACCGCCCAGACTAAAGCTCGTTCAACGCAGGAGGCGCTGCCGTTTTGATTTTGAGCCGTCAAAAAATGCTTCCGCTCGTGTCCCTTCGCTTGAGTTTCGATCAGCAGGGGAAGCCGGTTGAAGTCGACAGTCCGCTAGCCCGCTTCGACATCTCGGTAACCGAAATTCCCGGGCTGCCGATCACGCTCGTTGCCAATCGGCGCGGGCAGGCCGACAGCGTGTTCATGTTTGATTTCGGTCCTAGCGTCTGGAGGCGCAATGAGGCTAGGCACGGCGAGCTGATCGCCGCGTTTGGGAAGGCGCTCGCCGCCAATGGGGCGCCGTACTTCGACGCCAAGGAACGGGAGGTAGCGCTGAGCGCAGCCCTCGCCGCCTGCGGCTGGGAGCGGCGGTCGCGCTGAGCCCGAAACACCCATATACGGCTTAGGGCACCTAAATCGACGGAGCGGCGTTCTATCTGACCCGGCGGGCACTTTGCCGCCCCCCGCCCTCGATGCCCGTTTAAGGGGTCTGTTCGAGAGTGGGTAAGGCCCGGAACCGGCCCGCCCGACTCCCTAACGCTCAAAACCGGTTTACCCCACTAACAGACCCCATCTAGGAGGCAACCCAAATGACTGAGACAGCAGAGCAAACCCCGCCGGCGACTGAGGCACGGGTTAATGACCTCGTTCTACTTCGCGCCGGTTCGCCGCTGGGCGCCGGACTGTACCGCGTTGCCGAAGTCCCCAGCTCTGGCGCCTACCTTCTGGCGTCGCTTGAGAGTCCCGAGAGCGCTCACGGCGTTACGATTCCGCAGACTCGCATCCTAGCCGTGATCCGAACCGATCCGGGTGCATAAGGCAGCGGTCAACCCACGCCCACGGGCCGGCGATCTCGCCTATCTACCCAACATCTTGACCGGCTCGCCGCTCCGTCAAATCACCGAAGTTGAATTCGACGCGGCCGGCGACGTGATCACTGGCTACGTGATTGGAAGCGCCCGCGTCTCCCCAGCCGAGGTCACGGCGGTTTTCCGCAACATCCTCACCCCCCAGGAGTAAGCCCCCATGTCAAACCCCACAGCGATTGCCAAGCTTTTCTCCCCCGAGCTAAACCGCATCCGGAACGTCTACGGCGACGACCTGACAATGGCCGTGATTCAGTTCATAGACCGCCGCGTCGAGGCCGACGCGCGGAAGGCTCCAGGCTCAACGATAACCGTCGACGTTGACTGGGAACAGATCGACAAGGATCTCAGGACCCACCAGGCGACCAGCGTCGGTCAGAAGGTAGCCGACCAGCGAGCCGCCGACCTTATCCAACTCACACCCGAGGGCCTCGCGAAGATCATCGCCGCCAGTCGTCAGGAAGGCGAGAGCGTCACCGACATCGAGTGGACCAACCTTGGCGAGACCGGCAAGCCGACTCGCATGACCCGCCGTGGCCGGCGCTAGACGTGTGGCACCAACACGACGAACGCAACACGCCCGAGAGCTCATCGACGCCCGCAGGCGGGCAATAATGGCGCCTCACAACACGACGAAAGCCGGCAACGGTTGGGGATTCACGGTCGGAGAGTCCATCAGTCACTCGTGGAGCGAGCTGCGCGACCTCGCTATTTCGCGGCCATTTCGCGGAGACCTGAACCGCGGCAATTTCGCCCAGCGTCTGAGCTGGCCGACTAACGCTCACTGCATCCGCTGCCACCAACGCGGGGATACGGTGCAGGGTCTAGCTCACTATCCCGGCTGCCCGGCAAGGGATCGCGACATCCGCTTCCGTCTGACCGGACAGAACCGAATCACCGCTGAAGTCGGCCGCTTGCTTTCACGCCGCGAGCGCAAACCCAAACGTCCCTAGGGCGATCCCTGGACGCCTCTACCCCACAAGACACGTAGGGCATAGGCGTCCGGGCAACTCCGCCCGGAACCCCGAGAAATCTCGGGCACTCTGAGCCGCGACCAGAACCCTCGCGCGGCAATTTCACACCACTAGGAGTTCGACGTGCCCAAACTTCCGCAGGCGTTCAACGTTACGAAGTTTCCGAGAGGAGACGACTTCTCGATAGCTCGCATGGCTTACGCAATGTGGGCTCGCAAGGCCAACGCCGATCCGCACGCGTTCTCGAAGTACGCGCCGCGCGAAAAGCAGTATTACGACGCGCTGAAGGCGTCGACCAATGACGCAACGATGACCCAATACATCTCGGGCCAAACCAACGTAAAGGCGCAGTCAATCGCAACCGGACAGGATGGCGGCTACCTCGCGCCCGAGGATTTCGCCGCGGACTTCTGGGGGATCCTTCGCGGTAAGTCAGTCCTCAATAGTCTGCCGATCACCTATCTGCCGACCGACGCGCGGATGGCGCACGCGGCGAAAATGACCGCGGATTTCGTTGAGTATTACTCAACGGACAACCAGACCCTCACGGCGTCGCAGGCATCCTTCGGGCAAAACACCTTCACACCACGAAAGCAATCCGTCTACGTCACGCTCAGCAAGGAAATGATCCGCGATTCTGCGCCAGCAGCCGATCAAATAATCATGAATCAGGGCGCCGAGTTCATGGCTCGTCGCCGTGACTTCCAGATGCTCATGGGAACCGGCCTAGCTGGGACGCCAACCGGCTTGCTCAACATGACCAACGTGACCGTTACCTCCCTCGGCACCAACGGAGCCACGCCAACGTGGGCGAACCTGCAAACCGGCGTTGCAGGGGTCCGCGGTCTCAACGCTTCGGCCAACGTGCCCTACGGCCAAGCCGAATGCACGGGCATCGTTTCCTCGACTCGTTTGTTGAGCACGATGTACGCAATGTCCGACACGACCAACGTTAGACCCTACTTTCTGACCGGCGGCATCGACGGCTCGCTGAATGTCCCGAGTTGGGTCTTTTCAAACGTGGTCCCGATCAACGTCACGCAGGGAAGCTCGAACGTCGCTAGTTACATCTTTTACGGCGACTGGGCGAACCTCGTCCAGCGCTACCGGGCTGACATCGAATTCGCGCTCGCAACCGAACTTGCCGACGCCTTCCTCAACGACCAGATCAAGATTCGGCTGATCTCTCGTTATGACGTTGCCTCGCCACACCCCGAAGCCTTCTACGTCCATTCCGGCGTACTTGCCTGAGGTCTCTCGATGACCCAGGACCGAGCCGCCCCGAAACCCGAACTGACCACAATCCGTGCAGAGTTCGGTGACACCCTCGCGCTCGAGGTTGTTTCCCTGCTCTTGCGGCAATTCGCGGAGCAAGCCATGGCGTATGGGCTTGAAGTCGAGATCGACTGGGACACGCTCACGTCTCACTTGCGGGACCACGTGCGCCAGCAGGCAGTAATGGAGCTCGCACAACTGCGTCTTACCGCCCAACTCAACTAACCCTTAATCGGGACGGGTGGCGTGATCTTAGCTAACTCCTTGGCGAGCGCCCCCGTCCCACCAGACCGGAGTAAACCCCATGAATACCAAACGTCTCAATTTCCCCGCTGAGCGCTTCGCGTTTAAGTACGCGGGCGATGAGGCTGAGGGCATCGTTGACGCGATCGTCAATACGACCGGGCTTGTTGACCGACAAAAGGACATCGTTGAGCCGGGAGCATTTCGACAGGCTCTCAATGGCAAGATGCCCAAGGTCGTCAACTCGCATCAGCCCACCGCATTTCTCGGCAAGGTGCTCTCGATGGCTGAGTACATGCCGGGTTCTGCGGACCTACCTCCGAGCCTCCGCACTCGTGGTCTTGGCGGGTTGGCCGTGCGCATGAAATTTAACCTAGAGACCGAAAGCGGCCGCGACATGTTCAGCAACGTAAGGGGCGGCTATGTCGATGAATGGTCGTTCATGTTTTCGATCGCCGACGCACAGTACGACTCGAAGGGCATCCGACACATAAAGCTCGTGGATGAGATCTTCGAGGTATCGCCAGTGCTCGTCGGCGCCAATCAAGCCACGCTGACACTCGCGGCAAAGGCCGCGCGATCAAGTAGCGGCGTGGTGGGCTATTGCCTGAAGGACAAGCGGCGCGTGGCGATCCAGGGTCCGCGCGCGATCACGATGAAAGACGGTTCGACCGTGACTGGCGGGGATTGTCCACATTGCGGCACGAAGGTCTACGCGACGAAGGCCCTCACGGTGCCCCAGGTCCGTAAGCGCTTCGCAGCTATCGGCGCGGCTGAAGAGGCCGGCCGAAAGTTCATGTGGGATCTCTGGCTCAATGGTGAGCTTGACGAGATGCCCACGCCACCACGCGAGACGCCGAAGCCCCAGCCATTCCCAAGGTCCGAAAACAACCGATACGACACTCGGTTCTGATCTCACCCCATCAAAGGGCCACGCGGCGCCGGTAAACGCAAGACAGCTCGCGCCCGGCGCTTCGCGGCCACCACTCATGGAGAAATCACCTTGACGCCATATTACGTACCCCCACTCGACGCCTTCGCAAATCAACTCGGCATTTCACCCACCCACCTGGCCGCGGGTTTCGGCGATCCCCTCCACTTCGCCGACTACTTCGACTTTGACGAACTCGCGAAGCTCAAAGCTAGTTACGGACCCGCACGTGCACCGGTGCGCCGAGACGGTCTCACGCGCCTTATGACGACGGTCTAGGGATGGCGGACGGGATCACCTCGCTATTAAGAATTCGGGTCGTGAACAAGAGCCCGAGCTACTGGTTTACGGATGGCTTCGAGAATGTGTCCACTCCGACCATGGCTCCCACGCTTTGGCATAGCCTCGGGACGGAGGCGGGCACCGACAACTCGATCAACTACTGGACCACCATCGCCGGTTCTCCGACCTACGCCGCGCACGTCCTGACCGTTCCCGCTGGTGCGCAGATTCAGGGCGGCCACGCTGACTGGACGGACTGTACGGCGACCGTGCAATTCATCTGGCAGACTGGCGGTACCGCGCGGCTCCACATCCACTCGACGGACGCGAACAACTACATCGCCTGCGAGATGGGGCCGACGAACATCATCCTGAACAAGCACGTGGCGGGCGTCTCGACTGACGTTGCTACGGCTGCGTTCGTGCCGACCAACGGCCACGTCTACTGGCTGCAAATCAGCGCTGTCGGAACGACCTACACGGCGACCGCCTACGTGGATTCATCGAACGTCCCCGGCGCGGTGCAGGGCACCTGTAGCGGCACGATCTCAGACGCCGCCGTGCAGTCGGGCGCGATGGGCATCTCCAGTGTGTCCACGTCGATGACCTACGGGTCGGCGCATCCGAACGTCTGCTACGTCACCGGCACCGGGCCGGACGGAACGCAGGGCCAAGCATGGACGCCAGTTGTGACCACGGGCGAGCCCGCCTTCGCGTGGTCGAAGGTCAGCCCCTACGCGGGCACTTACACCGCCTCGATTTGCAGCCATGCCACCGGGGGTAGTGGCTCGTGGCAGCAGACCATCCGCCTGTTCAGCGGGTCCAACGTCACGCTCTCCGGACGGGCGAAGAAGCTCGGCGCGACGACCACGATTTCGGCTGGCGGACTGACGACCTCGGCGGCCGGAACGTCCTGGGGATTGGTGACCGCCACTGGCGCAATGACCACGAATCCGACCGTCTCTTGCAACATGACGGCGGGTGCGTCGGACGGTATCGCGTACTTCGATGCGCTCTCGATCACCAACCCGGCCTACGAGATCACGACCGAACTACCGCATCTCCACACGACCTCGTACACCGTCCAGGCGATGCAGCCCGGTAGCCCGTCATCGACCGCTCTCGGGGCATTCACCATCAACCTGCACCCGCCCGGCTCCGAAGGCTACGCAGCGGCGAAGGCGATCTATGACCAGCTCGACTACTACCAGCGCGTCGAAATGTACGAGAGTGCCGATGGCGCCTCACTCGGCAAACTGGTATTCGCCGGCCCGATCACCGGCATTGATAACAACGACAGCGAGAGCGCGACCTTCAAACTGACTGGCGCGAGTGACGTCCAGTGGGCGAACCTTTCACGGCCATTTCCTGGCGAGTTGCTGTCCCTCGGATACGGGTCGGGCTCGTTCACGAATGCCAGCTACCGGCAGGCGCGCAACTACTTCGGCACCAATGAACCGGGCTGGACGGATACGTTCAACTCGTATACCTCCGCAAACTACACGTCTACCAACTACACGAGCGGAAGCACGGGGAACTGGGCGGCCGGGGTCGACGCGGGTTTTAACGTGGTCACGTGCTCAACGGGCACCGATGCGGTTTTGATTTCCAAGGTGGGCATCAGAGCTGGCGACATGCTCAACACGAACTTTGCCGAAGTGTCGGGGCGTCTCCTTCCCAGCTCCGATACGAGCAACGCCGGCGGCTTCGGGATTGGCCTCAGCCTCTCAAGTACCACGGTTGCGCCGGCCACTGGCGCCAACAATCTAGCGACTCAGGTTAGGGCCAAGAAGAACGTCTCCACCGGGCGATGGGACGCCGACGTTCTCCAAGTTAACGGCCACTTCCAAACTTCGACAACGAATGCCCTCACGAGCGTTGATGACCCCGAGGGCTACATCCCCTTCACGATCAGCATTCAGGCCCGCGGCAGTGCTACCGCCGATAACCAGGTCTCCATTAGCGCTGTCAACGGAAACACGGGGTTCACCGCCAACACCTTCGTGGTCGACCTCGGCCAAACCACCGTTTACCCCTACCTGTATTTCAACGCTGCAGGGAGCGGTACGGCCACCGTCTACATGCGGAATCTTGTCCAAGAGGCCCGCTTCTCAGACGACCGGAACCCCGGAGTTGCGGCGTTCAAGTCGGGCACCATCGGAACACCCGCGCACTCGTTGACGGTCAGTTCGGACGCCGGCCCCACCTTCCTAGAGGTCTGGTCTCGTGCGGCTGCACTAGAGGGCTGGTACTGGCGCTACACGCCCCAGCCGTTTGTGGTCGGAACGCGAACGCTCGGCACTGTCGATCTGACCACCGACCCGGGAACGGATCGCGGCACAAACCAGAGCATCGTGTTTAGCCGCGATACCGGGAATCTCGTCAGCCTTCAACTCTCTGCTAATGCGGATCAGTTCGCTTCGGGCACAACCGCATCCAGCATCTCGGGGACGGATGGCGGAGGGGTTGCCACATGGCGCGACATCTCAACCATCACCAAGTACGGCGTCATTGACGACCAGACCCTAGCGGTGACAACCCCGACCTTCAGCGAACAGACGCGCTCGGCGCAACAGATCGTCGCCAACAAGATCAACCTCAGCGCGCTCGGCTCCAAAGCTGCGCTCGTGCTCCGCGACCCACAGACCGCCGACAAGTGGCGGGAGCTTGACAAGGTGATGATTCACAACCCCCGCCAGAGCATTAACTACCTCGTGGCGCGAGTCCTAGCCCTCACCTTCGATGAGAACGTGCCGACACAATCTCTGATCCTCGATCAGTTCGGGGCGGACTTCATTGTCCCGGTAACGGGACGCTCGTCCGCCAACCAATCGGCGCCCGTCCATCCACCCCTCAAGCGCCTACAGCAGGCGGTATTCCAGGTTGCAAAC
>Ga0307373_10013116_pt1 | contig 11644 bp, 9 predicted proteins | sample OX2MG_FD_202534 | JGI IMG/M metagenome (GOLD analysis project Ga0307373, IMG submission 202534) | Soil microbial communities from Risofladan, Vaasa, Finland - OX-2 | ecosystem: Environmental > Terrestrial > Soil > Coastal area > Acid sulfate soil | place: Finland: Risofladan, Vaasa | collected...
CGGCCTGGGAGACTTCGACCGAGCACGGCGTTGCTTACTCGGCGGCCAAGGCGGGTGTCACCGCCCTGACCAGGGTGGCCGCCGCCGAGGTCGGCGGGCGCGGGATACGGGTCAACGCCATCGCGCCCGGTCTGATCTACAACGACTTCCTCTTGAAGGTCTACCCCGCGGAGTTCTTCGAGGGGTACGCCGAGCGGCGCAGCCGGGTGGGCCGCGTCGGCCGTCCCGAGGACGTGGCTGCGCTCACCTCCTTCCTCCTGAGCGATCGCGCGGGCTACATCACCGGCGAGACCTACGGCATCAGCGGCGGTGTCCTGCCCCATGGCTGATCGCGACTTCCTGTTCTGGCCAATCGCCGAACTGCTCGAGGCGTATCGCACGCGTGAGGTCTCCCCCGTCGAGGTTGTTGAGGACGCCCTATCCCGCATCGCCGGGTTGGACGACCAGCTTCACAGTTTCCTGAGCGTGACGACCGAGATCGCCTTAGAGCAGGCCGCAGCCGCCGAACGTCTCTACCGGCATGGCGAGGCGACGCTGCCGCTGCTCGGCGTTCCCATCTCGGTGAAGGACCTCTTCGACGTCCAAGGGGCGGTGACGACCCTCGGCTCGCGTCTCTACGGACACGAGCCGGCCGTGGCCGACTCCGAGCCGGTCGCCAAGTTGCGCGCCGCCGGAGCCGTCTTCGTCGGCAAGACCAATACGGCGGAGTTCGGCCAGAGCGCGACCACCGACAACCTGCTGGGTCCGGCATGTGGCAACCCGTGGGACCCGACCCGCACTGCCGGGGGATCGAGTGGGGGCGCCGCCGCCAGCGTGGGCGCGGGCTTCGCCGCCGCGGCCCTGGGCTCGGACGGTGGCGGATCGATCCGCATCCCGGCCGCGATGTGCGGGTTGTTCGGGCTGAAGCCGACGTTCGCCGAGCTGGCCGAGGACGAGAGCTTCAAGGCGATGTCGCCCTTCGCCTGCGCCGGGCCGATCACCCGGGTCGTCGACGACGCCCGACGAATGCTGGCGGTGCAGCTGGAGCGCGACCTCACCGCGCGGGCCCCTCGGGAGCGCCGGCGCCTGGCCTGGAATCCGGCACCCCTGGGTCACCCGGTCGACCCTGGGGTGCGCCAAGTCACGGCCGCGGCGGTCGCCCGGCTGGCGGAGATGGGTCACCAGATCGATGAGGTTGACCTGCCCATTGACGGTTGGCCCGAGGCGTTCGGACCGCCGGTGCTCGACGACGAATGGCGGTATCGGAGTCACCTTCTCGAGCGACCCGGGGACCTTACCTCCTACGCCCGCAAGGCGATCGAGCGCGGCGAGCAAGTCACCAAAGCCGATCTCGCCGTGGCACGCGCGATGCGCGAGAAGATCCGCAGACGGGTCGGCGAGCTGTTCACACGTTACGACTTCATCCTCACCCCGACCATGGCGTGCCTGCCCTTCACGCTCGGACAGAGGCCTACCGAGATCGACGGGGTCAAGGTGGACTCGCTGTGGGGACCATTCCCCTTTGCAGCTCCCTTCAACGTGTCGGGTTCCCCCGCCGCGAGTGTGCCCGTCGGACTCGCCGAGGACCTTCCCGTCGGCCTCCAGGTCGTCGCCCCTTACAACGCTGAGGGCGACCTGATTGACTTCTGCCAAGAGCTCGAGGCGGCACTCCCCAGTACGGTGGGCGTGATGAAGAGCCGCTGGGGCCACGTCGGGCTCAACCGTTAGCGCGATGGCGTTGGTCTTCCTCGAGCAATCCGATGGCGCGGCAGTGATCAGGATCTCGCGGCCCGAGAAGCGCAACGCGCTCACCCTGTTCATGCTGGAGGAGGTCGCCCGGCTCGCTGAGCGGGCAGCCGCCGACGGGGCGGTCGCGGTCGTACTGACCGGCGGCGACGAAGCGTTCAGCGGCGGCGTTGACCTCGACGAGTTGGGCCGCGGGGCTGCCGACCTCAACGTCGACGGCGTTCTCGCCGCCACGGTCGCTCGTCTGCGCGCGATTCCCGTGCCGCTGGTTATTGCGATCGAGGGCGCCTGCGTGGGCGGGGCCGTGGAGCTGGCGCTCTGCGGTGACGCCAGGGTTGTCGCCGAGGGCGGCTTCTTCGCGGTGCCGGCAACTCGTCTCGGACTTCTCTACCGACCCGAGGCCCTCGCCACGATGGTCGCCGTCGTGGGCCGAGAAACCGTGGCGCGCCTCCTGCTCTTCAACGAGCGGATGGAGGCCGCCGAGGCGCTCGCCGGCGGGCTGGCGACCCACGTGTGTGCCCGGGGCACCGCGCTGGCGTCGGCACTGACTCTCTGCGAGGGCGTCAGCCGGGAGACGTCCGGCGCGGTGCGGGCGACGAAGGAGCTGCTGGCCGAACTCCTTGGTGCCGACGATGACCTCGCCCATTGGAGTGATCGGCGCGAGCAGCTCCTCGACTCGGAAGAGCGCCGAGAGGCCCTGCGCCGCGCCGGCACGCACCGCGCGGAAGGCGGATAGTCAATGGTCGCGCCCGCGATGAGCGAGTTGAGCGGGCGATCCCTGGGGACGCGGGCGTCCGCCTACGACGAGCGCGACGTAATGCTCTACGCGCTGACCGTGGGCGCGAGAGCGGACGAGTTGGAACTGGTCTACGAGCGGAACCTGCGCGTGCTGCCCACCTTCGCGCTGCCGCTGGGTCTGTGGGCGGTCGAGGTGGCCGGGGGCCTCGGTGCCTACGACGACTCGAGGTCGCTGCACGTCGGCCAGGAGCTCACCGTGATCCGAGCGCTGCCGCCGTCCGGGACGATCGAGATGACCGGCGCGATCGCCAACGTGTGGGACAAGGGGTCGGCGGCGCTCGTGGAGCTCGTCGCCACGTGCGACTATTTCGTCGCCACCTACCTCATCTTCGTGCCTGGGGCCGGCGGCTTCGGCGGGGAGCGTGGACCCAGCGCTTCACAACCGACGCCGACGGGCGATCCGTCGTGGACCACGGCGGTCACGACGATGCAGAATCAGGCCGTCCTCTACCGTCTGACGGGGGACCGGCACCCCGTGCACGTGGACCCCGAGGCCGCTCGGGCGTCCGGTTTCGACCGCCCGATCCTCCACGGACTGTGCACGTTGGGTGCCGTGGCGCTTGAAATGACCCGCGTCGCGGGCTCGGATCCGACCGACCTCGCCGCGCTCACCGCCCGCTTCTCCGCACCCGTGCTGCCGGGCGCGACGATCGGCGTGTCCGGGTGGGAGGGGCACGCCGGAACCACCTACGTCGCCTCAGTCGCGGGCGTGGGCCCCGTCCTCAGCGGGACGCTGCGGCGGCCCTGATCAGGCAGCGGGCGTCCGGCCCGCGAACAGCATCGCGTACCACGCCTGCGTCGTGACCGTCACGGCCTCGTCCATCGACGTCGGTTGGCGGTTGTCCTTTTCCTGCGCGAACCAGACGTAGCAGCACTGCTCGGTGAGGCAAGCCATTGCCTCCGTGACGACCTCGAGGCGCACGCCGTTGACGTCGGCGTCGCCGTACAGGGTGCGGTAGGCGGTGGCGAAGCGCTTCACGTGGCGGTCGCGCATGGAACGCAGGATCACGCGGAACTGTTCCTCGATCGATGCGGCCTCGATGAACACGCGCATCACTTCGCGGTGCCGGTGGTAGTGCTCGATGTAGCCGCGGTTCGCCTCAGCGAGCGCCGCGTATGGGTCCTCGCGCAGGAGGTTGCGCGTGTGGCCGCTGCGCTCGTAGAACTCCTCGTGCAGGTCGGCGATGACCGCAGCGAAGAGGTCAGTCTTGTTGTCGAAGTACCGGTAGAGCCCGCCGGTGGACAGTCCGGCCTCAACCGCCACGTCGAGCATTCGGGCCTCGACGTAGCCGTCGCGGGCGAACACGCGCCGTGCGGCGTCGAGCACCTTATGGCGGGTCTGAAGTCCCTTCTTCGTGGTCGGCGTTACCGTCATCGGGGTTCCTCTCGGGTTTCGGAGCAAACAGTCGCTCGGCTCGCACCGCGCGGCGCGCGCCAGCGGTCTCGTCGCCTCGGGTACCCCGGACTCGTGGCGCGACGCTCAGCCACGGTAGAAGGGCAGTCCGAGAGCGGCCGGCCAGCTGACTTGGCCGCGGCGCCGCTGGAGCCAGGCGCGCAGGATCATGACCAGCACGGTCCCGATGTAGGGAAGAATCGTGAAGAACTGGCTGGAGATGGGCCACCCCAGGGCTTGACCGACGTAGCCGAGCACGCTGAGGGCCCCGAAGAAGTAGGCGCCAACAATGATCCAGCCCGGCTGCCAGCCCGAGAAGAACACGACGGCGAAGGCGATCCAGCCCTCGCCGGCGGTGACGTTGCTCACCCAGTCCTTGACGATGCCCAGCGTGATCACGGCGCCGCCGACCCCGGCGAAGAGGCCGCCGAGGGCTGTGTAGAAGAGCCGCCAGCCGATCACGGGAATTCCGGAGGTGTCGGCGGTCTCCGGGTTCTCTCCGATGGACCTCATGTTGAGTCCGTGGCGGGTCCGGCTGTAGAGGAAGATCGCGCCCAATGGAAGGAGGATCGCGATGTAGGTGACGACCGACTGCCGGAAGATGGCGGGCCCGATGAAGGGGATGTTTGAGAGGCCGGGCACGTTCCACAGCGGGATCACCGATCGGGTGGTCTGCCCTACGTGGCTCGTCCCGAGGGTGTTGGTTACCCCCTGGGCGATGAGGATGAGCGCAACGCCGACCACGATGAGGTCGGTGCGGAACAGGATTGTGATGACCCCATAGAGCAGTGCGTAGAGTGCGCCCGCGGCTCCCGCGGCCAGGAGCCCCACCATCCACGAGCCGGTCCAGAGGTCGACCAAGAATCCGGTGAGGGCCCCGACAAGCATGACGCCTTCGAGGGCAATGTTGTACACGCCGGTCTTCTCGACGAGCAGTTCTCCCGTGGCGGCGATCAGCACGGCTGTGCTGCTCGAGATGGCGCTGGCGATGGAGTCGACGAGCAGGGTGTCGTTCACCCGGTACCTCCAGTCTCGGCGAGGGACGGTTCAGGAGCGCGGGTCCGTACGAGGTGGAGACGGGCGTACGCCTCGCCGAAGGTCCCGAAGATGAGCGTGATTCCGATGACCGCGAAGACCATGTCGGCCGACGCGCCGACGACCTGAATGGCGTCGCCGGCCGAGAGCAAGACGGCGTAGACGAGGCCGAGCACGAGGACGCCGAGCTCGTTGGCGCCCGCCAGGACGGCGATGATCAGCCCGTTGAACCCGGTGTTGTTGGTGACGCCGGGCCCGAGCTGGTAACTGGACCCCATGAGGTTTAGCGCGCCGGCGAGCCCCCCGAGGGCGCCGCCGGAAAGCATCGCGGCAATGAGGGTGCGGCGAACGTTCATTCCTGCGTAGCGCCCCGCCTTTTCACTGGCGCCAATCATGGTGACCTCGTATCCCCAGCGGGTGAAACGGTTCGCCGCCCAGAAGAGAATGGGCAAGCTCACCGCCAAGAGGATGCCCCAGTCGACCGCGAGGCTCCCTATGTTGAGGTTGCCCAGATCCGCCTGCGGCGGAATTGCGATCGCGAACACCCCGCCGGCCGCGCTCGGGGCGTACCACGGCCCGGTGGCCCAGTACATCAGCCACCCGAGGGCCACGAAGTTCATGAGGAAGGTGGGAATGACCTCGCTGACGCCCAGGTACACCCGCGCGAGCGCCGGGATGAGGATCCACAGCGCGCCAGCGATCATCGCTCCTAGGAACATGATGGGGATAATCACGAAGCTGCGCTGGCTGGTCAGGTGGTACGAGATGCCCGTGGCCGCCCATGCGCCGATGTAGATCTGCCCGTCGATGCCGACGTTCCAGAGCTGGAGTCGGTACGGGATCGACGCCGCCAGGCCGGCGATCAGCAGGGGGATCGCGATGGTTAGGACGTTGGCGAGTCCAGTCGCTGTGCCGAACGTGCCGCTCCACATCGCGTCGTACAGCGATCGGGGCGACGCGGTCGTGAAGAGTGGCGCAGCCGCCAGCGACAGGATGATCCCGATGAAGACGGCTCCGAAACGAAAGAGACTGAGGTTCAACGGCTGGGCCCGTCGCTCGATCCGCCACCGCAACCGCGGGGGCCTGGCGTGCGTTACGGGCGTGTAGTTGGACAAGACTCGCCGAGCCGGTTCCACGCTCACGGCGTCGCGCCCCCCATGAGCAGGCCGATGCGGTCGCGGTCAGCTTCCTCGGCGTTGAACTCACCCGCGATTTTGCCCTCGTAAAGAACCAGGATGCGGTCGGCGAGTCCCAAGACTTCGTCCAGGTCCGCCGAGATCAGGAGCACCGCGAGCCCCTTCTCGCAGGCGTCGTCCAGCGCGTCGCGCACTGCCGACGCCGCGCGGACGTCTAGTCCCTGCGTCGGATTCACGGCGACCACGACGCGTCGACGATGATCCAGTTCTCGTCCCGCGAGGAGCTTCTGCGCGTTGCCGCCGCTCAGTTGCTGGACGAGCACCGCGGTGTCCTTGGTGGATAGGTCGACTCGGTCGATGAGCTCCGCCGCTAACGTTCGTGCTTCGGACCCACTGATGACGCCTCCTCTATTCACAGGCGCCTCGTGGTAATTGCGCATGATCGCATTACGCCAGATCGATTGGGAGGGAATGAGTCCCGTTCCCTTGCGGTCCTCAGGAATGTATGCGAGCCCCGCCCGCAACGTATCGCGAATGTCCTGGACCAATTTGCCGCCGATGGTGATCTCGCCCTCGTCTGGGCGGCGGTGACCCGTGACCATGTGGACGAGTTCCAACTGACCGTTCCCCGCGACGCCGACGATCCCCACGATCTCGTTCTGGTTCACTGAGAACGACACATCGTGAAGCGCGGGGACGCCGCGCTCAGTGCGCGCCGACAAGTGAGACACCCTGAGGACCTCGCCGCCGCCCTTCCTCTGTCGGTGACGAAGTGTCTCGCGAACCGCATCGAGCTCTTCGAACATCAGTTTCGAGAGCGATTCGACCGTGCAGTCTGGACGATCTTTGGTCGCGAGCAATGCTCCGTGTCGCATGACGGAGATCCGGTCGGCGACGCTAAGAACCTCGGGGAGCTTGTGAGAGATGAAGACGACGGTGGTCCCTTCGGCGGCCATCATCCGCAAGTTCGTGCAGAGGTGCTCGGCCTCTTCAGTACTGAGTACCGCGGTCGGTTCGTCGAGAATAAGTACCTTCGCACCGCGCGAGAGAGTCCGCAGGATCTCCACGCGTTGCTTCTCTCCCTCGGACAGCGCCCAGACGGGCTGGGTCGCGTCGATGTCCACACCGAATCGCTCGGCGAGCTTCGATGCGCGTTCGACTAGTTGGTGGGTGGACGTCACCTGGCTAACGTCGGTTGCCCCGATGGCGAGGTTCTCGGCGACTGTAAACTTCTCGACGAGCCGGAAGTGCTGGTGCACCATGCCGATGCCTGCGGCGAGCGCGACGCGCGGTGACCCGAAGCTCATTGGCTGGCCGCCGACGTCGATTTCACCCTGGTCCGGCGTGAGGAAGCCGGCCGCTACGTTCATGAGGGTTGTCTTGCCGGCGCCGTTCTCGCCGAGCAAGGCGTGGACCTCACCCGCCCGGAACGACAGGCTGAGCTCCTTCACCGCGACGAGATCGCCGAATCTCTTTTCGATCCCTCGAAGGGTGAGCGCGTCGGCGGCGTGCCCACCGGCCGTCACCGCGATCCCCCCGCCGCCTCTACGAACCCGCGTCGGCGAGCCCGCGGGCCGGAACTTTGGCGTCGGTCAACCGGAGCCGTGGTTCCCGATGGCGATCAGAAACGGCCGGCGTGCGGGGCATCGAGGTCGAGGCTAATGACGTACAACGGCGGTGTCAAGAGAGTGACGTCACTATTTTGAAATGGCGAGGCCCCTCGCTCGAGGCGAGATCGGAGTTGTCTAGACGAGGACGCGCCACTTCTTGATGACGAATCCTATACGGCGAAGTGGGTTCCTGCAAAAAAAGCGACGTCACTCTCTTGACACGCGGTCCGGCCACCGCTAACTTGACGCCGAGTGCGGAACCGCGCGGCCCGTCCAGTGTCCGTCATTGGGTGGTCGGGGGTTCCCCGCCAGAAAGCCGAGGGTCAGAGTGGCCAACGGATGTGAAACAAGCAGGGGGAGGGCGACAACGATGAAAAGGTTGGCGCGCAAGGCTTTCGTGGTTGCCTCGGTGATGAGTCTTTGCGGGTCACTCGCGATCACCGTGACCGGCAGCGCAGCAAACGCGGCCGGGACAAAGCAGATCAACGCGATCTGGCTCTACACGGGTCCCCAGAACGACGGCGGGTACAACACGTCCCAAGAGGTGTCGATGAATGCCATGTCGACGATGCCCCACGTGAAGGTGCAAGGGCTGTACAACCTCGGTTACACAGCCGAGACCGGCTCGATCATCAAGCAGGCAATCTCGCGCGGCGCCAACGTGATCGTCGACACGATGGGTCTGGGCAGCATCCTGACGAACATCTGCAAGAAGAACCCGAAGGTCTACTGCTACAGCGGCGGAGACCCGACGGCCCAGGCGCCCAACTCCACGTCGTTCTGGCTTCCCGACTGGAACCTCGGCTACGTGGCAGGTGTTGCGGCTGGCCTCATGACCAAGACCCGCGTCATCGGCTTCGTGGGTCCGATTGTCTATCCCGGTGACGTCCTCGACATCAACGCGTACGCGCTGGGTTGCCAGAGCGTGAACCCGAAGTGCAAGGTCAAGGTTATCTTCGACAACAACTACTTCGACCCGCCCGCCTCCACTCAGGCGACGCAAACGCTGATCAGTTCTGGCGCCGACGTAATCCGCAATTGGATCGACGACCCTAGCTTCTGCAAGGTTGCACAGACGAAGCACGTTTACGCCGTGGGCCAGTTCAACAACTTCCTCTCGGCGTGCCCGAAGTCGATCATCACGTCGACCTACTGGAACTTCGCGAACTACTACAAGGCACAGGTCACCGCAATCCAGGCCGGTAAATTCAAGAGTTCCGGCTCCAACTTCCTGTTCGTGCCCCTCTCGTCGGCTCCGGGCAACCCCGGCCTGGGAGCTTTCGGGTCGTTCGTCCCGGCCAAGGTGAAGGCCAAGGTCCTCGCGGTCTTCGCCAAGGCGGTCGCCGGAAAGAACCTGATCGTCGGTCCCATCTACGACCAGTCCGGCAAACTCCGCTACAAGGCCGGCCAGTCGGTGCCGCCGAGCTACATGTTCACGGCCTGGAACTGGTACGTGAAGGGCGTCGTCACCAGCAAGTAGTCGAAGGAAGCGCAACGGGCCCCGGGGTGGAGACGCCCCGGGGCCCGTTCGCACTAGCGGTTCGGAGAGACTGATCTCATGAGCGATGCAGCCGTGCGCGACATGCTGCGCGAGACGGCCGCCAAGGTGTTAGCGGCCCGGGTCTCGCGAGATGACGTAGCCCGGCGGGCCGACGCTCCGGCGGCCAGTGCGGACCGCGGCCTGTGGACGGAGCTGGCATCCTTGGGCTGGACGGGCCTGGGTATTGGCGAGTCGCAAGGAGGCGCCGGGCTGAGCCTCGAGGACCGAGTGGTCCTCTTCGAGGAGTTGGGCCGCACCCTGGCGCCGGTCCCTTTCTTCTCGGGGGTGGCGCTCGCGACCCCCTGCGTGATCGGTGACGACCAGCTGGCCCGCAGGGTGGCCGAGGGCGTCTCGGTCGTGACGCTCGCCTGGGCTGAAGCGGATGCCCCGGAACTGCTCTCCGCGAACGTTGCGACCATGGTGCGAGACGGTGGGGGTTCCCTCACCCTGTCGGGCGTCAAGGTTCGTGTTCCCGACCTCGAAGGGGCTGACGAGATCATTGTGAGCGCGCGGTCCGACGACGGCGTCGGGCTTTATCTGGTGCGCGCCAGCGCGCGCGGCGTGACGCGCCGCGCAGAATTGTCGATCGACGGGACCCGGCATGGCGGAACGTTGGAGCTGCACGACGTCGCGGCCACGGCGCTCGTGGGACCCGAGGAAACCACCGCGGTCCTCACCCGCGTGGCCCGGGAGGGTTCCGTCGCGCTCTGCTATGAGGCGCTCGGCGTGGCCGGTGAGTTGCTCCGTGACGCCGCAGCGTACGCGTCGACCCGGCAGCAGTTCGGCCGGGCGATTGGCTCGTTCCAGGCCGTCGCGGCTCCGCTCGCCGACCGATACGTCGCGATCGAGCTCGCTCGAGCCCTGGCCCAGTGGGCCGCGGTGGCGTGCGACTTCGATCAGGACGCAGACGTGGCCGTGGCCGCCGCCATGGCGGCCTGTTCCGAGACGGCCGTACGGACGGCGGAGGTCGCCATCCAGGTGGCGGGGGCCATCGGATTCACGTGGGAGCACCACTACCACCGCTACCTGCGCCGGGCGCTGTGGATCGACGAATTCGGAGGGTCCGCTCAAACCCGTCACGAGCGCGTCGCGTCGGCGCTCCTTGACGAGCGTCGCGCCCCGCGGGTCACCGAGCTGTTCGACGACGAGGAGGTCGCGTCGTTCCGTGCGGCGGTGCGCACCTGGATCCATGAGCAGTTCCCCACCCAAGCAAGGGGGATCGACCTGATCAGTCCGCTCGAGGTCTACGAGCAGATCAAAGAGCGCTGGCAGAAACTGATGAACGAGACGGGACTGCTCGTCGCGCACTGGCCCACCGAATCCGGGGGCCGTGGGCTGTCAGCGTTGCACACGGCGATTTTCCGTGAGGAGGCGATCCGGGTTCACCCGCGCGTCTCGCACGGTGACGGTGGTAGCGACCTGGTCGCCCCGCTTCTGATGGAGTACGGCACCGACGAGCAGAAGGCGCGACTCCTCGAGGGGATCCGCCGCGAGACCGAGTACTGGGCCCAGGGGTTCTCTGAGCCGGACGCCGGGTCGGACCTCGCGGCGCTCAAGATGAGGGCGGTGCTCGAAGGTGACGTCTGGGTGTTGAACGGCCAGAAGACCTGGAGCACCTACTCGCCGGTCGCCGAATGGCTGTTCGTCCTCGCGCGCACCGACCCCGACGCGTCGCGCCACCGGGGCATCACCTGCTTCATCGTCAATGCCAATGCCCCTGGCGTCGATGTTCGTCCGATCCGCGACATCGCCGGCACCGAGGAGTTCGGCGAGGTCTTCTTCACCGACGTCCGCGTGCCGGCGAGCGACGTGCTCGGACCGGTCAACGAGGGCTGGTCGGTTGCGGTCATGACGCTCGCCATCGAGCGGGTGATCGAATCGTGCGAGGACATCGGCGAGCTCGACTTCATGATGGACCGGCTGATCGACTGCCTGAGCGATTGGTGCGAGGAGGCGAGCGCCTACGCCCGCGACGGTGCGGTCCGCCAGAGGGTGGCGGCGCTCTGGGGCCAACTCCAGGCGGTCCGGCTCGTCCAATACCGCTGTCTGCTGGCGCTGGCGACCTCGCCGGTGCCTCCACCGGAGAGCGAGATCCTCAAGCTCGCCTGGTCCGAGCTCAGCCAGCAAGTGGCCCGCCTGGCGCTCGACCTCTTCGGTCCTCTGGCCAACTCCACTCCCCTGGCGACCACCGTCGCGCGCTTCTGGGAGTTCTGGTACATGATGTCGCGTTCGGTGACCATCTATGCCGGGACCTCGGAGATCCTGCGCAGCGTGATCGCCGAGCGGATCCTCGGCCTGCCACGGTCGCGGTAGCACACCCCTAGCCGCAAAGGAGAATCAGATGACGAGCACGCTCAAGCCCCCAAGCGAGGTCCACGCCGCCGCCGTGGTCGGCAGCGGCGTCATC
>Ga0307373_10013117_pt1 | contig 11643 bp, 9 predicted proteins | sample OX2MG_FD_202534 | JGI IMG/M metagenome (GOLD analysis project Ga0307373, IMG submission 202534) | Soil microbial communities from Risofladan, Vaasa, Finland - OX-2 | ecosystem: Environmental > Terrestrial > Soil > Coastal area > Acid sulfate soil | place: Finland: Risofladan, Vaasa | collected...
GCATCGATCCAGGCCGATCAGGATTCCGCGGTCCTGGTACAGCTTGAGCACCCGTTCAGGATTCTCTTCCCGCAACACGGCCTCAAGCTCCCGGGCCTGATGGTCCGGCTGGAGATTGGTCCACACGCGGTCTTCCAGCGCGGCATCCAGCCACCTCTGGGTCTTTTCCTCCGGCTTAAAACCCAGGCGGAGCCCCAATCGAAACAGTCTGTAGATGTGGACTGGATCATCGCTGAAACTTCGTGATTGAAGCGCGCGAATTTCCTGCCTCTCAATGTCACCGGCGCCATTCTTGGGATCCAGGAGGAGGCCGCGAGAATTCGGATGGAGGGAGACCGCCATGGCGTTAAACGCAAAATCGCGGCGTTTCAGGTCGTCAAAAATCATGGCGGGGACGACTGTGGGCGCGCGCCCGGGCTTGGAAACAATTTCCTGGCGGCACTGGGCGATTTCAGCCCGGAAACCGCCACTAAACCACAGTTCCGCAGCCGTTTGCCGCTTATCGATCCTGGAACTGAGCACCTCCACCGGGCCTTGCGCCCAGGTGGAAGCGGCTTTTCTGGAAGCTTTCGCCTTTGATCCGGCAAAATGCAAGTGGCGCAGAATCCTCTGAATGTTGCCTTCGAGGGCAAAATCCAGGTCACGGACGACGGCCTGGCCGAACGTCATGTCGCGGACTGCGCCCCCCACAAGGTAGAGATTAATCCCCTCGCCATACGCTATCCGGCTGAGCTCATTGACAAGCTGGAACTGGCCAGGTGAGAGCCGGCTCTCCATTAAGAAGTTGTAGTCGGTCATAGGTTCCTATGCGCGAGCATGGGTTAAACAGGATCCTCATTCTCAGGCTCGCGGGTGATGAGATTGATAGACTTGCTGCAATCTTTCTTTAAGGACGTGCGTATAAATCTGCGTCGTAGAAATGTCACTGTGGCCCAGCATGGTCTGGATCGACCTCAAATCCGCTCCGCGTTCGAGCAAATGGGTGGCAAACGAGTGCCGGACCATGTGCGGAGCCAGCGGCGCACGGATTCCCGCCCGGCGCCCGTAGGCCGCCAGAATTTTCCAGAAACCCACGCGCGAAAGCACGCCGCCCCGCCGGTTCAGAAACAGGAACGGAACATCGGGCTGCTTCGCAAAGCTGCCGCGCCCTTGCCGGGTGTAGGCTTCCACCGCACGAATCGCGGACTTGCCGACAGGAATCAACCTTTCCTTGTTCCCTTTTCCCAGGCAACGGATGATACCCAGATTGGGCTCAAAATCCTCCCAGCGGACGCCAAGCAGTTCCGAGACCCGCATGCCCGTGGCATAGAGAAGCTCCAGCATCGCGCGGTCGCGAAGTCCGGTTGGAGTGGCCGGATCGGGCTGCCCAAGCAAAGCTTCAACTTCCTGAAAATTTAGGTACTTGGGTAACGAATGGGAAAGATGGGGAGCTTCGACCTCGCGAGCCGGATCTGCGGCAAGGATTCCCTCTTTGACGAGGAACTGGAAAAAGTGACGGATCGCAGCCAGATGCCTTGCCACCGAACGGGCGCTCAACCCCTGCCGGTAAAGCGTCTCAAGAAATTTTCGAATATGTTCGTGCCGGACTTTATCGAGCGTTAACTCTGCATCGCGCACATATCCGGCGAACTTTCGCAGATCGCGGCCGTAGCTGACAATACTGTTTGATGCCAGGCCTTTTTCGACCCTGGCGTAATCAAGGAAGCTGGCAACTTCCATCGAAATGTCGGTAAATGGATCCGGCATGAGCCGCCCTTGGTGCGTCTTGCTTTGCCCGGTGCAGGTCGTCAATACCTTACCTTATTCATTAGGAGAAATACTCTATCTCATAGATATAACTACTTATTGCTTATGATAGATAATCAATTTAACTATTCCGCAAATGACCCCCTGAGTCTTGAATCCGAATAGGGACTTCCAGTCAGGACGCTATGATCATCGGTGACCCGCTGCACATTGTCAAGATCAAGTGCCGTTATGTCAATGCGATAGCTAAAATTCACTGATAAGTCCAACCTGCAACCTCCTGACTCGAAAGGTCTGAATCGAAACGAATCTTAGCACAAGCTGTTTCCTAAGGCCAAGCTGGTTTTGGGGGTGGGTATAGCCGTCATCATCCGGTTTGAGATTTAAATTCAGGCGTCAAGGGATTGTGACAGAGGAAATGCCTGCGATCCCCTTCCCATCCCTCGCACCTTAACCCCCGAAGAACGTGCAAATATGGGCAAGTTGCTAATTGCAAGAATCAACCGGCGGTAATTCGAGCCGCTGGTGAATGGCATAAAGGACAAGTTCCAGGCGGTCCGAAACTCCGACTTTGTCATAAATGGACCGGAGGTGGTTTTTCACGGTTTGCTCGGTAATCGCCAGGCGCCGCGCGATTTCCCGGTTGCGCCAGCCCTGTGACAGGCAGCTTATGACCGTCATTTCCCTGCGGGTGAGCGTATCAGCCGGACGCGGTGGATGATCGCCGTTGCCCGCGGCGTCCAGATTCCCGGAGCTTTCCTGCAGCGGGGCCTGGATCGTTCCGCCGCTGATGACCCTGCGCACGTTCTCAACAAAGACTTCCGGTTGCGCCGATCTGGGAATCACGCCTGAAGCGCCATCGCTGGCCAGCTTTTCCCTCTCGGCATGGGTAACTCGCGATCCGGTCACAATAACCTTGCATCCCGGAGATTCCCGGCGGACTTGCTGGAGAAGGTCAGGATACCCGTCAAACGCAATCTCCTTCTGGACAATGGCCAGGTCTGGCCTGAAGGACTTTGCCATGGCCACCAGTTGAAGGGCGTTTTCAGCCAGCGCCACCACGCGCAGGTCGTCTTCAACACTGAAAAGCTTTTTGAGTCCCAGGCGGAAGACCCCTTCGAAGTCCGCAATCAGGATTTTCACCCGGACCCTGTTTTTGACGCGTTTTTTCGATTGCATGTCCGTTGTTGTGGGATTCGAGCGCGCCGGACCTGCTGGCCCCGGTGTTCTAACGCAGAGGGCCGGCCTGCACAACACGCTACTCGATCGGGAAGGACAAGGAACGAGGAAGGAAGGGCTGTTCAACATCCCGCAACCGCGAACTGCGGGAATCGAGGGCTACCGCTTCGCAAATTACCCTGGCCGATTGCACGCGGCTAAACGGTAATCATCGATAACAACGCCGAGTCCGGCAAGCAGTCCGGTTCTGCGCTGGCGAATAACGCGCCCTGCACACTGCAACTGCATGGGAACATGGGTAACTTCGGCCGGAAGCGCCACCGTGAAGTAGATGGGCGTATCGTGCCGCAATCGAAGCGGCGCCACAATAAAAAGGCCGTTGCCGCTCATGCTCTCCGTCTTCCCTTGCGCCAACCGTTCGATCCCTGCCCGGCTTTTCCACCGGATTTGGACCGGAAGTTCTACCGGGATCCTTGTGCCTCCGCGAATTCCTTTCTGTCCGAGGGCCATTTTGCTCGTCTCCAATTCAGGTATCGGAATTTCCGCACTCCGGCTTTACACTTCCTTGCACTCCTGCGGATGAAACGCGTGAATCCTGTGCCTGCGCCAACATCTCAGTTTCTGGCTTCCCGATGTGCCGGTCCCTGTGTTCACCTGCGTGGCAGGTGGTAAATCAGCTTGACGAAAGGCCCCGCTGGGCCCCTGTCATTGCATCTATTGTCTCCAAATTCTGCCGCCTTCCCAAGAGCACGAAAGTACCGGTACTTTTGTACTGACTATTGTCACTCCTCTCAGCCCTTGGTAACCTTGCACTTGAGGCAAGGATGCCAGGAAGAGAAGAAAGGACCGGGCGTAAGGCCGCAGAGACCTTTTCTTTAGAAGGAGTTCGACCTCATGAGACTTGGTGACATTGCGAAAAAGCTGGGCTGTGCGCTTGAAGGGCCCGAAGACCTTGAAATCACTGCTGTCGCCGGCATTGAAGAGGCCGGCCCGTCTGAACTGACCTTCCTTTCAAATCCCAAGTACCGGCGGCAGCTACTATCGACCCGGGCGGCGGCCGTTATCCTCTCGCCGCAGGACCCCGATCCCGGACGCCCGGCATTGCGCTCGGATAATCCCTATCTTGACTTTGCGCGCGCGCTGGAGCTTTTTTACCCTGCCGCCCGGCCTGCGCCCGGCATCCATCCGACTGCGGCCATCGCCCCTGACGTCCGCTTAGGGCATAATTCCTCGATTGGCCCCTATGTGGTCATTGAAGCAGGCGTTGAGATTGGTGATGACTGCGTGATCAAAGGCCACGTAATGATTTACTCCGGCTCCAGGATTGGCCACCGCTTTCTTGCTCACTCGCATGCCGTGGTCCGCGAAAACGTGCAGATTGGCAATGACGTGATTTTGCAAAACGGAGCTATCATCGGCGGTGACGGTTTCGGCTTCGCCCGCCAGGCCGATGGTTCCTACTACAAGATCGTTCAGGCTGGAACTGTTGTGATTGAAGACGGAGTTGAAGTCCAGGCGAACGCCTGCATCGACCGCGCCACTGTGGGAGTAACACGGCTCCGCCGGGGCGCCAAGGTGGACAATCTGGTACAGGTGGGGCATGCCTGCGACATTGGTCCGAATTCCCTGCTCTGCGGCCAGTCCGGGCTGGCCGGCAGTTGCAAGGTGGGGCGGAATGTGGTCCTGGCGGGACAGGTGGGCGTGGCCGGGCACCTGACCATCGGCGACAATGTGATTGCGACGGCGCAGACCGGGATTCCCTCGGATGTTGAGGCCAACAAAATCATTTCCGGCTATCCGGCCATGGATAACGCCCACTGGCTGAAATGTTCGGCCGCCTACGCGCGCCTTCCTGAAATTTATGCGGCGGTGCGCCGGCACATCAAGCGCCCGCCTTCTCCGGACAAGGGCGAGTGAGAGGCAAACGGCCCCGGAGGGCTTCAGGCTTTTCGCCACGAAGGGGCATCGCGGACAACTCAGGCGGCATCTGGCTCAAACGACCGTTCTTCCGGCGAGAGCCCGCTTAGAATCGCCCGCCGCACCTGCATCACGACTTCTGCGCGGTCTGCAACGCTGCAACCTTCAGTGGGAACAGCATCGTGAATGGTAATTCGGACCACCCCCGGATGGATCCTAAACTCGCCTTTGCGCATGATCCTGCTCCCGCCTGACACCGAGACCGGAACGATGGGCGCTCCGGCTTTGATTGCCATAAAAAAGACGCCCTTCTTGAAGGGCTGCAAACGTCCGGTCTTGCTGCGGGTGCCTTCGGGGAAAACAAGGAACGAACGGCCTGTCTTCAAGGCCGTGACCGCCTTATCCACCGCGGCAAAGGCGCGCTCGCGATGCGTGCGGTCCACCGGGATAAATCCCATCATGTGGAAAGCTCTTCCCAGGATCGGAATGCGAAAAAATTCCTTTTTTGCCATGAGCAGGAGCGGTGGAAGGTTGACCGCCACGGCGGGCGGGTCACAGTTGCTTTGGTGGTTCGGCATAAAGACGACAGGCCGCCCCACCGGGATTTTCTCCAGGCCCGACACGATCATCCTGACCCCGGCCAGCCGCAGGACTGTTCTGACGGCGGAGATGCCAACCGCGTAAAGGGTGTCTGCATGGCCCGTAAGGGCGCTCACCAGCAGCAAGGGAGGGCCAAGAATTAAGATGTAGAGGATGACGATGGCGTAAACGAGGAGTGTTCTGAACATTAGTTTCCTGCCGCTGCGGCTTTCGCAGTTTTACCCTTCAGCCACCCCGCGCGCACTTCAAGTTGGGCTTGCGTGGGATGTGGCATTTCTTCCACCTTATAGACGGTCGCGCGCTTCGATCCCAGCAGAAACGCGACTTCAAGAATCCGGGTCCCGCGCTGGACGGTGAAGGCGACTTTCTGCCCGGGTTTGAAGTAGACAAGTTCGAGATCGGGCGTGACCGGCAGCTCAACGCCGTTCATTTTGAGAAGAATATCTCCCGATTGAAGTCCGGCTTTTTCAGCGCTGCTACCCGGATCAACCGATTCCACGCGCACAGGCCCGATAAAGCTCTGGAGCGACTGAAAGCCCAGATCGGGCGCCGTCGCCGCTTTCGCCTTGAGTTCCAGCCCCGCGTAGCCGAGATACTTTGCGAAATCCAGATCGCCGGTTCCGTCCACCTCGTCGCGGAAAAATTGCCTGCAAGGGAACCGGGGCGCAAGCTCGTTGATGATTGTTTCCAGATCAGCGTCATTAAAAAAGCGGCCGCGCCGGGCAAAATCCTGGTTAAGCTGCCGCATCAGGTCGTCCAGACTGTGACGATTGCCGCTTGCGTGGCGGATGCCCAGGTCGAGCAGATAGCCCAGCAACTCTCCCTTGTTGTAATAAGAAATGCTTCGCGCGGGCCGGAAGTAATCAGGGTATTTCTCAAGCCAGGCTTCGCGGCCCGACTCTTCGACGCTCTGAAAGTGTCGCGCCGGGCGAGACTTGAGATCTTTGATTTCGGCGGCCAGGTGCGCGTAAAACTGCTTCTTCTTGATCAAGCCTGCGCGCAGCAGGACGATCTCGGCATAGGTGCTGGTGACGCCTTCAGAAAACCAAAGGTCGCTTGTATCGTTTCCGTGAACATAGTCGATGGGTTCGAGGCCCTGGGGACGGATGCGCTTGACGTTCCACAGGTGGAAAAACTCATGTGCGGCGATGCCTTCAAGGCTATCAAGACCCGTGCGTATCTGGGCGGCCGGAACGCCGATGGCGGCGCCGTTGCGGTGTTCCATCCCGCCTCCGCCCCTCGCAGGGAAAAAAAGCATGAAGGTGTAGCGTCTGAACGGAACATCGTGCATGAGGGCGGTTTCGGTGGCAGTTATTCTCTTGAGCAGCGCAAGCAGGCGCTTTGGAGAATAGAGGTTTTGATCTCCATCGACGGTAACACGAAACGTGGTGCCGTTCTGAACGTAGTCATACTCCTGAAACATCCCTGCCTCGGCGGGACTATCGGCCAGACGGTCATAGTCGAGCGCATGGTATTCACCGGGCCCCGGGCCGTCATCCAGCATCGTGACCAGTTTCCATCCTTCAGGCAGAAGGAATTTTACGCGGACGGGCCGTTCGCGGTCATGCGGCAGATAAAACAGCAGGAGCGCAAAATTCAGAAACGCATGGCGGCTGTCGAGAATAGCGGAGAAAACATCGTCCTGGTTGGCATAGACCGCGTAATGGAGTTCAAGGTTGGAGCAGGGGTCCGCGCTTTTCCACGTATCCAAGTCCACGCGGTCCAGGTGCGCCGGCTTGCCATGGCACTGCGCCTGAACATCCTGGACGTCGCGAACAAAGTCACGGATCTGGTAAAGGTTGTTCCACGCTGGAATTTGGAATTCGGCGCCCGCGCTGGTCTCGGGAACGCTCATGGTGACGTAGACCAAATGCGAGGCCGGTTGTCTGAGATCGAGCAGGTAGCGGACGGGAGAACTTTGAGCGCGTCCCCTTGCGCTTCCAGCCAAGATTAGAGCGACAGCGGCAAGAACAACTGACTTCCATTGCCGCGATCGATAAGCTGACGCGATGGGTTTGAACAATTGCTTCATTCGCCGAGTCTGGAGATGCGGGTTGCGACGGCAACACCCTTCAACTGCTGCAAGCTTTATACTCTACGACGGTTTCTGCTTCTGTGGGAAGTCCACCCGTAAAGTCCCGCACCACAGCCAACTGTCAGCAGTCCCATGAAGGGTTCCGTGGAGCGAAGGCGAATGGTTGAGATCAGCATCCCGGAACTGGCAACCAGGAAGGTGACCGGAATCAGAGGAAAGCAGCGATCAACCGCTGGAAGTTTTCGCCAATTCCGCCGCTCCAATACCAGGAATTGCGGAGAAATAGCAAGTCATTCGGGCAATCGGGTGACTGCTCGATCTTTCAGCTAACCGGCGGGATAGTAAACCCCTTCTGCAATCAATTCTGCGGGGCCGGCAAGCAGGACTTCCTTCTCCCGGGGCCAGGCGACTTCAAGCGTGCCGGCCAGCGTGCGGACTTTAACCGCCCGTCCTGTGAAGCCGTTCAAGATGCTGGCGACAACCGCTCCGCAGGATCCGGTTCCCGAAGACATCGTTTTCCCCACACCCCGCTCCCAGTAACGGACTTCGATCTCCTTCTTTGAAACGACCCGGACGAATTCAACATTGGTGCGATGGGGGAACAAGGGACTGTGCTCGATTTCCCGGCCCACCTCCTGCCACGGGATACTTGAAAAGTCCTCAACGAAAATCGAACAGTGTGGATTTCCCATGGACGTAACTGTTGCTGCCAGAACGCCGTGAGCGGTGCGAATCGGGAAGCCGGCCACGGGCGAGGGATGTTTCCCGGCGACGAATGGGACCTTTTCGGGATCAAGAATGGGCCGCCCCATGTTGACACGGAAGTTCCATTGACCCTTGTTCATCAGCGCGGCCGTGGAAAGCAGTTCCAGTTCTTTCACTCCGGCCGCAGTCTCTATTCGGAGTTTCCTCCTTCTGCGGTTTTCCTGCATTAGGAAAGCGCCGGCGCAGCGGATGCCATTGCCGGACATTTCGGCTTCGCTTCCATCCGCATTAAAAAAACGCACGCGGGCGTGGTTGGTCGTGTTCCGTGGCTTCAGAACCACAAGCAGTCCGTCGGCCCCCACTCCCGTATGCCGCTCGCAAATGGCCTGCGCAAGCCGGCCGGGTTCTGCCGGGATGTTCCGTTCGTGAGTGACAATAAAGTCGTTGCCAAGCCCGTGAAACTTTGTGAAACTGATTTTTGAAGTCCTGGCCATTGTTCATTCCACCTGTCAAATCAGATTAGTTTCGTGCCAGATTCCCGCGCGGTCCGGCGCACCTTATCCGCCTTTCCGCCGGTATATCGTGATGCTTTCTTGTTGAGGAAAATCCTTGTGATAGACCGGTTCAAAATCATCAAAGGCGCCGGGGTAGGCGCGCATCAGGATGTCAACCGGATCGCCCTCGCCGCTCACGATCCATTCTACGAATTTCTGCGCCCCCTGGGGGATCTCGCGCCAATATTTGAGATTCTCTCCAGACAGGATCTTTCGATAGGGGATATCCAGGGTGGGAGCGACACACGGCCATTCGCCGGACTGCATCAGGATGGTTTGCCCATCGTAGCGGCCCCTGAAGAAAGCGATGAGCGACTGGTCAGCCTGGGAGTTGCAAGGCGTGTTCAGAATGCCCTCCCGGACCACGGGCAGTTGGCGCGCGCCACCACTGAGCATCCAGGCGTTCTGGGCGCCCAGGACGGCGAGACACACAACCAGCATTCCCGCCTGGAAATTCCGTGACAGCGTTGGCGAGATGACAAAGGAAGCAAGAAGCGCAAGGGCCGGCAGCATTTCAATTCCGTATCGAAGATTGTAATACGAATGCGGAAAGTAAGTCGGAACGTACAGCGCCACGGCCGCGCCCGCCATGGCTTGGAGGTAGAACGGGAGCAGCACGAGCAGGAGCAAGGTGGCTGCGCGCCGGGTGCGGTAACGGCGTTCAATCATCCACATCATCAGGCCAAGAGCCGCAAGCACAAGGCACCAGGGACCCATAATAAGTTTCAGGTCTTCAACGTAGTAGCGCGCCGAAACCAGGATGCTGCCGTCAGTTGGATATCGAAAGGCTGTGGTGGCAACCTGGTGAGCGTAAATGTCCTGTGCGGAGTCCGGTCCGTTGTAGAACGCGAGCGGGTTGCCATAGCTGAAGGCATCGTGCAGCATCCAGAGAAGCGGCCCCGCGCCCGCGATCAGCGAGAACAGTACGGCGTGACGAAAACGGACCCTCCACGAATCCTTTCGTGCCAGGAGAACGAACAGGGCGGCAAAAGGCAGGACGTACCACTCACCATAGCGAGTCCATGTGCCCAAGAGTGCCGCAACACCCGCTGCGGCCACGCAGCGCGTCCGGCCGGTCATCTGGAAACGAAACAAACCATAGACGGCAAGGACGGCCCACAGGATGGCCAGCGGCTCCGTCATGGGAGTGCTTGCCAGATAGAGCATGCTGGGACAAAGCAAGAAGGCGGCCAGGGTGACGAATGCCCCGGCAATGCTGCCGTTCATTTCCAGAGCCAGCCGGAAAAGGAACCATGCGCTCGCGCAAAAAGCCGCCACAGCGATCAGGCTTCCGGCAAGGCCGGTGCGCCAGAGGTGATCGTTGATGGCCAGGGGGGCCGCCAGCAGATGGAACAGGGGCAGCCAGACGCTGCCGGTTTCCGCATACCCGGGCGTCAGGGAGTTGAAAACGCGGCGGGCGCCTTCCATGTGGGCAAAAGCGTCGCCGTAGAGTTGCGTTAAGCCGCGGGCATAGAAGAAATGAAGGCTACCGAAGGCCACCCCGAGAATGGCGGCCCAGACGGCAATCCTTGTTCCGGCAGGAAGGACAGGATTTGGCTGAGGCGACGAGGAATCGGCGTAAGGCCGGTCAGACATCAAATCGGGTAAGTTGCGCAAATTCGCGCACGCGTCCTTCGATTTCCTGGGGCGTAAGTCCCAGGAGGCGCTTGAGGCCGAATTCTTCAACGGCAAAGCTGGCCATGACGGAGCCGTAGACCACGGCGCGCCGGAGGTTCGTTTCCGAGAGGTCGCCCGTTCGCGCAAGGTGGCCCATAAATCCGCCGGCAAACGAATCGCCCGCTCCGGTGGGGTCCTTGAATTCCTCCAGCATAAAGGCGGGCGCGGAAAAGATTGAACCGTTATTGAAGAGGCTGACACCGTGTTCGCCGCGCTTGATGACAATGATTTTCGGACCCATCTTCTGAATTTCCTTCGCGGCTTTTCGAAGGTTCTGGCAGCCCGAAAGCATGCGAGCCTCCCCTTCATTAATAACAAGGGCGTCCACGGCGCGGAGCGTTTCTTTGAGATCACTGAGGCTGCCTTCGATCCAGTAGTTCATCGAATCGCAGGCCACCAGCCGCGCCTTGGAAAGCTGGCGGCGAACATGGAGTTGCAGCCTGGGATCGATGTTTCCAAGGAAAACGAATTCGCTGGAAGCATGCGCTTCAGGAATCTTGGGGCTGAAATCCTGAAACACGTTGAGCTGAACGTCGAGGGTACGCGCGTCGTTCATGTCGCCCACATATTCGCCCTTCCAGCGGAAGGTTTTGCCCGGGGCCCGCTCGATCCCCGTGGTTTCAATCGAGCGGAGACGGAAGACTTCAAGGTGCTCATCACCGAAGTCGTCGCCGACCACCGCAACCACCTTGACGGGGCCAAACCAGCTTGCTGCAACCGAGAAAAAACTTGCCGATCCACCCAGGATGCCTTCCACTTCCCCGTGCGGCGTTCGGATCGAATCAAAAGCTACGGAACCCACGACTAAAAGCGACATAAGACCTTGTCGTTCCTTTCTGACATGCGGATCTAACTGCGCAACCTCAAGTTTACTTGAGATATTTCCCCACGAGCAAGCCCAACCTCTTTTTAGCTTGGGGAGAAATCTTTCGGCGGTCCGTCAGAATGGCGTGGGCGAGGGCCGATCCGCACTTGCAATCCCGCTGTTTCGGCAGATGGCGGATGCCGGCCCGAAGGACCTGTTTTGCATTTTCCACATTGCGATTGAGATACTCGATCACCTCGCGGACGGTAACGGCTTCATGTTCAGGATGCCAGCAATCGTAGTCCGTAACCATGGCCAGAGTGGCATAACAGATCTCGGCTTCACGGGCCAGCTTGGCTTCCTGCAGGTTCGTCATCCCGATGACATCCATGCCCCAGCTTCGGTAGGCATTCGATTCCGCCTGG
>Ga0307373_10013119_pt1 | contig 11639 bp, 9 predicted proteins | sample OX2MG_FD_202534 | JGI IMG/M metagenome (GOLD analysis project Ga0307373, IMG submission 202534) | Soil microbial communities from Risofladan, Vaasa, Finland - OX-2 | ecosystem: Environmental > Terrestrial > Soil > Coastal area > Acid sulfate soil | place: Finland: Risofladan, Vaasa | collected...
GCTTTGGCGATCCGCAAAATCATCAACATCAAGGTCTGACACCGCCATGGTACTCGCCACCGAACTGATCCATTTCGAGCAACTCGTCCCCTTCGCCGTCTTTGGCTTGTTCGCCGCGATGGCCTGGTGGGCGCTCGACCGCATGGCCGCCGGCAAATCGCGCGCGGTCGAACGCCTCGACGAGATCAAGCACCCCGCACTCCGCCGCCGCAAGCTCGAGGAATCGACGACGGTGGTCAAAAAGGCCGACGCCATGAGCCGAGTGCTGGCCAAAGCCTCGCCGCTTGCCAAGCCGTTGACGCCTAAGAACGCGAAAGAGGCGGGCAAGCTCAAAACGCGGCTCGTGGTCGGCGGCTTCCGTGGAGAAAACGCCGTCTCGGTCTTTCTTGGGCTCAAGTTGATCGGGCTGCTTGTCGGATTGTTCGCCAGCGGCGTCACGATCGCCGCCGTTTCGGAATTCAACAAAGGCTCGATGATGAAAGGCGTCGCTTTCGCCGGCGTGTTGTTCTACTTGCCCGACATCGTGCTTTGGTTCATCGCCAGCAAGCGCAAGGAAAACATCTTCCTTGGTCTGCCCGACTCGCTCGACCTGTTGGTGGTCTGCGTCGAGGCCGGACTGGGGCTGGACCAGGCGATGCGCAAAGTGTCGGAGGAAATGAAGAGGACCTACCGGGTGATCTCCGACGAATTCGCGCTTGCGAACTTTCAACTGCAAATCGGCCGGCAGCGGGCGGAGGTGCTGCACGAGCTGGGCACGCGCAGCGGAGTCGACGACCTGCGGAGCCTGGCGGCGATTCTGGTACAGGCCGACAAGTTCGGTTCGAGCATCGCCCAGGCGCTGCGCGTGCAAAGCGACTCGATGCGGACCCGCCGCCGGCAATTGGCTGAGGAAAAGGCCGCCAAGACCGCCGTCAAGCTGATCTTCCCGTTGGTCATCTTCATCTTCCCGGGCATCTTCGTGGTATTGGTCGGTCCCGCCGCCATCACCATGGTCCGCGACATGTTCCCAATGATGGGGGGGTAGGGCTCTCCCGTTCCCCCATCTCCTCCGTATCCCCACATCCCCTTCCCAGATCGTTTTTGCCGAATTCCGCTCGAGCATTCCGCCGATAATCCCCTTAGCTCCACCCTTCATCTCATCCTTAACGTGAGGCAGCACGGATGCGCCGATTCGCCTGGATCCTTTTGACGCTAGCCGCCGCCTGGTGCCCTCAAGGGGCCGAGGCCCAATACTTCAGGAAGGTTTTCCGCCGCAACAACTGCTGGCCTCAGCCGTTTGTCATCGCCGACCGGATTGCCGTGAGAACGCCCTACGCCATTGAGGTCAACAAGGGCTGGTGCATCCAGAATACGATGCACGATGAGCACTTCGACTCCGAGACCGGAATGCTCAACGAGGCGGGCGAATTGAGGGTCCGCGACATCCTGACGGAGAACCCCGTTGATCATCGCACGGTGTTCGTGCTGCAAGCCAACAAGTCCGCCTTGACCGCGGCCCGTCACCAATCGGTCGCGGAATTCGCCTCGAAGATTTCCGAGAACGGCGAAGTGCCCAAAATTGCCGAAACGCGCGTTCGCCCCCGCACGTCGTCGGCGGATTACATCAACACCATTGGCACCCGCTATGCCGAAAGCACGCCTGATCCACGTCTGCCCCAGGCGACCGGCAGCGGTAGCTCGTCCGGCGGCAGCGGCGGCGGTGGCGGCAGTGCCGGTGGTCGATAACGATCGCGGGTACTTCGTACTTCGCCTACGATTCAAACAGCCCTCTTGGTCGGCTTCCGGTGTCACACCAGAGGCCGGCCGAGAGGGTTTTCGGATTGGGATGATCGCTAAGCCGACATCCCCATATCCCCTCGTCATCCCCGTATCCCCCTCGAAAAGAATATATTTTGGGGTCACTGAATCCATCGGCGGGTTCGTGTCCGCATGATCGAGCTTTTCACTACAGTCCGACCTCCGCCGCGGTCGATTACCGAACTGGCGCATTTTTCAAGGAGGGTCCCAGTGTCTAAGTCTCGCCGGTCGGTCTGGATTTGCGTGGCAAGCGTCGCATGCCTGGCGGCCGGCTGCACGTCATCGTCTTTAAGACCCGGCTTTGATAATGGGCAGCCGATGATCGGTTCGCGGCCCGGTCCAATCAAGCAGTTCGCCGCGTCCATCGGCGATACGAAGGTCGCGCAGTCGATTTCGGGCGCCTTCAAGCCCAAAATCAAGACCGACACACCGCCCACCGACGCCGCGTGGCTCAAAAGCAAGGCCAAGAAGGCCGATGCCGAGTTCTACGTCAATCTGGGCAAGGTCGACGAGAGTGCCAACAATTTGGAAGGCGCCCGCGAGGCCTATCATAAAGCGCTGAAAATGACACCGCACCATCCGGGTGCTTTGGCGGGGTTGGGGCGGGTTTTCGAACGGCAAGGCCAGTTTGCCCGCGCGGCGGAGCACTATCTCGAAGCTACGAAATTCCACGCGAATGACGCGAACGCCTTCAACGATCTCGGAATGTGTTACCTTCGCCAGGGCCGCAACGACGACGCTCTCGTCGCCTTGAAGCGGGCCGTTGAGCTGCAGCCCGATCGGGCACTTTACCGCAACAACATTGCCACGGTGTTGGTCAAGCTCAATCGCGTTGATGAGGCCTTGGCGCAACTGACCGACGCCCACGGCGAAACCGTGGCACACTACAATCTAGGCTGCCTGTTGCACGCCGAGCACCGCGACCCGCCGGCGCTCGAACACTTTCAATCGGCGATTCGACGACAACCGTCGTTCGCCGAGGCGCGGCAATGGGTTGAAGCGCTCTCCGCCGCTGGGCCGTCTGACGACCAGGTCGCCGTTGGGATCACCGACTCGGACGCCGCGGGTGAATCCGTCGTCATCGACGCCGAGCCGGCGCCGACCGATGCGGGCCTGGCCGCGCCGGAATGCGAACCGCTCCCCCCTGTCAAAGGATCGCGGCGGCGGGACGCTGCGACATTCGCGCGCCACGACTCGGCGACAACTCAGCCGACTGCCGACGGGGACGATGGCGAAGTGGTCGCAATCAGCGACGAAGGTACGGGTGACCGTGGCAAGCAACCGGTCCCAAGTCTCGCGGAAGTCGAGGTTGGCGATGATAAACAGGCTTTGGAAGCCCGATTGCAGCCGCTTCCGCCGGTCGACCAGAAGTACCGCGCGCCGAGCCGGTACTAGCGCCGCGCAAGCGCAGGCTCAACGAGCAGCGATGTTCACAGCGTGAATATCGACCTACTGGCCCGGTTTCACGAACGACCGCTTCTTGCGAAACTCGTAGCAGGCCGTCTCGGCGCCCGCCCAGTCGCCACCTCGGGCCTTGGTGATGACCGCATCAAACGATTGGTACTCCTCGTCGGTCAGATGGCCCTCGTCATGACGCGTCTTGACCCGCACGGCGTTGTCCTCCAACAACCGCGGGTTGACGAGGGTAATGGACGTCAGGAGGGCTTCAAGCACGCGGGCGTTTTCGCGGTCCTCCTGAGTCGGGGCACCATGGCAGCCGGAAACCAGCAGAGCCAGTAGGACATTCCCGATGCGCGTCGTTCTCATGGTGTTTCCGGCTCCTCGTCTTGGTCGCCCAGCGTGGGTTGGGGCGGGAGCTTGTTCTCCAGACGGGCAATTTCATACAACAACGTCTTGTTGTTACGAAACGGCGTGTCTCCACACCTCGCCCAGCGGACTTGCCCGTCGCGTCCGATGACGAATGCCCCGTGAAGTACCTCTTCCGGCTCGGCACCGTTCGCAGGCCGGAACGTCGCGTACGACAGCGCCACCAGATGGGCAGGGTCGGAGAGCACAGGGAACTTGAACGCTCCGTAATCCTCGTAACGCGATCGGGTCAGACTCGGCGCATCCGCGCTGACGGCCACCACCTCGGCGCCGAGGTTGTGGAATAGTTCAAGATCGGCGTTCAACTCGAACAGGTCGTGAACGCAGGCGCTGCACGCATAGCCGAGGTAGAACACCAGAACGACCGGGCCTCGACCAAGTTGCCCTTGCAAACTCCAGGGTTGCCCTCGGTGGTCGTCAAGAGTGAATTCGGTGGCGGCATGGTCGAGCAGCGGGTGGCTTTGTGTCTCGACCCGAAACGTCGCCTTGGGATTGGAAAGGTCCCGCAACCACTTGTCTCCGCAAGTCGTGCAACGGCGGTCGTCGGCCAGCAGCTTTGCCAGCAGATCGAAATGCACTTTTCGGTTGGCATGCGCGCCGTTTGCCGGCGGCGCGGCGAGAGTGGCCGGTGCTGGGGCCGGCGACGGCCGGGGCGTCCGGCGCGGATTGTCGGCCGACAACGCACCCAGGCGCGTGGTAATCCAAGCGGCGGCGCCCAAGCAAGCAGCCGCCAGAACGACACGACGGTAAAGCCGCTTGAATGTGCCCCTTGTCAATTGGAGGCTGGTGGTCGATTTGAGAAGGGGCGTGGAACGGGAGCTAGTTGTCATTCGTGAGCGCCTCCTTTCCGTTGCGGCTAATCAAGGCGGCCCAGAGAGAAAGCCGGCTGTCGTCGTTGTAGAACCGCACGGAGCCGTCACCCATCAGGATGTTGGCGCCGCCGGTGTGCGCGGATTGCATCTGATCGCTGTGCCCATACACACTATTGGGCGGGTGAATGACGACCGGGTCTTCATAAGGGCAGGGCCCGCCATGGGCGCCGACAAAGGCTCCTGGGCCGTCATAAGGCCGGTTGATTCCGCCGCTTCCGATGCTCAGAAAGGGCGGGTATTGGTAGTGCTCAGATAACGGTACAACCCCCGCCCAGACCGTGTCGGCTATGTTCGACGACCGCTCGCCCGCGAAGACCGTCTGGCTGAGCCCGTCGGTTACGTTGGCGGGGCGGACCCCGCTGTTGCGGTACATGGCCCCATTGGGCGTAATGGTCACCGGCCAACTACACCAAAATGTGCTGCTACCGACGCTATGAACATAGTTAGCGCGGGCGAAGACGGCCAGCGTGTTTCCATTGACGTCCGGCAAGTTCACGAGAGCCCCTGGGTTGGAATTCTGGCCATAGTCGTCCGAAGGGCAGAGGAACAGCGGTACCACAGTTTTCACGGCAGCGGCGTTGGCTGGGTGGTAGCACGGCACGTTGATGTTCAGCGTGTCGAAAAGCGGTTTTTGCTCCAACACGGGAAGTAGAAGAGTCAACCAACTCCATCCTGGTCCGGCATCGTTGAATCCGGGATCCACGGGCCCCATCATCGGATTCTCAGGACAACTGATGTACCCGGAAGGGAAAACCCTGTACAGGCTCTCGTAGTTGTGAATCCCCAGCCCAATTTGCTTCAGGTTGTTTACGCATTGGGTACGTCGTCCCGATTCACGCGCCGCTTGCACGGCCGGCAGGAGCAACCCGACCAGGATGCCAATGATCGCGATGACCACCAGTAGCTCGATGAGCGTGAATCCGGCCTGGGATCTACGGTTCCTGCGCATCGCTTTCCTCGGGAGGTTCGAGAGTTTGGACCCACTTGTTGCCGGTTTTCGACATGCTAACATGTTTTTTTGAGTTGTCAAATACTTTGCGAATGGAAATCAAAACTTTGTGTTCGGTGGCTTATACCGTGTTGACCTTGTCTGGACGCAGAGCGTCCGGGGAGCCGTTCGGGGCACCTGCGCAGCAGCTCGGCAGAGCATGGGAACGAGATATTGCCTCGTGGGGCAGGTTTCCAAGGGGCCATACAACACAAAATTGCCATGGCAGGTTGGAAACCTGCCCCACGGGACCTAATTTGATGATAGAGCAAGTACCGCCGCCCGGCTCTTTCCGCCCTATGGATCAACAACCGTCGACCGCGAGCCTCTTTTCCCCGACCATCGGGCGGAGCCTGCTACGCTTGGAACACGTCGACAAGACGTTTCAAATGGGCGACGTCGCCGTCCATGCGCTCGCCGACGTATCGTTGGAGATCCGCGAGGCGGAACTGATGGTGATGGTCGGCCCCAGCGGGTCGGGCAAGAGCACGGTTCTCAACCTGGTCGGCGGCCTCGACAGGCCCACGGCCGGCAATCTCTGGTTCCGCGACCAAGACCTGGGCAAACTGAGCCCGCGCGAATTGACGTTTTATCGCCGCGACACGGTCGGATTCGTTTTCCAATTCTATAACCTGGTCCCGAACCTGACCGCCCGCGAGAACGTGCTGGTCTCGACGGAGATCAGTCGCGACCCGCTCGATGTCGACGAGGCGCTGGCGCTGGTAGGGTTGACCGACCGGGCGGACCATTTTCCCGCGCAGCTCTCCGGCGGCGAACAGCAGCGGGTGGCGATCGCGCGTGCCTTGGCCAAGAACCCCGCGCTGTTGCTCTGCGATGAGCCGACCGGAGCTCTCGACTTTACGACCGGCAAGCTCGTACTGCGGCTGTTAGTCGACGTGCAAAAGCGGCTTGGTAAGACGGTGCTGATCATCACGCACAATGGGGCCATCGCCGGCATCGCCGATCGCGTCGTGCGACTCCGCAGCGGCGAAGTGGTCGAAACGACGGTCAACCCGTCGCCGCTCGCGCCCGAGGAGATCGTCTGGTGAAAGTGCTCGACCGCAAGCTGGTCCGTGAGCTCCGCACGAGCGGCGGCCTGCTTCTGGCGATCACCAGCATCATGGCGGTGGGCGTGGCCTGTTACGTGGCGTTGGGGTTCGCCTACCGGAACCTGACGATCGCCAAGCGGAATTACTACTCCGATTGCCGCATGGCCGACTTCGCCATCGAGGTCAAGAAAGTGCCGTTGGCGGAACTGGCCCCGCTGGCGCAACTACCGGGAGTGACCGAAATCCGGCCGCGCGTGCGGTTCCTGGCGACGGTCGATCTGGAAAGGGCGCCCGAACCCTTGAACGGCATCGTGCTCTCGCTTCCCGACCGGCGCGTGCCGGTGATCAACGATATCGTCCTGCGCCGTGGGGGCTACTTCAGCGACACCCGCGACAACGAGGTGATCGTCAACGATGCCTTCGCGCGGCGACAGGGGCTGCATCCCGGGCAGTGGGTTCACTTGCTGCTGAACAACCGTCGCCAAGAACTGTTCGTCGTCGGCACCGCCGTGAGCAGCGAGTTCACGTACCTCGTCGGTCCCGGCGCCATCACTCCCGACCCGGAGCACCTGGGCGTGTTTTACCTCAAGCAGTCGTTCGCCGAAGACGTATTCAACTTCTCCGGCGCGACCAACGAGGTGCTGGGCCGTCTGGCGGCCGGCGTGCGTCCCGACGACGTGCTGCGCCGCGCCGAACTGCTGCTGGCCCCCTACGGCGTGTTCAGCACGGTGCCATTGAGCGACCAGCCTTCCAACCGTTTCCTGAGCAACGAAATCCAGGGGCTGGAGGCATTCGGCGTCATCAACCCGGCAATCTTTCTTTCGGTGGCCGCGCTGGTGCTCAACGTGCTGATGTCGCGGCTGGCGGAGCAACAACGGGTTATCGTCGGCACGCTCAAGGCGTTGGGTTATCTCGACCGGCAGGTGTTCGCCCACTTCCTCAAATTCGGACTTTGCGTGGGGCTTTTGAGCGGAGTGCTGGGGATCGCCCTGGGCTATTGGATCTCGGGCATGATGACCGCGCTGTACCGCATGTTCTTCGAGTTCCCCCTGCTGGCAACTCGTTTCTATCCGGACACGGCGGTCAAGGGTCTTGCGATCAGCCTGGTCTGCTCGCTCATCGGGTCGGTCCACGGGGCGCGGGCGGTGCTCAGACTATCGCCGGCTGAGGCGATGCGTCCCAAGCCGCCGGCGCGCGGCGGCGCGATCTGGTTGGAACGGATCAGGGGGTTCTGGCGGCGGCTCAGCTTCGGTTGGCGGATGACGCTCCGCAACGTATTCCGTCATCGCTTCCGCACGATCGCAGGCATGTTCGCCGCCGCGATGGGCGCGGCGCTCATGACGAACGCCTTGATGCTGGTCGCCGCCACGCAATACATGATCGACTTCCAGTTCCAGCGGATTCAGCGCAGCGACGTCGACCTGGGTTTCAAGGAGGAGCGCGGCCGCGGCGCCTTGGACGAAGCCCGGCGCTTGCCCGGCGTCGATTATGCCGAGCCCGTGCTCGACGTGCCTTGCACGTTCGTCAATGGCCCTCACACGCGCAAGAGCGGCATTACGGGGCTATCGCCGAACTCCCGGCTGACGACGCCACGCGACGCGGCGGGCCGTCGGCTTCGAATCTCCACTGCGGGCTTGACGTTGACACGCAAACTGGCCACGATCCTGCACCTCCGGCGGGGCGACCTGGTCGAGGTGCAGCCGATCAAGGGCCAGCGCGAGCCGCGCACGGCAAGGGTCGTCGAGATTGCCGACAGTTTCATGGGCCTGGCGGCCTACGCCGACATCGAGTTTCTCAGCTCCCTGGTCCACGAGGAATTGGCGATCACCGGCGTGCAATTGGCTGTCGCCCCCACGCGCATGGCGCGCGGCCAACTCAACCGCGAGCTGAAGCGTTTGCCCGCCTTGCAGTCGGTCACCGCCCGCGGCGACACCGTGGCCAACCTGATGAACACTTTGGTCAAAAACCAGCGTGTGTTCATCGGTCTGTTGGTCATGTTCGCCGGCGTGATCTTCTTCGGCAGCGTTCTCAACTCGTCGCTGGTCGGCCTCGCCGAAAGGCAGCGCGAGGTGGCGACCTTACGTGCGTTGGGTTATACCCAATGGCAGGTGGGCGGCCTGTTCCTGCGCGAGAGTCTGCTGATCAACTCGGCCGGCACGCTTTTGGGGCTGCCGCTGGGCTACCTGCTGAACGTTGGCATTACCATCGCCTACGACACCGAGATGTTCCGCATCCCGGTGGTCGATCCCACTTGGATTTGCCTCTGGACCATCGTGGTCGGGACCCTGTTCGCCCTGCTGGCCCAGGCCATCGTGCAGTCGGCCATCGGGACGATGGATTGGTTGGAAGCGCTGAAGACGAAAGAATGAAGAACAAAGCCATTCGTTCCCACGCTCCGCGTGCCTCTCGTTCCCACGCTCCGCGTGGGAATGCTTCTTCGGCCGCTCCGCGGCCCCGGATCCTGAACCCTGAACCCTGAACCCTGAACCCTGAACCCTGAACCCCACCCCTCACCCCTCACTCCTCACCACCATGCGAACCTGGATGATTACCGGTCTCGTCATTGCCTGCCTTATCGTGACGGCCGCGGCGTATTCGTGGCTGGCACCTGGCCCGCCGGTCGAGGCGGCTCGGGCACGCTTCGAGGCGATTCGCGAGTTCGTCGACGAGGAAGGGCGCACCCGGCTGCCCAAGACGCACCTGGTGACGATGCCCTTCGCCGGACGGGTCGAGCCGATCGAATGGGTCGAGGGCGACCGCGTCGAGGCCGGGCAGGTCGTCGCGCGCGTCGTGCCGGCCGATCTCAAGCTCGACGTCGACGAGGCCGATGCGGCCGTCAAGCGCTTGCAGGCCTCGATCGTCGAGAACGACGACGTGACGGTCGAATCGACGGCGCTCTTGCAATCGCAAAAATACGTCGAATCGATGGACAGCACGGTCGAAGCGGCGGCCGAGCGGGTCAAGTCGGCCGAAGCCAAACGCGACTTCGCCGAGAAATCGTTGCACCGCGCCCGCACGCTGCGCGAACGCGGCGGGATGAGCGAGGAAAACCTCAACCAGGCCGAATTCAACAAGGTCGACGCCGACGTCGACTACGAAACCGACCTGCTGGTGCTCCGAGCCCTCAAGAGCATGCACACGGCGACGGCCTTGCTGCCGACCATCGTCGAACAGTACATCACCCGCAAGCGGCTCCAGCACGACGTGCTCGTCGAGGAACGGACCCAGGCCCAGATCAAGCTTCAGCAGGCCAAGCGCGACCGTGACCGTGGCGAGATGAAAAGCCCCATCGATGGCGTGGTGCTCGAACGTTTCGAAACCAACGAGCGAACGGTGGCGGCGGGCACGGTATTGTTGTCGATCGGCCGGCGGGAAGAACTTGAGGTCGAAATCGACGTGCTCAGCCAGGACGTGGTCCGCGTCAAGCCCGGCCAACCCGTCGAGATCTACGGCCCGGCAATCGGCCAGGGGTTCATCAGCGGCGTGGTAAGCCGCGTCTATCCGGCCGGCTTCACCAAGACCAGCTCGCTGGGCGTCGAACAGCAGCGGGTTTGGGTCATCGTGCGTTTCGAACCGGAGCCACTGGCGCGGTTGCGGGCCGAACGCGAATTGGGGATCGGCTATCGCGTGCGGGCACGGATCATCACCGACGACAAGCCCAGGGCGCTGGCCGTGCCGCGATCCGCGCTGTTCCGCGGACCCAGAGGCGATTGGCAGGCGTTCGTCGTCGAAGAGGGCGTCGCGAAGCTGCGGTCGCTGGAAATCGGTCTGCTCAACGACGAGCAGGCCGAGGTGATCAAAGGTTTGGAGGAGAACGCCGTCGTGATCCTCGCCCCCGAAACCAACCTCATCGACGGCGCCAGAGTACAGCCGGTAATTCCGTAGTGGGTCAACCATGAGACAATCACGGTGGCTGCAGAGTCTCGTGGTCAACCATCCCTCGTTCCCACGCTCTGCCGACCCGCTGCGCAGGTGCCCCGAACGGCTCTTCGGCCGCTCCGCGGCCACATGGGTGCGGCGCTTCCCTTGGCCCCCGAACCCAGTACCCCGATCCCTGAACCCCGATCCCAGTACCCCGATCCCTGATCCCTGAATCCCCTTCCGCGCCATCCTTCCTCCTTCCTCCGCACCATGCCCACCTATCCCCATGCCATTCGCCTCCGCGGCCCTTGGGACTATGAGATTCTGTCGCTCCCGTCGCCGGGCGGTCGAGTGCAGGGGCGCGACCTCACAGGTGACATCGCGCCGGCGGGAAGGACGACGCTTCCGGGCGATTGGGGTGATATACTGGGCCGCGATTTCCGCGGACGGGTGCGCTACCGCCGACGTTTCAATCGTCCCAGCGGGCTCGATTCGCACGAACGTGTCTGGCTCGTGGTCGAAGGGGCCGACGCACGGGCAAGCGTGGCATTGAACGGCCGGCGATTGGGCGATGTCCATGGCTACGCATTGCTCGCCGATTTCGACGTCACCGAGTGGGTCGAATCTCGCAACGAGCTGACCTTGGAGGTCGAACTGCAGGACATGGAACCTGGCCGATCCGGTCTTTGGCGGCCTGGTCGTGAGCTCAAGCCTGGCGGCCCGCTTGGCGAGGTGCGGCTGGAAGTCCGTTCGTCTCTGTTCATCAGCGAATTGGCGGTCTGGGCCGAAGCGGAACCAGGCGCTGGGCGGTTGCACGTTTCCGGCCGGATCGGCGGCGAAACGACGTGGCCGTCGGCGGCCGTGGTCGTCGGCGGCTGCGAGCGGGAATTGATCTACGGCGAGTTCCGCGTCGATGAGCGGTTCGAGTTGGCTGACCTGGTTCCCGAGTTGCCTCGCTGGCCGGTGAATTCCGGAAATCAACGATCGCTGCCGGTGGAAATCAAGCTCGTGGTCGGCGGTGCCTCGGCGTGGCAGACCGTCCGCAGCACGGCCAACCCGCGCATCATTTGGGAGCCTGCTATGGGGTGCCTGGTGCTGGGTGACACGCGAGTGGTATGGCCGGTAAGAGTTCTTGATCCGCCGGCGAGGGAAATTGACGAGCGGCGCCTTCGGGAATGGCTTGCATCACTGGGCCTACCCTTTGGCGCCGTCGTCGGGTTGCGCGAGATTCTCCCTGACACGTCA
>Ga0307373_10013120_pt1 | contig 11639 bp, 10 predicted proteins | sample OX2MG_FD_202534 | JGI IMG/M metagenome (GOLD analysis project Ga0307373, IMG submission 202534) | Soil microbial communities from Risofladan, Vaasa, Finland - OX-2 | ecosystem: Environmental > Terrestrial > Soil > Coastal area > Acid sulfate soil | place: Finland: Risofladan, Vaasa | collected...
GTTATTTGAGCTTGGATATGGCTGGCGTGCGCGGATTGGATTCTTGAGTCCCGGCATTGTCGACGAGTCGCTTTCTCGTCAGTTCTACCGGATGGCTCCTGATGGCGTTACCCTGGTTCGGACGAGTATTGGCTTGGAAGCGATCACTGTCGATGCGCAACACGCCGCGTTGGCTCGCGTCGAGTCTGCAGCGAAAGAGTTGATGAATGAGGCTCCGGATTGCATCGTTCTCGGGGGGTCTCCGACCGTTGTGGTTGATGGATTTGGCACTGATGATGTCTGGATTCGACGTATCTCTGAAATTACGGGAGTACCTACAACAGCTGCTCAGACCGCTGCTATTGAGGGTATGAGAATACTTGGAATGAGGCGCATTGTGGTGACGACCCCATTTCCTGACCCCATCAACGCGCTGTTGAAGGAGTTCCTCGAGCAGTCTGGTTTTGAGGTGGCGAAGTTAACAAGTCTCGGTGTCGACTATCGCAGCCTCACCCATCAACCGCTTGCCGCTGGCTACGAATTGGCCAAAAAGACCTTTAGCGAGGTTGGTGGTGCCGACGGAATCTACTTTCCGGGCGCGCCATTTCCAGTGGTGGATATCATCGAGCGCCTTGAGCAAGAGTTGCACACCACGGTTGTCTCCTCCGGTCAGGCAACATTATGGAAAGGTATGCAGCTTTCCGGAGAACCAGACCTCAGAGTAGCCGGGTTCGGAAAGTTACTACGTCACGAATATCCTTAGGAGCCACCCACAAAGACGTTCAGCGCTCATTGCAGATGGTGTAGAGAAACGAGGGGACATATGAATATGGAAATGCTGATGGAACGCGGTTATGGATGGAACGCGCGAATTGGATTCCTCAGTCCGGGTGTCGTGGACGAATCAATTTCGAGACAGTTCTACCGGATGGCCCCTGACGGAGTCACGATGGTTAGGACAAGTCTTGGAGTCAAGGCAGTAACTCCAGGCGAGATCAATGATGCATTGAGCAGAGCTGAGGTAGCTGCAAAGGAGCTCATGAAAGAGGCCCCTGATTGCGTTATTATCGGCGGATCACCCACGGTTGTAATCGGTGGTATCGGGTCGGACAAAGAACTTATCGACCACATTCAGAGTGTTACCAACGTCCCGACGAGTGCAGCGCAGACGGCGGCGATCGAAGCGATGCGAAGACTCGGCATCGTGCGGCTCGCCGTCGCGAGCCCGTTTCCCGAGCCGTTCAATTCGATGCTCGAGGCGTTCCTTGACGGGTCTGGAATCGAAGTTGTCTCGCTTGAGGTCCTCGATGTTGACTACCGAAGCATTACCCGAACTCCTCTAAAGGCTGGATACGAGACCGCAATTCGCGCCTTTGCAGCAGCCGATCGGCCAGATGGAATTTACTTTCCGGGAGCACCGTTTCCCGTCGTGGATCTTATTGATCCCCTCGAACAAGAGTTGGGGACAACCGTTATCTCGAGCATGCAAGCCACGTTGTGGAAGGGTTTGCAACTATGTGGAGTCGTTCAGCAGCCGATTGAAGGCTACGGGCGCCTGCTGCGAGATCTCGACATTTAATGAGATTTGAAACAGCGATGATCTAGGTTGGGCCTCGGATCAGGGCCTCTCCTGTGGGAATCTTGCAGGTTCCTTTGATTGCGTGGCAAGAATACGGAGACTCCAAGGGTCGATTTCTCATCAACCTCGATATTTGTTCCCATATCCAGCCACAGCTGACTGAGGTACGGATGAGTTCCTCGCACATATGACATCTTCAGAGCTCATCTTCATGAGATCCGATGTACGAGTCTCGAACGTTCGCAAAGCTAAAACGCCTCATTGCCAGGTGTCACGATGGTAATAATTGCCAATAAACCATGGCATCAGCTCTTCCAGTTCTGTCCGAATTATTAATTTTGGTGGTTTGAACTACAGACATGTTTTCTGGCACGAAATGTTCAATGGTGAAAATATCTGGTAAGCACTGGGGTACTTGAGACTGCGCTAGATTGACATTACTATTGCGCCGCAACAATGAATTACGTGGATTTTTCAAGCATTGAAAATGTAAAAATGGCCCTGCTGGAGAGACTTGCGGGGAAGAAATAACGTCAAGATGGGGGAAAGTATTTTGATGAAAGCAAGAACGCTAACGGCTATTGCAGGGGCTGCGATCTGTCTCGGATCGTTACCTTTGGGAGTGGCGTCCGCAAGTAGCAGATCAAAGACAACCCACTCTGCAGCGAAACAAAATCAGGTAATGAACGTTGGTACTGCTGGTGCGACGGGTATTTATGACCCGCTGTACGTTGGTATCCTCACTCACGCATTTTCGCGTGTTGGCCTTACCGTCAACTGGGAGGACCTGACGCCGACGTCGTGCACAGACGCGCTCTTGTCGGGGAATATCGACATTGGTTTCTGCGGTCCCGACTTGGTCGCAGGAATTCTCAGCGATCGCGCGGCATCAATAATTTCTACTGACGGCCTTACTGATTTCTCTATCGTCGGTTCGAAGGGTCTGACCTCCCTGAGCCAGCTTCAGGGCAAGAATGTTGCGGTTACCACACCAGGTGGAGCAATAGATCAGGCGGTTCGAGGTGCGCTCAAGAATGCCGGTCTTACGCCCGGCGTGAATGTTCAGATCGTCTACCTTTCAACGAACTCTGCTGCGCTCGCAGCGGTCGAAGCTGGGACCGCGTCCGGTGCAGGTGTGTCGCCTCCAACGATCTTCCAAGCGACCGCCGCCGGATTGAGTGTCTTGGCAAATATCTCGAAGTACGTTCCGCCAGCAGATGACGGGGTCAATATTCAATATGCACAGAGACACAAGGCCCAGGTGGTCGCCTTCTTGAAGGCGTTTGCGGCGTCGTCGAAACTGGCATCCAAGAATCGGTTCTATGCAGAGGCCGGGCTGGAGCGCTACGTCGGAACAACCTCTCCATATCAGCTTGATGGCACCTGGAATGCCTATCGCAAGGTCTGGACGCTCAAGCCCTATCCGCTTAGCGGGATTCGATCGACTTTGTCCACACTTGCGCACGATAACCCGCCGCTTGCAGGGGCGAGTACGGCCAAGCCAGGATACTTCGTGAACAACACCTACGTGAAGCTGGCATTGAAGTAAGGACGCGCGCAGGGTCGTACGCCCTGCGCTTATTGATGCGAAGAGGTAGAGGGTGTAGAGATATACCCTCTACCTCTTTCACGTTACGTGTATCTGATACCACGATTGATTAGAGACCCGGGTGCCGAGGTTTTCCTCGTACAGATGCTGTTTGCATCGGGTAGCACCTTTGAGAAATCCTGGACAGAAGTTCGAGGTACCGACTGATTTCGAGACTCAGTGTGCTTTCGACGCGCGTTATCACGACGCAGCTGTTGTCCAGTCAGATCTCATCTCAACGAGTGGAATCACCACCTTTGGTAAAGCCAAAGCAGCCCCTCCGTGCGCACGATGTAGCCAATGGTTCAAAGTAGCCAATGGTTCGAATCTTGTCAGTAACGAGAGCCACTCGTATATTCTCGCAGCGCTCTCGTGACCTGATTTGCGCGACAGCGCACATCGGACTGATTGTATTTACGTAAAATTTTCAGACACTAGAGTAAACGAGGGACGCGACAGAGGGGACAGTCTGCACGTCGCCAAGGTTCATACGATTCGTACAAGGGGGTTCCATGGAGTACGGGCAAGAGGTTCTAGGTGAGCCTGGTTTGACGGGGTCTCCTTTTGAGCTGCAAACTCCAGACCCTTTTTCGGCAGAGAATGACGCTCCCAAAGATACCTTCCACAGTTCTTTCGGACGCTTGCCGGAAAAATACTTGCGCGTGATCCTCGGTCTTCTTGGTGCAGTCGTGATCCTCGGCGCTTGGCAGATCTGTGCGGATTTGAAGATCGTGAATCCGGCATTCACCAGTAGGCCGAGCGCGATTGCAATAGCTGCAAAGCATTATTTTGACGGCGGCGGTGGCATTTACGCGCTCAAGATAAGTTTTATCGAATTCGGCCTCGGCTTCGCGATATCTCTGGTCATTGGGTTGATCATCGGGATCGTAATGGGGTGGTGGCGTTGGCTTGACTATCTATTCGATCCGCTTGTCAATTTTGGCTACGCGACACCAAGAATCGCGCTCGTGCCATTGCTCGTGGTTTGGTTTGGTATAGGAACCGCTTCAAAGGTCGCTGTTGTGTTCCTTTCGGCGGTCTTCCCCATCATGATTAATACCATCTCAGGCGTGAAAACCAGCGATGCCTCCCTGTTACGCGTCGCCCAAGCATTCAAGGCAAGTAATTTTCAGATATTCCGAACGGTAGTTCTTCCAGGTGCAGTTCCTTCGATAGTGACAGGGATCCGTCTTGGAATAGGCCAGGGACTTATTGGAATGGTCGTAGGAGAACTCATCGCCTCGACGGCGGGACTCGGTTATACGATTGAGACCGCTGGCAATAATTTCCAGTCCGCACTGATGTTCGTCGCTGTCGCGGTCGTTGCTGGCATCGGTGTCATTTTGACCCAGTCACTCCGTGTTGTTGAACGACGGTTAGACCGATGGCGCCCCCGTGTTGGGAATTAAAGGTTGGGCAGCCAGAGATAGTTTCACTCTGCACTTGGGAGATTGCTCTGGAATGAAGCGGTGAAGATCAATATGGCCCTTGTACAGGAGACGTGAATGGTTAAATTGCGGGATCGTAAAGTGAATGTGACAAAGAAGAATCCAGGTGCTTTTGCGGGTACCAGCGCGGAGCGACTTGAGTTCCTTGGTGTCGGTATTGCCTACACGGCGAGTCGCGATTCCAAGCGTTTTCAGGCAATCGCGAATGTTTCGTTTACCGTTGAGGAAAACGAGTTCGTCTGTGTGGTTGGTCCGAGCGGATGTGGGAAGTCGAGTCTTATGCTTGCTGCCGCTGGGCTTGTTCCAATATCTTCTGGCGCGATCAAAATAGGCGATACGCGAGTCGATGGACCTGGACGCGATCGAGCTGTAGTTTTCCAATCCGCCTCATTGTTGCCTTGGCGGTCGGTGCTTGAGAACGTTATCTATGGTCTTGAGATTATGAAAGTTGACAAGTCCGATGCGAGCCGTAGGGGTATGGACATCATCAAGCTCGTAGGTCTGGAGGGATTCGAAGGTCACTATCCTCACGAGTTGTCGGGAGGAATGCAGCAGCGCGTGAATCTCGCTCGCGCGCTGGTTGTCGATCCGGGCATCTTGTTGATGGACGAACCTTTTGCTTCACTCGACGCCCAGACGCGTGAGGTGATGCAGGCTGAACTTCTCCGCATTTGGGGTGAAATGCGCAAATCCGTGCTGTTCATCACCCACCAGATCGAAGAGGCAATCTTTCTCGGAGACCGCGTTATCGTGCTGTCAAAAGGTCCAGGAACTGTTGTTTCAAAGATAATCGACGTTGATTTTGAGCGACCGAGAGCGGAAACGATCAAGAGATCGCCGAAATTCATCGAAATCGTGGATGAGATCTGGAACTGTATCCGTTATTCCTCTGGTTGAGCTGACGGTGTCGCGGTCTACTTCTGCGATCCACACGTCCGTGGCAAAGGGGAAGCAATGAGAACATGAACGGGCTGTCGCGTCAGTACATGCCAAAGAGCACCGACCGATCGGTACACAGCAAGCACGATTTCGAACGCGTCGCGCGGAGCCTTCACAACCAACCGCGCGAGACGCTCGGATTTATGAAACCATCAGAAAAGCTTGCAGAGCTTCTTGGGCTGACCAGTTGAGACCGCCACAAATTACTGACCATTGACAGCGGTCCATGTCATCTCAAGATCCCGGGTCAGGCACTGACTGCTCGAGACTTTGGTAGCGATGGCCAGTTGAACGGTGGTGAGTCTGACGGGACAGCTGCGTCTCAGACAGCAGGTCCGCGCGGGGCACCCCTCGACCCGCGCTCGGGTAAAAGCGACGGCTCAAGTCCGCGAACGACTGCCCCTCGGAAAATCAGTCGTGATCGCTCTTGGCATACGAGGTCGCCCGGGCGAGGGAGCCGAGAAGTTCGGGAACTCTCGACCAAATGTCGCGAAATGCATCCACCAACTCCGGTGCAGAACTCACCGGTGAGGCCGAATCAGCCCCATTGCATTTAAGGGCAATGAAGGCATCATCAAAACTGGAGGCTTCACCCGTTGCAAGAAGCCCCAGTACGGCGGCGCCAAGTGCGCTTCCTTCGGCCTCACTCACGATGTACAGCGGCCGATCGAGCGCTGCTGCCATCAGCTCCGCCCACAGCGGGGAGCGGAACGCGCCACCGGTCGCTCGGATGCAGCGGATGGGGTATCGCGAGTCAAGACGGTCGAGTATGAGGCGCATCTGCATGCAGACCCCCTCCATACCAGCTCGCACCTGATGTGCCAAGGTGTGGTCTTGCCGCAGACCTATAAGCGCGCCAGCAAGGTGAGGATCCCAGAGAGGCGAGCGCTCGGGGAGGAGGAAGGGAAGCATCACAAGACCGTCGCTACCCGCGTTCACTCCTGCGGCGAGTTCGAGCGCAACTCCCTCGGAGTCTGCTGGGACCGAAGAGTCGGGACCGATGGTGCGCCCCGCCCAGCGCAGGACATTGGCGCCATTCGATGTGGCACCTCCCACCACCCACAGCGGATCCGCCAGCGCATAACAAAACAGGGACCCATATCGGTCAGGACTTGAGCCATCCACGGCCACGCGCAGTGCCCCGCTCGTTCCGAGCGAGAGCCCAGCAACTCCAGGCTCAATTGCCCCTGAGCCGAGGTTGGCAAGCGGACCGTCGCCAGCCCCTACGCAAATCGGCGTTCCAACGGGGAGCCCAACAGCACCGGCCACCTCCGCTGCAAGTCGCACGGTCGAAGTCGTCGGGAGGATATCGGGAAGCAGGCTCGGTTGTAGCCCACAAAGATCGAGAGCGAGAGGGCTCCATGACCTGGTCGCCAGGTCGAGCAAACCGGTGCCGGACGCGGATGACAGCTCGGTAACGAAACTGCCACTGAGCCAGAGCAGCAGATAGTCCTTGAGTCCGACCCAGAGGCGCGCTTTGCTCCAGACGTCCCGGTCGTGGCGCGCGAACCACAAGAGCTTGGCAAAGGGCGTCATCGGATGGAGCGCTGTGCCGGTCGATTCTTGAAGGTCGAGCGTCTTTTCGTTCCGCACCAAGCCAGCTATCTCGTCTCCGGCCCGACCGTCGGCCCATGTGACAAGCGGGGTCAACGGCTGCCGGTCACCATCAAGTGCCATCAGTCCATGCATTGCGGCACTGAGCGACACGGCGAGCACCTTCGCGCCGTCGATGGACTGAACAGACTCAGCCAATGCCGAGACAGCTGCCTCGCGAATGACCATCGGGTCCTGGGTGTGCTGCAGCGGACCTGGGTGGAGCAACGGATAATGACGGACTACCACCGACCGCCTCTGCGAGCCCAAGGCAAACGCGACCGCTTTGGTACTGGTTGTACCGACGTCAAGGCCAATGATTACCTCGCGCATCGACACCGATCCGAACCGGCAGACGTCTGACACACCCCAGTGACCATCGCCGTCAGCCCCTCTTTCGCCCTACGCTAGTCCGAACCTGCAGACTCCGCGTCCCCGCATCATCTCTGTGAGCTGGAGATCTGACTGGCTCGCCAAGAACCTGCCCTTGCCTCCAAGCGGGTTCTTCGCCATGCGCACGCCCTCACAGATGTCAGCGAAGAATCTTCACCGATGACCGAGATGGAACTCCCCCTCCATGATCTGTCCACCACCGGTCTCCCCGGTCGTTGTCAGCGGATGCCGAGGTGTCTCTCTCGCCGAACTCTTCTCGAGTTCTCGTTCATCTCTCTTGATGCACTGGTCAGTAGGATGAGCACAACTGAGCTGTGGGGGTGGGGCGAATGCTTTACGTATTCGGATTCGAGAAGTTGTGCGTCGCAATCAGCGATCTGTTTTTCCTCGATCCAGCCCCAGACCCTGGGCAGGGGGATGGCCCCGAGCGGGGTGTCCGGTTGGAGATCCGTCTTCTCGAGCTGGGAGCTGCAGAGGGATCAATCTACGCTGCGAGGCCGATCAACATCGGCCGGGCACTCTGGCGCGGCGATCTCCTCGAGACGGTCGATGGTCCGTACGGTTCGTTTGACCGGACACACCAACACCTCACATTCAAAGGCTGGGAGCCGGGTCATAGAATGTACGACGGGGACCTTTCCAACGACCCGCTTGGTTTCCTCACAAGAGCCCTGTCAGATCCCCAGTCATTATTGGTCCATGCCGAGTTCGAGCCAAACGATATCGGCGAACGTGACTTCGAGGATCTTCGGGCGTCCGTCCCAGAGATCATGGACGTCATCGATCGAACGCTGAAGCGGATCTTCGCCGGGGAACTCGCCGCGGCGCCCGCTGGCGAGATCACCCAGGCACGGATCGGCTGGCTCTGAGCAACTGATCCGCGTAGCGCGTCAAGCAAGATGACCCAGGCATCAGCGCGGACGGCGATTCGCGGACTTCCTCAGAGAGGGCCGGGTATAGCGCAGCGGGCCCCCCATCTGGGGGGCCCGCCAACTTCATCTGCTTTTTGAACTCACATGCTGGCGGTGGTGCCCGTAGGTGAGCTAGAGACCCACGCTGGTGACACAAACGCCAACTGATTAGTTCTTCGGTATGCCCATCCTCTTGTCAAAACCGCTGGTCCAAAGCTCATTGATGAATTGATCCGTGTAGGCCTTCGAGGGCGTGACGTTGACAAGCTGCGGATCTGTAGCTGAGTAGATGATCCTGGACTCCTGCCAGTCGAGCAGTTTCATGTAGCCATTGTCGGGTCGAAAACCCTGAAGGTCATATTGCACCTGCTGAGTTTCGCCTGCCACAGTCGCACCCTGTACCGCGACACCTGCCTTGATCGCGATGCTGGGGTGCTTGAGGAAGGTGTGGTTTCCCTCGGTGAGCGCTGCAACGACGGCCAGCACCGTGTTGGGATCTTGCTTCGCGAATGTCTTTGTGGTCGTGACATCTCCAGTCAGAAGGTCCGCGTTCTTGACCGTCGTGAAGTTCAACAAGATGCTGGCTCCCGCCGCAAGAAGCTGAGGAGCCTCCGCTCGGTCGTTGAGCGATGCGCCCACGCTACCCGAGACCAGCGCGGCACGACGCGCCGAGTCTCCTCCGATCGCGGTGATCGTCACCTGTTTTGACGTGAGATGGAGCGACTTCAGCGCGATAAGCGCCTCGCCATAGGTCGTAGAGGCAAAGGAACTGACCGCAATGGCGTGACCGATCAACTGCTGCGCGGTGGTGATGCCTTTCGCTCCGTACAGGTTGTCGGTGATGTTTGTCTGCCCAACGAAGACCGACTCGAGAGGTGTACTTGTCAGCTGTGAGGCGAGGACCGCCCCGGTTCCGGTGTTCAGCGCAATCTTGATCTGCCCGGAAATAAGTGCATCGATCTCCGTCGTGTCTGAGGTGAACTGCTGTATCCTCACGACCACGCCATACTTCTGGAAGAGGTTCTCGAATCGCGCGATATCGACATCGTGAGAGGTCGCCGATACATTCCAACCAACTTGGATACTCCGTAGCTCGGGCCTCGGCAGACCGACCGAGTCCAGCTTGACCGTTGTCTTATGTTTCGTAGCGGGTCGGACAGCCGCCGACACGGACCCGCAGGTCAGGAGCAGTCCGCTCGCCGCCAACCCTGATGCAATCGGTACCAGGAACCTCGTCAATCGCATGAATTCCCCCCTTGGCATCGCGCCCCCCGGCGCTCGCAGCTCATCTGAACCGCGGTCAAGAACATAGGGGAGAATTCACCACATCGCAACAAATCGAAATATATATTTCCGTTCGACTTCATTCTGATGAACCGCCCGCGAGTAGTCGCGATCGCCGATCCTCACATCTGCCTGTCTCGTCAACGAGACGGCCGGCCCGTCGAACCATTTGAGCTACATGGCAAGCGCCCGCCCCATGGGCACCGCGTAAAGGCGATGGTGCAGAATGGGCGCGTCTGCGGTACTCGCGCAGCGCCACCAGGAAAACCGCATCCCCCTGACTCTTGCTAACGTGGCTCTTCAAACGAGACGTTCAAATGGGACATCACTTTGGGGGAAGAATGACGGAAACCGCTGACCACTCGCACGTCGCCAGCAACGGACGTGCCGAGCTGAGCCTCGATGAACTCGCCAACCTACACGGCGGGCTGGCCCATTTCATGCTGGAGATCTCGGACCGAGCTACCCGCTGCTACCAGGCCGGCAGGGCGCGCAATCGTCGGGTCGCCCGCCACCAGCTCGGTGAGCTGACCAAGACCCTGCGCCTCGCCGTTCTCACGCGTCCCCAGTACGACGACGCGATCGAACTCTTCATCACAGACGACCTCGCGAAGGTTCGCACGGTCATCGACTCCGAGGACTGGGACCACTTCGACGAGGTATGGGAGGGACTCACGATCGCGGTCAACAAGAGTCACGAAGAGTTCGACCACGGCTACCTCGTCTGGAAGGTGCCCGAGAGCGCTCCCTCGGACCTCGACCTTTCACCGCGGAGCTGAACGATCCTTGGCCACCTTTCAATCGACTACCGGCTCTTGCTGACCGGCTCGAATGAGCGGGGAGCCCGATGAGACTCGTGGTCGACGGGGTGCTCTGTGCCGGTCACGCAGTCTGCGAAGAGGTCGCACCCGATCTGTTCGAGGTTGGCTCGGACGGCATCGCCCGCGTGCTCGTCGAGGTGGTTCCTACTGAGGCCTTCGAACGCGCCCGCCTCGCCGTCCTCCGCTGCCCCGCGGAGGCCATCCGGCTCGAGTCCTGATCGGACCAGACCTCGCTCGCGGCTCTGCTCGCGAACGCGGGGGCAAGGTCAAGAGGTGTCCGTCGCGCATCAGCATTCGCGGCCCGTCCGTGGTGACTCTGTCAGCGCCTTGTAGCCAAAGGCCCTTCCACAATATCGCCGGCCACGCCAAAACGACGATCGAGACGGGCCTGTGTTCCCGGCGAGCTATCACTCGAATCGACTCAGCGCGGGTGTGCACCCGCGAGACAGATGCCTTAGGATCTGTCGCGCGCGGTCAGACCCATTGGCGCATTTCAACAAAAATGTCCTTGGCAGATGAACGTTTCTCGTGGAAACTATGGACGAAGCGGACTCCGGGTGGCATCGATCGGGTTCTTTGACCAAGCAAGATGAACGCCGAAAGATCGGCTGACTAGGGGGAGATTGATGGACGCCGTACGTACCACATCGCTTGCGCTGCCAGACGACGTCGTCGGCATGAAGTTCACCGACACACTCGAGATCGACCAACGAACGAGACTCCTCTACCTCGGTGACAACTGGAGCGGTGGGATCGACGTGTTCGACCTTTCGTCGGGAGCGGCCATCTACCTCGAGACGATCAAGATCCGGGGAACCATCTACGGGATCTGTGTAGCTCACAAGGTCGGAAAACTGTTCGTCGGGATTCTGCCGAGCGCGGTCGCGGTGATCGACATCCGCCCCGAGTCACCCGAGCGGCACACAGTCATCACCCGAATCGACACTGGCGGTCGCGGACACTCTGACCTCGTCGACTTCGATCCAGTTCACCAGAAGGTGTACATCGCGAACCGCAACGATGGCTTCCTCCTCGCGATCGATGCACTGACTGACACCGTTGTCGCAAAGATCGACGGCCTCGGCGGCGGTCTCGAGCAGCCGC
>Ga0307373_10013121_pt1 | contig 11638 bp, 12 predicted proteins | sample OX2MG_FD_202534 | JGI IMG/M metagenome (GOLD analysis project Ga0307373, IMG submission 202534) | Soil microbial communities from Risofladan, Vaasa, Finland - OX-2 | ecosystem: Environmental > Terrestrial > Soil > Coastal area > Acid sulfate soil | place: Finland: Risofladan, Vaasa | collected...
AGCGCCTGCTGCGCGGCCAGGGCCGCTACCTGGACGACCTGCACCTCGAGGGGGCCGTCGAGGCGGCCTTCCTGCGCAGCGCCCACGCCCACGCGCGCGTGGTCTCGCTCGACGCCACCGCGGCGCTGGCCCACCCCGGAGTCCTCGCCGTCATCGACGGCGTCGCCGCCGCCGCGAGGCTCGAGCCTCTGGTCTTCGACATCGCGAGGATCGTGCCGGAGACCGTGCAGCGTGCAACGAACCCGATGGTGCGCGTGCACCCGATGCCGGTCCTCGCGCTCGACCGCGTGACCTACGTGGGCCAGCCGCTGGCGATGATCGTGGCACGGGACCGCTACGTGGCCGAGGACGCCATGGAGCTGATCGAGGTCGAGTTCGAGATCCTGCCCGCCGTCGTCGACGCCGAGGCCGCCCTTGAGCCGGATGCCGCTCTCGTCGAGCCCGCGTGGGGTGACAACCTGGCGATCTCCTTCGCCTTCACACGCGGCGACGTCGAGGCGGCGCTCGCCGCCTGCGACGTCGTCGTCGAGGAGCGCTTCCGCTCACATCGCCAGTCCGCCTCGCCGATCGAGACGCGGGGCGTGGTTGCGTCGTTGGACCCCCAGGACGGCACGCTCCTGGTCTGGTCCTCAACCCAGGTGCCCCACATGCTGCGCGACCTCCTCGCGCGGGCGCTCCGGCGGGATCCCGATTCGATTCGCGTGCGGGCGCCGGATGTCGGCGGTGCGTTCGGGCTCAAGCACTCGAGCTACCCCGAGGACGTGCTCGTGCCGCTCGCCGCCCTCGAGCTCGGCTGCCCCGTGAAGTGGGTGGAGGATCGCGCGGAGCATCTCGCGGCGTCGACTCATGGCCGCGATCAGGTGCACCACATCACGATCGGAGCCAGCCGCGCGGGTCGGATCCTCGCCGTTCGCGACCACGTGGTCATGAACGCCGGAGCTTTCAACATCCTCGGCCTCGTCGTCCCCTACAACAGCTTCACGCACCTGCTGGGGCCCTACGACGTGGACGCCTTGGACGTCGACGTCCGCGTCGCGGTGACGAATACCGGCATCGTCGCTCCCTATCGGGGGGCCGGCCGCCCGGAGGCGGTGTTCGCCATGGAGCGGGCCGTCGACTGCCTGGCGCGAAGGCTCGAAATCGATCCGGTGGAGCTGCGGGCTCGCAACCTGATCGCCCCCGAGGCGATGCCCTATGACACGGGCATCGTCTACCGCGACGGCAATCAGCAGATCTACGACTCGGGCGACTATCCGCAGCTGCTGCGCAGTGCGCGCGAGCTGGTGCACGCCGAGCGCTTCGCGGGGCGCCGCGATGAGCGCACGCGTGTCGGTGTCGGTTTCGCCATGTACACGGAGGGCACCGGGGTGGGCCCGTTCGAGAGCGCCCGCGTGCGCGTCGACGCGACCGGGCGGGTCACCGTCTACACCGGTGCGAGCTCCCAGGGGCAGGGCCACCGGACCACGCTGGCCCAGATCGCGGCCGAGACGCTGGACGTCGCAATCGAAAGCATCGAGGTGGTCGGCGGCGACTCCGCGGCGGTCACGCACGGATTCGGCACCCTGGCGAGCCGCACACTCGTGGTGGCCGGCAACGCCGTCGCCGAGGCTGCGATCGTCGTGCGCGAGCAGCTGCTGGACGTCGCCTCGGCGATGCTCGACACCCCGCCGGAGGAGCTCGAGCTCAACGAGGGGATGATCCGCGTGCGGGGTCGCCGCGACGTCACCCTCACGCTCGGCGACGTGGCCGCATTCCTGTCGCCCTTCAACCCGCAGCGCCCGCCCGGAGCGCCTGCCCAGCTCGAGGCCGGGTCGGTCTACCGGCCGGGGCCGGTGACCTGGGCGGCGGGCGTACACGCCGCGGTCGTCGCGGTGGATGTGACGACCGGCGCGCTCGAGCTGCTGCGCTTCGTCATCGCCCATGACTGCGGCCGGGTCGTCAACCCCGCCATCGCCGACGGCCAGATCATGGGCGGGGTGATGCAGGGGATCGGCGGCGCGCTCTACGAGAAGATCGTCTACGACGAGGTCGGTCAGCTGCTGACCGGAAGCTTCATGGACTACACGCTGCCCACCGCAGCGGAGGCGCCGGAGTTCGCGGTCACGCACGTCGACGTGCCCTCGCCGCTCAATGCGCTGGGCGTCAAGGGGCTCGGCGAGGGCGGGGCGATCGGACCGGCGGCGGCGATCGCCAACGCGGTCGAGGACGCACTCGCCGATCTCGGCGTGATCGTGCGCGAGGGCCCGCTGACACCGGCGCGGATCCACGCGCTGATCCACGGGAGGGCAACATGAATACAGTAGACTGATTGTCGATGCGACTCGTTGTCGATCGGGACGTCTGCGATCTCCACGGGCAGTGCGTCTTCACCGCGCCCGCGCTGTTCCGCTTCGACGAAGCCGGCCAGCTCGAGTTCACCGCCGAGGTTCCCGTTGGGGCCGAGGCCAACGCGAGCGCCGCGGTGAGCGTGTGCCCCACGGGTGCAATCACGCTGCTCGAATGACGGAGCTGCGCCGAATCCTCGTGGTGGGAGGATCGCTCGCGGGTCTTCGCGCGGCGGAGGGGCTGCGCCGGGAGGGATACGAGGGCGAGCTGTCGATCCTCAGCGGGGAGCGCCAGATGCCCTACGACCGACCCCCGCTGTCCAAGGAGGTTCTCACTGGCGAGATGGAGGCCGACGCCGTGCGGCTGGTGGTTGCCGAAGACCTGGGTGCCGAGTGGATCCTCGACGACCCCGCCGTCGAGCTCGACCTCGGCCGCCGGGTCGTTCGCAGCCGGGGCGGCCGCGACCTGCGCTTCGACGGCTTGGTGATCGCCACCGGCAGCACCCCGCGCCGGCTCAGGCCGCTCGACGTCGCTCGTCCGGGGATCTGTGAGCTGCGGACGCTCGATGACGCCCTCGAGCTGCGCCAGGCGTTGGCGGCTCGGCCGCGAGTCGTGATCGTCGGCTGTGGCTTCATCGGCGTGGAGGTGGCATCGGCGGCCCGCGCCCTCGGAAGCGAGGTCTCGATCGTGAGCATCGACCCGCCTCTCATCGTCGGCGGCGCGTTGGTTTCCGGCGTGTGCGCGCAGATGCTCGCCGACAGCGGCGCGCGGCTTGCGCTCGGACGCCAGGTTGTGGCGGTCGAAGGCGAGCCCGGCGTCGAGGCCGTCGTGCTCGATGACGGCACGCGCCTGGAGGCCGATCTCGTCGTCGTCGCGGTTGGTGCCCGGCCTGTCACCGACTGGCTCGAGGGGTCCGGTCTGGTGGTTGAGGACGGCGTCGTCTGCGATGCCTGCTGCGCCGCCCTCGGCGCCGAGCGGATCGTCGCCGCCGGCGATGTCTCGCGCTGGCCGAACCTGCTCTTCGACGCGACGCCGATGCGCATCGAACACTGGACCAACGCCGTCGAGCAGGGAATGGCTGCCGCCCGAACGCTGCTGCGGGGCTCGGACGCGCAGACCGCGTACGCCCCGGTGCCGAGCTTCTGGTCCGATCATCTCGGCACGCGCCTGCAGACGGTGGGCGTGCCGCGGCTCGCAGACCGCAGCGTGGTCGTCGAGGGCTCGCTCGCCGAGCGCCGCTTCGTCGCCGCCGCCTACCAGGGCGACCAGCTGGTCGCGGCGGTGACCTACGGAATGGCGCGCGCGCTCGTGCCCTACCGGATCAAGCTCGCCGACGGCCGCGTGCCCGCATCAGGAGCCACGGCGTGACCCTCGCGATCGTCAACATCGGGCTCTCGCACCGCGGCGATCTGACCGGGACGCCGCTGGAGGGCGACGCGCTCGTCAGCGTCGACGGTCGGATCGCCTGGGTTGGCGCGAGCGACGACGTCTCGAGCGGCGACCACGAGACCGTGCTCGACGCGGCCGGGGCGGGCCTGATCCCGGGGCTGATCGACTCCCACGTCCACATCACCTTCGGTGACTTCACTCCCCGCCAGCTGACCGTCGGTTTCATCGAGAGCTACCTCCATGGTGGCGTCACGCGGGCGATCAGCGCCAGCGAGGTCCACGTCCCAGGGCGCCCCAGCGACCCCGCCGGCGTGAAGGCGCTTGCCATCGCCGCCCAGCGCTGCTTCGAGCACTACCGCCCCGGCGGGGTGACGGTGCACGCCGGTTCGGTGATCCTGGAGCCGGGGCTGACCGAAGCTGACTTCGGGCAGCTGCGCTCGGAGGGGGTGTGGCTCGCCAAAGCCGGCTTCGGGGCGGTGCGAACGCCGATGGACTACGTCCCGCTTGTGCGCGCCGCGCGCGCGGCCGGGCTCGTCGTGATGTGCCACACCGGCGGGGGGTCGATACCCGGCAGCCTCGATCGGATCGACGCCGACGCGCTGCTGGCGATGTGGCCGAACGTCAGCGGCCACGTCAACGGTGGCCCGACGGCGATGACGCCCGAGGACAACGAGCGGATCGTCACGGAGGGCAAGGGCATCGCGCTGCAGCTCGCGACCGCGGGAAACCTGCGCTCTGCGCTGCACATCTGCTCGTTGGTGCGCGAGCATGACCAGACGGAGCGGCTACTGATCTCGAGTGACACTCCGACGGGGACCGGCGTGATGCCGCTGGCGCTGCTCCACCTGATGGCCGAGCTGAGCTCGCTCGGCGGCCTCTCACCGGAGCTTGCCGTGGCCGCCGCCAGCGGCAATGTGGCGGCGGTCTACGGGCTCGATGCCGGGCGACTCGAGGTCGGTCGTCCCTGCGACCTGCTGGTCGTCGACGCTCCGCTCGGTTCGGTGGCCGACACCTGGGCGCAGGCGCTGGCCGTCGGCGACGTCCCCGCGATCGCCGCGGCGGTCACCCAGGGCGAGCTGCGGTACACGCGCAGTCGCAATACCCCGGCACCCAAGCGAGCTGTGGCCGCCGTCTCGCACTCCGGCGGGCGGTGATCGCGCTCAGCGGAGCCGGCGCCGGCGCCGGCGCAGCGCCACAAGCAGCAGCGGGGCGGCGAGGAGGGCGATCCGGCCCGCAGCGCGGAGCAGCAGATGGCGGGCGGTGGGGCCCAGATCGAGCACGGGGGCTGGCGTCGATTCCGCCTCGGCGGCGCCGAGGTCCGCCTCCAGACGCTCGGTGAACTGGACGAGCAGGCGGTCGGCGACCTCCGTCATCACGCCGCCCCCGAACTGAGCAACTCTGCCCGTGACCGTGAGATCGGTGGAGAGGGCCACCGCCGTCGCGCCGGCCGCGTCCGTGAGCGCCGCGATGACCGTGGCCTCGACGGTGCCCGGCCCCTGCGTCTCGCGCCCGCTGGCCTTGAGCACGGCCGTGTGCACCGTCGAATCGAGCGAGTCGATGCGGACGCGCATGCGATAGGCGGCGTGCACGGGCCCGACCTTCACCCGCATTGTCGCCCGCAGCCCATCGTCCTCGACCGCGTCGATGACGACCCCGGGCATCAACGGCGCAACACGCTCGAGATCGGTCAACAGGGGCCAGGCTTCATGCACGGGTAAGCTGACCGTGAAACCCGTCTCGATCTTCACTGACAACAGTATACACTCCGTCCAATGAGCGGCGAAAACGGTTCCCGACGCGAGCGTGGCCAGGCGCGGCTCGAGCTGAGCAGCGAGTTCGCAGCGGTCAGCGTCGAGGTCGACCAACAGGCCAACGGCCCGCGCCTGCGGATCGAGAATCGCCAGAACCGCCGCGTCGTCTACCTGGATCCGCTCGAGGTCGCGAGCCTCACCTGGCTGACCCACGAGCGTCTAGGCCCGTTCCTCGATCCCAGCCAGACCGGCTGGCGCAGCCACGACGAAGGGGAGGATCAAGCATGACGCTGTCCGGCACAGCCTCCAGCGAGCTGATCACCGACGACTGGCGCATCCACGGCAGCGTCTACACCTCGGCGGACGTGTTCGCGCTCGAGCAGCGCCGACTGTTCCACGGGCCCTGGCTCTACGTCGCCCACGAGAGCGAGCTGCGCGAGCCCGGGGACTACAAGACGACCTTCGCCGGCACCCAGCCGGTGATCGTGACGCGGGGCAGCGACGACGGCCGGATCCGCGTGCTGCTCAACCGCTGCCGCCACCGCGGCGCGGCCGTCTGCCACGCCGAGTCGGGCAACGCCAACTACTTCCGCTGCCCCTACCACGGCTGGACCTACCGCAACTCGGGCGAGCTGCGCGGCATCACCTATGACGACGCCTACCCGGAGCTCGACCGCGAAGCGCTCGGCCTGGTCGCGCTCCCGCGGGTCGCGTCCTTCGCCGGCTTCATCTTCGCGACCTTTGCCGACGCGGGCCCGACGCTCGAGGACTACCTTGGCAACGCCCGTTCCTACCTCGAGATCGTCGCCGGCCAGGGCGAGGCCGGCATTCGCCTGACGGCCGGCTCACACCGCCTGGCCTACCGCGGAAACTGGAAGCTGCAGGTCGAGAACACCATCGACAACTACCACTTCGGCTTCGTCCACCGCAGCTTCCTGGACGTTCTCGCCGACCGCATCGGCGCGGCCCCGCCGATCGTGCAGAACATCATGAACAACCCGGACTGGCGCACCATCGATCTCGGCGGTGGCCACTCGGTCCATGAGTTCGGCGACCCTCACACCGGCAACAACCAGGGCCAGCTCGGAGACCTGCCGTTCAACCTGATTATCTTTCCCAACCTCTGCTTCGTCGGGGCCCAGGTCCGTCACATCCTGCCCAAGGCCGCCGACCGCACGGAGGTTCGGCTCTACCCGATCATGCACGAGGGCGAGCCCGACGAGGCCAATGCCGCCATCCTGCGCGTCCACGAGAGCTTCTACGGTCCCGCCGGAATGGGCGGCGCTGACGACATCGAGGTGGCCTTCGACCGCGTGTCCGACGGCCTGGGGGCCGTCGAGCACGACTGGCTGATCATGAGCCGCGGCGTCCACCGCGAGCAGCCAGGCGAGAACGGGACGCTGATCGGCCACGCCGCCGACGAGGTTCCCCAGCGCGCCTTCTACCGCCAGTGGAAGCGGCTGATGGAGGATGCGGCGTGACGGCCGAGGAGTTCCTCTACCACGAGGCGGCGCTGCTGGACGATCGGCGCTTCGAGGAGTGGCTCACGCTCTTCGACGAGGACGCGTTGTACTGGATCCCCCAGGGGGACGAGCCGGACCCGATCCACCACGTCTCGATCGCCTACGACGACCGCCGTCGGCTCCGCGAGCGCGTGCTACGGCTCGCGAGCGGCTTCGCCCATTCCCAGGATCCGCCGTCGCGCACCTGCCACCTGATCGCCAACGTGCGGACCGAGCCGGCCGGCGACGAGGAGCTCGAGGTCGCCTCGACGTTGCTGGTCGCGGAGGTCCGGCGCAACGTCCAGCAGATCTATGCCGGCCACGTGCGTCATCGCCTGATCGCGCGGGAGGATTCGTTCCTGATCCGGCGCAAGGTCGTGCGGCTCGTCAACAGCGACGTCCCCCTCGGCAACCTCAGCTTCCTGATCTGAGGCGGGCGCGTTCTGGTCCGCCATAGCCCACTGTATTCTGTAGACGTGTCCACCGGTGGTCCGTCCGCGTCTGTCACCGATCTGTCCGTCATCCGGCTCGAGACGCAGTTGCGCGATCGCCGGATCACGGCCGACTACGTGGCCGAGGCGCTTCGCGAAGCGATCTATCGAGGCGAGCTGGCCGACGGCGCGGTGCTCAACCAGGCCGCGATCGCCTCGCACTTCGGCGTCTCGCGTGTGCCGGTTCGCGAGGCGATGCGCGAGCTGCAGGCCGAGGGTCTGATCGATACGCGGGCGCACCGGATCGCGGTGGTCCGGGGGCTCGACCTCGACCGGCTCTTCGAGGTCCACGACCTGCGCGCCCTGCTCGAGGGGTTCGTGGTAGAGCGGGCCACCCCAAACATCGACGCGGAGCGGCTGGCGGAGTTGCGCGCCCTGGAGCGGCAGATGCGGACCGAGCGCGACCACGCACGCTGGCTGGAGCTCAACGCGAAGTTCCACCGTGGCCTCTACGAGGCCTCCGGCGCGGAGACGACGCTGGAGCTGATCGATCAGCTGCGAGCGCGCGCCGAGCGCTACGCCCGCCTGTGGAGCGGGGGGGCCGGATTGCACCGGCCCGCCGAGGCCGGACGCGAGCACGTGAAGATCCTCAACCTCGTCGAGGCCGGCGACGGAGCCGGGGCGCGACGGGCCATCGAGGAGCACATCGCCCACACCCGCGACCGTCTGATCAGCCATGGCGAGATGCTGATGGCAAACTCGAAGGACGGCGCCGCCGACGGCTGAGCGGTGGCGGGACGCCTGCGGCGACGTGGGCGGAAGCGCGCAGCCGAATGATTGTGTATACAGTAGGCAGTACAACTCGTCGTCGTGCTCCGACGGCACGTGGCCGCACATCGCGAGCTCGCTGGTGTCATGAACAAGATCCCCGTACGAAAATGGATGACCTTCTCTGAGGAGATTCACGCGGAGGGAGGTCCCGCGGAAGCTCCGCCGCTGATCAAGGCCGCGGTGGCGGCCGTGATCGAGAATCCCTACGCCGGGCGCTACTCGGAGAGCCTCGAGGAGCTCATCGAGCCCAGCGGCGCGCTGGCCGCGGAACTGGTCGCGCGCTGCGCCGACGCGCTCGGGGGGCAGACTCCCGAGGGCTGCGGGAAGGGCGCCGTGGTCGGCGTCGCCGGTGAGCAGGAGCACGGCGTGGCGTGTCTGACGACCCCATTCGGCGACGCCCTGCGTGACGGCATCGGCGGACTCACCTGGGTGACCTCGACGACGAAGGTCGGGCCGGCCGGCGTGACCCTCGACGTGCCTCTGGCCTACAAGCGTGCCCTCTTCGTGCGCGGCTTCTACGACACCGTCAGCGTCACCGTCGCGGACGCACCTCGCCCGGCCGAGATCGTCGTCATCGCCGCGATGAGCACACGCGAGCGCATCCACAGCCGTGTCGGCGGACTGGCGCGCGCCGAGGCGACGCTGGGAGACGGACTGCGATGAGCCGCGGTCTGCTCTTCTCCCAGATGGAGCCCCCCGCCGGCTCCGAGGCCGAGTTCCACGATTGGTATGAGACCGAGCACATCCCCCGGCGGCTCGCCATCCCCGGCTTCCAGTCCGCCGTCCGCTACGAGGCTGCGAGCGGCGAGCCACGCTACCTGGCCTGCTACTTCCTGGACGACATGGGCGCGCTCGAGACCGCGGCGTACCGCAGCCTGAAGGCGGATCCCGGGGAGCGCACCGCGCGCATCCTGGCAAGCGTCGAGGGCTTCACCCGATACGTGTGCGATGAGATCTCCGACACCGGGCCCGCACGCGCGCGCCCGGGGTGCCTGTCGGTCGTGGCGTTCGCCGTTCCCCCGCACGACGAGGCGCAGTTCGAGGGCTGGTATCAAGACGAGCACGTCGGCCTGTTGATGCTCGTTCCAGGATGGCTTCGGATCCGCCGCTATCGCGTCCGAAGCGCGAGCTTCGACGGTCCGGCCTGGACGCACATCGCGCTGCACGAGCTGACTGGCCCCGAGGCTCTCGAGCGGCCCGAGCGGACCGCCGCCCGCCAGGGCCCGCGGCGTGAGGCGCTCGCCTCGCTCCCGTGGTTCGCCGCCAGCGGGCGCTGGATCTACCGCCCGATTCACGATGCCCGCGCCGACCACGCCCGGGCGGCCTGACGATGGCGCTGCCCTACACCCGCTCGGAAGTCAAGGATCGCGCCCGCAGCGAATGGGTCGGCCTGTGCAACGTCACCCTGCCCTCCTTCAGCGCGGACTTCTCGACGCTCAACGAGGCCGGTATCCGCCACGACGTGAAGCTGGCCAGCGACTACGGCTACTGGGGCACGCTGGTGGCCTCCGAGAGCGGCACCACGCTCGAAGAATACGTGCGCATGCTCGAGGTCGCCGCCGACGCGGCGCCGAAGGGCTTTCGCATCGTCGCGCACCTCAGCTTCTCGACCGTCGAGGAGGAGATCGTGGCGGCCAGGGCGGCGGAGGCCGTCGGAGCGGAGGCCGCGCTGTTGTCCTATCCGCCAAGCTTTCGGCCGCGCACCTCGGCCGACATCGTCGAGCACACGCGCTACATCGCCGAGCAGGTCGACATCGCCCTGATTCTCTTCGGGGTCGCCACCTGGGGCTTCAAGCCGCTGCATCCCGCGGGCTTTCCCCTCGACGCGCTCGAGGAGATGGCCAAGCTCCAGACCGCGGCGGCACTCAAGTACGAGGGCGGCGGCGCGGCGCTCTTCTCGGCCTTCGACGAGGTCTATCGGCGCTGCTCGGCCCATGTGCTCGTGGAGAACCCGATGGAGATGCACATCCCCGCGCTGGTGGCCAACTACGGAGTGCCCTGGTTCGGCACCAGCGGCTACGAGTCCGCCGGCGACCGCCCGCCCAGGGTCTGCGCTGCCGCCTCCGCCGGTCAGCTGGACGAGGCGATGGAGATCTTCTGGAGCTATCACGCCGCGCGCGAGGCGAAGGGCCAGTTCCACGCCAGCTTTGCCGGCGCCGGGCTGATCCACCGGCCGGGCTGGAAATACCTCGGCTGGCTGCAGGGATTCAACGGCGGTCTGCTGCGAATGCCCCAGATGCGCCTGAACCCCGGTCAGATGCGCGCCTTGCGCGCCGGTCTCGCGGCCTCGGGGTTCGACCTCCCCGCCGATGACGCGGACTTCTACAGCGGACGCACATGACCTGGGGTCGCTCGCGATGACGCTGTTCCTAGGCGGGGAGGACATCGCGGCGCTGGCCACCGATGGCGTGATCATGGGCGCCGCACGCGCGGCCGTCGCGGCGGAGCGCGCGGGCACCACCATCCTGCCGCCACGCATCGATGTCGATCATGCCGCCGGCTTCCTGCGCGTCATGCCGGCGTCCGTCAACGGCCTGATCGGCATGAAGGTGATGACGCTGACCAAGGGGCTCGGCACCCGGTATTTGGTCCTTGTCTACGACAGCGCCTCGGGCGATCTCGTGGCGATGCTCGATGCCGATGAGATCACCCGTCTGCGGACCGCCGCGACGACCGCGCTCGCCGGCGAGATGCTCGCCCCCGGCGGCGCCACGACGCTGGCGCTGATCGGCTCCGGCTTCGAGGCAGAGGGGCACCTGCGCGTGTTCGCCTCGCTCTGGCCGCTCGAGCGCGTGCTCGTCTACAGCCCCTCCGCGGAGCGTCGCTCCGCGTTCGCCAGCCGGATGTCGGCCGAGCTCGAGATCGACGTCCGCTCGGCCGAATCGATGGTCGAAGCGGTGGCCAGCGCTCCCGTCAGCGTCCTCGCGACCAAGTCTGCCGAGCCGGTCGTCGCGGGAGACGCCTTTCCCTCCGGAGCGGTGGTCCTCTCGATCGGCTCGACGCGACCTGACCTACGTGAGCTCGACCGCGGCTCGATGCGGCGCGCGGCGATGCTGCTCGCCGACGACGCGAATCAGGTCTGCCAGGAGTCCGGCGACATCATGGACGGCCTCCAGTCGGGGGCGCTGACGAGGGATCGAATCGTCTCGATGGCGGACGTGGACGGCAGCCCCCCGCCCACCGGCGACGGCCGCGACCTGCTGGCGTTCAAGTCGGTTGGCACCGCGGTGCACGACCTCTCTCTGGCCGCCGCCTTGATCGAGCTCGCCCGCGAGCGCGGCTGCGGGCGCGAGCTCGGTGAGCTGACCCGGCTGAAGCCGTTTGCCGACCTGGCGGGCGCCACCCAGCCAGGCGTGTTGGGCACGGCGTGAGGCCGCTGGCGGCCCAGGGAGATCTCGTGCCGCGGCGA
>Ga0307373_10013123_pt1 | contig 11637 bp, 5 predicted proteins | sample OX2MG_FD_202534 | JGI IMG/M metagenome (GOLD analysis project Ga0307373, IMG submission 202534) | Soil microbial communities from Risofladan, Vaasa, Finland - OX-2 | ecosystem: Environmental > Terrestrial > Soil > Coastal area > Acid sulfate soil | place: Finland: Risofladan, Vaasa | collected...
GCCGAAGAGCAAGCGTCTGCGCCAGCCAGCGGGAGAAACACATCCAGCCGAGCGTCACCAATCTTCCTGAACGAGATCAGCAGCTGAGATGGACTATGCCTAATGGAAAGAGGATTTCGCTCTAATCGCTTTATTCTATCCCCGCTAGTTCCAATGCAGAATTGACGGTTACTGATCATCCAAACTATCCTTGGCGTGTTTTTCTGATGTCGGGGCGGGTTGGCATCTGCCAATCTCCAGATCAAAATCAATGGTAAGCACCCGAGACCCTGATCCCGGGATCTCACGCTTGATGAGGTAAGCCGATGAAGCGCTGGATGAAGTCAATCTTGTTGTGTCTTTTTGTGATGCCTGCCGGGCTTGCATATGGCCAGGCCAGCAGCGCGAGGGTAGACGGGCTGGTCACGGACTCGCAGGTGTTGCCGCTGCCAAACCTCCAGGTTACGCTGACGGAAACAAGCACGGGACTCGTCCGAACGACAAGAACCTCCACCGACGGAACCTATCAGTTCCCGAGTCTCAGTCCGGGGCAGTACGTGATTAAAGTCCAGGCGCGCGATTTTTCAACAGAGGTCCGCACGTTCCGATTGGAGGTCAACCAGGCGCTGCGTCTGGATTTCAAGTTACAAATTGGTCCGGTCACCGAGCACGTGGAAGTGGTTGGAGGCGCGCAAACGCTGCGCACCGCGGACGCCAGCCTGGGCGAAGTGATTGAGCCGGCGCTTGTCCACAATCTGCCGCTGAACGGCCGTCATTTGCTTGATCTGGCGTTGCTTTCCCCCACTGTCCATCAGGGCTCGGGCGCGCAGACGGGCGCCGCCAACCCGCTTTACTGGCGGCCGCAGGAAAATTCCGCGCTGAGCTCCGGCGGCGCGCGGCCCAATGCAAACTATTATCTTCTTGACGGATCGACGGACACCGACCCGACGTTTACGACCCTTTCGTTGAGCCCGTCACCGGACGCAGTGCAGGAGTTCAAGGTGCAGACAGGGAGTTACTCGGCGGAATTCGGCGGCGCCGGTGGCGCGCAAATCAATATCGTCACCAAATCAGGCAGCAACCAATTTCATGGCGACGCTTATATGTTCGCTCGCAGCAGTTCTTTTGACGCGCGCACGTTCACCGATCCAAGCAACATACCGCATCTGGCGCAGAATCAGTTTGGAGCGTCACTTGGGGGACCTTTGCAAAAGAACAAGACGTTTTTTTTCGTGAATTACGAAGAATTCAAACTCAGTAACGGCGTCAGCCAGATTGCAACGGTTCCTTCCTTGCTCGAACGCTCGGGTGACTTCAGCCAGAGCGGAGAGATCATCTACAATCCTTTCAGCAGTCATCCTAATCCGTCTTACAACCCCAATCAGCCGGCAGGTCCTTCAAACCCCAAGATTCTCCGTGACCCGTTTCCGGGAAACGTGATTCCGCCCCAACTCATGAGCTCCGTCGCCACGGCCGTCCTCAGCCACGTTCCTTTGCCGAACCTCGGATCGTCTGCCGGGATGGACATGGGCATGGGACCCATGTCAGGGGGGCTGGACTCAAACAACTATCTCGACCTACGGACGAACCGAAACTACTCGGACCAAGGCACCATTCGCATCGACCGCAACCTGCACAACGGCGACAGCCTGGCGGGACGATACAGCTTTGAGCAGGAACGCGACTTCACGCCGCAAAATCTTCCGGGCTTTGGCGCCTTCGATAGCAATCTGGCCCAAAATGCGACGATTTCTTACACGCGCTCCATCTCCCCAAACTCGGTGAACGTCGCGTGGGTTGGCATGTCCCGGCTGTCGATGCACCGTTATTCGCAAAACAACTTCACGAACGATTATGTTTCACAGCTTGGCATTCAGGGCGTGGGTTACGGCGGCAAAGGCGCCTGGGGTATGCCTTGGTTTGCGGTTCAGGGTTACAGCGGCATCGGAGATTCCTTCGCGGCCACGCCTGTCCAGGACTGGGATACCGTCGTGCAGGCAGGGGATACGCTGAATAGGGAAATGGGCCGCCATTCACTGAAGATCGGGGGAGATTACCGCTATTTTTTCTGGCCGATGTGGGGGTTTTTCCAGAATCGCGGCTTCTATCAATTCACCCCGGGCTTCACGACAGAAACGGCTTCTAATGACGGGACTGGATCCGCGCTGGCAAGTTTCCTGCTGGGGCTGCCCGCAGTTAAGCAGCGCCAGGCAGGAATTCCAGCGATGAATTTGAGGCAATGGTACGCGGATTCTTTCATCGAGGACAACTGGCGGGTCACCAACCGCACCACCTTAAACCTTGGTTTGCGCTACGAATTCATGAGTCCACTCGCTGACGTGAACAACCCCAACAGCAATCTGATTTTCAAGGACGGGCAGCCCTACGCCTTTATTGGCGGCCAGCTCGGAATGCCGCGCGGGCTGATGTACGCGAACAAACTCAATTTTGCGCCCCGCATTGGCTTTGCGCACGTCGTAGGCGGCCGTTTCAACCTGGTATTGCGGGGAGGATTCGGAATGTTCTTTACGCCCGTGGACATGAACACCTGGTGCAACCAGCGGCACGTTCCGCCACTTGTCCTCGCTGAAACCGACCAGAGCGACAATTTCTCACCCAGTTTAACGGGGTTCAATTTTGGACCGGCAGTGCTCGGACAAACCACCATCAGTTTCGCCGCCGTTGACCCCCACAGCCCCGCCGAATACATGAACCAGTGGAGCTTTTCCGTGCAAAAAGCGCTGCCGGGGAACACCGTGCTCGAAGTCGGGTACCAGGGTTCGCGCGGATTTCATCTTCAGCGGGCGCACCTGATTAACAACGCTTTGCCGGGGCCCGGCCCTATTGGCCCGCGCAGGCCTTATCCGACCATCAGCTTCTTACCCGGAACGGTCTTCCCGCCGGGGTTCCAGGTTGCGAGCAACACATTCCCTGTCTCAGCGATCAACCTGCTTGAGAATACTGCACAGAGCTGGTACGACGCCGGCTGGATTGACGTGCGCCATCCTTTTGCCCATGGGCTTACGCTGCTGTCTAATTTCACATGGTCCAAGAGCCTGACGAATGCTCCGGACTTCCGCTCGCCAATGGATGAATCTGCCATTCCGCAAAACAACAATGACCTGAACGCAGAGAAAGGGCTCGCGTGCGATGTGCCGCTTCGGCTTGCGGTGAGTATTGTGTACAGCATCCCGGGCTGGAAGCGCCAGGCTTTCTTGAGACGACTAACATCCGGCTGGAGCATCGCCAGCATTTACCAGGCACAGGCGGGATATCCTTTCACCATCTCGGTGTTTGGGGATACAGCCAACGCAGGAACCCTGCTGGGAGAAAATCCGATTCGAGCCAATGTGACGGGGCAGCCAGTTTTCCCCGCCGGAACTCACACTGCAAGCCTGTGGTTCAACCCTGCGGCCTTTGCCGCACCGCCCGCCTACCAGTTCGGCAACGCCGGCCGCAACACGGTCGAAGGCCCCGGTATGCAATTGGCCGATATCGCGCTGAGCCGGGACTTTCACCTGCTCGAGTCCGCCACACTCCAGCTTCGCGCCGAGGCTTTCAATTCCCTGAATCACACGAACCTCATGACGCCAAACCGCTTTGTGAATGAGCCGCAGTTCGGCACGATAACCATGGCAGCAACGCCCGGGCGCGAGTTTCAGCTCAGCGGCCGGATCACCTTCTGAACTGAAATTGCCCGAGATTATAGGGGGGACCGAACGGGGGAGGGTGCGAAGCCGGGTTTCTGTTCGCCATGAACCCGCGGCGCACTCGGCGGTGCCGTAGCTGCCAGGTTGTAGCGCAGTCTCTCGCGGCCTACGGTTCTTGCGTCCCACCTGAAGGCAACAACAAAAACCGGCGGTGCGTGGACTCCCGTAGAGTCCATCGGACTCCAGAAACCGGAGACACCGCTACAGAAGGCGAAGGCAGGCGGTCTTATTGGGCAGAGCATGGATGGCACGAGTAAGCTCGTGCCCCCTATCGCTGATCGATCCCCTTGACATTCGTTTGATATATCAGGTAACGTGCTGCTGGCCGGTGGGGAACGGCGAATCGCGACTGTTTAAATCGCGGCTTTGATGGATAATGAAACCGATGCCAAACCGTAAGCAGGCTTGCCTGGTTCTGTTCACGATCGTGTGCTGCTGCATGCCCATGGTTTTGAGCGCGGGCCAGGAAAAGACGGCGCCCGGAAGACATCATGGGCTTTGGAACGAATATCCGGCCGCAGAGGTCGAGCGCGGGAAAATTCAGTTCCAGAAGACGTGCGCTTTCTGCCACGGCCCTGACGCCAACGGCGCCACGGGACCCAACCTGATGCGCAGCGCCGTGGTCCGGCACGATGTGAAGGGCGACCAGATTGGTCCGGTGATCCGCAACGGATTTCCGGACAAAGGGATGCCGGCTTTTCAGCTCAGCTCCGAGCAGGTTATGGACATCGTTGCCTTTCTCCGCTACCGGCTGGATGTGTCTGACCGCCGATCGGCCGGGCAGGCGGGCGCGAACTATTCCGCCGCCAAGCTGCTGGTCGGCAACGCGCAGGCCGGCAAAGCGTTCTTTGATGGCGCCGGCAAATGTTCCACCTGCCACTCACCCACAGGAGATCTGAAGGGCATTGCCAACAAATTTCCCGCGACCGAACTGCAGGCGCGTTTCCTTTATCCCCGGGGCCAGCGCCCGACGGCCACGGTGACGGATGCTTCGGGCGAGGAATACACTGGCCAGATCCGCCTGCTCACGCCCTACGACATTGCGATTGTGGACGGCGCAGGCTGGTACCGTTCCTGGCCGATCCATACGGTCAAGGTGAAGATCGACGATCGCCTCGCGGCGCACCGGCAATTGCTCTTCAAGTTCACAGACACCGAAATGCACAACATCTTCGCTTACCTGGAGACCCTGAAGTGAGGAAGCTGATTGTTCTTGTGCTCCTGCTGTGGGCCCCATCGATGCTCGCCCAGGGCCTTAACCCGAGCGCGCTGCTGAAGCCGCCCACGAACACGTGGCCCACTTACAACGGTGATTACAGCGGGCGGCGCTACAGCACGCTGTCACAGATTAATCAAAGCAACGTTGGGTCCCTGACGCTGGCCTGGGCGTTCCAGACCCACCAGCAGGCGATGAAGTCGACGCCGCTCGAGGTGGATGGAATTCTCTACTTCACCGTCCCGAACCAGGTTTGGGCGGTGGATGCGCGCACGGGCCGGCAGATCTGGCATTTCCAGCGGCAGTCGGAAGGCAACTTTATCGCCAACCGCGGCGTGGCGATGTACAAAGACAGGCTGTTTTTCGGCACGCCTGACGCCCACCTGATCTGCCTTGACGCCCGCACCGGAAAAAAGATCTGGGACGTGGTCGTTGCCGACACTGCCTTTGGGTATTACATCAGCATGGCGCCCCTGGTGGTCAAAGGCCGCCTGATTGTGGGCATTTCCGGCGATCAGACGGACATCAAAGCCTTTCTCGATGCCCGAAGCCCCACGGATGGCAAGCTGCTCTGGCGGTGGTACTCGACACCCAAGCCGGGCGAGCCGGGGTCTGAGACCTGGCCCAACGCCGATGCGATGGCCCACGGCGGCGGCACCACCTGGATGACCGGGACCTACGATCCCGAATTGGACCTGATCTATTGGGGAACCGGGAATCCCCACCCCGTCATGGCCGGCCAGGTGCGCCCCGGCGCCAATCTTTATACCTGCTCGATTGTCGCCATCCATCCGGACACCGGCAAGATGGCCTGGTACTTCCAGGCTTCCCCGCACGATACGGAGGACCGCGACGCCAATGAGACGCCGATTATTTTCGACGCGAATTTCCGGGGCAAGCCGCGCAAGCTGCTGGCCCAGGCAAGCCGCAACGGATATTTTTTCCTGCTCGACCGCGCCACCGGCGAAAATCTCTTAAGCGCGCGGTACGGCCCCGAAAACTGGTCGGAAGGAGTCAACAAGCGCGGCGAGCCGATCCCCAATCTGAAGAAACAGCCGCAACCTTCAGGGGCGCTGCTGGACAGCATGGGCACCAACTGGTGGGCCCCCAGCTTTGATCCGGTCACCGGCCTGTTTTATGTGAATGCCTACCGCAGCCTCTTTGTCAGCTACCTGACCCGGAACGGTTCCAAAGCCAGCGATTCCGATCACCAGGGGGCGGTGGTCAGCGCGCTCTGGTCGCAGGCCATGCTGCTGGCGATTGATTTCCAGACGGGAAAGATTCGATGGCAACACGACAGTCCTGCCATCACCGGATACGGCGAGGACGGCTCGGGGATCCTGACCACGGCGGGACATCTGCTGATTACGGGCGACCTTTCCGGAGACCTGGTTGCGCTTGACCCGGCAACCGGAAAAACTCTGTGGCACGTGTATGCCGGCGGGAAAGTCACCGGCTGCCCCATGACCTACGAGTTGAACGGCCGGCAATACCTGCTGACCGCCGTGGACAGCGTCCTGTACGCCTGGGCTTTGCCCTCATCGGATGGACTTCCGAAGGGGAACGCAGGCAGGTAGTTACCGAGTTCCTCTGACACGCCCTTTGGCTGTGGGAACAGACGCGCAGCAGCCAGATCATCCTATAGATCGTGGTCCGCAATCCCGGCGTGAGTGCGCGGCCAGGACCAATTGCTTCGCAACCGACTCCGCAAGATCGCAGACGCCGAACCCCAAGTGTTTGCGCCCTCCCGAGTATTTCTGGAAAAGCTGTCGGTGAGGTCCGATCCGTGGACTCCGGTAGAGTCCATCGGACTCCAGGAACCGGAGACACCGCCGCCCCATATGCCGCCAGAAAGGGGTCGTCAGGAGGCGTAATTCTTGATAGTATAAAGAGTTTTCTTGATAACCAAAATGACTGAAACCAAAGCGAACAATCCGTTCAACTCCCGTGCGTCACTCGAAACTGCAAGTGGTCGCGCTACTATTTTCCGCCTGGATGCTCTTGAGAAGGCCGGCCTGGGAAGCGTTTCCAAGCTTCCTTTTTCGATCAAAGTGCTGCTGGAAGCGGTGCTGCGCAACTGCGACGGCACGCTGATCAAGGAAAGCGACGTGGCGGCGCTGGCCGGCTGGAGCGCCAAATCTCCGGTCCGGCACGAGGTGCCTTACAAGCCGGCGCGGGTGATTCTGCAGGATTTCACCGGCGTTCCGGCGGTGGTGGATCTGGCGGCCCTGCGCTCGGCGATGCAGCGACTGGGCGGCGATCCTTCAAAGATCAATCCGCTGGTGCCCGTCGATCTGGTGATCGACCATTCGGTGCAGGTGGACGTTTTCGGCATCGCGACGGCTCTCGCGCGCAACGCCGAGATTGAATTCCAGCGCAACCGTGAGCGCTACGAGTTTCTGCGATGGGGCCAGCAGGCCTTTGCAAACTTCCGCGTGGTGCCTCCGGCCACCGGCATCGTGCACCAGGTGAATCTGGAGTTCCTGGCCAAGGTGGTTGTGGCCAGCAAGCAGGGAGCGGAAACATTTCTTTATCCTGACACGCTGGTGGGAACGGACTCGCACACCACCATGATCAACGGCCTGGGCGTGCTGGGCTGGGGCGTGGGCGGAATCGAGGCCGAGGCGGCCATGCTGGGCCAGCCTGTTTACTTCCTCACTCCGCAGGTGATTGGGTTCAAGCTGAAGGGCCGGGTGCGGGAAGGCGTGACCGCCACCGACCTGGTTCTGACCGTCACCCAGATGCTGCGGGCCAAGGGTGTGGTGGATAAGTTCGTCGAGTTCTTCGGCGACGGCCTCGCGCAAATGGCGCTGCCGGACCGCGCCACGATCAGCAACATGTCGCCCGAATATGGCGCGACCATGGGATTCTTCCCCGTCGATGAGGAGACGCTGCGCTTCCTGCGCCAGACGGGACGGACGGACGAGGAAGTGGATCGCGTGGAGCGTTATACCAGGGAGCAGGGAATCTTCCGCGCCGCCGGGGCGCCCGATCCCGAATACAGTGACACGATGGAGCTGGATCTTGATACGGTTGAGCCCAGCCTGGCCGGTCCCAAGCGTCCCCAGGACCGCATTGCGCTATCCGACATGAAGAGGGCCTTCCACAAGGCGCTGACCGTGCCCACCAAAGAGCGCGGCCTGGGTCTTGCGCCCGATGCAGTGGATCGCAGCGCGACCGTCAGCATGGACGGAACCACTGCGAAGCTCGGTCACGGCGCGGTGGTGATCGCCGCGATTACCTCCTGCACCAACACCTCAAATCCTTCGGTAATGCTGGCCGCCGGGCTGCTGGCGAAAAAAGCCGTGGAGCGCGGGCTGAGCGTGCCGCCTTACGTGAAGACCAGCCTGGCGCCCGGATCGAAGGTGGTGACCGAATACCTGAAAGCGGCCGGAGTGCTGGAATCGCTCGAGCAGATTCACTTTGGCGTGGTGGGCTACGGCTGCACCACCTGCATCGGCAACAGCGGCCCGCTGCCGCCGGAAGTGTCGAAGGCCGTGAAGGAGAACGACCTGGTTGCCGCCGCGGTGCTCTCGGGCAATCGAAACTTTGAAGGACGCGTTCATCCGCAGGTGCGCGCCAACTATCTGGCTTCTCCGCCGCTGGTGGTGGCTTACGCGCTGGCGGGAACGGTGGATATCGATCTGCCGAATGAGCCGCTGGGCAACGACCGCGAGGGCAAGCCGGTCTATCTGCGGGAGATCTGGCCCACCCGCGAAGAGATTGTTGACTCGATGAACAAGGCGATCCGCCCGGAGATGTTCCGCGAGGTTTACGGGAACGTCTGGAACGGCAATCCCACCTGGAACGCCATCCCGGTGGCCGGCGGAGCGCTTTATCCCTGGCGGGAAGAATCCACCTACATTCAGGAGCCGCCCTTCTTCACGGAGTTGACGGCGGAGGTTCCGCCCGTCGCGGACATCCATGGAGCGCGCGTGCTGGCGCTGCTGGGCGATTCGATTACCACCGACCACATCTCGCCCGCCGGCGACATTCCCGAAGACGGTCCGGCCGGCCGCTACCTGGTCGAGCATGGTCTGGTGAAGAAGGATTTCAATTCCTTCGGCTCGCGGCGTGGCAACGATCGCGTGATGGTGCGGGGAACGTTTGCCAACATCCGGCTGCGGAACCAGCTGGTTCCCGGCAAGGAAGGCGGCTACACGGTCCACTTCCCGGAGCGTGAGCCGATGTCGATCTTTGACGCGTCGATTCGGTACAAGGAGGAGGGAATCCCGCTGGTGGTGCTGGCCGGCAAGGAATACGGTTCCGGCTCGTCGCGGGACTGGGCCGCCAAGGGCACCCTGCTGCTGGGCGTGAAAGCCGTCATTGCGGAAAGTTATGAACGCATCCATCGCGGCAACCTGGTGGGCATGGGTGTGCTGCCGCTTCAGTTTCAGCCGGGCGAGAGCGCGGCTTCGCTCGGGTTGACCGGAGAAGAGGTGTTTGACATTGCCGGGCTGGGCGACCACCCCAGGCCGCGCTCGGAGATCAGCGTCACCGCTGTAGGCGCCGACGGCAAACGCCGGAGCTTCAAGGCGACCGTCCGTTTGGATTCCGAGATTGAAGTCACCTACTACCGCAATGGAGGCATCCTGCCTGCCGTGCTTCGGAATTTTCTGCGCGGAGCCTGAGGGCGGCGCGCAGGCCCGCCGTCCGGGCAATTTCGCCCGTGCGCACGCGGCCCATTTTGAGCCAGGAGAGAACACGCCAGGCGGTCAGCCTCCGGATCCTGCTGCACCTGGAACACGTTTCAAGTTTTCAAAAACCTAACCGAGAGGATTCTTCAGGTATGAAATCGTATAACGGAGTCCCCGTTCCTGAGAACGGAAGCGCAATCAGTTTTACCGGCGGCAAGCTGGTGGTTCCTGACAATCCGGTTATCCCTTACATTGAAGGCGACGGCACAGGCCGCGACATCTGGAAGGCCACGGAGCGCGTGTGCGATGCGGCGGTGGAAAAGAGTTTTGGCGGCAAGCGGCGGATTGCCTGGTTCGAGGTTTTTGCGGGCGAGAAAGCCTTCCGGCAATTCGGCGAGTGGCTGCCCCAGGGAACGCTCGATGCCATCACGGAGTTCCACGTGGCCATCAAGGGCCCGCTGACCACTCCCGTGGGCGGCGGCATCCGCAGCCTGAACGTGGCGCTGCGGCAGTTGCTGAACCTTTACGCCTGCTGGCGGCCGGTCAAGTACATTCCCGGCGTGCCCTCGCCGGTGCGCTATCCCACCAAGATGAACGTCGTCATCTTCCGCGAAAACACGGAGGACGTTTATGCCGGCATCGAATGGCGGGAAGGCACCGACCAGGCCCGGCGCGCCATCGAATTTGTGAACGCGCTGCTGCGCGAAGATAAAACCAACAAGCAGGTGCGGGCGGATTCCGGCATCGGCATCAAGCCCATTTCCATTCTGGGAACCCAGCGGCTGGTGCGGCGCGGCATCCAGTACGCGCTGGACCACGGACTCAACCGCGTGGCGCTGGTGCACAAGGGCAACATCATGAAGTTTACCGAGGGCGCCTTCCGCGACTGGGGCTACGACCTGGCGCGGAAAGAGTTCCGCGGCAAGATCGTGACGGAACGCGAAAGCTGGATTCTCGGCAACAAGGACGACAATCCCAACCTCTCGATTGAAGCCAACGCCGCCCTGGTCGAGCCAGGCCTCGAAATGGCGCCCGAAGCCTTCAAGCAGCAGATCTACCAGGAAGTGAAGGAATGCCTGGAGGCGATCTACGCGACCCACGGCAACGGCAAGTGGAAGCAGATGGTTCTGGTGAATGACCGCATTGCCGATTCCATCTTCCAGCAGATTCTGACCCGCGCGGACGAATACCAGGTGCTCTGCACGCCCAACCTGAACGGCGACTATCTGTCGGACGCCTGCGCGGCTCAGATCGGCGGGCTCGGCCTGGCGCCGGGCGCCAACATCGGCGACGGCTACGGAGTTTTTGAAGCGACGCACGGCACCGCTCCGAAATACGCCGATAAGGACGTGATCAACCCGGCGGCGCTGATCCGCTCCGCCGTGCTGATGTTTGAATTTATGGGATGGCCGGAAGCCGGCGAGATGATCGAGCGGTCGCTGGCCGCCACTATCGCGCAGCACCGGGTGACCTATGACCTGGAACGCCTGATGAAGATGGAAGGCATCTCCGGCATCACGAAACTTGGGACCGCCGGGTTCGCCGACGCCATCATTGAGAATATGACCGCAGTGAAGGCCGGCACCGTTTAGGAAGTTGCTGGAAAGCGCTCGCTGCCATTCCGAGGAGCCAAAGGCGACGAGGAATCTCGCCAGGGTTCTGATTTCGGAGCGAGATTCCTCGCTGGGCTCGGAATGACACGAAACGGTTTTCGGCAGGCTGTCAGCCGATAGGGTATCGGACACTGGGAATTCATCAACAGGGAGGAAGAAGATGCGCAAGAAAATAACTGTAGTGGGCGCGGGCAATGTAGGCGCGACCGTGGCTCATCGCCTGGCTGACAAGCAGCTTGGCGACGTGGTGTTGATTGACATTCTGGAAGGAGTGCCGCAAGGGAAGGCTCTGGACCTGCTGGAAGCGGGGCCGATTGAGGGCTACGACGTTCGGGTGAAGGGCACCAACGATTTTGCCGACACCGCGAATTCGGACGTGGTGGTGATGACGGCCGGTTTTCCGCGCAAGCCCGGCATGAGCCGCGACGACCTGCTGAAAGCCAATTATGAAGTGGTGAAGGGAACCATCGAGAAAGTGGCCA
>Ga0307373_10013124_pt1 | contig 11636 bp, 10 predicted proteins | sample OX2MG_FD_202534 | JGI IMG/M metagenome (GOLD analysis project Ga0307373, IMG submission 202534) | Soil microbial communities from Risofladan, Vaasa, Finland - OX-2 | ecosystem: Environmental > Terrestrial > Soil > Coastal area > Acid sulfate soil | place: Finland: Risofladan, Vaasa | collected...
AGTTCCAAGCGCCTTGATAGACGACTTTGCCGTAGAGCGTTTCCCAGTGAGCGATGAACTCCTTGCTGTTGTCGAGCGGGAAGACGGCACCGGGGACGACGGGAATGTCCGTGCGACCGATGATTTCAAGCATGCGCAGGGTGTGGGCGACTTCTTCGTCGCGCCACTGATCGCCGGTGACGACAGTGATGCCGAGAACGTCGGTTTGCGGCGACTGAATCAGCGCAAGGATTGACTGCTCGTCGGTGGTGGCGGGGCCGCGGGCGTCCTGGTCAATGATCACTTTTCGGGGGATTATTTTCGATTTTTGCTGCGCGTGCGCGGGCGCGGCCATGGCGATCGTCAGGAAAAGCAGAGGAACAGTGCGCGGGACTTTCATCGTCAACCTCATTATCGGCTAGGGAATAGCTTCATAGACGATCATCTTCGCGGCGGGCCGGCCGTTTTCCTGCTGCTCTGGGACGTAGACGCGATGAGTATCCTGATCCACGGCCAAACTGTGAACCGCGTATTGCACGGGGAAATCCCCGAGCTTCCGGAAATGATTCGGGTCGTCTTCGTGGAACACGGAAATCGCTCCGCTATAGCACGCGACGTAGATGCGGCCAAGGCCCGCGTCGAATTTGATGACGTCCGGGCCTTTCGCCATGGGCAGATAGGCGATGGGCTTGTGCGAATCGAGGTCGAAGACAGTCATCAGCTCGTTGCCTTCGCAGGAAAGAAACGCTCGGCGATTTTTCACGTCGAGGGCCATGCCGTGATTTCCGCGGCAGTGGCCCACGGGATATTTCGCAACGACGGTGTCGGCGGCGGGGTCGATGACAGCGAATAAATTGTCGTCCTGCAAATTCACGTAGACTTTGCGGGCCACGGGATCGTAGCGCGGCATCCCAGTTTCGCTATCGAAATGCAACGTTTTGACGATTTCGTCTTTGTTTACGTCGACAACGGCTTCGGCCTTGCCGCGTTCATCGGAGACGTAGACTTTGTGGAAGGGTGCGGCGTAGGCGCTGCCGTCGGGCTTCGATTCGGTGGGGAGCTTCTTGATGATTTTCATGGTGCGCATGTCGATCACGCCGATTTTGTTTTCGAGCCAGTCGGAGGTGTAAACCTTGTGGACGCCAGGTGCATAGACGACGCCTTCGATACCGGGAACATCGGGGATAGCCTTGACGAGTTTGTTCGTGCGCAGATCGATGACGTAGAGAATTCCCGCGCCCAGATGCGCGGAAAGCAAATAGTGATCCGCATAATCGATGGTGAGGTAGTCGAAGCGCTTTCTTTTGGGCCCGGGTAGATCGATCGTGGCGATGGGTTTCAGCGCGGCGGCAAGGGCAGCCGTCGCGAGCAGGAAAAGCGCCGCTGCAGGAATGGAATTGCATCGAAAAAGACGGGTTCCGCGGCGGATAAAAGTGGGTGTCATTATGCGTGCCATTCTACGCTTCGGATTTCTTGTGCAGCAGCGAAAACAGCACGGGCATGATCAGCAAGGTAATAAACGTCGAGAGAAACAGCCCGCCAATGACGGCAAGCGCCAGTGGTTTTTGCAATTCCGCGCCGGAGCCCAGGCCGAGCGCCAGCGGCAACAAACCGAAGAGCGTCGCGAGAGTGGTCATCAAGATCGGGCGGATACGAATCTTGCCAGCCTGCACCAGCGCTTCAAAAAGCGGCATATTTTCCTCTTCCCAAAGCTTGTATACATATTCGAAGAGAATGATGCCGTTTTTGACCACCAATCCCACCATCAGGATGATGCCCATGAATGAGGATACGTTGAGCGCCGTTCCAGTCACGAGCAGCATCGCGAAAACGCCAACCAACGACAACGGTGCTGCGGAAATAATAATGAGCGCCGGTGCGAACGAACGAAATTGGACTACCAGCACAATAAAGATCGCGCCCAACGCCAAGAACAGTACATACAATAAGTCGTGAAACGCGGCCTGCTGGCTTTCGTATTGCCCGCCGATCTCGTAGGTGTAGCCCACCGGGAACTGCACGTGGTTCATCACGTTCTTCACGTCATTCACCACGCTGCCAAGGTCGCGGTTTTCGAGTTCCCCGGTCATGGAGATCATCAAGCGCTGGTTTTCGCGTTCCAGCGCGCTCTCGCCCTGCACGCGCCGCACCTTCGCGACGGAGGAAAGCTGCACAGTCTGTTTCGTCGGCGTGAGAATTGGGAACTGCAGCACATCAGCGTAGTTGTATCGGAACGAATCCGGGAAGCGCACGCGAATCGGCACGGTTCGGTCGGATTCGCGGAATTCGGTCTTGGTCACGCCCAATAGCCCGGCGCTGACTTGCTGCGCAATATCCGCCGGAGTCATGCCCAGGCGTCCAGCCGAACTGGTATCTACATCGAAAACAATTTCCGGATTGCCTTTTTCGATGGACTTGAAATCCACGAGGCCGGGAACAGCCTGCAGCTTCGGGCCAATCTCTTCGGAGAGTTTTTCGAGTACGTTAATGTCATCACCATAGATTTTCACTTCCACCGGCTCCGGCGTGCCTTCCAGGTCGCCCAGCATGTCTTGAAGAATTTGGGAAAATTCCACGTGCACGCCGGGAATGTTCTTGTCGATTTGCGCGCGCAAATCGTCGATCACTTCATTGATGTCGCGCCGTCGCGAGCGCGGCTTCAATTTCACGGTCATATCGCCTGTGTTCTGTTGCGTGACATACAGCCCGTTTTCCGCGCCGGTTCGCCGCGAGAATGACTGCGTATCCGGCAATGCCGCGACCCGCTGTTCAATTTTCTGCAGAATTCGATTTGTCTCCTGCAGGGAAGTCCCGGGCGGCGTCACGTAATCCAGAATAAATCCGCCCTCGTCCATCTCCGGCAAAAAGCCGGTTTCCAGTTTCGTATAGCAGAAATAGGCGAGCCCCACGCAGGCCAGCGCCGCAACGCCAACCATCAGTCTTCGCCGCAACGCCCATCGCACGGCCTTTTCATAAGCTCGATTCACAGGCTCCATCAATTTCTCGGAGCTGGAGCCATGCGTATGCGAGGAGAGAAAACTCATCGAGAACAGCGGAATAATCGTCAAGGCGAAAACCAGCGACAGCAGCACGGAAAGGCCCAGCGTCAGGCACAAGGCCTTAAAAAATCCTCCGACTACTCCCTGCAGGAGCGTGAGCGGAAGAAAAACTACTTCGGTGGTTGCGGTCGAGCCGATGACGGCGCCTAAGAGTTCACGCACGCCCGCTTCCGCCGCCTGCGCCGGTGACTCGCCCAGCGTCAGGTGACGGTGAATGTTTTCGATAATCACCACCGCATCGTCGATAATTAATCCGATGGCAATGGCCATTCCACCCAGCGACATCAGGTTGAGCGTGCCGCCTGTGATTCTCAAAAAGAAAAACGTTCCAATCACGGAAAGCGGCAAGGACGTCGCCGCCACCAACGTGGTCCGCCAATCTCGCAAGAACAGAAAAAGAATAACAACAGCGAGGAAAGCGCCAATCAGGATTGCGTCGCGAACGTTCTTGATGGATTCCGAAACGAATCCGGCCAAGTCATAATCGACGGTAAGATGCAGCGTTTTCGGGATCGCCGAGCCCAGACTCTGCATCATCGCCTTGATCTGCTTGGTGATTTGCAGAATGTCTCCCCCAACTTGCCGGGTGATATTGATCAACGCGGCGGGCTTCCCGTTCCCGGTGATGAGCATAGTCGGATCGGACACGCCGTTACTTACCGTGGCAATGTCGCCCACACGAACCGGACCTTGATCTTGAATCGCCACGACGGCGTTGCGAATGTCGTCGAGACTGTGAAATTGGTCGTCGGTGAGCACCTGATATTGAAGATAATCCTTGGGAAGTCGGCCGACGGCCGTTACGTCGTTCGTCTGGGCGAGTTGCGACGCGATTTCGTCCAGGGTAAGGCGATGCGACAGCAATTTCTGCGGGTCCGCGACCACGGAAATTTCGCGCTGGTTCGTAGCCTGGACCTCGACTTGTCCGACTCCTGGAACGCGCGTGAACAAGGGCCGCAGATCGTAGTACGCATAGTCATACAGGTCCGCGTTGGGGACATTGCCATTGAGGATTAGGCTTAAAACGGGATATACGGTGGGCGACTCCCACTCCACTTGCACTTCAGTTCCCGCGGGCAGCGACGCCTGCGCTTCGCTGACGCGCCCCTGGACCAGCTGAAGCGCGTACTTCATATCCATGTCCGGATTGAACAGCACGCCGATCGAAGCCGCGCCCCGGATCGTTTTCGATCGGACGCGGCTCACTCCCTGCACAGTGCTCACGGCCTGTTCCAGGGGTCGCGTTACCGTCAGCAACATCATTTGCGGCGCAAGATCGCCCGCGTGCACAAGAATCACAACACGGGGAAAATTGAGCCTCGGATAAATATTGCTGGGCAGTTCAAAAAAGGAATAAACGCCGGCAATCGTCAAGAAAGCTGTCAGTAGATAGACTGCATATCGATTTTTTTTGCAGACCGCGACGATATTCATGACTTGATTTTGACTTTTGTGGTGTCGCCCAGGCCGTATCCGCCTGTCAGGATGACGGTGTCTCCTTCTTTCACCCCAGACAAAATCTCCACGCCCTCTTTCGTTTCAATACCCAGTTTCACGTCGACCGCTTTCGCCGTGTCCCCTTCGACCTTATAAACGCGCGACTGTCCTGATTCGTTGTGGTAAATCGCCTCCGCCGGAACGACTAAGGCGTTTGCGTGCGTTTCCACGGGCACTTGCGCGTTCAAATACATTCCCAGTTTCAGCGTTCCGCCGGGATTCGCGATCCGGATGCGTACGTTGCCAACATTTGTCGTCGGGTCCACGGCCGGTGAAATTGCAACGATCCTTCCTGTAAGCGTTTTCAGTGGAGACGCGTCGCTGGTGATGGGCAGCGTTTCACCGATGTGAATTTTGCCCAGGTAAGCTGCCGGCAAGCTGCCGGATAGCTCAACTTCGTCAATATTCGCAACCTCGACAATCGGTTGCGCCGCGGTGCCGTCCACCTGCTCGCCGATGCTTGCGAATCGTTTCGCCACCACGCCATTGAGCGGCGAAAGGATCTTCGTGCGCTCGATCTGCAGCCGCGCTGTTTCCTCGGCCGCCTCCGTCTGATGTTGCGCGGCTTCAGCGACGCTCAGTTGAGTCTTTGCGTCCTCAAGGTCCTTGCCCGCGGCAATTCCGCGCTGAAAAAGCGTCTGGTTTCGCGCCAAACTCTGCTGCGCGTTCTGCACCGTGGCCGTGGCTTGCGCCAACGCTGCCTGGGCCTGGCGCAATTGATCTTGATAGGTGTGACTATCGATTTCCGCGAGAACTTCGCCGGCATGAACGCGGTCTCCCTCGGAGACATTCAGCTCCGTAATACGGCCAGCCACCAATGCGCTTACTTTCACATCTTTGTTCGGCAGCGCCACCACGTTGCCGCTGACCGTGACCATTTGCCGGACGTCGGCGCGCTTCACCTTCGTCACCGTCACTTCCGCGGTCATTTCCGGTTCCGCGGCTTGATCGCTGCCTCCGCCCGAGCAACCCGCGGCAATCAGCATCGCGGCAATCACCAAAACCGAAACCACGGGACCTACGCTCCGCACCGTTCCCGCGCACAGCCATTTTCTTCGCATCATTTCCATACCCGTTCAGTCGAGGGGCGCCCCGACGGTGGCTTCCAATTGCGCGAACGCTTGTTGAACCGCGAGCAAACTCTGCAAATACGCCTGTCTCACCTGCTGCACATTCTTCTGCGCGTCTAGCACGGAGAGAATATTAGCCTTTCCAGCCTTGTAGCTCTCCTCGGCCATACTTTCGAGCTTGTCGGCGGCGGGCATCAGCGAATTTTTGTAAAGCCGAGCTTGGGCCTCGCGCGAGTCGAGCTGCAAAAATGCTGATTCCACGCGACCGTCCACAACGCGCCGCATCGCAGTCGCCTGATCATCGAGGGCCACCAGAGTCGCGTTCGATTGCGCGATTTCGCCTTGATAACGCATAAAAATCGGCACTTCCATGCTCGCTTGGCTGCGCGGCCCATAGCGGAAATTGTGGGGCGAATTGTAATCCATCCCAAGCGATAGCGTGAGATTCGGAATGCGGTCCGCCCGATAGAGTGCGCGCTGGCTCTCCTCAATTTTCTCCTGCTGGCTGATTTTTTGCAGCTCCGCGTTGGAGTTTCTAGCGCGCAGCAGCAAAGTACCCAGCACCGGCTCTCCTGGCAACTCCGCGAGCGGCGTAACCAGATCCCAATCCGTCGCTGGCGGTTCGTTCAGCAAAGTATTCAAATCGCTTAGCGCCACTTTTTCGTCCTGCTGGGCCACCTGGTAATCCGCTTGCGCCTGTGAAACCACGAGGTCGGCCTGAAATACTTCAAGCTGCGGCACGTCGCCGGTCTGGTAACGCTGCTGGGCAATATCACGAAGCCGCTGCGCCAGTGTTACCGTGTCGCTCTTTTCCGCCGTGACGCCCCGCGCCAGAGCCAGCGAAAAAAAGGCGTCGCGGACATTCTGTCGCGTCATTCGCTCGAGCGCCGCCACGTCATCCTCGGTCAAGACGCCTTGCGCGCGCGCCAGGTCGATTCGCCGCTTGCGCTTTGATCCCAATTCAATCGGTATATCGAACCACCAACCTTCGTGCGGATCGTCGCGCAAAGCGGTAAAGTTGCCCGTCGGATTCAACCGTTGCCCGGCGATCTTTACGCCGGCGGCAGCCACGGCCCGTTGCGCTCGCGCCGCAATCAGGTCCAGATTCTGCCGGTTGGCCATGTCCAGGGCCTGCGCGAGAGTCAGTTTTTGCGGTGACTGTTGCGCCGCCGTCGCCAGCGCCGCCGTGCAAATCAGCACAAGTATCCCGATGTATTTCACGTTGAATGACCTCCTCCCGCCACGGACTCCCCGGCAGCGAAAGGCTGTTGTCAGCAAGCACACGCGTAAGCAACGCCTCGACGCGTTCCAGTTTATATGCCTCGTGGCCTAGCAAGCTGAATCGGACATTAATTTTTATTTAGCTTTCTGACTCGCTGTCTTTGCCGTTTCGGGGAAATGAAATCGTGAACGTCGAGCCCGCGCCCGGCTGGCTCGCGCATTCTATCGTCCCGCCCTGCGCGCGCACGATGGCCTGCGCAATAGCGAGCCCCAGTCCGCCGCTCTGCGCTTCGGTCGCGTCCGTCTGTGGCACACGGTAAAAGCGCTCGAAGATATGCGGCAAGTGCTCGGACGGGATTCCTATGCCCTGATCGCGGAACTGTACGTTTACCGTTCCGTTCACGGCCGCCATCTCCACGCGAATCTTGCCTTCGCGGCCGGAATACTTCAGGGCATTATCGAGGAAAATCAAAAACAAATTTCGCAGGAATATTTCGTCGCCCACGTAGGGAACTTCGTGTCCCAGCTCGCGCACAATGGAGATTTGCTTGGCCCGCGCTTTGGGCGTCACCAGCGCGCAAGCTTCTTCGAGAACTTCGTTTAAATAGAGCGGCTCGCGCTGCAGTCGCAGTTGCCCTGCATCGGCCATCGCCAGGGTAAAGAGTCCCTCGACGATGCGGCTCAGTTTTTTCAGCTCGCTGTCAATCACTTCGAGAGCGCGGTGGTATTCCTCGGGCTCGCGCCGTTCCTTAAGCAGCAGTTCCGTCTCGCCCTGCAGGATGCTCAGAGGCGTGCGCAGCTCGTGCGACGCGTCGGACACGAATTGCCGTAGTTGCACCAGCGCGCTTTCCATGCCCGCGAATAGCTGGTTGAAAGCATTGGCCAGCCGGCCCAGCTCGTCATCGCGCCCGCTGGATGACAGCGGCAAGGCATCTCGCGGTGTTCCCGCGGGCATCGCGCCGGGCGGGGCAACTTTCACGCGCTCGGCCATTTGCGAAGTCTGCTGCGTCAGCTCCGCGATCGGCGCCAGGCTGCGCCCCACATACCACGCAGACACCGCGCCCATAATCAACAAGCTGCACGGAAATAACACGAAGAGCAGCGCGCGAAATCGTTCGAGCGTTTCGTCAATGTCTCGCGTCGGCATCGCCAGGATCAGGATTTCGTCGCTCTTGGCGCGGTGGATCCTCGCCGTCCCCACCCGCAGCTGCCCGAGCGTCCGGTCACGAATCGTCAAAAGATTGCCCGGGAGGTTGTTCGTGCCGCCGGAGAAGGGGATTACGCGGCCGTCGAGATTTTTCGAAAACGCGATTGGCCGGCCCGCCATATCGAGCGTTTCAAAATATTCACCCGGAATATCAAGCGCGGAAACATCCTCGTCATCGGTGTCGGTGGCAAGGTCGGCCGCCACGGGCGCTTGCGCTTCCATCAATCGATGATCGAACTGGCTGTGCACCACACTCCTCAACGCAAAATAAAACGCGGCGTACGAACCTGCCAGCAGCACTCCCACAACGATGCAGAATAGCAGCATCATCCGCACGCGAAGCGAAAGTGCGCGTTTCATTCAGAGACTCCCATTCTGTATCCAACGCCGCGCAGCGTGTGCATCAGTTTCGCGCCGTGTCCGTGGTCGATTTTCTGCCGCAGCCGGTTGATATACACCTCCACCAGATTCGTGTCGCTGTCGAAATGGCTATCCCAAACGTGTTCGATGATTTCGCTGCGTGTCACGGAATCCGGAGAGCGTAGGAGCAACAACTCGAGCAGCGCAAATTCCTTTGACGTGAGGGGCACCTTCGCGGTTCCGCGCGTGACGCTGCGGCGGTGGCGGTCGAGTTCGAGATCGGCGCAACGCAACTTCGCTTCACCGCGCCGGAACCCGCGCCGCACCAGCGCCCGTACGCGCGCCTGGAGTTCCGCGAGCGCAAAAGGCTTCGTCAGGTAATCGTCTGCACCCGCGTCAAGCCCTTCCACGCGCTGTTCGACGAGGCCGCGCGCCGTCAGCATCAGTATGGGGGATTGGACGTCCTCCTGCCGCAGTTTCCGGCACAGCTCAATGCCGCTCATGCCGGGCAGCCGCACGTCCAGCAGGATCGCGTCGTAAGGATTTTCCAGCGCCAAGCGGAGGCCCTCTTCGCCCGTTGCCGCGACATCCACGGCATAGGCGTTCTCCCGCAGCGCGCGAGCCACGAAGCTCGCCACCTTGCGCTCGTCTTCAACCAGCAGTATCCGCATCGAGGTATGTTCCGGATTGCACCGCCTTCATCGCCCCGGAGGCCATTTAAGGCGTGTTTCCGCGTGGCGCCGGCGATGGAGCTATTTTGCCGCGTACTGGCGGTGCGCCTGCAGGCGCGTCTGGATCACGCGCAAAATCGAATCGCGCGCGATCATCCCGATGATGTGCCCCTCTTGTAGCACGGGCATTTGGTTCACATCTTCACTCTGCATCCGCTCAAGCACGCTGGTAACGGGATCGTTCGGTGTCACCCAGTGGATTGCGCTCAGAGGCACCATCGCCGCTTGAATCGAAGTGTTCGCCCATTCCTCGCGCGGAAACCGTTGCACCTGATGCAGCGTCACCAGGCCCACCGCCATGCCATTGCCCGTCACCACGTGGCACCGTCGCCCCGTCCGCAGCACTTCGTGAACGTAATCCTCGAGCGAAATGTCCCGCGCCACCGTGGGCACGTCTGGCGACATAATGTCCGCCGCACTCAGCCCGACAAGTGTGTTGCGAACGGCCACCTGCGTGTACGTCTCCTGTGCGGCCGATAGCAGAAACCATCCAATGAATACGATCCACAGTCCGCCGACCCAGCCGCCCAGAAACTTTGAGACCATGCTGTCGCGTTCCATGATCGCCCAGATGCCCAACATGATCATCATGTATGCGATCACTTGCCCGCTGCGCGAGGCGATCTGACTCGCTTTGTCGAAATTCTTCGTGATCCCCCAGACGATGGCTCGCAGGACTCGACCGCCGTCCATCGGAAAACCGGGAATCAGGTTGAACGCACCAAGTGCGAAATTAATGTAGCTGAGCCATCCGGACGCGACTGCCAGCACCCCACCGCCGGGAACCAAAGTAGCTGCGAGCAGAAAGCCGGCTCCCAGAATGAAGCTGGTGATCGGCCCAGCAATCGCGATATTGAATTCCTGCAGTGCGCTGTCTGGATCGCGCGAGATGCGCGCCAGCCCCCCGAAGATAAAAAGCGTGATGGACGCCACCGGAATCTTGTAGTGCATCGCAATCACGCTATGGCCCAGTTCGTGGAGTACGACCGATCCAAAGAACAAAATGCTGACCGCGATTCCCAGGATCCAGTATTGCGGTGTGGTCCAGCCCGATTGTTGCGACTGGAACTGCGTGGCGAGTGAAAACGTGATCAGCGCGAAAATAATGAACCAGCTGGCGTGCAGGTAAAGCGGAATCCCAAAAATCCGCCCGACGCGAATCCCTGTTTGCGGTTGTTGCATAGCCCTCGACTACCCCCCAGTTCAATTATAGCCAAGACGGTACGACTGCGTTCGCTCTTTCACGCTGTGTCCGGCGGCACACGGGGCGACCGTACAACCCCTCGTCTATCTCCTTTCGCTGCAATAGCAGGACCATGGAACACCTCGTGCCATATGCCCCTCCGAACCGAAACGCACTAATTCGATGCAACGGAGGCAGACATGTGGCGGATGCAAATCAACAAGGAAGCCCGACGGACGGAAACTCGATGGACAGTTCGCGGCGATTCCAAGTATGCGCTAGCCCTGGCGTTGGTTCTGGTTATCGTCGTTCTCGGCGCGAGCGCGGACGCGCAACAACGCGCCGCCTTGCGCTGCGACAACGCGAAACCTGCCCCAGTCGCTACTGAGCGTCGCATCGTCGTCAGCATCCCGGACCGCCAAATCGCCGTTGTTGAAAACGGACAAGTCGTCTTGCAATTTCGCGTCTCCGTCGGAGCGCCCGCAAACCCCAGCCCGGCGGGCGAGTTCCGCGTGCTCAACCGTGTTGCGAATCCTGTTTACTACCATCCCGGTGAAGTGATTCCGCCAGGGCCCGGCAATCCGGTTGGCCCGCGTTGGATTGGCCTGAACATCAAAGGCTACGGCATTCACGGCACCAATGAGCCACGCCTCATCGGACGAAATGTTTCGCACGGTTGCATTCGCCTTCGCAATCGCGACGTGAAAATACTTTTTGCACACGTTCGCGTCGGAGATGTGGTCGAGCTTCACGCAACTCGCGACGCGGAAACAACCGATCTTTTCGGCACAAGCCTGCCCCACGTGTTACTCGCATCCGCGACGGAGCCTAAAACAGAGTCACCGGCGCAAACGAATTTTCGCTGATGCGTTTCGTTCATCAGGGCCAGTGAAAGGATGAAAGGAGAAACAAAAATGAACGCGACAATTGCAGCACCAATCACAGCAGCAATTCTAATCAGCACTGTTGCGGTGTCTTTCGCAGTCGCATTTGGTCTCGAATGGCTTTGCCTCCGCGGCGCGATGGTCCTTATGCCCGCCAGGCAGAGCCCTGCGCGGCCGGGAGCGCCTGGCATCCGAGCTCAAACCAGATTGACTCGAAACGTTCCAATGGCCGGAAACACTGAAGCGTGAAAAGGGGAGAACGAAGATGATTTTCTTACGGCATTTGCTCATAGCGGCAGGAATCGGCCTGCTTTTCGTGGCTGGCGCCATCGCGGCGTACGATCTGGTCTATTTCTATGAACTCGACCGCCTGGTTCAGCGCGTTTTCTCGAAAAACCCGCCGGACGAAATAGCCGCCCCGCGCCGGAATATTCCCATCCGTTGG
>Ga0307373_10013125_pt1 | contig 11636 bp, 13 predicted proteins | sample OX2MG_FD_202534 | JGI IMG/M metagenome (GOLD analysis project Ga0307373, IMG submission 202534) | Soil microbial communities from Risofladan, Vaasa, Finland - OX-2 | ecosystem: Environmental > Terrestrial > Soil > Coastal area > Acid sulfate soil | place: Finland: Risofladan, Vaasa | collected...
GACGCAGACGTTGTAAGTGACGTGGGGAAGGAAGTACCCGCTAGTAGGCGTCCCAGCAATGTTCGAATCGCTGTTGGTGTAAGGGAACATAGCCGTAACCAGGCCGTTCGGGTCACACGTCGGGTTTGGAACGACTCCGCCGGTGGGGTTCGACCGCGGGCGGAACTGGAGATACACATCGAGGCTTGTCCAGCCGTTCTGAGCGCCCGCCGAGTTGACCCGGTTGGTCTCGTTGATGATGTCGCTTGCTGAACGGACGAATGTTGCCGAATACGTTCCCCCGAACGTCTTCGTCGCCGCTGGTGTCGCAGTGATTCCCGTTATTCGCTGCACAACCTCCAATCAAGGACCTGCGAACCGTTGGAAAATCAGGCGAATGGGACCGTAGAGTCTGCGATTGTCCTGAACCCATGATGCGCAAGTCGGTTCGCCAAATGGATCTTAACTAAGCACGAAGATTTGTTCCCCACGGTTCAAGCCGCCAGTCGGAGAATGTGCAGATTGGTCCACCGACGTGAACCCGCACTCAATACCGAAATCGGCCCAATTGGAAATATAAGTATCGAAAGCCAAGTCGGTGTCAGCAGCCCCCTGTTTCTAATCCCCCCTGGCTGAGTCAAGAAACGCTTTCCCCTTTGAAGAATGAGGCTTTTCACGGCTCCACAATGATGTCGCGAGCTCATCGACTGCAAGCAACCAATCAATCTCGGCGTTTCGAACTTCCAGGGCTTTGGGGTGCCGACGCACATCGCCAGGGTTATCCTGTCAAGAACTCAGTCGGCGCCGGGTATACAGGTGTGTCCAACTCACTACATCTCAGTCTGTCCAGATTCGAATTTCGAACGCGTGCGAAGTTGTGGCCACTTGATTCACGGGCTGTCACAAAGGTTCCCGACGTTGCCAAGCACACTTGGTTGGTAGCCATGTCAATTGCTGACCAATTGTTCGTGTCCGCCATGGCGCTTCGCGCAATTGAACGTCATAGTGTAAGAATCATGCTTAGAACTTCGCACGACGCTCACCGCAACCACCACGAGGTCACTGATGACGATCCGCCGTTCACCGGGGCGCATCAATGACGGCTCCACTCGCCTCTGCATTCTCCGAATCGAAGATCAGCCGCATGGCGGGGCAGCGTGCCTTCTGGCGGGCGCAAATGATCCAGCGCGATGCGCTTGAGAACATCGTGTCCTCCGACGACCGCATTACCGCCACCGTCAGAGGGACCCTCCCTTACCGCACTGAGCTAAGGGTTGACGAGAAGTTGCGACCGCAATTCTCTTGCACTTGCCCACAAGGTGACGAGGGGAAGTTCTGCAAGCACTTGGCGGCGCTCGCTCTCACGCTGCACGTGGACTCACCATCACGCATCCTCCATGCGCACCAGACACCGTCAATACAGTCACAGGGGCAAGAAATGATTACCTATGTCGAATCTCTCGCGCACGAGGAGCTCGTGGGACTGGTACTCGAAGCCGCGACTCGCGATGAGCTGATTGCACGCCGACTGGTACTTCAAGAACCCGCTGGTTCAGTAAGTGTTTCACTCGACGTCAAGCAGTGGCGCTCACAGATCACAGCTGCATTTGGGCCGAAGTCGCGCTTCATTGACTACCGAGCGGCTCCTCAGTGGGCGAAGAACATCCTGGGCATGGTCGATGGGCTACGCAACGCCACCGACAATGGTTCTGCGAGCGACGTCATCACCCTTCTCGAACACGCTTTCGCCCGCACCGAGAAGGCCATGGAGCACGTCGATGACTCCGATGGGTGGATCAACTTAATCGCGGACGACATAGCGAACGGCCACCTCGACGCGTGCCAGCGATTACGTCCCGACCCGAAGGATCTAGCGCGGCGACTCGCTGCATTCGAACTCGAGTGCGAACTCGACACGTTCCTCGGCGCGGCCGAACGTTACGCCCCCATTCTCGGCGACGGGGGATTGGCGGCGTATCGACAACTGGTCGACGAGGCCGAGGCTCGCGTTGGCAGTGGTGAAACCGACCAGTGGTCCTCGCCGAAGTACCGCGTTCGCCAAGCTCGGGTCGGAATCGCGCTGGCGACGAGGGACGCTGATGAGCTGATCGCGGTGCTCACGTCCGAGCGAATGCTTCCCAACGAGTACCTGATCATTGTGAACGCACTCATGATCGTAGGTCGCGCACTCGAAGCCATCGAGTGGGCCCGCCGGGGACTCAACTCGGCCATGTCAACTGAGCACTACCGCCGCGATCTGCGAGACCGTCTCGTGGAGATCCTTGCAGAGCGTGGCGAGTTCGACGAAGTCCGCGACGTCCGGCTCCAGGGTTTTCGGACCGAACCAACTCCCATGTCGCTTCGCCGGTATCTGACAACATGCTCGGAGGAAGAGCGCGGGGTCGAGCGTCTCGCCGCGCTCGCGTGGCTCGAGGAGCGAGCGACAGAACATCCCGGGTCACGGACCGCCAACGACCTAGTCAGAATCCTGATGGCCGAGGGTGAAATCGAATCGGCTTTCGATGTAGCCATGAGATTGGGGTGTGATCGAGACCTTCGAAGCACGCTCGCCCGTGCGATCGAGAAGTCCCAACCCCGTGATGCCATCGCACTGCACGAGGTCGAGGTCGATGAACTCATCGATCGAAAGCGCCGTCAGGACTATCAGGCGGCGGCGGCGCTTCTCGAAAGAGTGCATCGTCTGTACGCCGCGTGTGATGCCGAGTCGGAGTGGACCACCTACCTCGCGGCGGTCGTCGCAACACACAAGGCCAAGTCGTCACTGATTGGCATCCTGCGCGAACGTGGAGTTGCTAAGGCCTGTGATACTGGGTGTCGCTGGAAATCGTGCCGAGCCGTCCGCCGCCGATATCTAGAGCTAAACCCGAATCGCGGCGCGCTCCCGTGCGAAGCAGGAAAGCGGTAACTCACCTTTTAGGTGACTTTACGCTATTCTTGGCAAAATTGATTTAAGTCACTATTATAGTGATTTTCTGCTATATTGAATCGCAAGGAGCTGCGATGACCCGCCAACTGGAATTGCTCGATCAGCTGGTCTCGAACGGTCGAGACGAGTTTACATTCACCGATGCCAAAGTCGCCCTAGGGGTATCAACCCCCGCCACGGCGAACGCACTTCGTCAGTTGGCGGCCAAGGGTCTCGTGGATCGCCTCGCTCGCGGTCATTACGCAATCCGTCCCCTTGGTTCACTGGGCACATCGGCAACCACCGAGGATCTCAACGCGGCAGTAGGCGCGGTCTTCGAGGGGCGAAGCCACAGGATCGCTTATCTGAGCGCACTTAGTGAACTCGGATTGACCAGCCACCCGGTGCGGACGGTCTACGTCGCCTGTACCCATCAGGTTCGCTTCACGGCCGTTGGCAGACGTCCACTCCGCTCCGTGCTCGAGAAGCCCGGAACGATTCATCTTGAGGCCGACGAAGTGGGATCATCATGGCGATCGACTCTCGAGAGGGCGCTCTTCGAGAGTGCGCTGCGCCTTGACCTCACGGGAAGCGTCGAGCGCCTCGTTGAGGCGCTCGCCGCGGGATCTCGCGACGCAAACCCGGGGCGAATCGTCCGCCTCGCCGAGGCCTTCGGTGATCGGGGTCGAGCTGCGGAGCGGCGACTCGCATCACTTGCCCACTGGCTCAACCTGCCGCTCGCCATTGATCCAGTCGTGGACCGCGGAAAGCCCATTATCCGCCTCGATCCCAGAGATGACCACATTGAGTGGGCCGACAGCAGATTTCGGGTCGCGTGGAATGTCAATGTCGACGAACTGCGCGCTGTCGTGGAGAACTGACGATGATCAACCGACACGCAATCACACGCCGAGCGGACAAGGACGGTGTTGACGCAGCGGTCGTTGAACGTGATTACGTTCTTGCGCACGTCGTTGCACAACTCCATCTGTTGCGACTAGACGACGGAGGACGATTGGTGTTCAAGGGCGGCACATCGCTGCGGCTAGTGCACATCGGCGACTACCGCTACTCGGCAGACCTTGACTTCACGGTGATCAACTCGAGTCCTGCGGGCGCGACCGCTGCCATGCGTGCGGTCATTGCCGCCGCGAGGGATTACGCCGGTATTCCGACTTTGGAACTCACCGACGAAGATGCTCCATCGATTCTATATGTAGGACCGCTGGAGACCACTCGGCCGCGACGCCTCAAGTTGGACATTACGCACTCTGAGGTCGTTGAGACCGTCGAGCGACGCACCCTTCTCCCAGGCCTGTGGCCTGACCTCCCGGTCTCACTACCATTCGACGTCTACAGCACTTCTGAGATCGCTTCGGAAAAACTGCGTTGCATCATCCAGCGAGTCCAGTGTCGCGATTTCTACGACATCTTCCGCCTTGTGGAGGACTTGGGCGTTGACCTGGTGGAGATCCGCCAGCTTTTCGAGCGCAAGGTGAAGGCGAAAGGAATCGACCCAGGCACCTTCGAAGACCGATTCGAGGACCGGCTCCTTCGCTACAAGACTCGCTGGGACTCGGAAATGAGTGAGCATGTCGCAAGTCCACCACGCTTCGACGAAGTCGTACGTATTATGCGCCGTCACCTGCGCCGTGCGGGCTGGATTGACACCTAGAACTGCCATTGTCTTGACACGTCCTTAGTGCCCGTAGAGTGCCCGCGACCAAGAATGACAAGAAACTGGAAACCCGAAATACCACTTGATCAGTCCTTTTACCTCTTCTCGTTACAAAGGACTACCACCCTTTCAAGGTGGCGGCACGGGTTCGAATCCCGTTGGGGGTGCTCCATAACCGTGACTCCGTTCGCGGGACTGCCGACACGATCCGCAAGTAAGGGGCGATCCAAGGGTTCCCCTGTCGAACCACCAGAGATACTGACCATCTCAACGCTCGGTTCGGGCTTCAACCGTGGGCTCGAACGCCGAGCGCGCTCAGCATCAGACTGCGTCAGCGCGCGGGACGCAGCAACTCAGAAGCCGATGCCAACCTCGGATCGCAACTGTGGCGACTGTCCGGCGTCAGCGAATGAGGTGGAAGGTCTCGAGGGTCTCCGGCATCGGCGACGCCATGACCAACTCCATTACGCCCGCCTCGGAGAAGGCTGGGAAGAGTCGAGTTTCCACGAACGCGCCCGCAGCCTCGGCCGACTCCCACACGCTGACAACTTGGACCTCGCCACTGGGTAGCTCGGCCGCGGATTGCAGAATCAACCCGGTGGGTCGATTCTGGTCGGCGCCCACCAACTCCTGAACCTTCTCGAACATCTCGCGGCTGGGTGCGATGGCCACTTGGACTACTGCCATGATCAACTCCTTGGAGATACTCACTAGTAATGATCACCAGTGAGTCGCAGGGTAGTGGGCAACAGTTCGGCTGTCAAAGGGTCATGGTCGACAGACCTCGCCCCGGCGTGCTGGACGTTGCCTTCTATCTTGTTGCGCACCTCAATGCAATCTCACGCAAATGCCGCTCGTCTGTGCCGCAGCATCCGCCAAGAATGGTTAACTGCGGGAATCTCGATTGCAGGTGCGAGTACTCCCCAGCGAGTTCATCCGGGTCTCCAGCGTCCAATTCCTCGGAGTCATCGAGTTCAGCGTGACTCTTGCGAGAAGCGTTCGCCCTGATTCCACGAATCCGCTGCATCCAGTCTGCTTTTTCGTCGAGGATCGTCGTGAAGTGAGCCGGGTGAGCGCAGTTGACCATGTAGTACGCAGCCGCTCCGTTCGTTGCTTCATCCACTGAGGTAATCGCGTCACGCAGGGTCGCACCGGAGGGCAAGTTGCCGTCGGTCTCGGTGGTGAAGGAGATGGCTACTGGCATGTCGAAGCTCGATGCGGCGCGCACGATGCCAATCGCTTCGGTGGAGTACGACAAAGTCAATGCGCAGACCATGTCTGCGTCAGTCTCGCTGTAGGTTCTGATCTGATCTCGGTGATACTCCTCGGCCTCGGTCTCGGTCATTATCGCTGCCGGGTTGTAGGCGTCGCCTCGAGGCCCAATGCATCCGCTCAGAACCGTCGGCATGTCGGGAGTGTCGTAGTCCTGCTGAACTTCGGCCATGAGGGCAATCGAGCCGCGGTTTGCCAAGTCGAGCGCTTCGGGTGAGTAGCCGAGCTGATTACCCCAATCACGATTCGCTCGCCAGCCCACGCTCTCGAAGATGTAGCCAGCCCCACTCAACTGGGCAATGTTGGCGTGCGTCCGGTAGTACTGTGCCAGGCGCTCGCGTCCCTCTTCGCTGTCCAGCAGTACGAAGGACGCGAAAGACGGTAGCTCGTATCCATCACGGAAGACAAGGGTTGTCTCCAAACCAGTGTCGGTGAGGAAGACTTGGCGTCCGATCTGAGGAAGGCCGTTGCGAATATTTCCCACGTGCGCTCCAATTTGAGAGTTCAACGGATCGCTTCGGAATACTACCGACAACGCCCCTATTATTCCCGGTCAATCTTCCTCCCCTTCAAAGTGGCGGCACGGGTTCGAATTCCGACTGGGGTGCTTCGTGAACTCAAGAGGCACTGGGGTTTGATGCCCATCTAGATAGTTAGCATCCGTGCGTCGTCCTTAGTGCCCGCGTGGTCGCTCGACGACAACTGTCGACGAAGGAGTCGTAAAGTTTTTGTAGGCGTAGGCATCAAGAGCGCCGGAGGAAATGAATGAGCAGGTCGCAGCGACTCCTTTCTGTCAGCGCGTTGGTGTGCATCGTGCTCGTCGGCTCTAGCGTCGTTGCGTCGGCCACTCGTCCTCCGATACGGCCAGATCAACACTTCATTGGCCTCGTCAATGGCAGGCACTTGAACGTGACGGTGCGCACCGTTTGTCCCGGTCCCGCGGTTACGAGCTCCGGGCTGGTGTCAAGTGGACAGACGATGGCCGTCGTCCACGTGGCGAACGGAGGCGGCGACACGGGACTCTTCAGCGGCATCTACGTCTGGTTCGTGCCGAAGCAGGCGGGCGCGAGGCCAACGTCGCTGCACTTCAAGAGCTACGCCACACCGATGTCGATTCCGGCGTCGATTCGTGTCAACTGCACCGGGACCGGCCTCATTGAGTTCAGCTCGTGCCCCTACCTCGCACCCTGCGCCTACGGCTGGGTTCCGTCCTACGTCCGCGTCCGATTCGTGAACATCGCCGCCTGAGATTCGGTACCTGTAGCACGCCGGGCTTCAACTCACCATCGGCGCACATGCAAGGGACTTCTGGCTCGGGCTGCCGAGTCGCACCGCTCCACATGGGTGTTACGGAGCGAATGGTCGCGCGAAGACTCTGGTCAGGCCCAGAACTCTTCGACCGCGGCCTGATCCTTGGCTATCCCCCAGAACTCAACCGCTTTGCCGTCCGCGACGTGCCATACGTGAGCGTCATCAGACACGAGGTTCTTGCCGTTTCGGGTCGCGCTCTCGCTGGCGAGGACGACCACGTGGTCGTCGCTTGCGAGCAGATCGTGAATCGAGACAGAGAAGGTGCCATCGGAAAGTTCCATGAGGCGGCCGAAGAACGCGAACGCCTCTTCCTGTCCGTTGTATGTTCCGGAAATCTGACTGTTGCCACTGACGTACCAGCGGATATCTGGCGAGAAGATCTTGGCGATGGTATCCATGTCCCCTTTGGAAAAGGCTTCGTACCCTCTGCGGACAAGCTCCGCATTCTCTTGAGCGCCCATCGAACGCCTCCTTCGCCTCCACCAAGGTGGCAGAGCACCTAATAGGTCTACATCGCAACGTTGCGACGCGCCAATGAACTTTCAGATAACAAACCCCTCTAGCTTCCTCCTGATCGCTAACCGGGCGTCGCGTCGCGCAGGCTTCTGATCGCGAGGTTCTGGAGTTGCTGAGCGTGCACGCCAGCGAGCCAACCCTTACCGAACGCGGCCGAAAACCGCGGATCGTCGACATCGTGATCGTCACGCACGGCCTGTACGTACGCCCGATCCAAGTCGATCCGTGCGTGAACTTGATCGGCTACCGCGACGGACCCGTGCCCGGGGACGAGGACGTCGACGTCGCCGGTCATGCTCTCGAAGAGTCGCAACGCAGCGAGGTAGTCGTCAACCGGGTCGGCAGTGTCGTCGGTAGCGAACAGAGGAATCAAGATGTCAGAGAGCATGTCGCCGGCCACGAAGACCCCATGCTCCTCGATCAACAGCGCCGCGTGTCCCGGGGCGTGTGCTTGATGCTCGATGATCCGGATGCGAGGGCCGTCCCAAGGAATCTCCTCCACTCCGGCGGGCAGGCCAGTAATGAGACCCAACAACTCCAGAGGTACCTCATCTGGAATCCCGGTCTGGCTTCGATCGATTCCGTCCGCCAGCCCTTCTCGAGCTGACGTCGTGCAGCGCGCGGTGCCGAAGCGGGGCGCCGCGCCGAAATTGGCGTGCCACAGCAGGTGATCCCAATGGGGATGGGTCGAGAAGCCCGCCACGACGCTCTGGCCCGATTCAGAGATGTCGTTCGCGAGGCAGGCCATTTCGTCACCGTGAACCCCGGGGTCGATGAGCAACACGCCCACCCGACCATGCACGACAGTGGCGTTGGCTTCAGCGAACTCGCTCTTGTGGATCAGCACACCGTCCGCCACCTGAGTCAGCACAGGTCTCCCTCCGCGTCTGGTTTGAAACCGCCATTCAAGAACGTAGTGCTACCGATTGACGGCCCAGGGCGACAGCGAACAGGTGTGATCTCCGAGGCATACCTCGTCGGGTGAGATCACCTCACGATCGCCAATGAGGAGAGCATCGTCAATCCCCAATCGTCGTGATTTCTAACTGGGAATTATCGGTTTCCCAGCAGTCGCCGGTGAGTCGAGAACACCCAGGCGAAGACCAACAACACGGTCGCCTCGTCCAACAAGGTTCGAACATCGTGCGTGCGAGAACCGATCTGATAGACGCCCGGAGCAATCAGTCCCAACAACGACCAGACGAAAGCAAGCGTCATAACGACGACGACGAGCACGCTGATGAAGCTGACGACGGCTGCGTAACTGCGGACGACGCGCTTTGAGGGGCTCGTCAGTGACTCATCGCTACTCGCCAACTCGATTGCCCTCGAACGGTGCGTGAGTGCCGTGTAGCCACCCACAATCGAGAGCAGAAGTCCGATTGTGATTCCCCTAATTGTCGAGTCGCCGAGTGGGTGCACTTCGGACGAGAAGTACGTCGTGTTTCCCGAATAGATGAGTGCGAACAGTGTGAAGAAGATGGTGATCACTCCCACGATCTCCAACCACAATGCAATGAAGGCGGTTCCCACGTGATAGATCGCACTGGTGCGATGACCCGTGGGATCGGGTTCGGCCCGATTGGCCACCACGATGATGATGTACGTGACAATGCTGCCCACACTCGCCAGCACGCTGAACAGCACGAGCACTGTGACGTAGGTACCCACAATCCCTGGGATTGATGACGACGACACTTCCCACCTCACTTGTCGGTTATACGAGCAACCTACCAAGCAAACTTGACAAAGTTAGGTTCTTAACCAACAGCGAATGTCCAGACAGGAGTGTTGGTCGCGCCGTTGACACTGACCAACTCATGTGCACGAAACGTGCCGTTCCTCCTCGTCTCCATTCATTCTTGACCACGAGTGAAGTTCGCTATCTCCTTCCACCAACGACCACCGCCGATTCGACCACGATTCAACACAAGACCTAGGCCTGTGGCTCCTCCACGGCGGCGGCTTTCTGACGAATAAGGAATTCGCGCTCCACCGCATTCGAAGTGAGTTCGATAGCTCGGTCGTAGGCGGTGATCGCCTCCTCGCGTCGACCGCACCGCGCGAGAAGGTCCGCACGGGTCGCGTGGAACGGCTGGTAGTTGTCGAGTGCGACGACGTCTATCTGTGAGATGGCCATCAAACCCTCGGAGGGGCCGCGTAGTTCAGCGACGGCCACCGCCCGATTCAGAGCGACGACGGCGTTGGGGCGAAGTTCGTAGAGCTGGTCGTAGAGAGCAACGATCTGTGACCAATCAGTGACCTCGCCACTGGTTGCGTCAGAGTGAACGGCCGCTATCGCCGCCTGGATCTGGAACGAGCTGGGACGGTTGCGACGGAGGCTGGCGCGCACGAGCTCTTGGCCCTCGCTGATTAGGTCTGATTTCCATAGCCGGCGATTCTGTTCACCGAGTCGCACCATTGTCCCGTCGAAGGCGACCCGGGCGGAACGGCGCGACTCGGTGAGCAGCATCAGGGCCAGCAGTCCCGCGGCTTCCGCTTCATCGGGCATGAGCTCGACGAGGGTGCGTCCGAGTCGGATGGCCTCGGTCGATAGGTCGAATCTGGAGAGCGTCGCACCAGACGTGGCGGTGTGTCCTTCGGTGTAGATGAGATAGATCGCTACGAGAACCACGTGAAGCCGGTCGGGGAGCTCAGCCGGGCGAGGTATCCGATACGGGGCGTGGTTGTCGTGGAGCTTGCGCTTGGCCCGCACGATCCTCTGCGCCATGGTCGCTTCGGGAACCACGAAGGCCCTGGCAATCTCACCGGTCTCGAGGCCGCCGAGCAGCCGAAGGATGAGCGCGGTCTGAGCGTCGACGTTGAGCGCCGGGTGGGCGCAGAGGAACATGAGCCGGAGTTGGTCATCGGCGACGACGTCGACGAGGTCGTCGAGTCCGTCGAGTTCGGGATCGTGGTCAGATTCCATGTCATTGATGTGGAGTCGTTGAGCCGCGAGATGCCTCTCGTCACCGACCGACGTGCGTCGCAGTCGGTCGATTGCGCGGTTGCGCGCCGTCGTGGTGATCCAGCCACCCGGATTGGGCGGGAAGCCCGTCCGAGGCCATCTCTCCACGGCGATGGCGAACGCCTCCGCCACGGCCTCTTCGGCCAGGTCGATATCGCCGAGTACTCGGACCACGGTCGTGATACACCGGCCGGCTTCTCGTCGGAAGACCTCTCCGAGTTCCTCCGTCACCCTTGGGCGGGGCGGACCTCGACCGGTCCTTCGCAAGCCGCGGAGGCGCGGCCGGCCCATTCCAGGGCGGCGTCGAGATCGGCGGCTTCAATCATCCAGAAGCCTCCCATCTGCTCCTTGGTCTCGGCGAAGGGTCCGTCGGTCATCGAGACGTCACCGCCGGAGGATCGCACCACCGTGGCTGACGTCGCGGGGCGCAAGCCGGTCGCGAACACCCATGCGCCCGCCTTTTGCAGTTCCTCGTTGAAAGCCCCTACCTGGGCGACCATACGCTGTGCATCAGGCGTCGAGAAGTCGACCTCATACGTGTCATCGTGCCAAACGGAGAGTAGATACTGCGCCATAGTGGTAGCTCCTTCTTAGGGTCAGTTTGGGTTACGTCGGTCGCCGGGTCGTGCGAGCACCGGAGCATAAATCGCTTTGGTGAACACGGTCGGTTCCTTTCGCGTTGGCGACACCCTTTGCGTCGCTCACCATAACCACGAACGAACATCCGCAATTCGACACCCGATCTCATGCGAATCTGACGAATCGTGCCAAAAGGAACCGGGACGGGGTTGGAAGGCGCGTGAAGTCCGGCACTTCCTCGTGAGTCGTTCGAGAACTCCTTAGCTCAACCCTGGTCCATGTGGGCAAGCAGTGGAACGAGGTACTGGGCGTCGGGGCTTCCCCAACCGGTCACGGGGTCCCAGCCGGCCCTCGCCGTGTAGCCCGTGATCGCGTGGCCCGCAAAGGTTGGCGCGTTCTGCCCCTTG
>Ga0307373_10013126_pt1 | contig 11636 bp, 11 predicted proteins | sample OX2MG_FD_202534 | JGI IMG/M metagenome (GOLD analysis project Ga0307373, IMG submission 202534) | Soil microbial communities from Risofladan, Vaasa, Finland - OX-2 | ecosystem: Environmental > Terrestrial > Soil > Coastal area > Acid sulfate soil | place: Finland: Risofladan, Vaasa | collected...
GCGCTTGATTTCGACCCGGCGTGATTCCTTCTCAGAAACCGCGGAGGTCGAGTTCATCCGCACTTCGAGCATGCCGTCTTTGTAGGTCGCCTCAATCTTGGACTCGTCGATATCACTTGGAACAGGGATACTCCGCATGAATGATCCGTAGCGAATTTCGCTTCGGTACACGTGGTCCGCGTGACTCCGGTGCGTCTCGGACCGTTGAGCCCTGATCAGCAACTCGTTGTCCACGACTTCGACGACGACGTCCTTTTCCGGATCGAGACCCGGCAATTCGGCGCGCACGATTATCGTGTCGCCGTCATGCGTCTCTTCGATCTTGAAGGAACGTCGCCACTCGCCGTCATGGAACAAGTCGTCGACCCAAGCCCACGGGGGACCAAATCGTACCGGGACCTCAAACTCTCGCAATGATGACTTCGAAAGCATGATTTGACCAACTTTCTGGAGAGCCTGCTGGCTCTGACTGAGTCGTCAGACCTTCCAAGACTCAACGTACCGACACCGACCGCGACTCGATAGGGCAAAATGTCCCATCGCGGGTCCGCAACGTTCCTGCGCCTGACCTCTCAACTCTGGGACCTCAGGCGTCACTTCGCGCGCGATAGTGAGCGAAGCGTTTGCGGCTCGTACTCATCCAGGTGTGAGGCGAGCGCGAGAAAAACCTGCGCCGTCGTAAGCGCATCACCCAGAGCGTGATGTTGCTGATGAACCGGAAGCGACATACTGCGCGCGAGTTCGTCGAGCGCGCGGGGAGCTGGTGATTCCTTTCGCATGAGCGACAGCGACTGGCCAAGTTCAAACGTATCGATGACGGGACCGCGCAGACGAAGAGCCTGCCTCGCAAAGGCCCGACCGAGGAATGAGCGTTCGACCCAGGACACGTGGACCACCAATGTTCTGCCCGTCATCGCCTCGACGAGCGGCAAAATCGCCTCGTCGATCTCTGGAACCTCGACGAGGTCGACCGTGCGTATTCCATGAATAAGTACCGAACCCTCCGACAGTGCTCGAGTCGGCCGACAAAGTCCGTAGACCGCTCCCCCCGCCATGATTCGACCCGCGTCAATAGGTACCGCGCCATACGAGATGATCTCGTCATTCTTCGGGTCAAGACCGCTGAGCTCGAGATCCACGACGCAGTAGTGCGCCTGACGCCACGGCGTCGCGCCGGATTCCAATGGAGCTCGAGCGTAGGTACGCGCCGTCAGGGACTTCGCTCGTCGAATCAACGGTACATAGCGCACTTCAGGGGTTCCATGACAAGTCGTTGGCGATACGTCTTTGCACGGAGACGACCGCGCGGAACGCCTCTTTCAGGTAGGTGCGTTGCAGTGGACTCAAATCCTCTAGGGCCACGACGTCATCAGGTTCGATCCCGGCTTCGAGCTGGGCGACTTGATGATCGAGCCTCAGCTGGCTGGTGAGTTCAAACGCGTCTCGCAGAGTGAGTGAATCGGACAAGCTCAACGTGCCATGATCACTCGCCGCGCGAAGTCGCGCGGACGTCGACGCGCACGCCACGCCCGCGGTCATACCCGCCCATCGCGCCAAGTCGGTGATCGGCACGACGGCAGCGAGCTTCAGATCAAGGTGACGGCGACCTTTGCCCGAAACGTCGATCGCGAAGCCTCGAATGAATCCGACCGGCGGCTTGTGTGAGAGCGCGAATTGCGCGAGCAGCCGTAGCAGCCGGGGGTACGCCTGCGCGACCCGGAAGGTTTCGGCAATCAGTGACTCGGAAACATCTCCCCACACGGGACGACTGTCGACTAACACCGACACCAACACGAGCGCCTTTTCTTGCGTGGGGTCATCGAGAAACGAATGGGCTTCTCGCTGCCACGAAGAAAGTGATCGAATGAAGAGGGGATCCGCGGCACTGACACGGTGTTCATCAGCTCGAAAGTGACACTGTGCCAGGATGTCCGTCGCGGTCGTCGCGACATCGGAGAAATACCGACGTAGGGACGGATCGTCATCGTCATTTCCATCTCCGAACCAGGCGATCGCACTGTCCAGATCGGAACTCGGCATCGCTTCTCGTCGCGCCTGGCTCCCGAGTGCGAGCCACGTGAAACGCCTGGGTGGTTCGCTCGTGCCTACCGCAAGATCCAGTGCGCGTCTCGTCAGCGCGTCGGCCACGACCGAGAAGACGGACATGACGTCAAGCGCGGCCATGCCTCCGCGGTGCAGAGAAACCACGGTCGGTCGCAGCGATGAAGCCGCCGTGATGAGCTCGTCCGTGGTGCCTGCTCGAGTAATGGCACGACGGAGATGAAATGTCGACTTGCTCTCGAGTGCAACCAGGTCATGATCCTCCACAATCCCGATCACTCGACCCGACGCCGACGTGACCGGAAAGTGTTTTACTCCCCGGTCAAGCATGTCCAACAACACTTCGCTTCCCGGCCGGTCATCGGTCACCGTGAACGCCGGTGCCGTCATCACGGCAGAAACGGGCGAGTCACCACTCAGCCCCTCGGCGACCACTCTCGTTCGAAGGTCGCTGTCGGTCACGATGCCGAAGGTTCCGCCAAGATCGACGATGCAAGCGCTGACTCCCGACGTGGCCATCTTTTGGGCCGCACCACGAATCGACTCGTCGGGCCGGCAAATGATGGGCGCTGTGCGGATGGCGTCTCGTACCGGTGCGCGAAGCTGATCAGCCATGGCTTCACGGGATGGACCGGAGCGAAGATGGTGTCGATCTTCAAGGATCAGGCGAGTCACGTAGCGTAGTGCCCCCGGCCCCGCGAATATCTGGGCCGCGCTCGCCGCCGGAATGCGATACGTGAGTGTGTCCTCGGCCGCGCGCGCTTCGAATCCGGGCGGGAGGCCCGACAACATTGACGCGTGACCAAACAACTCGCCTACCTCGATCTGATCGAGCACTTGTCCGTCACTCACGATGTCGACGACGCCCGAGCGAATTACTCTCAGGAACTCAACCGGTTGGTCACCCTTGGAGAAGATGATCTCTCCAGCGCGGTGGAACTCAATCTCCACGTCCGCGCCAAGACGTTCCATCTCTTCCAATTCGACGTCAACGAAGGGAGGATAGCGCCGCAGGAACTCAACGATGTCCGGAATAGCCGTCACTGCGACCTCCCAGCACGACGATGACTGATCTTAGAAGTTCAGAACTACGCCCGCTGGCACACGAACGTCGACTATCGGCCAAAGTGTATCCACTGAGCTTGAAAGGACAATCGTGTACGAACCGAATCGGTTCGCCTTTCGCCGCTGCAACTCACGCGGTGGTCATTTCGACGCGAAAGTTACGCGTGCGAGCGAATCACCACCACGGGACACGCAGCGTGCGCGACACAATGCTCGCTGGTCGATCCAATCAACATGCCGACGAATTCCCCATGCCCACGACTGCCCACGACCAGAAGCTCCGCGCCCACTGACTCCTTGATGAGGACCGGCGCGGGATGACCTTCCACGACCTTCGCACTGATCGCAACGTCGGGATGTGCGACTTGAAGCGATTCGACCAATGGATCAAGCATCTTCTCCAGATCACCCGCCGGATCGTAACCACCGGGAAGCACCGACCATCCGAAGTTCGCGGGCCACTCCCAGGCCGCGACGATTTCAAGTGTTGCGTGTAAGTATTCAGCCTGGCGGGCTGCCCACTCGAGGGCCAAGATCGATGACGATGAGCCGTCGCTCCCAACGACAATTCGAGGAGGTGTCGAGGATCCTTCGCCTGCTGCATTCAATGTCGATTCCGGCGAGGTCATGTCTCTTCTTTACGTTCTCCGATTGATCATATGCGCGTTTCAAATCTGAGATTGGTTCCGAGACTCGCGACATCTGCATCGATGCCACGATGTTACGAAGCGGACGTCTGGATTGGACCTTCACCTGATGTTCGTGACGAGTGAGTCAAAGGTTTCGATCGTTGGGTACTTCGCCGAAGACGCCTCTGCGGTGTAATCACGTTGTCCACATTCGATGCAGCCGTGAAAAGAGGACGAACGACCCTAGTAACCTCGCGAGGGAATTCATAATCTTGACTCGAAATTCATTGCTCATCGATGAAAGAAGGCAAACGCGCCGTGACCGGGCTGATCGACGACCCGCAAGCGCTCTTAGACCGCACGTCGGACACGACGGCCACGCCAACGTTTCAAGATCGTGGAGAGTCGGCATCGTGACTTCACCCGCCATCGCCACCTTTGACCTGACCAAGAACTACGGATCGACCCGGGCGCTGATTGGGCTGGATTTACAAGTGGGCGAGGGTGAAGTCCTCGGCTGTCTCGGTCCCAACGGAGCCGGTAAGACCACATTGATACGGCTTTTATTGGGATTACTGATCCCGACACGGGGACGCGCTGAAATATTCGGCTCGGACGTGCAACGCGACACTGTTGCGTCGCACCAACGACTTGCCTACGTGCCGGGAGAAGCGAATCTCTGGCCCTCGTTGAGCGTGGCCGAGACACTCCGACTCTTGGGTCAGGTCTACGGCGACGTTGATCTGAAGTATCAGTCCAAACTGATCGAACGATTCGATCTCGACGTGAACAAACGCGTACGAGCACTCTCGAGAGGAAACCGTCAGAAGGTCATCCTCGTTGCCGCCTTGATGACCCGAGCCGATCTCCTCATTCTCGACGAACCCACGAGCGGGCTTGATCCACTCATGGAACGGGCGTTTCGGCTCTGCGTTCATGAAGCCAAGGATCGTGGCCAGAGTGTGCTGCTCTCATCGCACATATTGAGTGAGGTCGAGGCACTGTGTGATCGGATCGCGATTCTGCGCGAGGGGAGCCTCGTCGAGATCGGCACCATGACCGAGATGCGTCACCTCTCCGCGGTGAGCGTCGACATGACCTTCGAACGAGACGTGCCTGACCTCGCCGGAGTGGACGGTGTCTCGTCGCTCGAAGTGACAGGTCACACCGTGCGCTGCCTTGTGCGCGGCCCCATGGAGCCGTTGCTGTCTGCGATTGCGAATTGCGGCGTACGAGAGCTCTTGAGCCGCGAGCCATCGCTCGAAGAGTTGTTCTTGGCGCATTACGGTTCGACGGCGAGCGCTGCCAGTGATCACGACGACGAGTAAGTCAACGCAGGCGCCATCGCACCGTCAACGGTCGACTCCTTCGGCAATAGTTCGCGTCACCGCGCGAAAGTCGATGCGATCCGGCGCTATGTGGGGCGTGGTCTTCGGGCTCTACGTGGCCATCCAGGCGCTCACCTACGCAACGAGTTACAAGACGTTGGCGTCAAGACATCTACTTGTGCAGGAATTTGGAAGGAATGTCGGCATCAGTGCACTGGTCGGCCCCGCGATTCGAATCGGCACGGTGCCTGGCTTTACGGCGTGGAAGTGCCTGACGGTGCTTGCGATCATCGGTGCGGTCTGGGCGATTCTCACGAGCACGAAACTCACTCGAGGCGAAGAGGACGCAGGGCGTTGGGAGCTGCTCTTGATCGGCGGCGTCACTCGAAAGAGCGCGGCGCAACAGGCGATGCTTGGGTTGATGGCGGGAGCAACCGTGCTCTTCGTCCTGACGGCGGTCATCACGGCGGCGGTCGGTCACTCTTCCGAAGTGAGAATTGACGCCGGCGGAGCCGTCTTCTTCGCATTAGCTGTGACAAGCGGTGTGTTCATGTTTCTCGCCATTGGCTCCTTCTGCGGCGAAATAGCAACCTCGCGACGTCAAGGCGCGGGTGTGGCGTCGGCACTGCTCGGCACTAGCTACGCCCTTCGAATGGTCGCCGATTCAGGTACGGGTCTCGCGTGGTTACGTTGGGCGACACCACTCGGGTGGGTCGAGGAACTGCGACCCTTGACGAGACCGCAACCGTGGGCGCTGGTGCCCATCGCCGCCTCCGTCATTCTCTTCAGCCTGGCCACGTTCGTAGTGGCCGGACGTCGAGACCTCGGCGCGGGCACGTTGTCGGATCGCTCCAGCATCGGCACCATTCGTCGACTTCCGATGACGCCGTTCGGTCTCGCCATCTACACCTCACGAACGACGTTGATCGCGTGGGCCGTGTCGATAGTGGCCTACGGACTGCTCCTCGGCAGCATCGCCAAGTCCGGCGGGAAGATAATTACCAGCTCACAGAGTCTCCGACAGGTATTCGTTCGGTTGGGCGTGTCGGGAGCGGAGGCGTACCTCGGTGTCGCGCTCTTGATTATGGCCGTGGCGCTGAGTTTCGTCGCCATCAACCAAGTGAGCGCCGCCGAGAGAGAGGAGTCGAGCGGTCAGTTGGAGAATCTGTTGGTTCGTCCGTATTCGAGGTATACCTGGATGGTGGAGCGCATTTCGCTCGGTGCGTCGGTGCTGGCGCTGGGAGGCGTGCTGGCCGGCGTGGCCACCTGGATCGGCGCGGCGAGCGACGGTGCGCACGTTGATCTCGCCACCCTGGTGGACGCCGGTATCAATGTGGCCGTGCCCGCATTGGTCCTCTTCGGAGCGGGAATACTGGCGCTCGCCGTCATACCTCGATTCGTGAGCACCGTGACGTACGCACTATTGGCGTGGTTCTCTCTCATCGAGATCGTCGGTGGCGCCGTCAATCTCAATCACTGGATTCTTGACCTCTCCGCGTTTCATCAAATGGCGGCCTCGCCCGCCTCGCCGGTCAATTGGACGGCCAATGTCGCAATGATCATTGTGGCAATGGCGGCCGCGAGTCTCGGGGTGGTCATCTTCCAGCGTCGTGACCTCAAAGGCGAATAGTCGGTCTCATCGGCCGGTTGAAGCCTTCGATGGTGACCCAAGAGGACATTCGTCACTACCGGGTGCGGCGAGCGGCGAAGGATGATAGAGCCATGGCGAGGTCCTGCGAACTGAGCGATTCAATGGTCGACGAAGACTCGCCCACTCCCGGTCGCTACCCTGTCGATCTCGAGTCCACGATCGAGCTAGGCGCAGATGTCCGCCTTCTTCTTCGACCAATTCGCAGCGACGATGGCGAGAGACTTGTCGACTTTCACAGTCGTCTTTCCTTTGACTCGATTTATCGTCGTTACTTCTCCGTGCATCCGCAACTCTCGCCCGAGGAGGTTCAGCACTTCACGAACGTCGATTACGTGAACCGTTTGGCACTCGTCGTTCTCGACGGCGATGAAATTATCGCAGTCGGGCGCTACGACCGCCTTCTTGAGACCGCGGCGGCCGAAGTGGCCTTCCTTGTACGCGACTCCTACCAGCACTTGGGACTGGGACATCGTCTGCTCGCCGCATTGGCGGCCGCCGCCCGGCAGCGAGGGATCAAGGAATTCACCGCCGAAACTCTCTTCGCGAATCGCGACATGATTGCCGTGTTTCGGCACTCGGGCTTTCCGGTGAGAACGGAGCGTATCGGCGGCGACGTTATGGTTCGATTCCCCATCGAGCCCACGTCCGTAACGCAGGGCCAGTCCTGAATAGCAACAACGCAAACCAGCGTTCGCGATTCGAGGTTTTCCCACATATTTGGCTCTCGGGCCAAATGTCCCTATCGCTTATCTGGAACTCGCATTAGAAAAGACACTGTGAACGCTTAAGTTTGTTTCCATGAGCGAGCGTTGTTATGCGATGCGTAGTGAATCGAACGAGAGGTGGCGACAATGTTGTCAGTGTTTTTAGTTGACGATCACGAAGTCGTGCGGCGCGGCGTCCGGGAACTACTTGAGCGTGAGGGCGATATTGAGGTGGTTGGCGAGGCCGGTCGTCAAAGCGAGGCGCTCGTCCTAATCCCCGAAGCGAAGCCCGACGTCGTTCTTCTCGACGTCCGTTTGCCTGACGGTGACGGAATCGAAATTTGCCGCGACATTCGCTCGGCGTCGCCAGAGATCCACTGCCTCATGTTGACTTCCTACGCCGACGACGAAGCGCTCGTCGGTGCGGTGATGGCCGGTGCTGCGGGCTACGTATTGAAGCAAATAAATGGCAACGACCTGGTCGCTTCGGTGCGGCGTGCCGCGCGTGGCGAGTCGTTGCTTGATCCGTTACTGGTCGCTCAAGCTCGTGCGCGACTTGGTCGGGACCGCGAAGAAGAGCGACTGAAGCCCTTGTCGCCTCAAGAACGAAAAATTCTCGACCTTATCGCCGAGGGCAAGACGAATCGCGAGATTGCCGAAACTATGTTCCTGGCGGAGAAGACAGTTCGTAACTACGTCTCGAACCTTCTCATGAAAATGGGCATGAAACACCGCACGGAAGCTGCGGTGTTCGCCGTCCACGTTGCCGAACGTGAACGAAAATCCTTCTCCGGACCTGAGTAATAGTTCGCATTCGTAGTCGTTCGACACGTCATTGGAATTAGTTGCATCTAAGCCCCGCGCCGCAGCGCGCGTTCGACCCGCAATGAGCCGGTCAATCACATCGCAATCGGAACTACGACCACGTCGCTAGTCGAAAGCAGGACGATTATCTGACAATTGTCCCTATTGGTTGAGGGATCTTCCGAACCAAGATGGATTCGAGGTCCTGTGAAGGACCAGAAAGGGGTGAGTCCCATGGAAAGAATCCGTGAGCTCCTCGGAGAACCGTCCGCGAGAAACACACCACCCATCCTGGAATGGCTACGAGCTTCGAAGTTGATGGCTCTTGGTTGGACCGCAATGCGCATTTGGCTCGGTGTGATGTGGATTCAGACAGGTGTCTCAAAACTATGGGGGGCGGAGAATCCCGCCTTCCTCCACAACAACGGGGCCGGAGTCGCGGGTTTCGCTGGTCACGGTGCTGCGGCGTACAGTTGGTGGGCATCGTTCCTTCACAGCTTCGTCGTTCCGAACGCGAGCTGGATCGCGGTCTTGGTCGCCTTTTCCGAGTTCGCCATCGGTATCGCCCTTGCGTTAGGGCTCTTCACCAGGCTTGCGGCGCTCGCCAGTTTGGCTCTTCTCTTCACCTACGTCATGTCCGGCACGGCAAGCGTCTGTGGCTTCTACGCCCTCTTCGCCATCGTGATCCTCGCCACGTGGAGGACATCGAGTTGGATTGGAGTCGATGGCGTGATCTCTGGCTATCGCCAGCGCCGGGCCACCAAGTTGGCCCTGAGTGATCGCATCGGTAGCGACCTCACGCTCAATGCTGTCATCGGCGCGACCACGGAATCGATCGAGGCAGCTGCTGCCGTCGCATTCCGTGATGAGAATGAAGCCGTCTCGTCATCGACGGACGACTCAGTTTCGACGCGCTAACCAATCACAAAGACCACAGCCCCCGTCTTTTGAACAAGGAAGACGGGGGCTGTGGTCTTTTGTTTGGCTACGACGAAAGTGGAACTCGCCATGACAGGATCGAACCCTTCGGTGCACGTTGAGAAATGGTGCACGTGCCACCATGATTCTCCGCTCGAATCGTCATATTGCGAAGGCCGTTGCCAGCAGTAAGCCTGTCGGTGACTCCGATACCGTCATCCATGAGAGAAAAGACCAACCACTCGCCCTCGAGCGCCACCACTGCATCGATCCGCTTCGCGTGTGCGTGACGTGCAATATTGGAGAGACCTTCACCGAACACTTGAAGCAAGTCCTCGGTGACAGTCTCGGACACCATGGTCTCGACCGGTCCATCGAAGACAATCCGTGGCAGTACCCCAAGTTCCTCGAGGTACTTGTCGCCGAGCGTCAGCATCTCCTCGCGCAGGCCCCGACTGCCTCTTGATTGCCCCGGGAGCCGGAATATCGTGTTCCGAATCTGTTTTATGACGTCGTCGAGCCCGTCGACGGCGGCGGCGATGCGCTCCCCAATTGGGCCGTTTGCGGAGGCACCCGTCGCCTGCAAGGACATTCCCAATGCGAACAACTCTTGAATGACGGTGTCGTGGAGGTCCCGGGCGATTCGTTCGTCTTCGGCGACGATCTTCAACCTTTCGAGTTCCGTACGCGTTGAGCCCATGACGATGGCTGTAGCGGCCGCACCGGCGAACACTTCGGCGAACGCAACGTCAATCGGTTGGTAGTTAGGTTCACCGCGCAGTCGCCCGAGAACCAGGGTGCCGAGACGCCGGTCGTCGGCGATGAATGGTACGTAGAGGCCGGGCCCGAGACCGAGTTCAATGACACCTTCGGGCACGTTGGTCGCGGTGTAGAGATCCTCGATAACTTCCGAGGCGCCACTTCGCATAACTTCGGCCGAACGACTCGTCTCGGCCGACAGCATTTCGCCGAGCAAACACTCCGTTCCCGGTCCGTCGACCGCGACGATCTGGAAGTGAGTGTCCGACTTCGGCGTCACGATCCACGCCGCCTCTGAATAGCTAAGAATTCGGGCGCTTCTCGTGACCAACGGAAGTATGTCCTCCATCTGCTTTCCAGTCAGAAGGTGCCGAGTTATCTCATTCACTGCGTGGAGACGATCTATCTGTCGGCGCTGCTCTCTCGCGTCGCGTACGTAAGCCGCGACGTAATTTCGACCCTCGAGTTTCACAGGAGTGAGGCTCACGTCAATTGGGATTTCTGATCCGTCTCGACGTCGGCCCGAGAGCTCCAGACCCACGCCCATCCCACGCGGATGGGGCGACTTGAAATAGTGGCGAAGGTGATCTTCGTGACGCTCTTGACGATCAAGGGGAACCAGAGTCTCGATCAGTTCTCCGATCAGTTCTTCTGATGCGTATTGAAACAACGATTCCACGGCCGGACTCGCCAGCAATATTCGGGCATCTTCGTCGACGACGATCACCGCATCGGGACTCGCAGAGAAGAGAGCGTCCAAGAGTTGGGCCGGATCGACGTTTGGCGAGATATTCATGCGCGTTTTATCTGGTGCTCACTCGTAGAACCTACTTTCCACGCTTCCGAAGGCAAGAATTAGGCGATTTCAGTGATGTACGAACCAATGAGCGTCGCCGTTTGTTGGTCGACAGCACCGTCGCGTCGACTCTCGTGCCCGTCCTGAAAGTGGGCGAATGCCGCCGTGGACGAAATGGGATTGGTCTCGTCATCTCGGTGATTGGAACGACACGTGGACGAAGGAGTCGTCGGCGAGCCGAAGCACTAGGTAACTGACGTTGTCAGGTTTCTTGACACTCAGTTCTTTAAAGACACCTTCGATACGCTGCTGATTCTCATCAGCCGCCGCATGAGAATTCGTCCGGTATCCGGTAACCAGTCGCTTCTCCATGCACTGACCTTTCGTCGTACTCCCGACCATATCGGTCACTTTGCGGGTCGCGTCGCTCCCACTTGTCAGGCGTCAGTGGCCTCGAACCGCCGCGTCTTGCAACGGTCGGCTCAATTCGGCGCAACGCCGTCGAACGCGAGTTCCACAAACAGTTGACTCACTGATCCGAAGTCGACATTGGCGTTCATTCCGAAGGACATTGGAGAAAGGTTCGAGGATATAAGTAGGCAAGAAAGGATGTCTTCATTGACGTCCCCGCGGATCTCTCCCGTCTCTTTGCCGCGACGAATTGTCGATCTCATTGCATCGAGAAAAGGTGCGACATATTCGTTGACAAAGTACTGATGGAGATCGGGGAAGCTACCTGCCTCAGCGTTGACGGCTTGTTCCATTCGATTGACACGTGGATCCGCGACGCGACCGGCGACTGCGTTCATCAGCGAAACGAGATTGTCTCGTGCACTTTGGGCGCTGAGAACGGGCACACGATGATCGATCGTCGTCAACACTTCCAAATACAAGTCCTATTTTGACTTCCAGCGGCGATAA
>Ga0307373_10013128_pt1 | contig 11635 bp, 8 predicted proteins | sample OX2MG_FD_202534 | JGI IMG/M metagenome (GOLD analysis project Ga0307373, IMG submission 202534) | Soil microbial communities from Risofladan, Vaasa, Finland - OX-2 | ecosystem: Environmental > Terrestrial > Soil > Coastal area > Acid sulfate soil | place: Finland: Risofladan, Vaasa | collected...
GAGGCGGTTGCCGCCCCCTGCGCGCTCGCGGTAATGGTCAATCATCGCCTGAGTGACCTCGCCTTCGGGGGTCGGCAGGCGCGAGCACATCGGCGCCATCACGATGCGGTTCTTGAGGGTAAGCTTGCCGATTTTTATCGGCTCGATGAGCGTCGAAAGATTCGATGCGGACGTCCGTTCCATCTGAGCGTTCACTGACATCTGCAAAGATTTCCTTCGAAGCTCGCCTGCCGGCGGCTACCCCATCAGGCCTTCATCGTACATGCCGCGTATCGGACGTTTCTCGGCAAACCGGCTGTAACGGAAGGCGTTGATATCGGACTCCGCCCGCTTGCCGCTGATTACCAGTTCGGCCATCATTTCGCCCACCGCCGGCGCCAGCTTGAAACCGTGGCCGCTGTAACCCAACGCCAGGAAGAAACCTCCGACCCCTGGCGCCTCATCCATGATTGGATGCCAGTCCGGCGTCACGTCGAACGGCCCCGAATAGCCGCTGTGGAAGTGTCCGGCCTCGAAGCTCGGGAACCGCTCGCAAAGTGCGCTCAGTACTTCCGCCGTCTGATCGAAGTCCACGGCATCAGCGTAATCGTCCGGGTTGATACGATCCTTGACCTCGGCCGGGTCGAGAGTTCCGATCAAGGTGAGGTCCTTGCCTTCGGGGCGACTGTAGAATTGATGGATGAAGTCGTAGAACATCGGATGCGTCGCCGCGGCGCTCTCGGGACGTTTGATGAGGCGGATCTGATGGCGGCACACGGTGATCGGAATCTCGACCCCCAGCATCGCGCCGATACGATCGCCCCACACACCTGCCGCATTGATCACCACCGGCGCCGAGAAGCTTCCCCGGCTGCTCACGACCTCGCTGATTTTGCCGCCCGCCGTTTTGAGCGACGCAACCTCGGCGTTTTGAAACAGGCGCACGCCCATTTCCCGCGCGCGGCGCATGAATGAATTGGTCGTGTCGGAAGGGTCGGCGTAGCCTGAATCGGGTTCGTAAGCGCCTGCGACCAGGTCATCTACCCGCACCCGCGGCTCTATCTCCCTGATTTCCTGCGGCGAGACCAGCCTGGTTCTGATCCCGGCCTGCTGCTGCATTGCCACCACCTTCCTGAGCGCCGCCTGGTCGCGCTCACCCACCCCCATCAGGTAGCCGGTCTTGACAAAACTCGCGGTGCCGCCGACCAGGTCCGTAAAATTCTCGAAGACCTCGAGGCTTCGGCGCACCATTCGGGCCGTGACCTCGGTCGAGTAATGCTGCCGGATGCAGGCGGAGCTCTTGCCGGTGGCGCCCGACGCCACGGCACCCTTGTCGAGCACCGCGATGTTGGTTACCCCACGTCTGGCCAGGTTAAACGCGATGCTGGCGCCCGTGACGCCGGCCCCGATAATCACTACGTCGGCGGTTGTGGCCATCGCCTGCTGGCCTCAGCGCCCTCCGTCGCGCGGTAATGTCGTCAGGTATTCCAGCACTTCGTTCAGCGACACCACATCGGCGTATCGGCGATCGACGTCTTTGAGGTTTGCCCAATGTGGACCCTCTTCCAGGTCGCCCACGCATTCCACTGGCACGATCGTCCGGAACCCGTACGAGAACGAATCGATAACGCTCGCCCGGATACATCCGCTGGTGTTGGCGCCAGTGACGATTACGGTGTCGGTCCCGTGCCGCACCAGGCCGGTGGAAAGCGGCGTGTTGAAAAAGATCGAGGGTGCGCACTTGGGAAAAAAGATATAGGACGGGTCCTGGAGCTCCTTGACCATCTGGGCGCCGTGGGTTCCAATTGTCAGCTCGCGGCAGATAGCGACTTTCCAATGCGGGAGGTCAAGTTTGGTTTTGTCGTACGCGGTCGCGCACTGGAAAACCGGAATTCCGTACGGCCGCGCCGCAGCCAGCAGCTTGGCGGTGGCCTTGACCGCTTTCACGATCAGCGGCCGCCCGCCGGTAGGGTATTGAGGATCGACAAACGCATTCTGGAGATCCACCACTAAAATCGCCGGCCGCTTGCCGAAACCGATCCGCGCCGAGGAGTATCCGTATCTGGCGTATTCGTTGTTAGTATCAGTCATCGCGCTCATTTTGTCTCTCCTTAGTCTGTCCGGGCGCGCTCGGCGGGCTCAGTTGGCGTCCTCGCTATTGATACTGCCATTGTACGCATCCTCTTCGGTCTTGCCTGATACGGATTGTACGCATCCTCTTCGGTCTTGCCTGATACGGATTGTACGCATCCTCTTCGGTCTTGCCTGATACGGGATGAAAGCGCATCGTTGCGGCCGCGGGCTAAGGTCTCACGTTTCTTCGTCGAAACCTGAAACATTTCCTTCAGATTGTCAATTATTATGAAAGTTTTATTCCTGGACGAAGATTTTCCCCTTGCCAACCGCTCTCCGACCTTCAAATTTGCGAACGTTGAGCACAAGCAACCGAGATCGCACGCTTTCCTTAGGTCCGGAACACGGCCGTGCGTTACACGCGACCGGGATGGTCTCAGCCCTCGGTCTCGAATATTTGGATATCCCCGGTCCGATGAATCTCCACAGAAAGTCGCCTTCACCCGTGAGCAAATGCCAGAAAGTACAGGATCGGGCACGAATCAGGCGGCGAGACGTTCGTAGCGATGATGCAAGCCGGCGACTTTCGGGATGGCGGCGACCTTTCCGATCTTACGTGGCATGATCGGGCGGGAGTCGGGGCAATCCTTGTCGAGCGAAAGATGCGTGCGGGTGCGGCGTCCCGCGGGAACGCTTCGGTTACCTGGCGCAAGAGCCAGGCTGCGGTCGGATGCTCGGTGACGGCGCTGCGTACGATATTCCTGCGATCGTGGGTCAGAATGAGCAGGTCCGTAACGGAACTTACGGGCACCGGAGAGATAGCGATCGAATCGCTTTACGCGCCTGAAAACTGCGCTCTGTTTCTCTGATCGGAAATGGCGATGTTCGCGTTTCTGGCCAAGCCAACGCTCGTGATATATCAATACGTCCGGTCTGCGACGAAGAGAGAACCGCAGTTCGCCGGAACGTGTTGGTATGTCATCGTCTGAACGGCCAATCTATCGAGAAAAATCCACTCCTTAACGGCCCGTGCTCATGCTTTAACCAATTCCATCGAGAGGCTCATTGCATGCTGGCCATCGACGCTGACAGCCACTTCGTTGAACCACTGGATCTCTTCGAGCGGTATATCGATTCCCATCTTCGCGATCGGGCCTACAAGGTGGAAAAGGACCGGGCCACCGGGAAGCGGCGGCTGGTCGTCGACAACAGGCCGTTGCGGCTGCTTGATGCCGACGAATTGCTGAGCGCGATAGTCGGCTACGGTCAGAAGGAAGCCGGACATGACCTGCGCAGCTTCGATCGTGATCTGCCCTACAGCGCCGACTGGCAGGACATGGAGCGGCGGCTGAAATTTCTCGATCGCGAGGGATTCGCCGCACAGATTATCTATCCCACGGTCGGGTTGCTGTGGGAGGCTGCGGTAAAGGATCCCGTGCTCGCCGATGCGCTCTGCCGCGCCTACAACACCTGGGCGCTGGAAATCTGCGCTGCGCACAAGGACCGGCTATTCCCCGCCGCGCATATCTCTCCTCGCGATCCGGACCTGGCCGTGCGCGAGCTACAACGCGTGGCGAAGCTCGGATGTCATTCGGTATTTCTCGGGGCGGCGCCGCATGACGGCAGGAGCTTTGGCGATCCGCTTTATGATCCCATCTGGGCCGCTGCGCAGGACCTAGATCTCGGGGTTGGGCTGCATCTGGTCGGCCACGCGCGTTACCCCGGAAGCGAGTACTTCCGCGACCGCGATCCAGGTTTTATGTGGGTCTCGATGAACGTCATACAGGATCCTCGGATCGCGCTTGCGACGATGGTCTACGACGGTGTCTTCGAACGCTTCCCGCGGCTGCGCGTAGCCACGATCGAATCGATGGCGGGCTGGGTCGGCGAGTGGCTGGAACGCTTCGAGTACCATTACAAGTACATGAAACATACCTCGCGGATGAAGCGTCCGCCGAGTGAGTACTTCGCTCGCAACATCTGGATCAGCGGGGACCCCGAAGAGCGGATGTTGCCGTTTATGGTGCAGTTCGCGGGCGACGATAAATTTTTTATCGGGTCCGATTACCCCCACGCCGAAGGCTTCGTCGATCCCCTGCGCACAACCCGCGAGCGACTCTCATCACTGCCATCAGAGTCGGTCGACAAAGTTCTCTGCGTCAATGCCCGCAAATTCTTTGGCATACCCTAGTGTCGTGTCTCGTAAGTTTACGAGGCGTCGGTCCTCGGTGCCCCGGCGGTTTCCACAGGACATCCGCGTGGATTCTCGCGCACGGTTAAGCCTCGTAGCTGGAGATATTTGCGAGACACGACACTAGCGAACATTTTGCCAGGCAGAAGTGCGCCTGTGTTAAACCCCGGGCGATACTTCGACCTCCACGGCGCGCGGCGATTCAGATGTCAGCGAGAGATCCATAGGTCTCGGGGCGCCGGTTATTGAAGAACTGCCATAGCGTACGCACCTCCCGCACCATCTCCATGTCCATGTCTGTGAATACCAACTCATCTTGGTCCTCGCTTGCTTCAACCAGGATCTGCCCGCGCGGGTTGACAATATAGGAGTTGCCGTAGAAGCGTCCGATATTCCATGGCGCCTCAGTTCCCACCCGGTTGATAGTGCCAATGTAGATTCCGTTGGCCACAGCCGCGGCCGGCTGTTCGAGCTTCCATAGATACTGGCTCAGGCCGGCCCACGTGGCCGAAGGATTCACGATGTACTCAGCTCCGTTCAGCGCAAGGGCACGCCATCCCTCGGGATAGTGACGGTCGTAGCAGGTATAGACCGCGAGCTTGCAATAGGCGGTGTTGAATACCGGCCAGCCCGAATTGCCCGGCTTAAAGTACGGCTTCTCCGAAACATTACCTACATGTGGAATATGCGTCTTGCGATATTTACCGAGATACTTCCCGTCCGCATCGATCACCGCGGAAGTATTGTAATAGACCCCGGTCATGTCCTCTTCGTAAATGGGCAACACCATAACCATCGAGAATTTCTTTGCATATTCCTGCATCAAGCGCACAGTCGGACCGTCCGGCACCCGCTCGGCGGCACCATGCCATTTCGCGTCATAAGAGCCGCAAAAATAGGGCTGGTTGAAAACCTCCTGAAAGCACACGACTTGGACGCCTTTTTTGCCCGCCTCCTCGATGAACGGGATATGAGCTTCTACCATTTTGCGACAGATACGCTCCGGACTCTCAGACGCCTTTTCCTTCAAGCTCATTTGAACAAGGCCTGCCCTGACCATTCCCATGGAATTGTCCTCCTTGCGGATTGCGCGCCGGCGGCGGGCTTAAGCGCTCATGCGCGACGTCTCTCAGTCTGCGACCATCGCTCACTGCGCCAGGACCGATCGGTACTGATGCAGGAATTCCTCGAACCGTGCGGCAAAGTTGTCCAGATCGTCCTCTCCATGCATCACAGATAGGCTCATGAAGCCCCGCCGCGCCAAGTTACATCCCCGCATCAACATCTCCAGCTGAAACAGTGCGCGCATAACGGCCGGCGTCGCTGCGGTGTCCGGGGGCTTTCGAACGGGTTCTTCCTGGAAGTGGACGTTCATGATCGACCCCACGCCCGTGACTTGAACGGGCAGGCGGTTGCGGCGCCCAAGGTCGTTTAGCCGCTCCCGAAATCGGTCGCCGGTCGCGTTAAGGCTTTCGATCGCCTCGCGGGTGAAGATTTCCGTCAATCCGGCTACGCCGGCCGCCATGGTCAGCACGTTGTTGTTGAAGGTCCCGGAGTGGCTGGACGGATCCCGCAGGCGCGGATCGTAGCTCGCCATAAAGTCGGCGCGCCCGCCGAAGGCGCCGAACGTCAGTCCGCCCCCGATATATTTGCCCAGCGTCGTCAGGTCCGGGATTATGCCCAGCTTCGCCTGCAGACCGCCGGCCGAGAGCCGCGAGGTCATGACCTCGTCAAAGATTAGAACGATCCCGTGGCGGGTCGCGAGTTCGCGCAACGCTCGCAGGAATTCGGCCGTACCGGGGACGGCCCCACCTGCCCCCGCCATCGGCTCGACGAGGATCGCCGCGAGTTGGCCGGCATTACGCTCGATAGCCTCAACCGTGCCTTCAATATCGTTGTACCCCGCGACGATCGCCGGAAACGGCGCGTTGGTCGGCGCCGGGCCATGAGAGAAGTTGAGTACGCCACCGTGGTATCCGCCATCAAACACCAATAGATGAGTGCGGCCGGTGATAATCCGGGCGGTGATTATCGCCATCAGGTTGGCTTCCGTACCGGAGTTGCAGAAACGTACCAGCTCGCACGAAGGGAAGCGCTCGCAGATGAGCTGCGCCAACCGTGCCTCGTAGACGTTCGGCCCGCACAGCAAAATCCCGTCGGCCAGTGCGGCTTGAACTGCGCGCGCTATCACCGGATGGGAATGACCATAGAGGCCGGCCGTGTACTCACCGAGAAAGTCGCGATAGACGTGGCCGTCGAGGTCCCACAAGCGCGTGCCTTCGCCCTTGACGATCGTCACTGGAAACGGCGGGTAGAATAATATGCTTCGGGTGTTTCCCCCGGGCATCCATCTGCACGCCTCGGCGAATGACGCGGCGCTCTTGGGATTCGCCCCTACGTAGCATTCCTCGGCCTTGTGCAGCGCTCTCTCCAGCGCAGCGTCGGCAACTCCGTCATTGCCCATCGCACTCCTCCATGCCCTTTCATCGGTCGACGCGACAAGGTACACGGCGTGCTTCGGCGCGCGACAGTCAGCGTCTGCGAGTGCTCTGAGTCACGCGCTAGCCGGTCAGTTCATATGTTTATAGCATGAGATGCTGTTTCCTTCGATGGTTCCAGGTCTTCGAAACCGGACCATCGCGAAGTCTGGATGTCGCATCTCGCCAAGGCCAGAGCCTGAGTCGGTGCCGCGAGGTTCGACCCGATTACGACCCTTATCCGCGGCAGTCGAGGCTCGTCGCTTCTCGCTGTTTGCCAAGTGGTACCCGACCGGCCTAAGAATCTCGATGGGGCCGGGTGAGGCGCGGATGAATCGCTTTCCCGTCAAGGAGGTCGAGTCATGGCGCATTACAAAGTGCTGGTCATCGTGCCGTTCCCGCTCAGCGAAAACGGGATGGCCCATCGGCGGGAGCAGCTTGTCGGCCAGGTGCTGGACCCCGAAATCGAGTTCGAGTTCAAGCCGGTCAAGAGTAGCGGCGCGCTGCTCGACAGCAACCCGGATTTCCTCCAGCTCGACGTAGCGATCTACGAGGCTGGAATCGACGCCGAACGTGACGGGTACAGCGCGGTTTGCATCGATACGGTCTCCGATTCGGGGATGAACTCGCTACGCTCGCGGCTGAGCATCCCGGTGGTCGGGCCGGGCCTGGCGATGTTTCATCTGGCATGCCAGCTGGGCAAGAGGTTCTCGATCCTCTCGATGTCAGACGGCACCGTCGCGGTCGTTCCGCTCTACCGCAGACTGCTGGCCGAGTATGAACTGGCGCATCGATGCGCCTCGGTACGACTCGCCACCGCGGGGATGGACTGGGAGAACCTCATGACCGGCAAGGAGGCCACGATCTTTCCCAAGCTCGAAGCCGAGGCCCGCAAGGCGATCGAGGAGGACGGCGCCGACGTCATCTGCCTGGGCAGTACCACGATGCATCAGTCGCACGCCTACCTGAGCGAGCGGCTGGCGGTGCCGGTGCTCAATCCCGGCCCGCTCAGCTACAAGGTCGCCGAGTTGATGCTGAAGATGAGGCTGCATCACAGTAAGACCACCTACCCCACGCCGCGCAATCCGATGGACGAGAAGTTCCACGCTATGATGGACGCGGCGACCAGGTTTCCCTGGCCGCGGTGAGCGGGCGGGCACGATCACCGAGCGGCGCGTGGCGGTGGAGCTCCGACTCACGGGTCAACCTCCTGTTTGAGCGCGCGGAACGAATGGCGCAAACGCTGCGCCTGACTCTGAAGGAACGACACACTATGAATATCGGCATACTGCGCGGGTCAGGTTTTGAGGAACCACATCGGCCGCGGTCGCCGAGGACTCGAGATGTCACGTTAGATAAGCCACGCTGGACTTCGTCGCACCATCACGATCCATCACGACTGACGCGGCGGACTCATCAGCGACAACGCGAACCGTCCGGTCGATCGTCATGACGCTCCCGTATTAGCTGAACTATCGGCGCCCCCAAGCCCGCGTGGATCAAGTTTTGAGAGGGTACACTAACTAACTCAACCAATCTCTGCGCGGATCTGTGTGGCCGCTACCCGGCACTGCAGCGTTCGCAAGTTTTTGTTCCGTCTGGGCCGTCACTCCAGCTTAGGTGTGATCCAGACCGCTTGTTGCCTCGAGCACCGCCGCACGCCATTCGCTCTTAACGGGCAGTATAGGAGGCATAGGAGCGACGTCGGGCTCCGCCGTGGGCGCCGCGACCGAACCAATATTCAACGTCTGCGAGGCTTTGCGCATAAAGAGATTGTAGATTAGCCATTGCGCGCGATGCCGCTTGCCTCGCAGCGGGAATCGGCTGGCGATTGAAGATGTCGAATAGAAACTCCCATAAGCATCGCCCAAGCCGATGCGAAGCTCATCCGCCGACATCTGGGTCGGGCGATAGACGACGTGGCCCTGATCGTACATCGACCAGTCGAAGGAAACGATCCGGTTCGCCTTCTTCATCTCGTACCAGGTGAGCGTGCCCGGATAGGGCGTCAGCGCCGAATAGGCACAGGCATCGTATTTGGCGTTGATGTTGAAGTTGGCGGTTTCGTCGAAGACCGAGCGCTCATCGCCGTCGAAGCCGAACATGAACAAGCCGAACACCATGATCCCATAGGAATGCACCTTCTCCATCAGCGCAGCGAAGGTCTCCGGCCGATTGACGTGCTTGTGCACGCTTTTGAGCGTCGCCCGCGAGATCGACTCAAAGCCGATGCTCAGCATCGTACAGCCGCTCTCCGCCGCGAGCTCGAGCATGCGGTCGTCCTGGGCAAGTTTGGAGGTTACGCCCGCCTGCCATTGGAGGCCGCGTCCTTTCAACGCGCGCATCACTTCTTTCGGACGCTCCGGCGTACCGAAGAAGTCGGCGTCGTTGATCGAAATGGTACGCGCACCGCAGTTCTCCATCTCGTGAATCACCTCGTCGACTGGCCGATAGCGGAACTTGAGGCCGTTCATCAGCGGCTCGGCGCAGAACGTGCAGCCTTGATGGCATCCGCGCGAAGTCTGCACGAAAGTGCGGTTCACGTAGCGGTTCTTCTTCAGGAGATCGTAACGCGGCATCGGCATCCCGACCATCGTATGCAGCGTGTCCGACTTATAGGTTCCGCGCATCGACCCCTGTTTGAGGTCACCGAGCAGCTTATCGATCACGAGCTCGACTTCGCCGATAACCACTGCATCGCAATGCTTCAGCGCTTCCTGCGGCATGAAGCTTGGATGCACGCCGCCCATGACGACCGGCACGCCCCTGGCGCGGAATTGGTCGGCAATTTCGTAGCCGCGGTTGACGTAACTCGTCATTGCGGAAATCCCGACCAAATCAGCCTTCAAATCGAAGTCGATCGTTTCGATGTTCTCGTCGGTGAGCGCTACTTCGTACTGGTCGCGTGGCAGGGATGCGGCAACTGCGAGTAAGCCTGCCAGCGGAGAGTACAGCGCTCGATTCATGTATAGCGGGCGGGTCGTAACCGAATCCGTTTTCGGATTGATGAGATGAATGATGCGAGTACGCATGAAATTCTCCCGTGACACGGCCTACATAACCTAACGTTATCGCCTTCTACACCCGGAGTAAAAGCAGCGCGGACCCTAAGCGAATCAGAGTCAATCGCGAGCGTGTTACGAAAGGTTCTTGTCGAGCGAAGGGTACATGGAGACGTACCTAAGTTCTGCCGCACTGAGCTTCTTGTGGGCAACTATTTCCATGCGGTGTTCGAAGCGAGCAAAAGCGTTGCCGAGAAGCTGCGTCAAAAATCAGGATTGGGTTCAGACGGCTCGCAACTTGTCGATGAAGCCTTGAGAATCGGAAGGGCGGGATATCCGCGACTTGCATTCAATACCCTAACCACCGAGAGCGTGCGCGCAGTGAACACACCGGTCCCGTGGGCGGTTCAATTCCCGCCCGCCTCCACCAATCCGGCGATCCAGTAGGCCACGTCGATGGGCACCTGATCTACTGGCCGCTCCGAGAGGGCCTGCTCGTCGAGGTATCGAAGCCGCCTCGATTATTTCCTCGTGGAGTTGACGGGCATCTCGGAGTCGCTGCCCGCCGCGGAGCCTCGTTTGGGCCGGCGGACGGTCCTCACCTTGCCGCTACTTCCCCCTCCGCAGAAGAACAGATCGCCGCCATCGGACTCGAGCCCCGAAACGCCCACTCCGGGCGACATCTCGAGTCTCTCCAGGACCCCTCCCGTTCGAGGATCGACTCGCCGCAAATCGCTCTCGTCACCTTCCCAGGTGCCGTGCCATAGCTCTCCGTCGATCCAGGTGACTCCGGTGACGAAGCGGTTGGAGTCGATCGTGCGAAGAATCGCTCCTGTCTGGGGATCGATTTGATAGATCTTACGGTCCCGATGCTGCCCAACCCAGAGCGTCCCTTCGGCCCACGCGAGCCCCGAGTCACCACTGCCGCCGCCGGGCGCCGGGATCGTGGCGAGCACACGGCCGGTCTTCGGATCGATCCTCTGGATGCGGTCCCCGACGATCTGAAACAGGTGCTGGCCGTCGAAGGCCGTTCCTGCACGCGCGGCGACATCAATCGAGCGGAGCGTCTTCCCGCTCGCCGGATCGAAAACGTTCAGCCTGTCTCCAGCAGCAAACCAGACGTGCTGACCGTCGTATGTAACCCCATGCACGTGGTCGACACCCGGAAAGGGTCCATACTCACGGACGATTTCGGCCGCTGATCGGTTCATGCTTCCATCCTAGCCACTCGGCAGTGGCGTGGGGAGTAACAAGGTCGTCGTGAATCCCGGCACGGGCGGCGTCATCCAACGACGAGCTCGCCCGCGACCATACGACTGCACCTTGCCTGCCGCCGCAAGCGAGTCGAGCGCCCGCTGCACGGTGCGCTGGCTTGTTCCGAGCGCAAGCGCAAGGGCTGAGCTCGACCAGGATTCACCGTCGGCGAGGAAGGCGAGCACCGACGCATGCTCGTCTTCGACGGGCCGCGCGAGCACGACGACCTCGCGTGCGCGGCGCGGCACCAGTGCAAACCCTCGCTTCGTCGCGCTCACACCGGCTAGCGTCCCAAGCATCGTGCGAAGCCGTCCGACTTCGACTCGCAACCGCGCGCGATGCGATTCATCGGCGCGCCTTGCTCCGAATGCCCGCGCTAGCAGTAGGTTCCTCGGCACATCTCCGGGCCACGCTTCGCCCAGCGCTCGTGCGAGCGCGAACAACACCGGACGTCTTGCGAGCGAAACGACCGTGCGTGCGTCACGCACGACATGACGGCACCCGTCCACCACGAGCGCTTTCGACGCCAGCAACGCTTCGACCTCTTCGAGCAGGAGGAGTCGCTCCTCGCCACTCGCAATCAGGCGCGCCGCCGGCGTGTTCAGGACGAGGGATGCGTTTTCAACCTCCGCCATCAGCGCAGGGATACGTGCGTGGTG